>Ga0099364_10005841_pt1 | contig 18111 bp, 21 predicted proteins | sample TergutTh196P3_FD_73070 | JGI IMG/M metagenome (GOLD analysis project Ga0099364, IMG submission 73070) | Microcerotermes parvus P3 segment gut microbial communities from Pointe-Noire, Republic of the Congo - Th196 P3 | ecosystem: Host-associated > Arthropoda: Insects > Digestive system > Gut ...
AGTTTTTATGCTTATAAAAATTAACTTTATAAATGAAGACGAGAGTACTAATAAACAATCTAAACTGGCGTTTTTTCGTTCGTTTTGCGTCTTTTTAAGGAACTCACTACGGAATTGCGATACACTTTCTCGCGTTGACGAGTTTTCTGTTCTTATCATCTTGCCGGAAACTTTGTCCGAAGAACCAACAAACGAAGTTATTAATAAACTATTGAGTTTTTCTAAAGAATTAAGCAACGAAATTAATCAGCTTAAGTGCGAGATATCACCAAGCCTAAGCTATGTTTTCTATAATGCTTCTTCCAGCGACATATCCTTTGATGGTATCTTAATTGCTCTGAACAGTACTTTAATTAAATACGAATATACTTAAAAATCAACGAGAAAGATGATGTAGAATGCACGAAATTTCACTATTAACGTCTGTTGTTAACAAGATATCAAAACTTTGTGAACAAAACAATTGGAAACGGGTTCTGAGAGTTACTCTTAAAGTTGGGCATTTGCGAAATGTTGATCCTGAAGTGTTTGCTTTCGCTTTTTCAGCGTCAACTGTTGGTACTACTATGGAAGACGCCGAGATTTCAATAATAGAGATGCCGATAATCCTTAAATGTCGTGTTTGTAATAAAAATGAGGACACGGAGGACTCAAGATTCGTGTGTCCAAATTGCGGATCTACTAAAGTGGATATAATTTCAGGAACGGAATTCATTATAGAATCAATTGAAATAGGGGGATAAACAAATGAGCGAGGTAGTCGTGCTTAAACAATCTGTTATGGCGGCAGACGAAAAATACGCGCACTTAGTAAAAAATGATTTGAAAAAAAGAGGTATTCTATTCGTAAATATAATTGGGTCCCCGGGTTGCGGGAAAACAACACTACTTGAAGAAACAGCAAAACGAGGAAAATTTCGCATGGCGGTAATTGAAGGAGACATTGAAACTTCAAGGGATGCCGAGCGATTAGCGGCGCTTGGCATTAATTCATATCAAATTAATACGCATGGCGGATGTCATCTTGAAGCCCATACTATTGAACGGGTAATAAAGGAAATGCCTCTTGACGATATTGACGTTTTATTTGTTGAAAACGTAGGCAACTTAGTTTGCCCTGCTGAATTCGACCTTGGAGAAGATTTCAAAACAGCGGTTATAAGCACGCCGGAAGGAGCTGATAAACCGCTAAAATATCCGATGCTATTTGCAACTTCTCATGCAATAATTCTTACTAAGACTGACCTTCTGCCATATGTCAGATTTGACATGCAAATGTTTAGTAAAGATTTGTCTTCGATTAATCCTGTAGTACCCGTTTTTGAAGTAGATCTGATAAACGGAAACGGGTTAGATTCATGGATTGAATTTATAGTTCAAAAAATAAAAGAAAAGAGAGTAAATTGATTAATAAATTAAACGCAATGCAACAGGAAGCTGTTAAATATTGTAGTGACAAAGCGACGGCTTTACTTGTTCTGGCTGGCGCCGGAAGCGGAAAAACGAGTGTCATTACTCATAAGGTAGCTTACCTTATCGCTGAAAAAAAAATCCCTCCCTGGAAAATTCTTGCTGTTACCTTTACAAATAAAGCTGCAACGGAAATGAGGGAAAGAATACAATCAATGATTGGAGAACAATCCAAAGACGTTCAAATGAGTACTTTTCATTCTTTTGGGCTAAAATTACTGTTCAGGCATTCTGAAGAACTTACAAAATTCGGTTTACGAGCTAATTTTGTTATATTTGATAGGAGCGACAGCCGTTCTTTAGTAAAAGAAATACTGGAAAGACTTAACCTTGATACAAAGGAAATAGAACCGTCACATGTGCTTGAAGTTATATCAAACGCCAAGTCAAAGTGGACTCTTCAAAATAGGGAATTAAATCTTGAAGGCATATATCTTGACATTGCAAATTGTTATCAAGAAGCACTAGTAGAAAGAAACGCGTTGGATTTTGACGATCTTTTGTTATACCCATTAAAACTGTTATCAACAAACCCGGAGCTGCGAAAAATGGAGAGCGCGCGTATCTCATGGATATTGGTGGACGAGTATCAGGATGTGAATCAACCTCAATATTTAATGCTTCGCAATCTTGTGGGAGAAAATAATTCTATAATGGTAGTTGGTGACCCCGATCAGTCAATTTATGGCTGGCGAGGCGCCGAAATGAAAATGATATTGAATTTTGAAAGAGATTTCGCCACGCATAATCCAAAAAGAATTGTATTAGAGCAAAACTATCGTTCCACTCAAAACATATTATCGGCTGCGAATGCTCTCATTAGAGGCAATAGTTCGAGGTACGAAAAAAACCTTTGGAGCGCAAAAGCCGGACATAACAAAGGAGAAAAGATTAATGTCATTCTCGCTTTTAATGAATACAAGGAGTCGGAGATTGTCTGCGAACAAATAATGCGCCTGCATGAAGATGAAGGCTATTCATATGGCGATATTGCCATATTGTACCGCACCAACGCAATGAGCCGTATTTATGAACAAAACTTTCTGTCGTCAGGCGTTCCATACCGCGTTGTGAAAGGGACTGCTTTTTATGAACGCAAAGAAGTCAAAGACGTTTTATCATACATGAGACTTGCAATAAACCCGCTTGACCGTTCAGCCTTTTATCGGGTGGCAAACATTCCGGCGCGCGGGCTTGGGGCAAAATCTTTGGAAAAAGCAATGCTCTGGTTAGAAAACATAGAAAAATCTATTAGCTATAAAACACCGGCGGAGTTTTGGGTTCAAATCTCTCAGGAAATTATAAATCCCCAAATTAATTGTGTTTTCGAAACTTTGAAGTTGTCGCCAAAAGCGCGCGCTGCATTATATGACTTTACTAATCATATAGCAACAATTTCTTCAAATTCCGAAAACATAGCGTACATTTTCTTATATATAATGAATACAATGGGATACGAACATGCGCTGCGCAACGAATACCCGGAAGACTGGGAAGAGCGGGCTGGAAATATAGAGGAACTCCGTTCTTTGGTTCCTCCGGAGGGTAATCTATCCGAAATACTTGCTGAAGCCGCGCTTTTCACCGACTTGGAGAGTAAGGCGGACTCGGACGCGCATAGAGTAAATATGCTAACTCTGCATTCAGCAAAAGGATTAGAATTCCCGGTTGTTTTTATTGTTGGAATGGAGGAGGCTATCTTTCCAAATTTCAGGGCTTTCGACGATACTTCTCAAATGGAAGAAGAACGGCGTTTGTGTTATGTTGGCGTTACCAGAGCGGAAGAAAGGCTATTTTTAACTGCCGCGCGAACAAGAAGACTTTTTGGTTTAACATATAGAAACGGTTTTTCACGCTTCATTTACGAAATACCGGAAGAATTAAAAATAATAGACGATCAGGGAGAGGAAAACGTAAAAAATGTGGGTTACGGCAATTACAGGCGACATTGGCGCCGGTAAGTCTACTGTCGCAAAGATTTTTGAAGAGATGGGAGCTCTACGGATTGACGCGGATCAGATAGTAAAAGAATTATGGCGAAGCGAAGAAATTATTTCAAAAGCCGCAGAGCGTTGGGGAGTTCAAATTATCGAAGGAGAAAATGTAAAACTAGGAGCGATAGCAGACATAATATACAATGATGCAAATGAAAATCGCTTCGCATGCGAACTGTTGCATCCCAAAGTTATGCAGATAATAGAGGACAGAATTAAAGTTGCGGACGGATGGATAGTTGTAGAAATTCCGCTTTTATTTGAATATGGGATTCCCGCATGGGTCAACAGAACAATTTTTGTTACGGCGCCGCAAATAGACCGTGAACGCAGGTGTTATTCGCGTGGCTGGAATGAATTTGAAATCAAGAGAAGAGAATTTTTTCTCCTTTCGTCTGAAGAGCGAATAAAAAAGTCGGATTTTCTCATAATAAACGACTGTAGCCATGAGGAGCTTAAGGGCAAACTATCTAAGCTCGCTAGAATGTTCTCTGAGCGCGCAAAAAATACAATTGACGCGTGTCTCAATCGCAAAACGATTGATTTATTGCACATTATTGGATATTATGCTGAACAGATGAAAAAACGAGCATTTCTGGTAGGAGGGGCAGTAAGGGATATATTCTTGAATCGCAATACGTCCGACATAGATGTAGTAATTGAAGGCAACGCTATTTCCATTCTTCATGACTTATATTGGAAAGAGTACAGACAAAAAGACTGGGATATGAATTTTTACAAACGATATGGAAGCGGAACTTTGATAAATAAGTTTTCTGGACAGCGAATTGACCTGATTTCTACAAGAAGCGAGTTTTTTCCTGAACCGGGGAAAAAGCCCAAAATGAAACAAACGGATATAAAAGGAGATATCGAAAGACGCGATTTTACGATTAATTCAATAGCTATATCTATAATAAAAAGCGACTGGGGAAATGTCTTTGATCCATTCGACGGAAGAGCGGACATAAAGGGCAGACTTTTGAGGGTATTGCATGACAGGAGTTTTATAGACGACCCAACTAGAATTCTCCGAGGATTGCGTTTTGAGCAAAGATTAGGCTTTAAATTTGAAGAACATACATTTGAGCTTCTTTTGCAAGCAATAGAACAAAATGTGTTCTCTACGGCTTTACCTGCAAGGATGGAAAAAGAATGGAACTTATGTTTTACGGAAAACCCGATATCGATAAGAAATCGTCTTGTTGATTTGGGGCTTGACCCGGATTTTTTGGAGTCCGTTTATAGCGCAAAAAATATTGAACAAGAGGAAAACAAATGCTAAGAGATTTTGATATACTTGATTTACTTATAAGGCTTCCTGCCGTTTTATTTGCAATTTCAATTCATGAGTTTTGTCATGGATACTCCGCCAAACTTTTAGGAGACAGAACAGCGGAAATGCAGGGAAGGTTAACGCTTAACCCGCTGAAACATATTGATCCGATTGGAACTTTAATGCTGTTGGTTGCCGGATTTGGATGGGCAAAACCCGTTCCCGTCAACTCAAGGTATTTTAAACATCCCAGGCGGGATATGGTTATCGTATCGCTTGCCGGTATAGTCGGCAATTTATTAACGGCGTTTGTGTTCGTAATAATTATAAGAATTATAAGAATTATGCCGATTTCAGCTATAGAAGCTATTGGCGCCGCAGGAATTGGTTTTATTGATACAATGATAATAATAAGCGTAATATTAGCGGCTTTTAATATACTGCCTATTCCGCCGCTTGACGGTTCAAAAATTCTTTACGGGTTCATTCCTTTTCAGTGGTTGAAGTTTTACTATGATTTTGAACGTTACGGTTCCATTATTCTATTAGTGATAGTATTTACTAATAAAAATACTAATATACTTGATACTGTATTGCGACCAATAATAAGATATTTTCTTATACTTGTCGGGTATTTCAGCTAGTTAAAAAATAATTCTATAATGCAAAGAGGGGGAGAGGACAAATGAAGATAAAATGGAAATTCAATGAGAATAACGAATATGAAAATCTAAAATCTTACTATAAGAGTTCTGAACCTTGGAAAAAGCAAAGCCCCAGACCGCGCGTTATATACCAAATCCTTAAAATAACACTTGCAATAGCTGCATGCGGTGTCATAATACTACTGGCTTTCAGCTACCAAGGATACGACTGGAATCAATCAGGTTTTCGATTTATTCGGGACTTAGTCGCAGCGCGGCTTGGAATATTCAGATAGAACAAATTTGAGCTATTATGATATTTTTAATTGAAATTTTCGGCTGATCCCTTGACGGATTAACGTTTTTACGGTAAAAGTATCGGTGTTAATTATTTAGTTCATAGTTTACAAAATAATCTTGGGAAGGAGGTTAGAATATGACTAAGGCGGAGCTAGTAGATGCAGTGGCAAAGAAGACTGCTTTTACAAAGAAAAATGCAGGATCGGCAGTTACTGCCGTAATTGACTCAATTTCAGAGGCGTTAGCATCACATCAGAAAGTTCAGTTAGTTGGTTTCGGTACGTTTGAAGTACGAAGACGCGCAGCGCGTGAGGGTAGAAATCCTCAAGACCCAACTAAGAAGATTAAGATACCGGCAAGGGACATTCCCGCGTTTAAGCCCGGAAAAGCCCTGAAAGACAAAGTACTTAAGTAATCGCGCAAAAGCTGATTTAGTATGGTTTATCCAGAACGAGGCAAAGGCTCATTTAATTGAGTTAATGCCTCTTCAATTTTTCACTTGACTACTTACTTACAAAATAATATACTACCTAATAATCATAGTTGCTATTAAGACCAGATAACATTAGAGGAGAATATGATCAGTTCAAGGAAATCTCGCCAGGCGAAACTATCTGAAATCATAGAAAACGATCCGCTTACTACAGATGAAGAATTAGCTTTAAAACTTCAAGTAAGCGTCAGCACTGTGCGCCTTGACCGGGCTTTACTTGGAATCCCCGAACTGCGCGAGAGAACAAAAAAGCGGGCGCAGGAAGCAATAAGCAGATTGCGTTCTTTAACTCTGAATGAAATCATAGGAGAGTTACTTGAACTTGAACCAAATAAATGGGCTTTATCAGTGTTGAGAGCTACGCGGGATATGGCTTTTCGAAATACAAAACTTATCTGGGATCACTACATTTTTGCTCAGGCAAGTTCAATAGCGGTTGCAGTAATAGGGGCTGATACAGTTATCGTTGATTCAATGCGCGGAGAATGCAAAGGACATGCTCACGTAGGGGAAGATCTGGTAGCCAGAGCAAAAGTTGGAGTTAATAAACAAGGAACTACTATTGTAAGCGTCCGTACAAAAGTCGCCGATCAGGAAATATTTGTAGGACGTTTTATTACAAAAGTTTTATCCTTAAATAGCTAAAAGAATGACGGAGTTGTTACCTCATGAAAAACAATGATAATATAACGATTGCAGTAGACGCTATGGGAGGGGATAACGCTCCGCTTGAAATATGTAAGGGAACGCAAGCCGCATGCAAAGAATTTGACGATATTAATTTTGCGTTGGTGGGAGATACCGAAAAAATAAAGAAATGTCTTGAAGAATCTTCTACTTCAGATAATTCGAGGATATCCATAGTACATGCGGACGAAAACATAGAAATGGACGATCATCCGACGTTGTCAATAAGAAAAAAACGCAGATCAAGCATGCGTATAGCAATGGAAATGGTGCGGTCGGGAGAAGCTCAGGGAATAGTGTCCGCAGGGAATACAGGAGCAATTGTCGCTGGCGGCGTTCTCGTTGTTGGCAGGTTAACGTCAATCGATCGTCCCGCTCTCGGAGTTCCATTGCCAACCGTGAACAGATGTACTTTTCTGCTTGATGTTGGCGCGTCTGTGCGATGCAAAACTTTAAATTTGTATCAATACGCTTTAATGGGAAATATATATTCTCAGAAGATTTTAGGCGTTGACAATCCGATGGTTTCCCTCTTATCCAATGGAAGCGAGGATATCAAAGGGGATGACGTCGTTTCAGAAGCGCGGGAAATGCTTTTGAAAACAGATTTGAACTACACAGGCTATATTGAAGGAAATGAAATTGTAATTGGTAAGGCCGATGTGGTGGTTTGCGACGGGTTTATGGGCAATGTTGTACTTAAGTTCGGAGAAGGGCTTATGTCGGCAGCGAAATCGATTATAAAAGAAGAGATAGGGCAACGATTTCTTCCAAAAATTGGAATGGTATTCATGTTTCCTATGATCAAGGCTCTGGAGAATCGCTTTAATTATGAAAAATATGGAGGTACCCCTCTTCTTGGAGTTGATGGGGTTGTTATAAAAGCGCACGGACGCTCAAAAGCTCCGGCAATTTTAAGCGCTTTGAAAACAGCTCGTGACCTTGTGAAAAAAGACGGAGTCGAGCTAATTCGCAAAGAATTGGAGTGATTAGTTTCATGGAGCAAAAAAATAGAGTCAAAGCTTTACTGAATATAAAGTATCCGATTCTACAGGGAGCAATGGCATGGATAGCTGACGCGCAGCTTGCAGCCGCTGTAAGTAATGGCGGCGGGCTTGGGGTAATCGCTGCGGCAAACATGCCGCCCGATCTTTTAGACAAAGAACTTATGAAAATTAAAACACTTACAGATAAGCCGTATGGAATGAACATAATGCTAATGTCGCCCACTGTTGATGAAGCAATAGAGCTTGCTAAAAAACACAAAGTCCCTATCGTAACAACAGGGGCGGGAAGTCCAGGTAAAGTATTGAAGGAATTGACCCCAAGAGGAGTATTGGTTATACCTGTCATTGCTTCTGTGGCTCAGGCGAAAAGAGTTGCGAAACAAGGCGCCGACGCTGTAATAGCTGAAGGAATGGAAGCGGGTGGGCATATAGGCGAGATAACTACTATGGTGCTAATACCGCAAATAGCCGACTCCGTTGATATCCCTGTAATAGCTGCTGGCGGAATAGCCGACAGCAGAGGGACAAAAGCGGCTTTTGCGCTTGGCGCTGAAGGAATCCAGGTTGGGACGCGTTTTTTATGCTCAAATGAATGCGCTGTTCATGCGAACTACAAAAAAGCGGTAATTGACGCAAGAGACAGAGGTACAACAATAACGGGACAACGAACCGGACACCCCGTACGCTGTATTAGAAACAAGCTTACCGCTGAATTTGATACTCTTGATAAACGTCAGGCGGGAATAGATGAAATAGAAAAACTTGGAACGGGGCGATTAAGGGACGCTGCGATAGACGGAGACGTTGAATGGGGCTCAGTAATGGCTGGGCAATCATCCGCGTTAGTGAACGAAATTTTACCTGCGGCACAAATTATAGAAGGTTTCTTTAAATTTTAAGGAGTTGAATATAATGAAAAAGTACGCGCTGGTTTTCCCGGGACAAGGAGCTCAAGAGGCGGGAATGGGAAGCAAACTATATGAAAGTTTCAGTTCAGCTCGCGATGTATTCAATGAAATAGATGATTCGCTTGGATTTGCTTTATCCCGTACTATTTTTGAGGGACTTGAAGAAGACCTTACGCTTACGGCATTTGCTCAACCGGCAATTTTAGCCGTAAGTATAGCGTCGCTTAGGGTGCTGCAAAATGAAATGCTCGGAAATTCTTTTCCAATGCCTACAGTTTCCGCCGGTCACAGCCTTGGAGAATATTCATCTCTTGTAGCGGCGGAAAGCCTATCCTTAAGAGACGGAGCGATGTTGGTTCACTTACGTGGAAAATGGATGCAAGAAGCTGTCCCGGAAGGAAAAGGATCAATGTACGCAATACTTGGAGTTGACGCGGAGGAAGTCAAGGAAATCTGCACTCTCGTCGCTCCAAATGCCGAATGTCAAGCGGCAAATTTCAATTCTCCGGGTCAAATAGTCATATCCGGCGAAACATCGTATGTTGAAAAAGCGGCTGATCTTGCAAAAGAGAGGGGCGCAAAAAAAGTAATCAAACTTAATGTCAGCGCGCCTTTTCATAGCCGACTCATGCGCCCTGTAGCCGACAGATTGCTATATCAATTTGAAAAATGTAAATGGAAAGATCCAAAATTTCCGGTAGTTAGTAATGCATGGGCTAAACCGGTTTCAAAAACGGAAGATATTCTTAAAATGCTGTTTGAACAAAGTTACAGCCCTGTGCTATGGCACGATTCAGTAATGGAAATCAGCCAAAATGGCGTAGAAGACTTTGTGGAGCTTGGCCCTGGAAATGTGCTGGCCGGACTGATAAAACGCGCTAAAAAAGGTCTTAGCTGTATTTCTGGCTCAACGCCGGAATCTCTTGAAATAATTGCTGAATATTTTACTAGTATAGAGGATAAATAAATGGAAAAAATAGCTCTTGTAACTGGCGCGGGAAGAGGAATAGGGAAAGCTATAGCTCTTGAATTAAGCGCTATGGGATTTCTGGTTGCAGTTAATTTTTTTAGTAGCGAACGCGCTGCATTTGAATTATGTGAGGAAATATCTGGAAACGGCGGCAAAGCTGTTGCGTTTAAAGCCGATGTTGGAGATCAGACGCAAGTTTCAAATATGTTTGCATCAATAGAAAAGGAAATGGGAGCTTCTCCTCTGATAATTGTGAACAACGCTGGAATAACAAGGGACAACCTTCTCATGAGGATGAAAGACAATGAATGGAGTTCTGTCATTCAAGCTAATTTAAATTCTGTTTATTACTGTACTCGCGAGGCTATTCGAGGGATGCTGAAGGCAAAATGGGGGCGAATCATAAATATTGCCTCGGTCGTTGGTTTGATAGGAAGCCCGGGTCAATCAAATTACTGCGCCTCAAAGGCTGGAATAATCGGGTTTACAAAATCAGTCGCCAGAGAATACGGCGGCAAAGGAATAACGGCAAACGCAGTGGCGCCAGGTTTTATTGATACTGATATGACAAACGCCCTAAAAGAAGAGCTAAAGACTTCTTTCCTTTCGCAAATTCCAATAGGTCGCATAGGTCTATCCGTAGATATTGCGAAAGCTGTCGCTTTTTTTGCTTCTGAATCGTCTTCTTATATAACTGGTCAAATTTTGGCAGTTGACGGCGGAATGACAATGTGTTAGCTTCTTTCATTGTTATATGAAAAAAGCAAGATGCAAAAATCAAAGAATATATTAAGAATATAGATAGGAGGTGTGTTAAATGAAAAAGGAAGAGATTCTTGGAAGATTAAAAGAAATAATAATGGATCGGCTTGACGTTGAAGAAGACCAAATAGTCCCGGAAGCTTCATTTGTAGAAGATCTGGGAGCAGATTCGCTTGATATCGTTGAATTGATAATGGGGATAGAAGAAGAATTTGATATCGAAATACCTGATGAAGATGCAGAAAAGCTTACTTCAGTAGGGGAAGCTATGAATTATACTCTCAGCAAAATAGAGGTTGTCGAATAGTTAAAAGAACGGAGGAGGCCAACCAAAGTTGAGCCTCCTTTTTGAAAGGAGAACTTTAGATGAGAAGAGTGGTCATCACTGGTCTAGGTCCCGTGAGTCCAATTGGAATCGGGAAAGAAAACTTTTGGAAAGCTTTGCGCTTGAAGACAAACGGTGTTGGACTGCTTACCGAAGTTGAGCTTTTCGATTCTCCCATTAATTTTGGCGCGGAAATCAAGAACTTTGATCCAACGAACTGGATGGATAATAAGGAAGCAAGAAGGTCGGACAGAGCGATTCAGTTTGCCGTGGCAGCATCAGTATTAGCGGTGGAAGATGCAAAACTTAATACTGGCAACCTTGACCCTTATAGATTTGGAGTATATGTCGGAAGCGGACAGGGCGGAATAGCTACATCTTTTGACCAGTTTAAAATAATGCTCGAAAAAGGTAGCAGAAAAGTAAGTCCTTTTTTTATTCCTATGATGATAAGTAACATGTCAACCGCTTATGTAGCAATCCGACACAAGGCGAAAGGACCTAACATGTGCGTTGTAACAGCATGCGCGACATCGATACATAGTTTGGGAGAGGCGTATCACACGATAATAAGAAATGACGCGGACGTAATGATTTCCGGCGGCACAGAAGCAGGACTAAAAGCTATATGTCTTGCGGGATTTGCTTCAATGAAAGCTCTTTCAACCAGAAAAGAAGCGCCTGAGAAAGCTTCTCGTCCGTTTGATAAAGATCGTGACGGTTTCGTTATGGGCGAGGGCGCCGGCGCGCTTATACTTGAAGAATATGAACATGCCCGAAAACGCGGAGCGCATATCTATGCGGAACTTGTTGGATATGGGACTTCATGCGACGCGGAGCATATTACGGCGCCGGCTGAGGATGGAAACGGAGCGGCGTATGCTACTCAAAAAGCGCTTTTAATGGCAGGATGGAAACCGCAAGATGTTGATTATATTAATGCGCATGGAACCTCAACTCAGCTTAACGATAAAACTGAAGCTTTAATGATAAATAACATTTTCGGAGAACATACCAAAAATATTGCGGTAAACTCAACTAAATCGATGTTAGGACACTGCCTTGGCGCCGCTGGAGCACTTGAAACCATAGCGACCATTCAAGCTATGGAAGAAGGATATGTTCACCCTACTCTTAACTATGAGACGCCTGATCCTGAATGTAATCTTAATGTAATAACAGGAGACGGACTTGAAAAACCAATTAAGCGCGCGCTAATTAACAGCTTTGGATTTGGCGGGCACAATGGCGTCATTGGACTCTCCAAAGTATGATGAATGCACAACAACTATCATCCAGAGAGACAAAGCTACACGATTTTGAAAGTAAACTAGGATATAGATTTCATGACAGAGAGCTCCTGGAACTAGCTCTCTGTCATTCTTCCTACGCAAATGAAAATGGACTCCCTGAATCAAATGAAAGACTTGAGTTTTTGGGCGACGCTGTGCTTGAGCTTACCGTTTCTCATTTATTGTTTCATTCTTTTATTAACTCGACGGAAGGAGAGCTTACCAGAAAGAGGGCAAATATCGTTCGCCAGGAGTCTCTTGTAGTTTGGGGACAATATTTGGAGATTAGGGACATAATTCTCAAGGGAAAATCTTTACGTAATTTGTGCCCTGATTCAATTCACTCAGATGCGATAGAAGCAGTGATAGGAGCTATTTATATTGATGGAGGATATGACGAGGCGTTTAGGGTAGTAAAAAGGCATGTTGCATTTTTTTTAACGAGCGATGACGACTTTGACCCAAAATCACATCTTCAAATACTTCAGCAGATTAAAAAGAATAATGTCCCGATTTATGAGATAATATCCGTAGAGGGTCCCGACCATGCGCCTCAATTTACAGTTAAAGTAATAATAGACGGAAAAGAATGGACAGGGAGCGGCGCATCAAAAAAGGCGGCGGAGACTTCTGCGGCTAGTAAAGCTCTGGAAGAACTGGAAAATATATATTAGGGGCGTAAGCCAAATGAATAAAATAAATAAAGTGTTATTATCATTTTTTGTTTTAATATTATTCACCACGCGATCATTTGCTATGGATATAATTACTGTTTCTCCCTGGGTTGCGGTTTTGTCGCGATTTATAGGGGGTATAAAAGTGAATGTCACTTCTCTGACTACATGGGATGATAACCGGGTCAGCCGGTCAAGAATCAGAAACTTAATTAAAACGGATTCAAACATAATAGCTCTATACAGTTCCGAGATAATAAAAATCGGGCTGGATGAAAAAGACTACAAAAACATTCGTTTTCTATATGATAATGCTCCTTTTGACGATAGCGAAAGCGATAAATATTTTGGCGACCCGTCCGTCCTTCCTTTTATTGCGCAAAGGCTTTTACCTGTATTGTCTTCTTTAGATCCCGAGAATTTTTCTTACTACCAAAGGCGTCTTGCCGAGTTTCAAACAAGATTGAGCAGTACTATCCTTGCCGGAAGAAATCTGTTAAAGGGTCAAAAAGTCCTGGATCTGACTTGCAGCAGCGGATATTTCTTAACCGCCGCAGGTTGTGATGTTTTAAAACATGATGTAGGGGAGATTGAAGCCTGGATTCAACTTAAACAAATTGAAAAACTTAATGAACTGATAACAAATAGCCAAAAAGAGAAGAGAATAGTAATAATTGACGCAGCTACTCCCAAGACTATTCAAACGGCGTTGAGTACATTCCCAAATATCGTTGTATTGCACCGACCTCCGTTGGACCATGACTTTTTAGCTTTTTTGCACGACCAATATTTAGTAATATGGAATGCAGTCAAGGACTAAATTAACTAATGTATGAGCTTTATGACAGTAATCCCGAAACAAATGAAGAAGATATAGAAAATGACGAAATTCGTTTAGTATCCAATGAAACGCACAGAAGGCTAGATATTTACATATCAGAGCAACTTGGAATAACAAGGAATTACGCGCAGCAAATAATACGTAAATCACAAATATCTTCCGGAGCAGCAAAACTAAAGCCCTCTTCTCCCGTATCCGAGACTCAGGAATTTATAATAAATTTACCGCCCACAGAGTCGCTTGAGCTTATTCCTGAATACGTACCATTTAATGTCGTTTATGAGGACATATACATAATTGTGCTTAACAAGCCTTCCGGCGTGGTAGTTCATCCCGCTCCCGGAAATTGGACGAAAACGCTTGTTCACGGACTTTTATTTCGATATCCCGACATATCGTGCAACAACACAGCCCGCCCGGGGATCGTTCACCGTCTTGACGCCGCGACTTCCGGCCTGATGGTTGTGGCGCGGGATTCAAAAGCAATGGTAAATTTACAAAAGATGTTTCAAAACAGAGAAATCAACAAAACGTACGTTGCGCTTGTTAACGGCAATTTAAGAAACGCCGAAGGAGTTATCAACGCGCCAATCGCCAGAGATCCCAAAGACCGGCATAAAATGGCAATAGTACAGGACGGTCGCAGCGCTGTGACGCGGTTTAAAAGGCTTTGGTCAAACAATAAATATTCATTAGTATTATGCCAATTGATAACAGGCCGTACGCATCAGATACGGGTGCATTTTGAAGCGATAGGATATCCGTTGGTTGGAGACAGGGTATACGGGAATAAGAAAGCAAACGAGTCAATAGCAAGCCTGAACAGAATTTTCCTCCACTCATGGAAACTTGAATTCCAGCATCCCATCAATGAAAACAATATGTCCTTCAGATGTACATTACCTGATGAACTTAAAGACGCCTTGAAAACGCTCTTGTAGGGGTTGTTGGTCTTGACCGTCCCGTATGGGATGACCTGTATAACGTCCCGTATGATAACCGGAACGGTCCCGTTGATGCAAATTAACAATAACCATCGTTTTTCGAAGAATCGGGACGTCCAGAGGTCGTCCCCTACCGTATTATTAGACAATTGCCCAACACAAACTTTCATAACCACAACAACGTACATAGAATCGTAGGGGTTGGCGTCCTCGACAACCCGCTGTTGCAGCCGGAACGGTCTAATTAGTAACCACCCGTAGTATAATGAAACATAATCATTTCAAAAAAGGAAAAATCCAATTGAAAAAAACAGATACTAATACGCAACAAGCGAATATAAACATAATGCCGACTCGAAAACCCAACCGCCTTAAAGATTATGATTACAGTCTTGATGGCGCATATTTTATAACGATATGCGCGAAAAATCATGAGGAATTGTTTGCATGTATAGACACCACAAGGGCGATATCCCGAAGACCGAGACTAACACGAATAGGGGAAATCGTTGAGAATGAAATTTAAATATTGACCTGCGCCTATAAAGACATGAGCGTGGATTATCATGTCGTAATGCCAAATCATGTTCATATGATAATCATCATACATGAGGCTGATAAACGGCAAGTGACTAACGGGCGGCAGAATGCCGCCCCTACTTGGGGATCCATCCAACGAAGCCATTCCTGCGTTCAACCCGCCGCGACCGATACCTTGGGCGCCTGCAGAGACAAACGCCTCCGGCGATCAGGTTAGTAACGACACAGCAGTTTTCAATTCAATTCCGCAACCGGAAATCGGTCAGCTTGATGAGAAGGCGCCCCAAAGCGGACCTTCTACGCCTTTGATAATTATCCTCGTAGCTTTATTGGTCGTTAGTACGGCTATATTAATACGAGTATTCTGGAAGCCGAATAATAAAGCGCGATAATTGAAGATTACACTAAGATTGAGATATTTGCGCAATCAAAAATCTCCGCGACGACGCCTATTGCTGACGAAGCGTCGTACGATTTTGTAACGCGCTGTTGCCGCTTCTACCCATGTACAAGCGTATCCCCAGTAAATTTTGTAGGCTGCGGGGATAGCCAGCAAGGCTAAAAATCCTCCTGCAACCAAGCCACCAATGGCGACGACCGCTATGGGAGACTGCATTGGCGCTCCCTGACCTGTCGTGAAGACCAGCGGAAGCAGACGCCACCATATCTAAATACCGTCTTCCACAATTTTTGCCAAGCGTCTGCACATACTTAGCCTTTTAGGCAACAAAACCATACCGTAAATGTTGGAGTCGTATAAAAAATCCGATTCTCCTTCGCTTAAGTCGACGCCTACGTTTTTATATGCGCGCCAGATAAGCTCTGTACAGTAGAGTTCTTCATCTCCCATAATATCGAATTTGTGATCAAATGAAGTTCCGCTGACAAAATAGTTCCACGCCTCTAAACTTGCTTTATCCGCGATTGATTGATTACTTATCAAACGATATATGCCGACTTCATCGTTATTAGATTGTGATAAAAAATCTCCTATGCTTTCAAGCTGCACAGCTTCAGCTTCAGGCGCCGCGTGAATCACATTCGGGACACCATTCACAAACCTTACAATTCCAACGTGAGAATAATCGTCTATGTCGTCAATATAACGGACAAGCCAACTTCTCCACGTTCTGCCGCGAATGAAAATCAAATCTCCGTTTTGAAACGACACATTACGCTCAATAAACGCGCCACTTTTCTCGTTGTTCATAATAATTGCTAATAAAAGCAACAAAGCTCCTATAATGAAAAACGCGCAAAGAAGACGCGGCGATAAAAGACGTTTGTTAGTGGAGCAACTTGGGTTCAATTAAAAACCTCATTTAAGCTTTAGAATTGTTTTTTTTATCCATTGAGTATCCTATATAGCAGCCAATCGCAGCGCAAATCACGCACGTTAAGAAAATTTTCAACCCCACATTACCAACCATGGAGTCGCTTTTCCATGATGTGGGGTCCAACAATATTTTAAAAGATTCTATTATGTATCTTCCAAAAGGTATTTTCTCTCGTATTGCAGCGTGTTGAAAAAAATAGCTTATCGGTCCCCCAATGATAAACCCTATTACTCCAAATCCTATCTTTTTCATACCTGACGTCTGCTGTTGTTTTTGTTCAACGTTATTTACTTTTTCCGTTACCTCAGATTTTGCGTTATCCTGTACTTGATGCTGTTCCATCATTTATTTCCTCCCTTTATATCTTTGCCATATTGTAAGACCGCTTAGACGCAAATGAGTTATAAATAAAATGTATACGCTCTTGTCAAGCTATTGCCATTTGATTCGGCATATAATAAGTATAACATATTTTGAGAACATAGGTCAGGGACAAGCCCTTCCCTTACACTCGTGAAATACAGCGTTTGAATAACTTGGGATTAATATATCGATATACGTACTTCGTGTCGACATATTGATCTCGACTCTCTCTGCTATAATAATAACAGTAGAATTAACGCGGGGGGTGAAGATATCTCATATATAAGCAGTTGGCGTTTGGTGTTTGTATATTCCTTCACACACTTTCTGGTGGATTTTGCCTGCGCCTTTTTAATGTTTCGTAGTATTGCGCAAACGCCTGACTGGTATCTTTGCGTGTTATTGTATAATTTTTGCGCCTTTGCCATGCAGATGCCGTTAGGCATTCTTGCTGATAAATTTAATAGAAACTACTTACTTGCTATCATTGGTTGCATCTTCGTTGGCTCGGCGTATGGGTTCCCTCATATTCCTATTGGCGCCGCTGTTGTCGCCGGACTTGGCAACTCGCTGTTTCATCTTGGCGGCGGAATTGACGTTTTAAATATCAGCAAGGAAAAAAGCGGCGCACTCGGCATGTTCGTTTCACCCGGCGCGTGGGGCATTTATTTTGGGACAATAGCTGGCAAAGGAAACAGTTTATTTGCCATTTACATTCTGTCAGCGCTTTTTGTAGCGGCTGGAATGATTTATTTCGTATATAAAACGTATAAAGGAACATATCCGGCGAATGAATCGTTTTCGCTTGACAGCGTTACGTCTTCACAGGCGCATATCGCCGTCATTTGTCTGTTTCTTGTCGTGTGTTTGCGTTCTTACGTAGGATTGACGCTGGACTTCCCATGGAAAAACACCGGTTACTGGGGTCTGGCTATAGTCTGCGCCGTGGTGTTGGGCAAAACCGTCGGCGGTTTTGCCGCTGATCGGTTTGGGGTGTTAAAGGTTACTTTCTTTTCTTTAGCTATTGCCGCAATCTTGTTCTCGTTCGCTCGAACGCCGTTGCCGGGCGTCGCAGCGATATTTCTATTTAACATGACAATGCCTGTTACGCTTTGGGTTATGGCTAAAATCTTCCCTGGAGCAAAAGGGTTCTCGTTCGGAATGTTGACTTTCGCTTTATTTCTTGGCTTTCTACCGGTGTACTTTGGCGTTTATGTTCCCTCTAATACTTATTGGCCGTTCACATTGGCAGCGACTGTTTCGCTTGTACTTATCAGTATTGGA
>Ga0099364_10005842_pt1 | contig 18111 bp, 13 predicted proteins | sample TergutTh196P3_FD_73070 | JGI IMG/M metagenome (GOLD analysis project Ga0099364, IMG submission 73070) | Microcerotermes parvus P3 segment gut microbial communities from Pointe-Noire, Republic of the Congo - Th196 P3 | ecosystem: Host-associated > Arthropoda: Insects > Digestive system > Gut ...
CTCGTCTAATGTCAAGAATCTTGGCCCTGCCGAACTCGATGAACGCCGTATCAACAGTATTCTCGGCTCCTCTGTTCCCCCGGGTAACGAGAAAGTGCTCCCTGTCCCAACCGACCGAACGCTGCTTGGCGGCCCCCGAGCGGCGGTACAAGAATTCCGGCTCCAAACGGGCCTGTTCGCTCCGAAGCCCGGTGATAATGTACCAATCCGATTCATACCGAACTTCATATTGGCAACCAATCGTTTGACATTGGATTCGGTCCCCGTCATCAATCCCGAATCCGGAGAAACAACTTGGGATACAGAGACTCACGCCGTCGCTTACACCGACCAATATCTCCCTCTGGCTTTGGTCAAGATCAAAGAGCGTGAAAGGATGCCCCAATTGGAAACGACGGTTAGCATATCCGACAAGGAAATCGCTCCCGGTGATGCCGTTTGGGGTGTGGCAATGTGGACAGACATCGACCCAAGAATAAACGAGTTTTCGATTTTCGTGACCGGTTTGACAAACGCTTATCTTTGGGCAAATCGGCGCGGCGACGACGGCGAGTACGAAAACAAAGGCCAAATCGGCGAAGGCCGAATTATTTTACGCCGAGTATTAAAAACAGATTGGTGGCGAGTCGGCGACCGACACTCATTGAACGAAACGCAAATTCATTATGGCGCAAAGGACGCGTCCCAACCCGAAAGTATACTAGACCAAAATCCCCGAAGAATGACGGACGAAGAACGGGAAGCCCAGGAAAGGGCAATTCAGGAAGCGGATATCAACAAGGATGATTGGGTCAGCCCGGCAGAGCGGGCAATATACCATCTTTATCGGCAAGATTGGCTCAAACCGAGTTTCGGGTATGAATGGATATTTTTATAGAGAACGAGACGATGACGCAGGATAAAAGGGATACAGTCCCTTAGGACAGCACCGTTCACCGGGACAGCACCGTCAAATAACAACCGCAACCTTCAATCCCTTCATCGCGATGTTGGTTTCCATCGCCTTGACAATGTCGTCCAACTTGAACCGGTCTGTAACGAGTTCCGTAACCGGAATGTTCATCGCCTTGGCTCTGTCCATAAAACTCATGGTTTGCAGATATTCCTGGGCAGTGTAGACCCAAGAGCCGACCACTGTAATCTCCTTATTGCAGAGATCTTGGTGCGGATTAAACGTTGCATCGCCGTTATCGACGAAGAACCCGAGTTCGCAGAGTCCTCCGCCTCGCCGGACATATTTGAAGACTTCGCTCGCCGCCGCAGGACTCCCCGTACATTGGAATGCAAAGTCCACGCCGAATCCCTCAGTGTGCCGATGCACTTCACCAACCCGACTCTCGATGGAATCGAACGACTTGGCATCAATCACCAAAGACGCTCCCATTTTCTTCGCCATTTCGAGACGCTGGGGGACGATGTCCAACGCGATAATGTTGTCGATACCATACGCCTTCAGCACGGCAATCTGCAACAGCCCGATGGGACCGCAACCTTGAACCAGCACAGGGGAACTAAAATTCAGAATGTTGCATGTCTTTGCCCGCTCAAGCGCATGCACCACAACGCAGGCCGGCTCGAGCAACATACGTTCGTCGAGATTGTATTTGTTCACCTCGAAAAATGTCGAACCCTTTCGAAGCAAAATATGTTCGGCAAACCAACCGTTGAGATGGTACTCATCGTCGGATATGAGTCCATAGACGCCCAATCCGCTGCACAGATTCGACAGCGAGGGATAGCGCAGACAATAGGGACATGTTCCGCACACGAGCACCGAGGAGACGATTTTATCCCCTACTTTGACGGGCTTTCCTTGGGTGTCGGTTTTTACGTTTTTCCCGAGGGCGGCGATTTCGCCTGTCCCCTCGTGTCCGAGAATCAGCGGAGCAATACCGAAGGGTTCGCCTTTGTACTCGTGTACGTCGGTGCCGCAAATTCCGCAACCTTCGACTTTAACGAGAATTTCATCATCTTTGACTTGGGGTAAATCGTATTCGCGGAACTCGATTTGCTGTGCTTTAACCAACGTAGCGGTTCGTGTTTTTGTCATGGAGAAGGGGGAAGGGGGAAGGGGGAAGGGAGAAGGGGGAAGGGTCGTTTTCTTCTTTATGAATCGTTTGAACGAATTATCCTATAAAGTGAGTGCTGTGTCAACCGGCGGACGGGGGCTAGCCGCTCGCCGGGTTCGGTGAACGCACGGACGCTAACACAGCATTCAATTTTTCCAACGCCGTCCTCGCAACGAGCAAGGGATCCCCAGTCGCCCAATACGATTGATTGAATACCTCAAACGATAAACTCCCCGCATATCCAATATCCTGAAGCGTTTGGAATATCTTCGGCCACGGGGCAATTCCGTCACCGCAGTAAACTCGATGTCCGTCATTGAGTTCCTCGCGCGGCGGATCGGCTGGGTAATCATTCACATGGAACATCACTATGCTCCGGCCATTGAGAAGCGAAAGGGCTTCAAACGGACTGCCGCCCCGATACAGATGATAAACGTCAAGCAAAAGTCCCGACTTCGGATGACCTGCCCAAGCCGCTATCGCCAACGCATCGGAAAGAGAATAAAGCGTGCGGACAGATCCCCAAATTTCAAGGATCGGATGCACACCGGTCTCATCGCCGATTTCTAAAACCGTCCGATACCGGTCGCCGAGAGTTCTCATGTCGTCAATCCGAATGTTCGTTATGCCGGACGCCGTTGCGGCAATACTCGTCGTTCCGAGTTGGTTAGCCCAATCCATCTGATGTTTCATCTGCTCGATGCCGGCAGCGCGGCGGTCATCTTCTTCAACGGCCCATTGAAAAAACGTTACGATGCCTTCGACAAGCAAACCGTGATCGTCGATTCGTTTGCGTATGTCGGCCAGATGACCGCCGGCTTCGACAAATTGACGTATCTTATTTTCCCAAGGTTCAATGCCGACATAACCGGCTTTGGCCGCGACGTCAATTTCTTCTTCGAGTGAAAGGTTGAATCCGCGTAATGTGGCAAAGTTGAGGGCGGGGCGGAGAGGTGTGCGCTTGGGAGTTGCGGCGTCAGCGGCGGGCTGGGTCAGAGCGGCAAGGGCGCCGCCGCTTGCCAAAAGAAGATTACGTCTGGAGATATTGGGCATCGTATAACGGAATGGAAAGGCGTTACGACAATTATAGTGCGATGATTGTACCGCAACGTTAACGGAACCGCAATCGGCGACTCTTTTTCCCCGCCGCTCTCGCTCTTAATAATAACAACGATATAGCAAAATCATCTACCGTATTACATGATGAGTATCTTTAAGACATTGCGCCAGCGTGGTCATGAAGTTACGGCAGTCATTGTAGAGGCATTGCGTCCATTTTATTTGACGAAAGAACTGCCGAAAAGGGCGACAACCCCGACGTCGGGGCATGAACAAATGAACAAGATAACAATGTCGCATTACACCAAAACAACTGTTATAATCAAGTACGCAGTTCCACTATCAACAGACACCGTCAAATATGCCGCGTTCCTTAATTTTTTTCCTCTTCGCCGCTTTGGTACTACCAGCAACGGATTCCGTTTTTGCACAACTTCCCACTCAGCAAGAAGCAATTTTTGCCGGTGTCCACAATGTACAGGCCGCAGAAAATATCAGTCCGGGAACGGTCTGCTTTTTCGGAGAAAACGCTTTTCCCCTACTGATTGGGCCCAACGAAGGCGGGGCCCGACGCGATGCTCCATCGACTTTGATTCCTATGGCGGCGGCATCCCTTTACGGAAAGGGACGCGTTGCCGTCTTTGGGCACTCCGGGCTGGTCGGCGGTGATTTTTTTAATGCCAATGAAACACTGGCTGTCAATCTCGTCGCATGGCTCGCCGGAGAAACCAAACCGCTCAACCAAATTAACGTTGCCGTCATCGGCGAACAAGGAACAACGGACTTCCTGAAAAGCAAAGAGGTCAAAGCAGACTTTTTACGTGAGTTTACTGACAACGCCTTGTCCGGCCAGTACGACGTGTTAATTATCAATGCTGAACGGATTCGGGAAAACCAAATCGAAAAAATGGACGCCTTCGTCAAAAACGGCGGCGGATTGTTGACCGCCGCCACCGGTTGGGGTTGGCAACAAATTAATCCTCGAGGCGACCTGAAAACAACCTTTGCCGGAAATAAACTCATCGCCCCGATGGGGTTGGTTTGGACCAATCAATTTGTCCCCCGGCCGCGCGGGGGATATCAACCCGCTTTGCCAGGAGAGTATTCCCTGTTTCTCCATCCCAAAGTTGCCCTCAGGGCAATCATTGAGGAAGAAGCCGACGCTGCCGATTGGGAGCAAATCGTTGCCACACTGGAACTTGCCCTGGGTAGTATTCCCGAGAAACATGCCGCCGCGTTTGACGGATTGCAAACGTTGAGTACCCGGCAAGTCATTCCAACAAAACAGAATCCGGTCGTCGCAGCCGAGCAACCGCTTGACCGGTTGGCCATACTTTTGCAAACGCAACGGTACATGAATGTGCAATCGCGAGGCGGCTTGCCGGAAGGACTTGTCATTCCAAAGTTTGCGGCGGCATCGGACTTTCCGGGCGATGTACCGGAGGAAGCAGAGCGAGTTCACCGGACGATAGAAGTCAACACTTCAATACCCGACTGGCACTCTACCGGACTTTATGCCGCACCGGGAGACGTTGTTACAATCACGATTCCCGAAGAAGCCGCTCGGAGCGGTCGGTTTTCCGTCCGAATCGGTGCATTAAGCGATAGGCTTTGGCATTTACCACGCTGGGAACGTTATCCTGAAATCTCCATGACGGTGCAACTCACACAACCCGTTACCCGGGCGGTCAATCCTTTCGGCGGAAACGTCTACGTGGTCGTCCCGCGCAATGCACCGGCAGAAACTCTAACTGTGCAAATTGATGGTGCCGTCGAAACTCCTTATTATGTCTTCGGCAAAACAACGAACGAAGAGTGGAATCAATCGCGGCAGTTGCCCGGCCCCTGGGCGGAGTTCGCGTCAGACCGTGTGATCCTTACGGTGCCGGCGCATCTTGTCCGTGAATTGGACAATCCAAAGGAACTGATGGAGTTTTGGAACGGCGTGTTGGATGCCTGTGCAGAACTTGCCGCCTGGGAAGGACGAGCCAGACCGGAACGCATTACGGCTGATCGGCAAATCTCCGCCGGTTGGATGCACGCCGGTTATCCTGTTATGTCTCAAACACAAACGGAAAGAGGATTGACGGACTTGGCGTATCTCAAAGAGCGAGGCGATAAATGGGGATTTTTTCACGAATTTGGACACAATCACCAATCGCGTGATTGGACATTCAGCGGGGCGGGCGAAGTTACGGTCAACCTTTTCACGCTGTACCTTTTTGAGAAAATGTACGGTATTCCGATTAGCGAAACGCGCCGGGAGATGCGTCCCGACGTGCGAAAGGAAGCGAAGATGCAGCACATTGAAGCCGGTGCACCGTTCGCTCAATGGCAACGTAGTCCGTTCTTGGCGCTCACGATGTACGTAGAATTGATCGAAGAATTCGGCTGGGAAACTTTTATTGAAGTTTTTGACGAATACCGAAAGTTACCCGACAATCAGCGCCCTCGTAATGATGACGAAAAACGGGACCAATGGATGGTGCGTTTCTCAAATCAAATAGGCAAAAATTTGGGTCCCTTTTTCGATCAATGGGGAGTGCCGGTTTCTCAATCTGCGAAGGATTCGATTGCCGAACTGCCGGTCTGGTTGCCGGAGTGAAAAAGGGAACCTTTAATCGGCTCATTCCGCACCGTTTGCAGTATAGCATGCAAACGCTCGCCTCAATGCAGATGCCGGATTGCTATTTTCTAAAAATTGAGTACACTCAAACCTAAAAGCCGAAGAATCATGGCGAAAAGAAACGAAGAACCAAAATTAAGTCAACGAGATAAACAAACGCTCGAGAACATCCTCAATATGGCCAACGCCGTCGCGAAACAATCGCTTCGGCAAAAAGACCCCGCCGTCGATATACCCGTCCGGGCACTCTCCAACGTCAATTTCAACGAACGGAAAAAAATTATCGAGATGGGGAAACGCACCTCGCAACGGCAACTCTTCAACCTTGCCCAAGCCAAGAGTTTTATGCAAACGATGCTCGTCGCCAGCGGAACGAAACAACTCATCGAACAAGGAAAATCGACCAGTATTCGGGGACTCTATTATCTGCTCAAGCACACAATCGAAGGCACAAAGGAAGAAACTTTCGAAGATCAAGGCGATTGCGATAACATCATCGAAGACATGGAAGTGCTGCTCAATTCCTTGCGGGAAGAACTGCATCTTGCTGCCGAAACCCGGGGGAATATGGTCGGCAACATTACCATCGTCGATAAAGGAGACGAAATCGACTGCACCCGGATGGGCAGCGGGGGATACGCTATCCCCTCCATCGTGGAGTCGAGCATTATCCAATTCAAAAAGTGCAATGCCAAGTTTATCATGCATGTCGAAAAGGGGACAGTTTGGCAACGCTTTAACGAAGACAAGTTTTGGCAAAAACATCAATGTATATTGACACACGGGGCGGGACAGCCGCCGCGAGGTGTGAGGCGATTGCTCTATCGGATGCACGACGAATTGAAATTGCCGATTTATTGCCTCTTTGATAACGACCCCTGGGGATATTACATTTACAGCGTTATCAAACAAGGCTCGATCAACTTGGCGTTTGAATCGCAACGGATGGCCGTACCCAACGCACGATTCATTGGATTGAGAAGCAATGATTTCGAACGGTGCAAGTTATCGAACAGCGTGAAAATTGCGTTAAACGAGCAGGATAAAAAAAGAGCCAAGCAGATAGCAGCGTATCCATGGTTCGCCAAAAAGAAGGCTTGGCAAAAGGAAATTGCGATGATGTTGGACAACGGTTTCAAGTTAGAGGTTGAAGCGTTAACGAGTCGGGACATCAGTTTCGTAACGGAGGAGTACGTCCCGCAACGTCTCAAGGATATGCAGTTTTTGGATTGAGGTTATTCAGTGCCGGAATGACGAAAACCAAAATATGTTGTCCAGAAACCGGAAACAAAACCACCCTTTAGAGGCGCAATACCAAAAACCCCCTCACACCCCCATGCAATTTCGACTCAAGCAACACAGCGTTTTGCCCGGCTTTGGATTGACGCTCGGTCTGACACTGACCTATCTCAGTGTGATCGTACTCATCCCCTTATCGCTGTTGGTGTGGAATACGATGTCGCTCAGTTTCAGCGACTTCATCGCGTCCGTTACAACGCCGCAGGTCATCGCATCGTACAAGTTGAGTTTCGGTGCTTCCATTCTGGCGGCGATGATCAACGCCGTGTTCGGTTTCATCGTCGCCTGGACTTTGGTGCGGTATGACTTTCCGGGCAAAAGGTTGTTCGATGCTATCGTCGATATGCCCTTTGCGATGCCGACTGCCGTATCGGGCATTGCCCTGTGTGCAATCTACGCCCCCAACGGTTGGATTGGAAGTTGGTTTGATAAACTTGATATTAAAATTGCTTACACGCAGACCGGAGTGCTCATCGCATTGATATTTATCGGACTCCCCTTTGTGGTGCGGACATTGCAGCCAGTATTGGAAGACCTCGATATCGAAGTCGAAGAAGCGGCAGAGTCATTGGGAGCCACGCGATTTCAAACATTTTGGAGTGTGATTTTTCCTTCCGTATTGCCGTCTTTGGCGACAGGCTTTACGCTTGCACTAGCCCGGGCACTCGGCGAATACGGCTCGGTAATTTTCATAGCGGGGAACATCCCCTTTCAGACGGAGATTACCCCGTTGCTCATCGTAACACGATTGGAATCCTACGACTATGCCGGTGCGACTGCACTGGCCGTTGTGATGCTCGTCGCCGCATTTATATTGATGTTTATGATTAACCTTTCGCAGTGGTATGCAAGAAGTGTTAATGGTTAATAAACAACCATGAACCACTAACCATTAAAAATGAGACCCCATCAAAGAAGACAAACAAAACGGCTGCAAGGAACAGACCGAATCATCAGAATGGTCTTCATTCTGACAACCATCGGATTCCTCGCACTCTTTCTCCTCATGCCGTTGGCGGCGATTTTTACCGAAGCGTTCCGCAAAGGAACCGCCGCCTATCTCGCCAGTTTCGATGACCGATATGCCTGGGCTGCAATTCGTTTAACCCTTGTTACGGCGGCGATTGCCGTACCGTTGAATGTTATATTCGGAGTCATCGCAGCATGGTGCATTGCAAAATTCGAATTTTGGGGAAAGAACATTTTGATTACATTGATTGACATACCCTTTGCAGTATCGCCAGTCATTGCGGGTTTGATTTTCGTGCTTGCCTTCGGGCAACAATCAACGCTGGGGGCATGGTTGATTGACCATGACATAAAAATAATTTTTGCCGTACCAGGTATTGTGCTGGCGACGATTTTTGTAACGTTCCCTTTTGTTGCAAGAGAATTGATACCCTTAATGCAGGAACAGGGAACGCTCGAAGAAGAGTCCGCTGTGTCGCTCGGGGCAGGAGGTTGGGACGTGTTCTGGCGGGTGACGTTGCCGAACATTAAATGGGGACTGCTTTACGGAACAATTATCTGCAATGCAAGAGCGATGGGGGAATTCGGGGCGGTCAGTATCGTGTCTGGACATATTCGCGGAAGAACGAACACGGTGCCTTTGCATGTTGAAACGTTGTACAATGAGTTTTTGTATGTCGCTGCCTTTTCTGTCTCAACGATGTTGGCGTCGCTTGCCTTGGTAACTTTGGTTATTAAAACCCTCGTCGAATGGCGCATGCGGGCAGAACAATCACGCGAGTATTGACAAGAAGCACAATATATGATGCAATAGGAGAAATAGCCGACTCTCGTCGGGGGGCTAATGCCCCCCGCTCGCTTTGCGGCCGCACCGGAGTCACCGGATGGAACGCATTATGGTACAATGATACACATCCTCGCATACGCCGTATAATGTTCAAGAATACCGTTCTCGCCATTTTGCTCTCCCTCGTATTTCCCATCGCCCTATTCTCCGTCGGTTCCGAAACCAACGATGTTCCCAAAGAACTCGATGCCTACCTCGCACTGCCCGATGACTCCTTCCGCTGGGAAATCATCGAAAAAAGCGAAGACCCCAATAAACAAACATTTCTCGTTGAAATCACCTCGCAAACTTGGCAGGGTATCCCGTGGAAACACTTTATGCTCGTTGCGGTGCCTAACAGGATTACCCATCCCAATCACGCAGCACTCATTCTCGGCGGTTCCTCTATTGGGCGAAAACCAAACGCTGGAGACGAATTTCAAGCCCGAAGCCTTGCCGAAATGGCCGGTATGTGCACAGCAATCATTCTCCAAATTCCCAATCAACCGCTTTTTGGCAATTTCTATGAAGATGCTCTAATCGGCGAGACATTACTCAAAGCCCTCGAAACGGAAGATGCGACTTGGCCCCTGCTCTTTCCAATGACGAAGAGTGCCATCCGAGCGATGGATACCGTGCAGCAAATACTCAAAGAAGAAAAACATATCGGCATCGACCGTTTTATCGTAACGGGTACATCGAAGCGCGGTTGGACGTCTTGGTTAACTGCCGCTTCGGGCGACCAACGTGTTGCGGGTATCATTCCGATAGTTATCGACACGCTCAATATGCAAGAGCAGATGAAGTATCAAGTTGAAACTTGGGGAGCATTCAGTCCGAGCATACACGATTACACGGAACGTCATCTGATTCGGCTTGACGATGGAGAGTTGTCGGAGTTTGAAAAGAATCTTTGGACGATGATTGATCCTTATTTTTATCGTGCTCGGCTGACGGTACCGAAACTGTTGATTCATGGCAGTAATGATCCCTATTGGACTGTCGATGCGGCGAAGTTTTATTTCGATGATTTACCTGGGGAAAAATACATTTTGACGTTGCCGAATACGGGACATAGTCTTGAAGGTCAACAACTCAAAGCGGTGCAAACAGCGGCGGTCTTCGCACGAAAGGTTGCCGCACAAAAAATTGACAAAGGAGATACGTTGCCCCGACTGGAATGGAAGTTATCCGAAATCGACAAGGGATACAAAGTCGAGATTGAGACGGATATATCATTCCGTAGAGCGAAACTTTGGACGGCTTACTCGGCGACGAAAAATTTCCGGCAGGCGAAATGGACTAATGTAGGTGTGTTGGAAGGCCAGTCTCCCTTTTTCTTCTCGATGGCGAAGCCGGAGAGCGGACACGTCGCATTTTTCGTGGAATTGGAAACGATTACAGAGGGATTACCCTTTTCTCTGACGACGCAGGTTTGGCGGTTTTAAGGAAAAAGACCGGCGATTCACATTGTCTTACAATCCTCGATACAGCGGGACGGGATTACCCAACTGGGGTTGCGGCGACGCCGGCGAAGGGGCGGCTTGATGCACCGCAGACGGTTGCGTCCAACTATGTTGTTCGACTTTCCAACCCCGAGGCGTGTCCGGCGTGAACAAGTTTCGGACATGCTCGATGAGGTTGCTAATAATTGGGTTGATCTTCGTCGCTCGCAGTTCATATACTTTCCAACCTGTGTTGTTTATGTCGTACTGTTTGAGTCCCCTGGCACGTAAATCTCTTTCGAGCATGACTTCGAGTTCTTTGAACTCTTGCTGGTCTTCGATGAGCATGGGGCGGGCATATAAAACGGTCATTCCGTCGGGGCGGTGTTCAACTTTCATACTGAATCGCCGTTTGAGTTCGTCCGCCTTCGCGCCGAAAATCAAGGGCAACGGGCTATCCGCAATGCCTTGCCCGATCATTTCAGGCGGGACATGAATCTGGTGTACCGTCTTGGCGTTGTAATCATATTTATAGACGGTTTTGTCATCGATAAGGATCTTATCGGCAGCGATGTGCGGATTTTTGTCTCCGTCCCTTTTGATGGGTTTGTTATCCCGCCATTCCCCTTCGACGACCATCAGATAGCGCATTGGGCTGGCATTGTACTTGAAGTTACCGAAACTGATACGGTACGGTACGTTCGGTTGCGCTCCGGGTATCGTCGGATCGTAATCGAACAGGTTAAAATCGACTTCGTATTGACGGATGTTGGCACTGTACCGTTCCCATCGAGCAAGAAATTCATCTAATTCCCGTTGTTCGTTTGGGTTTAGTATGTACGGTGCGATACGATTAGCCGGTTCTGATCGATTGATAGGCTGCATACCTGGCTGCGTAGCGTGCATTGTATGCACTTGGTTCTGTGGTTGCAGGAACGGACTGGACATCGTTTGAGCAAAGCCCCAATGGACCATAAAAAAATGTGCAACTGAAAGGACAATGACAAGTCGGTATAAATGCATTTCAGTGTTTCGGGATCGAACGCTGTTAAAAGAGTGTTGCCGAAGGATAACGATTATCGGCAATCCGGTAAAGAGCAATTTCCGTTAGAGCATCATACCGGCCAAAGAGCCGGAGACGGAGCGTGTGTAACTTTCGGCTCTTTGGGGCGCGTTTTGGGAGTTTTGAGTCCAAAGATATGAAATCCTTCTTGTTTTTCTGTGTTTATATCGGATAATGGTGTTGAAACATAGCCGCCCAAAAAAAGATTTCAGATGTTCCAAAATATACCCTAATGATACTCCTTCTCATCGCTCTCATTATTTCACTTTTCGCCGCTCTGTCGCTCGGGCTGGCCTATATGGCGAACATCGAACACCAAATCGTAACGCATCGCGGTACCGACGCCCAACTGGTGCAAATCGTTCAATCCGGTATTGATTCGGCTGGCCAGGCAATCGATGATTTTCAACGCCCCGACATCTTCGATAATCCTGCCCTTTTTTGCAGTATCGAAGTTGTCCCTGGGTATCTCACTCCCCGCAATTTCGGTGCAGGACGCTTCACCGTTTACTCGCCTCGGATTGAAGAAGAACAACTCCGAGGTATCCGGTTTGGTTTAACGCGTGAATCTGCAAAGTTAAGCCTCGAATCAGTGCTTGCTTGGGAAAATGAGTCGCCCGGCCTCGGTGCGCAAGCACTGCAAAACCTACCTGGTATCAATTCGATTATCGTCGATTCGATTCTTGATTGGCTCGACGCCGACGATGATCCCAGACCGCAGGGAGCCGAATCCGATTGGTATCGCCAACAAGGAAAATCCTACGGAGCACGCAACGCTTTAATCATCGCACTGGAAGAATTGCTTCTCATTCGGGAAGTTGACCGGTCAATGATTTTCGGCGACGATCATCAATTTGCGTTTGGGGGCAGGCAAGCAAATCTGCGGCACAATGTTATTTTGCCGGAGGGGCTGCTCGATCCCTTTGCTCCGCTTGATTTGCAAGTTCAACATTACGATTCACAATCTTATGATTCCCGAGGCAGCGCATCGGCTTGGCAATTTCTTCTCACGCCGTATAGTGCCGAAAAGATGGTCAATCCTCAAAATGTTGTCCGGGTGTTCTTAAACGAGTCGAATTTGGAGTTTTTGGAATCGCAACTTCGTCTGCATCAACTGGACGAAGAGAGCATTCAATTTATATTGGCTTGGCGGAATGTCCGAGGCCGTATCGTCTCTCCGCTCGACATGTTGGATGCCGAAGTTAAAGTCGATGAGTACACGACATTGACAAGCCCTTTTTCCTGTTCGGATGCGGTTATGTACGAACGGTTTTTAAGACTGCTAGATGAGGCGGTTTCGGATTCTGCAATAATTATTCGAGGCCGAATTAACGTGAATGAAGCGCCGAGGTGTGTTCTCGAGGCGGTACCGGAATTGACGCCTGAAATTACCTCGGCAATTTTAGAGCATCGGCAACTTGGGGCAGTGCGTCAGCGTCATGCCGTTTGGCTCCTTGCGGAGGGAATTGTCGATTTGGGTATGATGCGAACGTTATTTCGCCGGTTGACGACGGGTGGGGATGTCTATCGTATTCATGTTGTCGGTTTCTTTGAGGAGCAGCCGATGCTGCATCGGGTCGAGGTTGTTTTGGATGCGACCGTTAAGCCGCCGCGCACGGTCTTTTACAAAGATTTAACGCCGTTGGAGTTTCCGGAGTGAAGGGGACGGCGAATCGCCGACTGGGCTGTCAAAAATGATTTGGTATGAGGAGCCTCCCAATGATTAATGGTTCAAAGAGCCGGTGATGTAACGCAATGTAATCCCTGGGTGCAGTTGTTCAGCACATTCCGAGTTCCTGTTCTATCATCCGTATTTTGTCGATACGGCGTTCATGCCGACCGCCGTCGAACGGAGTATCGAGCCAAATATGTACTATTTGAATGATCATATCTTCGCTCAAAGTATCATTGGCCACACAGAGGACATTCAAATCGTTGTGTCGTCGGCAAAACTCTGCGGACAATTCGTCAATGACCGGCGCCGCCCGAACGCCCGGAAACTTGTTCGCCGCGATGCACATTCCGATGCCTGTACCGCAAATCAAAATCCCCCGCACTGCGTCGCCGCCGCTTATTCGCTGGGCGACCAACGCGGCGATATCGGGATAATCCGACGGTTGCTGTACATCGATTGCCGGCCCAAATTCGTAAACGGTGTGTCCAGCATGACGTAAGAGTTCGACGAGTTTCATTCGGACAGGAACACCATGGTGATCGCTCCCAATAGCGATTGTTAGGGACATAAAGGATACAACGTTTCGAGTCTTTTCGTATTATACCAAAAATAACCGTTTCTAACAGAGATACGCGGCACCCCCTTCCGGCTTTTGCAACACGGAAAAATCCGGACTTCGTCTTTTTCACGTAATCGTGTACGGTTCCCGTTGAATCCGGCTCTGCATTCCCTTCGCCTCGGCATCCCCCACGATCTCCTCCTTGATAGGATCCCATTTTATTTTTCGGCCTCCCAAACGAAGCGAAATGTTCGTTAAATGACACGCCGTAATACTGCGATGCTCAATCGCCGCTGACGCGACCGGTTCCTGTCGGGATCGGACACAATCAAAAAAGTTTTCCACGAGGAGCGGAGTTCCATCCTGTTTTGAATCGAACGGTGCCCGAGCCGGTGCTCTCCAAGCGTCTTCGGGCAACGGGTTCTCTGCGAGTTCATCCACCGGTCTGCCGTAGACTCCGCCGCGATTGACAAAAACCCGGCCCTTTTCACCAACAAACATAATTCCATTGCGGCTGCTGTTCCGAACCTCCTCAGGGCAGTCCGGCCCGAACATCCAATCGAGTTGCTCCGGCGTCGTTTCGACATGCGCATCGACTGCTCCGTAAGTTGCGCGTTCACCAATCGCAGCGGAGTAGAGAACCTCCAACCCATCGGCGTAAATCATTCGGGAGAAGAAGCGATCCGGCGTGTTGTAACTGTCCGCCCTGCCTTCATTCGGGAACAAGGCTCGTGCTTCCACAGACACAGGGCCTGAATGTTCCTGATTGATTCCCCATTGGGCAATATCAACGTGATGATTGCCCCAATCGGTAACGATACCGCCGGCGTATTCATACCACCAACGCCAAACACCATAAACCCTGTGTCGGGAAAAGGGGGCAATCGGGGCTTGGCCTTGATAAAGGTCCCAGTCGATTTCCTTCGGGACATCTTCGGGAGGATAGGGTCCCCCTTTTGTCGTGAAAAACGGCACCGCAACGTAAACGGCAGTCAGTTTGCCGAGCCGGCCATTACGGACAAGTTCGACGGCGGTTTGGAAAAGATTGTCGCTGCGCTGTTGGGTGCCGGTCTGGAAAATCCGTTTCGTTTCTTCAACGGTTTTGCAGAGGAGTTTCCCTTCGTCAATCGTCAATGTGAGCGGCTTTTCGCCGAAAACATCCTTGCCCGCACGGAGGGCTTCAACGTTGATCTTGGTGTGCCAATGATCGGGAGCAGATTGAATGACGACATCAACATTTTTGTCGTCGATGACTTTCCGGTAATCTTGAACGATAACAGCCTTTTCTGCTTTGATTTGCTCCTTGAAGGCTTCGGCGTGTCGCAGGTCGGCATCGCAAATCATGACGACATCACCGTGTCTGGCGGCAAGAGCGGAAACGCCTCGTCCTCGCCCGCCGACTCCGATGCAAGCAATTCGGAGTTTATCGGAAGGAGCCTGTGCTTTCGCAAACGAAGGAACAACAAACAAAGGACTAAGGGAAACCGCAGAAAGGGTTGCAAGCATGCCCGATGCTCCCTTCAGAAAATCACGTCGGGGAAATTTACGTTTCTGTTGCATGGTAATATGGTTAATACATTCACCGGTACCGAACAGTGTACCTCATGGGCCGACGAAAGTCGATAGGCCCGCACCCCTACACGGCCTTTTTCAACTTTGCCGGGACCCGCAAATTGAAAAGACCAAACAACTCGTCTTGATTCAAACCGCCCGACATGTTCAATCCCTCCGCAGAATTGTAGCCGCGAGCCGTCGAAAGGATCAACTCCGATAAATGCCGTTTTTCCTCCAACGTCCGATTGATGCGCTCCTCTACCGTATTCGTTGAAATGAAACGTGTTACCGTAACCGGCCCCGAGGCGCCAATCCGATGTGCCCGATTGATCGCCTGATCTTCAACAGCCGGATTCCACCATCGGTCAAAAAGAAAAACATAACCTGCAAACTGCAAGTTCAATCCGACACTGCCCGCACCATAACTCATCAAAATGATATGAATATCCCTGTCTTCCCGGAACTGCCGAATCATTTCATCCCTTTTATTGCTGGGTATTTTGCCATGATACTCGGTAAAACCGAATCGTTCCAAAGGGCTTTTGAGCCGATAAAGCGTTTCGACCCATTGGCTGAAAATGATTGCTTTGTGTCCGCTTTGAGCGATTTCTTCCATGTCGGCGAGCAGTTGTTCTAGTTTGGAACTTTCGCCCGTCGCCGGGTCGAAGTTGCAAATTTGTTTAAGGCGCAAGATTAATTCAAAGACTTGCGGTATCGTAACTTCTTCGCCTGCTTCGGAGAGTCGAATGACTCCTTCTTCCTCGGCCATTCTATATGATTCGGCTTGCTTGGGAGAGAGTTCGAGCAGGGCATCCCGAATCATTTTGGGCGGAAGTTGCGTGAGCACCGCACCCTTCGTCCGGCGTAAAATATGATCGCCGACAATATTGCTGATTTCCGTCGCTTTGAGTCCCGACTGCAAAAATCCGGGGGAGAGAAACTCAAATATCCCAACGAGGTCTTCCGCCGAATTTTCGACGGGTGTTCCGGTCAGTGCCCAATTCCGACGCCGGGGAATCGCCCTAGCAGCCTCCGACGTCGCATTGCCTTTGTTCTTAATGCGCTGCGACTCATCCAGCACAACCAAATCGAAAGGGGGAAACGTTTCTCCATCCGGCAGGTCGAAAAACTCCCGGTCTCGGCTTAAAAGTTCATAGTTCGCCAATCTGACAGGGACGCCGGGTAATTGCCAAAGCCATTTTCTGCGGATCGGTGAACCGTCGATGGACCGAACGATGATCTCCGGAGCCCAGGCCTCAAATTCACGTTGCCAGTTGGTGAGCAACGGCTTGGGGCAAACGAGCAACACGCTTCGGACCTCGCCGGTTCGCAAAAGAAGGCGAATCGTTGTAATCGCTTGCATCGTTTTGCCGAGCCCCATCTCGTCGGCGAGAATTGCGAAGTGTGAACTGTACAAAAAGGCAACTCCTTCCCGTTGAAATTGAAAGGGTTCAAAAGGCATATCGAGCGTCCGAAGATTGAGAATCGATTCGATGGGCGGCTGCAAAATGTAGTTAAGCCGGTCTTGAATTTTGACGCTGTCGCGCGGCACATGGATGCGTGTTAGCGTGCCGATGTCCTGTTTATAGAATACATCATGGTCGACGCCAAAGCCGTCGGCTTTCGGCTCGACACCGTCGTCATTTTTTTCGTTGTCATTTTTTTCTCCGTCGGCACAGCTGTCGGCTTTCGGCTCATCTTGAGGAGCAAAAAACCAACTTCGGGAATGTACACGGACTCGGGAACTGACCGTACCGGAGAACACTCGCACAGCGGGAAACGATTTGAGGACATCGGAACGCACACCGACCTCAACGTTCCGGTTTAGGAGACGATTCCAGCCGGTGATATAGATTTCCGGCTTGTCGATGTGGAACGGTATGGTTTTGGCGTCGATGTTCATCATTCGGTTGGAATGATAAAAAAACGTGTTGAATGGGGCAAGAGGAAAATTGCGAGAGCCGCCGGCTTTTTCGGCGCAACGCTATGTAGTCGGCGACTCGTTGAGCAACCCATACGACGTGAGCGTTGCCCGAAGTTTCGCTTGTTCAGATTCGGAAAGCGGCGTCATCGGCAATCGAAGTTCGCCCGTATCCCGGCCTAGCATTTGCATGGCCGACTTCACCGGAATCGGATTTGTCGAGAGCGATAACATATCCCGGCAAAGTTTGAACGTCTTATAGTGCAGCTGTCTGGCCGTTTCCCAATCTCCCCGAAGGGCCGAATGACACATCGCAACAGTATCGTGCGGAATGATATTACCGACCACCGAAACAACCCCGCGAGCCCCTAACGCCATCAAAGGCAACGCCAAACTGTCATCGCCGCTCAACACCGTCAAATCGGTATTGCCGATGATAACTGACGCTTGATCCATCGAACCGCTCGCTTCCTTAACGATGCCGACATTGGGAAGTGCTGCAAGGCGGATAATCGTTTCCGGAGCGATGTTCTGTGCGCATCGTCCCGGTATGTTGTAAATACAAATCGGCAAATCAACCGACTCGGCAAGCAATTTATAATGCTGATAAAACCCTTCTTGGGTCGGCTTGTTGTAGTAAGGAGCAACGATCATAGCGGCGTCGGCTCCGGCTTTCTGGGCGGATTGGGTTAGTTCGAGGGCTTCCTGGGTGCTGTTGGCTCCGGTTCCGGCCAAGACTTTGATTTTCCCAGCGGCGGCCTCGACGGCAACCCGAAGAACACGTTTGTGTTCGTCGAAAGAAAGTGTCGGCGACTCGCCGGTCGTTCCGACGGGTACGATAGCGGTTACACCGGCGTTGATTTGAAATTCGATTTGCTCTTGAAATGTATGGTAATCGATTTGGCCGTTTTGGAATGGTGTGATAATAGCGACCGAGGCTCCGGCATATTCTTCGCAACGTGTCATGGAGTGCGATGGCGATGAAGTAGAGGAAAAGCGTTATTGTACCTTTTCTTTACCGCAAGTGCAGTAGGGGCCGGACACCC
>Ga0099364_10005843_pt1 | contig 18108 bp, 15 predicted proteins | sample TergutTh196P3_FD_73070 | JGI IMG/M metagenome (GOLD analysis project Ga0099364, IMG submission 73070) | Microcerotermes parvus P3 segment gut microbial communities from Pointe-Noire, Republic of the Congo - Th196 P3 | ecosystem: Host-associated > Arthropoda: Insects > Digestive system > Gut ...
AAAATTCTGATCTTTTCCCTCATGAGGCTGAGACCGCATCTTTAGAGAGGGAAAAACAGACTGAAATCAGCTAAGCATGCCTTGAAAACCCGAATTTGGGCGCCAAAACCAGAATTAGGATAATAGCGTGGTGGATTCTGGGGTAGCGTTCGGCTTGCCAAGCGGAACGCCATAATATATTATGGTTGACCACCGCTTATCAGGTTTTCAGCTTCGTGGAGGGCGACTCATGGGCATTTGGACCAAGAACCAGGTTGAGCATATGAAGGAAGCCCTGCAACTTGCCCGGCGGGGTTGGGGCCTCGTCTCGCCCAACCCCATGGTGGGAGCGGTGGTGGTAAAGGGCCGGCGGGTGGTGGGCACAGGCTGGCATACCGGGCCAGGGCAGCCCCACGCCGAGGCCGCGGCCTTGCAGGCCGCGGGCCGCAAAGCCAAAGGGGCCGACCTTTACCTGAACTTGGAGCCCTGCCATCATTACGGCCGCACCGGGCCTTGCACCGAAGCCATTATCCAGGCGGGAGTGGCCAGGGTCTTCTTCGGCGTGCCGGACCCCAGCCCCCTGGCCTCTGGCGGCGCCAAAGCCCTCGCCGAAGCCGGAGTGGAGGTTCACGGCGGCCTTCTGGCCTCGGAATGTTTTGAAGTCAACCTGTTCTTTTTCAAATGGACTCTCACCGGCCAACCCTTCGTCATCTTAAAGACGGCCGCCTCCCTGGACGGCAAAACGGCCACTTCCGCCGGAGAATCCCGCTGGATAAGCTCCAAGGCGGCCCGCAATTTCGGCCACCATATCCGGGCCGGAGTGGATGCCATCATCATCGGCCGAAACACGGCGGAAAAAGACAATCCTGAATTGTCGCCCCGGCCCTGGGGCCGGCGTAAAATGCACCGCCAGCCCTGGCGGGTGGTGCTGGACCCCACCTTAAAGCTGTCACCAGAGCTGAAACTCTTTGATTTCTCCCTGGGCGGCCCCACGGTGGTTTTCTGTGAGCCCAACGCCTCGCCGGCCAAGATCGAAAAGCTGACCCGCCGGGGGCATCAGGTCATCGCCGGCCTCTCCTTCGGCCCCCGCCTTTTGTCCATCCGGGGAGTGCTGGAGGAATTGGGCCGGCGGGGTCTGCAGAGCGTCCTCATTGAGCCGGGGGCCACCCTGGCCTCTTCGACCCTCATTGACGAGCCGGTGGTTGATCTGGCCCACTTCTTCCTGGCCCCGGGATTTTTGGGCGGAATCAAGGCCCCGGGCCTCATAGGCGGCGCCGGTCTGGGCCAGCTAAGCCAGATCAGGCCGGCCGAAATATTGAAACTTGGACGCAAAGGCCCTGACATCCACATAACCGTCCGTCCCCAAGGCGGATTCGGGGGCCAGGGAGGATGCGAGGCCGTCTTCAAGGCCGCCGCCCTACCCTGCCCTTTGGTCGGAGAATGATGATGTTCACCGGCCTGACCCAGGGCCTGGGGCGGATTGACAAACGCACCCCCAGAGGCGATGAGATTGAACTATTCGTGACCGCCGAGTTCGACTGGTCCCCGCCCCTGGTTTTAGGGGAAAGCATAGCCGTTTCCGGGATCTGCCTCACCGTGGCCCGCCTTGAAGGCCCCCGCGGCTTCACCGCCCACGCCTCGGCCGAGACCCTGAACCGCTCCACCCTAAAGCGGGCGAACCTGGTCAATCTGGAACGGGCCCTGGCCTTGGGTGACCGTTTGGGGGGGCACCTGGTAAGCGGGCATGTGGACGGGCTGGGGGCCCTGATCTCCAAAACTCCGTCCGGGGCCAGCCTTATTCTGAAATTCAGCCTGCCCGGGCCACTCCGCCCCCTGGTCGTGGCCAAAGGCTCCATCGCCGTGGACGGGGTAAGCCTGACCGTCAACGAAGTCCTGGCCGAGGCCTTCACCGTCAACCTCATACCCCATACATTGAGCCGGACCACCCTGGGAGGACTCAAGCCAGGGGGAGCGGTCAACCTGGAAACCGACCTTTTGGGCAAATATGTTCAACGCCTCCTGACTTTTCAGGAACGGAAAGCCCTGTCTCTGGAAACCCTGGGGCGGAGCGGTTTTCTGTGATCATTAGGCCTTCCCTCGTGGGATTGAATGCCGGAAATCTTTGAAAAACAAAAACCCCCCGCCTTTTACGCGGCGCTCTGGGATCTCGACGGCACCCTCCTTTACACCCTGGAGGACCTGGGCGACAGCCTCAACGAAGTGCTGGCCGAAGAGGGCTTGCCCGGCCACGACTATGACGACTATAAGCTCATGGTCGGCAACGGCCAGAGGCTTTTGGTCATCCGGGCCCTGCCCGAAGGCCTCCGCAACTCTGAAAAGGCTGGGCACATCTACCGGAAATTCATTCTCCGCTACCGGGCCAATCAATGCCGTAAAACCCGTCCCTACCCCGGGGTGAAGGAACTTCTGCAAAATCTCAAGGCCCGCGGCTGCCGGCTGGCCGTCTTGTCGAATAAGAATCAGGCCAATACGACAGCGGTGGTGGAACACTATTTCCCGGGCCTCTTCGAGGAAGCCTGGGGCTTGAGCCCAGAGCGGCCGGCCAAGCCGGACCCGACCTCGGCCCTGGCCCTGGCCGAAATTATGTGCCTCTCCCCGAACCGCTTCCTCTACTTGGGCGACAGCGCCGTGGATATGAAGACGGCGCGCCTTTCCGGAATGTGGCCGGTGGGCGTGACCTGGGGCTACCGGGGGCGGCAGGAACTGGTTGCGGCCGGTGCGGCCTTAATCATTGACTCGCCGGCCGAGCTGCTGCCTGCCCTTGATTTTGAGCGGACGCCCCCAAAATAGGAGTACCTGCCTTATGTCCGACGAACAAAAGCATGACTGCCCTGACCAGGCGGACCTAAAGGAAGGCCAGGACCAGGCGCCCACCGGACCGCCGGGTTGGGCCCTGGCCCGCCCGGAACTTATCCAGCGCCTGGAAAGCCGGCCCGGCCGGCTGCGTCTGGCCCTGACCGGGGGAGCGGCTTCCGGCAAATCCAGGGTGGCCGCCCTTCTCACGACCCTGGGGGCCAGGGAAGTGGATTTAGATAACCTCTGCCGGCAGGTCTCCGCCCCGGGTACCGCTGGTTTCCAGGCCATGGCTGAAATTCTGGGTCCGGAATACATTGCCGGGGCCCTCAACCGGGCGGAAATCGGCCGAATCGTCTTTGCCGACCACGAAATACGCCGCCGGCTGGAGGACGCCCTCCACCCCCTCATCTGGGAAGCCCTGGATAGGGAAATGGCGGCCTTAGGCGATGAGGCGGCCGTGGCGGTCAGCGTGCCCCTGTTGTTCGAAACAGGCCTCCACACCCTCTTTAGCCCCATAATCATGGTCTTCGCCGGCCCGGCCGCCCAAATCTTCCGCCTTCTGACCCGCCGGCCCGGCTTAAGCCAGGCCGAGGCCGAACAAATTGTCGAGGCCCAATGGCCGGCGGCCCCCAAAATCAAGGGCTCCCACTTCGTCATCAACAACGATGGCGAGTGGGAGGCCACCGAAAGGCAGGTCCGGGCCCTCTGGCCCCGCCTCTTGGCAGGCGCCTGAAAATCTGCTATCTTACGCCACTAATATGTTTTGCCGTTCTGAGACCCACCATATATGGTGAATTCCATGCGCCCCGCCCCCATAGCGGCTCTGGACTTGGGCTCCAACACCTTCCGCCTCATGCTGGCGGAAAAAAACGGCCCCTGGGCCAACAAGCTGGTCTTCCAGGAACTGCCCCGCCTGGCCGAAGGCCTGACCCCCGGCGGCCTCCTGGCCCCGGCGGCCCTCCGCCGGGGCTGGGAAGCCCTGGAAAGCTTTTCGGGCGAAATCCGCTCCGCCGGGGCCGGACGGGTGCTGGCCGGGGCCACCATGGTCGCCCGTCTTGCCGCCGACGGGCCTGATTTTTTGGCCGAAATCACCCGGCGTTACGGCTGGGAAACCCGGCTCCTGAGCGGCGGGGAAGAAGCCCGGCTGACCGCGGTCGGGGTGCTCGCCGGCTTGGCCTCCTGCCCTCCGGCGGCTATGATTTTTGACATAGGGGGGCGTTCCAGCGAATTCATCCCCGTCTCCCGCGGAGTCATTGGTTCTGGTCGGAGCCTGGACCTGGGAGTGGTGGGCCTGACCGAAGCCCACCTGCAAGCCCCGGCCCGGCCCGGCCAGTTGGCGGCGGTGACGAAAGCGGTCCGGGCAGGCCTTAAGGCCTCCGCTATCAGCGGCCTCACGCCTGAGACCGCCTTAGTGGGCACGGCGGGCACTGTCACCACCATAGCCGCCATCCTTTTGGGGGGCTATGACCCGGACCTGGTCAACAACTCTCGGCTGGATCGCCCGGCCCTGGCCGGCCTTCTGGCCGAGCTGGCCCCCTTAAGTGAGGCCGAGCGGGTGGCGGCTTACGGACTCCACCCCCGCCGGGCCGACGCCATGCCGGCCGGGCTGGTCTTGGTCATGGAAATCATGGACCACTTCAACCGGTCGGAGCTGTTGGTCAGCGACAATGGCCTGTTGGAAGGTCTCTGGCTTGAGGCGGCCGCGCTTAAGCGGGCCGAAAATTAAAAAGGCAGGTGGCGGATGAAGGAAACCAGGATAGTTTATGAAGGGCTGACCTTTGACGATCTGCTTCTGATACCTGATTATTCGGAAGTGCTGCCAGCAGAGGTCGATACCAGCACCCGCCTTCTCAGGGACATCGTCCTGAGCGTGCCCCTGGTCAGCTCGGCCATGGATACCGTTACCAGGTCGGAAACGGCCATCACATTGGCCCGCCAAGGCGGCCTGGGGATCATCCACAAAAACATGAGCATCGCGGACCAAGCCTTTGAAGTGGAAAAGGTTAAAAAAAGCGAAAGCGGCATGATCGTGGACCCGGTCACGGTCGAACCGGAAACCAGCGTCGAGAACGTGATGAAACTCATGGGGCAATACCACATCTCCGGTGTGCCGGTGGTTTCGGGAAAGGAACTCAAGGGCATCGTCACCAACCGCGACCTGCGCTTTGAAACCAATTTCAAACGGCCGGTACACGAGGTCATGACCCGAGATAACCTGATCACGGCTGAAGAAGGCATAACCCTGGAGCAGGCCAAGGCCAAACTTCATGAAAACCGCATTGAAAAGCTGTTGGTGGTCAACAAGCAAGGCCGCCTGGCGGGCCTGATCACCATCAAGGATATTGAAAAAATCCGCCAATACCCACATGCCTGCAAAGATTCCAAAGGCCGGCTACGGGCCGGGGCGGCCGTGGGCGCCGACAGCGAGGCCCTGGAACGGACCCAGGCCCTGGTCGGGGCCAAGGTGGATGTGGTGGTGGTTGATTCCGCCCATGGCCATTCCAAAAACGTCCTTAATACAATCCGGCTGATTAAGCGGCATTACCCGGATTTGCCTTTAGTGGCCGGCAATGTGGCCACGGCCGAGGGCGTGGCCGCCCTGGCCGAAGCCGGCGCCGATGCGGTCAAGGTGGGGGTGGGGCCGGGTTCCATCTGCACCACCCGCATCGTGGCCGGAGTGGGCGTGCCACAGATGACGGCCATTTTCGAATGCGCGGCCGAAGGCCGCCGCCGGAATTTGCCCGTTCTGGCCGACGGCGGGGTGAAATTTTCCGGCGACATAGTCAAAGCCCTGGCCGGCGGAGCGGCCGCGGTCATGATCGGCTCGCTTTTCGCCGGCACCGAAGAGAGCCCCGGGGAAAAAATCCTTTACCAGGGCCGCACCTACAAGACCTACCGGGGCATGGGCTCCATTGAGGCCATGCGCGAGGGTTCGGCCGACCGCTATGGCCAGGGCGTGACCCTCGAACAGGACGCCAACCCGGTCAAGCTCGTGCCTGAGGGCATAGTCGGCCGGGTGCCTTACCGGGGCTCTTTGTCCGAAAGCGTCTTCCAGCTCGTCGGCGGCCTCAAGGCCGGCATGGGCTACCTGGGCGCGGCCAGCCTGGACGAATTGAGGGAAAAGGCCCGCTTCATCCGCATCACCGCGGCCGGCCTCAAGGAAAGCCATGTTCACGACGTCATCATAACCAAAGAGGCCCCCAACTATCGCCTCGAGTCAATATAAGATGTAAGACATGTCCGGCATGGAATCAGAAGAAAATCTCAGGCTTGCTTCGGCAAGCGAAAAAAAGGAGGCGCGTATAGCGGGGATCAGTTTTTCCGTCGCCGCCGTTATATTAGGAGCTTTTGCCGGAGTAATTGTTTGGCTGTTTCTAAAATTGTCCGGGGCCTGTTTGTTCTTTTTATGGGAAGTGCTGCCCGCTCGTTTTGAAACCGCATATTATCCGCTTTTATTATGTGTGGCGGGCGGTATTATAATCGGTTTATGGCGCAAGAAATTTGGCGATTATCCCCAGGGGACCCACGAAGTTATAGAAACTGTTAAAACAACAGGCCGCTACGATTCACGCGGAATCCACGTATTGTTTTTTGCGGCGTTTCTACCTATCATTTTTGGCGGAAGCATTGGTCCCGAAGCGGGGCTGGTGGGTATAATCGCCGCCTTATTTACATGGGTTGGCGATCGCTTAAAATACACCTTTAAAGAAACGCGAGAATTGACGCAGATTGGTATATCCACCTCGCTGGGTGTTGTGTTTGAGGCGCCATTATTTGGTTTCCTGGGGCAAATTGAGGGAGAAGGTGAAAATTTATCCTTTCCTAGAAGAACAAAAGTAATCGTATATTTATGCGCAATTCTCGGCGGTTTTGGAACTTATTTTCTTCTTGATTCTTTTTTTGGCGGCGGGTTGCATTTTGGAAAATTCGATACAATCAATATCGGGCGCATTGAGATAGTTTGGTTTATACCTCTTGCCCTGCTTGGCATTTTAGCCGCAGGCTGTCATTTTATTATTGACGGAGCGCTGTGCTTTATTTTAAAACCATGGCAGCGTTTTCCAATTGCACTCGCCATATTAGCCGGTATTTTGCTTGGTATTTGCGGAATATTTTTTCCGATTCTATTGTTTTCGGGCGAAACAAAAATGACGGAGCTTAACGCCGGTTGGGTTACTATGGGAGTCTCCCTCTTTCTAATGGGTTTTCTTAAGTTGATTCTCTTTAATATTTGCATACAGATGGGGTGGCGCGGTGGTAATATCGTCCCGCTTGTCTTTGTGGGTATGTGTTTTGGTTATGGCGCTTCCGTTATTGTCGGCACTGACGGCGTGTTTGCCTGCGCTGTTGTATTAACCGTTATATTCGCCGCCATTATGCGCAAACCTATTACTGTTGTCTTGCTGATGTTGATTTTCTTTCCCGCAAAAGATATTATTTTCTTGATTGCGGCCGCTTTTATTGGCGCGTGCTTTCCATTTTACAGAGCCCGCCAATAAATAGAGGGTTTCAAATTATGAGTTTTGTTCACCTCCACGTCCATTCCTGCTACAGCCTCCTGGATGGGGCCATCAAAATAGACGATTTGGCGCGGACGGCCAAAAATATGAACATGCCGGCCGTGGCCCTGACCGACCATGGCCAGATGTTCGGCGCCCTGGAATTCTACAAGGCCGCCCTGGCCGCCGGAGTCAAACCCATACTGGGGGTTGAGACCTATGTGGCCGCCGCCGGCCGCCATAGCCGCGCGACTCCTGATATCCAGCACCACCTGATCCTCCTGGCCGAAAACATGGAAGGTTACCAGAACCTCTGCCGCCTGGTTTCCCTTGCCAATATAGAAGGCTTCTATTACAAGCCCCGGGTGGACAAGGAACTCCTGGCCGCCCACAGCCGGGGCCTCATCGCCCTCTCCGGCTGCCTGAAAGGCGAAGTCGCCTGGCGGCTTCTCAACCGCGGCCCGGCCGAGGCCAGGCGCGCGGCCGAGGAATACGCGGCCATATTTCCCGGCGGCTTCTACCTGGAACTTCAGGCCAACGGCCTGGCCGAACAGGCCGAGGTCAACGCCGGGCTCATCGACCTGGGGCGGTCCCTAGGTCTGCCGCTTATAGCCACCAACGACTGCCACTATCTGCTCAAAGAGCATCACGCCCTCCACGACGTCCTCTTGTGCCTCCAGACCCAAAAGACCCTGAAAGATGAAAACAGGCTCCGCTTCAGCGACAACGAGTATTATTTCAAGTCGCCCCAGGAAATGGCCGAAGCCTTCCCGGAGACTCCCGAGGCCCTATCCAACACCTTGGCCCTGGCCGAACGATGCCAGGTGGAGTTTTCGGAAAAACCAAAACTCGCCTTCCCCGCCCTAAAACTGGAAGAGGGACGGACTGCCGGGGAGGTCCTGGCGGAGGAGGCCAGGGGCGGCTTGGAAAGACGATTTGCGGCCGAAGCCTTGGCCGGACGCGATTTTACGCCGGCCAAAAAGGAGGCCTACCAGGCCCGCCTGGGGGAAGAAATCGCCCTAATAATTGAAATGAAATTTCCCGACTATTTCCTCATAGTGGCCGATTTCATCGACTGGGCCAAAAGCCGCCAAATCCCGGTGGGGCCGGGGCGGGGTTCGGCCGCCGGCAGCCTGGTCGCCTGGGCCTTGGGCATAACCGACATTGATCCCATCCGCTTCGACCTTCTGTTTGAACGCTTCCTCAACCCCATGCGTATCACCATGCCGGACATAGATGTGGACTTCTGCGGCGACCGGCGCGACGAGGTCATAGCCTATGTCGCCAAAAAATACGGCGCCCGAGGCGAAGTCGCCCAGATCATCACCTTCGGCCGGATGATGGCCAGGGGAGTATTGCGGGACGTGGCCAGAGTGCTGGGCTGGCCCCCAAAAAGGGCGGATGCCCTGGCCAAGCTTGTGCCGGACCACCTCAAGGACCCAAAAGGCGAACTCATGGAAGTAACCCTGGACCGGGCCTTGAAGGCCGAACCCAGGCTGGCCCAGGCGGCCGAATCCGACCGCGAAACGGCCGAACTCCTGAAATACGCCCGCTACCTGGAAAATATGCCCCGCCACGCCTCCACCCATGCCGCGGGGGTGGTCATAGGCGATCGGCCCCTGACCGAATATCTGCCCCTCTACCGGGTCAAGGACAAAGACGATGGAGACGGCAAAAAAGCCCAGATCGTCACCCAGTTCGAGATGAAGGGGGTGGAAGCCATAGGCTTGGTCAAGTTCGATTTTCTGAGCTTAAAAACCCTCACCATTATCAACCATTGTCTGGAATTATTGAAAAAAAACGGAGTGGAGGCGGATTTTCAGAGCCAGGACTTCGATGACGGCCCAACCTACGCCCTCCTGAGCCGGGGCGATTCCAGCGGCGTCTTTCAACTGGAAAATCCCGCCATAAGGCCATACCTGATAAAACTCAAGCCCGCCTGCCTGGAAGACCTGATGGCCATGGTGGCCCTCTATCGGCCCGGGCCTTTGCAAAGCGGCCTGGCCGACCAGTTCATCCAAGTCCGGCGCGGCCAGAGGAAGGCCGTTTACGACCTGCCCCAACTTGAACCCATCCTCAAGGAAACCGGCGGAGTCATACTCTACCAGGAACAGGTTATCCGCATCAGCCAGGTGCTGGCCAATTTCAGCCTGGGGGAGGCCGATCTCCTGCGCCGAGCAATGGGCAAGAAGAACCCGCAGGAGATGGCCCGGCAAAAGGCCCGCTTCATGGCCGGAGCCCAAGCCGGAGGCATTGAGGAAACCAAGGCCGACCATATTTTCGAGCTTATGGCCCATTTCGCCGGCTACGGCTTCAACAAGTCCCACAGCGCCGCCTACGCCGTCCTGGCTTATAGGACGGCCTATCTCAAGGCCAATCACCCCTTGGAATTCATGGCCGCCCTTTTGAGCGCGGAAAAAAAGAACCAGGGCAAGGTGGACCAGCTCATCGGCGAAGCCAGGTCCGCCGGTCTCACGGTGCTGCCGCCCGACGTCAACGAATCCAGGGCCCTGTTCACGGTGGCGGGCGGAGCGGTGCGCTTCGGCCTGGGGGCGGTCAAGGGTTTGGGGGAGGCGGCCATTGAGGCCATCATCGAAGCCCGGAACGAGGGCGGCCCCTTCACCAGCCTCTTCAACTTCTGCGAAAGGGTGGACACCCAGAAGGTCAACAGCCGCGGCCTGGGCGCCCTGGTCAAATGCGGGGCCTTCGACCGCTCCGGCGGAGCGGACCGGGCTATCATGTTTCTGGCCATTGACGAAGCCCTGGAAGCCGGAGCCCGCCGCCAGCGCGACCGCCGCGAAGGCCAGGCCAACCTCTTTGACCTTATTTTAGAGAAGGACCCGGCCCCAGCCGCCCTGAAATGGCCCCGGGGGGAACCCTGGCCGGACCATGTGCGGCTTAACAACGAAAAGGAAGCCTTGGGTTTTTTCATCACCGGCCACCCCTTGGCCAGTTATGAAAAAGAACTGGCCGCCCTGGTCACCGCCGGCATCGGCCAGGTCCGAACCCTGGCGGACCGCTCAAAGGTCCGTTTGGGCGGCCTGATGGCCGACCTCAAGACAAAAAAAAGCAAGCGCGGGAATGATTACGGTTATCTCACCCTGGCAGACCAGACCGGTTCCATCGAAATCCTGGTCCTGGACATTGCCATCCTGGAAAAATGCCGAACCTGGCGGACCGAAGACGGGCAGGACCCGGTGGTGGTGGTGACAGGGACTTTGGAGGCGGAAGTAAAGGGCGAAGAGGGGGGGAGGACCAGTGCGGCCAAAGTCATAGCCCAGGAAATACTGCCCCTGGCCGAAGCCCTGGAAAAAAAGACCACTTACCTGACCCTCAGACTGCCCCGGGCCGGTCTCGACCGGGATACCCTGGGCTTCCTCTCCGACGCGGCCAGGGATTTTCGAGGTTCAGCCAGCGCCTATCTCCACCTGACCGACCTCGAAGGGGTGGCGGTCTACCGCCTTGCCGCCTCCCTCCGCCCCTGCCGGGAACTGGTGGACAGCTTAAGCCGCCGTTTCGGGCCGGAGCGGCTGGAACTTGGAGCGCCACTGCATTGCTAGAGCCAAACAATTCATTGATGCCCTAAGGCAGACGAATACGTTCATTTTCGTAGATCATGTAATTGCGGCGGCTGCGCAGGTGGGGGTTAAGTTCCAGAATCCTGGCCACCGTGGTGCGGTTGGCCTGGGCGATGTTGGTAAGCACATCCCCGGGCCTGGTGACGTAGATGCGGCCGCCTTCCTGGGCCGCCGCCCGTAGGGGAGCCGGGGCCGGGGGCCGGGACGCCTGCGACTCTTCGGGGTCTGGGGCGACGGCCTGGGGCGCCCCTCCCCCGAGCTGCAACGCCGCCGGCAGGCTGGCCCGGCCGGAGGTCAAATTGCTCTTGCCGGCGTTCAAAAGCAACAGCAAAGACTCCTGCTCCCGCTTTATGTCGTCCAAGGCCCGGCTCAGGATTTCATTCTCCTGGCGGGCTTCGGTCAACTCCGCGCTCAGGGTGTTGTTGTCTTCCAAAAGCGCCTGGTATTCGGCCTCGGAGCTGAAGCAGCCGGCCGCCCCGAACCCGGCCAGAACCAGGCCCGCTATGCATAGACCACGCCAAAACATTTTTGCCTCCCCTATTTCGACCTAAACATAAGGAGTTAGAATGAACTTGGGTATGAGATGGTCGGGCTTAAAAGACTCCTTGGATTTTCTCAGGCCCGGCAGACCCAGATCCTGCTCCCGGTTGACATAGGTAATGGCCGGGGGCAGAGCCCGGCAGAAATGGCTTGTCAGGGCCACGAATATGCCCCGAATGGCCGGGTTGGCCTTTTCCAGGTGAACCTGGGCCGTATCCGGCTTGACCACTTCCCCCAAGGTGAAGGCCTCGATGCGACCGCCCAGGCGGATGGCCAGCCCCAATAGATCCAGGTCATCCAGATGCTCCAGAATCTCCCGCACCGATTCCGCCTCGTGCCGCAGTTGGTGGGGGGGAATTTCATCGCGTTCCACCTTGGTGGCCAGCCAACTCTCCTGCACGGCCAGAAGGTCTGATTTGAGGTCGGCGGTGACGGGCAGGCACTCAAACTGGTTATGGGCGACGAAATAATTGTAGTGATTCTTCTTCTGGTGCATCCGTCGACCGCTTAAGGCGGCCAACTGGCGAACGGGATAGACATAGTCATCGTTGTCGCGGTCATGAACGGCCGCATACGGGCGGCCGGAAGCCCGGAGCTGGTTGACCAGGGTTTCGGGCGCCCGCCTACAGACCGGGACGGCGGTCCGGTTGGTCAATTCGGCCATGGTGAAATCCAAGGCGGCCAGCCGATCTCCCCCGCCGGCCGGAGGCAGCCCGAAGGGCTCCTCGCCCTCCGGGTTGGCGACCAGGCACAAGCAACCCGCGTATTCGGCCCAGGCAGCCCGGTAATAGGATCGCCAGATGAATAGATTGGTGAAATTTATTTCCGAGGAGTGGGCTTCCGGCGCGCCTTGTTCCGCGGCCCGAAATTTGTCCCGGTCCGCCAGGGTCAGGGTGGTGAAGGCCATTTAATTCATTCCCTCGGATTTTTACTACGGGCGCCGAAGTATGGCCGCCGCGTTTCCTTCCAGTTTACCATATTTAATTTATGATGGATATTCTCATCTTTCCGGGGAATATTTTTATAGAACTGAAGGGTTTGCCATTTCAAGCGGTTGGTGTTAAAGTGCCGGTCGAAAGAAGGGAACCTGACTCTGATGACGGCGGAAACCGCTTCAGTGCGGCCCCGGAGCCTGAGGGAGGCCATCATATCCATGTCCTTCCGGCGCCGCTGGGGGGGCGTGAACGGCTATCGGCATCTTTTGTGCCTGGGCCTGCCCATGATGGCCTCCAACATCTCCGTCTCGGCCATGCTGTTCACCAACCGGCTCTTTCTGAGCCATCATTCGCTGGAGGCCCTGGCCGCCTCCCTCCCGGCCGGCGTGGCCTACTTGACCGTGACAGCCTTTTTCCAGGGCCTGGTCAGCTATGTCAGCGTCTTTGCCGCCCAATACACCGGCGCCGGAAAACCACGCCGGGCCGGGGCCGCCCTAGGCCAGGGCCTCTATCTGTCCGCCATTGCCGGCCTCCTGGTTGGTCTGACCTATTTCGCCGCCCCCCTCATGTTCCGGATCGGCGGCCACCCCCCCCATATCCAGGAATTGGAGGTGCTCTATTACCGCATTCTGTGCGTGCCGGCGGCGCTGAACATGATTTTCCTGACCTTGGCCTCTTTTCTGGCCGGTCTGGGCCGCACCCGGGTGGTTATGTGGGTCAACCTAGCAGGCGCCCTGGTAAACATTCCCCTGGCCTATTTCCTGATTTTCGGCTTGAGCCTGGGCGGACGCCAGTTGATCGCGGCCCGGGGCGTGGCCGGAGCGCCGGAGGCCGGCGTCATCAGTTGGCTGGTGGTCGTCATAATCTTCTCGGTCATCGTCTTCAATCGGAAAATGGAGGCCAGCCACGGCGTCTATAGGGCCTGGAAACCGGATTTCAGACTCTTCAAGCGTCTTATCTTCTACGGTTTTCCCGGTGGATTCCAGCGCTTTCTGGAGCTGGGGAGCTTTACCTTCTTCGCCTTCGCCGTCGGCCACCTGGGAGAGGTTTACCTGGCGACCAACAACATCATTTTCTCCCTGGAATCACTTTCCTTCTTCCCCATGCTGGGGATCGGGGTCAGCGTCAGCATCTTGGTGGGCCAGTCCATAGGCCGGGGGCGACCCGACGAGGCGGCCGAAGCCTTTCTCAGCGGGGTGGGGGTCAGCACCTTCTACGTCAGCCTCATCGCCGCCCTCTTTCTCTTCTTCCCCAAGCCCCTGTTGGGCGTTTTTCTGCCTTCCGACCAGGACCCGGAAAGTGCCCGGCAAATCGTGGACCTAGGGGTGGTCCTGTTGCGCTTCGTGGTGGCCTACACCCTTGTCGACGGCCTTTTCCTCTGCGCCTTCGGGGCCCTCAGCGGGGCCGGCGACGTATGGTTCCCCATGATCGTCATGGGCCTTTGCGGGCTCTTCGCCCTGGCCCTTCCCATCGTACTGCTTTTCAAACTGGGCCTGGCCCATATCAATCTCCTGTGGCTGCTTTTCGTCTTCTACATCCTGGTCATGAACGTCGCCGTCAACTGGCGCTACCGCCGTGGATACTGGCGGAGCCGCCGAGTGATCGAAAAGGGCTAGACCATGAACGTCCTATCGGAACTGGCCCCCTATATGTTTGATCTGCCGCCCTCCCTGGTGGCCCAAAAGCCGCCGGAGCGGCGGGGAGAATCGCGCCTGATGATCGTCCCCCGCGGGACAGGGCCCGCTGAAAAGCGCCGGTTCGCGGAACTGCCGGGGCTTTTGCCCCCCGGCGCCCTCTTGGTCTTCAACCAGGTCCGGGTGACCTTCTGCCGCCTCCTGGGCCGGCGGGCGGACACGGGCGGCCAGGTGGAAGCCTTCATCCTGGAACCACCTCCGGAGGATGCCCCGGCCGGCCCCCAGGACCTGTGGTGCCTGGTCCACCCCGGCCGCCGCGTCAAACCGGGGACCAGTCTCGGTTTCGGCCGGACCGGCCGCCCGGGGCTTCTGACAGGCCAGACCTTGGACGTCGACCACGCGGGCCGACGCCTCATACGTTTCCATTTTGAAAAGCCTCCAGCCCTGGTCTTTGACGAAATCGGCCATGTCCCCCTGCCCTTCTACATCAAAAGACCCGACGAAGAGACGGACCGCGATCGCTACCAGACCGTCTTCGGCGTCACCCCCGGAGCCGTGGCCGCACCCACGGCCGGGCTGCACTTCACCATGGAAATGCTGGCCGGACTGAAGGGGGCCGGCTTCAGCACGGCCGAAGTGACCCTCAAAGTCGGCGCCGGCACCTTCGCCCCCTTGACCCGGGGGCAACTGGCCGAAGGACGCCTCCACCGGGAACACATCACCGTGCCGGCGGAAACGGCCGAGGCTGTGGACCTGGCACGACGGACAGGACGCCCGGTAGTGGCCGTGGGCACCACCGCAGTTCGGGCCCTGGAATGGTCGGCGGCGGCGGGGCCTCCAGCGGCCCGCACGGGCTGGGGCGACCTCTTCATCCGCCCCGGCTATCAATTTAAGGCAGTGGACTGTCTCATTACCAACTTTCACCTGCCGGGCTCAAGCCTGATAATGCTTGCGGCGGCCCTGGCCGGCCGCGAAAAGATCCTGTCCGCCTACGCCGAAGCCGTGGCCGCCGGCTTCCGTTTTTATACCTACGGCGACGCCATGCTTATATTATGATGCGATTTGGGCCAACCACCTCCAGGGCCGCGGCCGACCCGGAACTGGCCTTCCCTCCCCGGGCGACGGAAGAAAGACTGCCCCGGCGCGGCCTTCTGGCCGCCGCCGGCCTTCGCTCCCTCGGCCGCTGCGCCCCGCCCGGGGGCCTCATCCGACCCTCCCTCTGGGGCGGCCTGACCTCCCTGACCCTCTGGCCGGATTTTTTCCTGGCCGGGCCGGTCCTGGGGGCGCCGATGGCCGTCCTGACCCTGGAGGAAATCCTCCGCCGGGGGGCTGAAGACATCATTTTCCTCGGCTTGGCCGGGGGATTGGGCGAGGGCCTATGCCCGGGGGATATCCTCTGCCCGGAGACCGGCCTATCCACCGAGGGCACTTCCGCCCACTACCCGGCCCCATTGATTCCAGACCCCGAGCTGCGCCGCCGCATCCTGGCCCAAGGGCAGCCTGTTTACGGCGGCGCGGTCTGGTCCACCGATGCCCCTTACCGGGAAACCCTCGCCCTGATGACCGCCTTCAAGACCGCCGGCGCCATGGCCGTGGACATGGAGACCACCGCCTTGTGGGCCGCCGCCCGCTTCCGCGGCCGCCGCCTGGCCGCCCTCCTGGTCATAGACGATCTTTTGTCCGAGAAGGGACACTTAAGGGGCCGCGACCGGCCCAGGTTCCGGCGGGGACTTAGCCTGGCGGCCCAGCTGGCCTTACGGGTGATGGTGGCCGGACCTTGAAAATCCGGCCCTAAAATTTTGGATTTGACTACCTCCTTGTATTGTAGTAATTTAGACGAAATAACATATTTTACCGCCCGGCTGGACCTGAACTTGGACCTGGGGCCAGACCGGATCGGGACATTCGAGGCCTTTTGAAAAAAAAACTGTCTTTGACAGCCGGCCTCGCCGCCATCCTGGCCCTTACGGCCGGCGGTTGCGGTGCGGTAGTTGACTATGCCCGGGACAACGAGCTCAGGTGGGGATTTCTTACCTCGCCCAGCTTTGTCAGCCCGGCCAAGCTCAAGGTGGGGGTATTTCCCTTTCATGACAGCGTGGGCCTGGGCGCTCCCGGGGCCGGATTAAGTCTGGCCCGTATGCTTAGTGATGAACTGGCCAAAAATTCCAACTTGGTGGTGGCCCCGGCGGAAAAAATGGCCGCGGCTTTGAGCGCGTTGAATTACGAAGATCAGCTGACTCCGGCCACCCTCGCCCGTGTAGGCTCCGAACTTGGACTCAACGCCGTGGTGCTGGGCTCGGTTTCGGAAATATCGACCTACAGCCAGCGCAAGGGCTGGCGCCGCTTGGCCCGTTTTTTCACCAGCCAGCGGGATTATGTGGATGCGGTGCTGGCGGTCAGCGCCATGGATGCGGCCACCGGCATAATCCTGGTCTCCCGGGCCAATTTAGGCAAATATGACGGCGGCCCGGGGGAAAAATATTTTGAAGACGCCCCTTCAGGCCCCAGCCAGGAAGCCATGGAGGGCAGCCTTGATGCGGCCATCACCGAATCGGCCCACCGGACCCTGGAAGGTATGGCCGCCCTGCCCTTCAAGGCACGGCTGGTGTCCGCCGGGTGGGGGACGGCCGAGATAGCCTTCGGACGCGATGTGGGGCTCAAGAAAGGGCAAAAATTCGTCCGCCTGGAACTTCTGCGGACCATAACCAACACCATCGGCGAAACCTATCAGGTCATGGGCGCCGCCTCCGCCCGCCTGAGAATCACGGAACTGGGCGACCATTCCGCCACCCTGGAGGTGACGGAAGGCGAGGTTTTTCCCGGCGATATTGTTCAAGCCGAAAAATAATTTAAAAGCCGGACCCAGCTGGACTTTTAAAATATTTGGCAAGTTGTAAATACACTTGGGGAACAATTAGAATGACAAAAAAAATCGGCGCCCTCTTGGCGATCTGCCTTTGGGTCTGGGCGCCCTCCGCCGCCCTTGGCCAGGCCGGGGAAGCGAAAGGGAACCGTATGTTCGTGCAACTGACCACCAGCCTGGGCGACATAATTCTGGAACTCGACCAGGTAGCCGCGCCCAAGACCACGGCCAACTTCCTCCAATATGTACAGGACGGGCATTACAACGGCGCCATTTTCCACCGGGTCATTCCCGGCTTCATGATCCAGGGAGGGGGGCTGGACGAAAACCTTGAAGAACGGGCCACCCGTCCGCCCATTGAAAACGAGGCCCGGAACGGTCTGGTCAACGACCACTACACCGTGGCCATGGCCCGCACGTCAGATCCCCATTCGGCCACGGCCCAGTTCTTCATCAACACCCAGAAGAACGATTTTCTCAATTTTACCTCGGCCTCCGCCGCGGGCTGGGGCTACGCCGTCTTCGGCCGGGTGGTCGAAGGCCAGGCTGTGGTGGACGCCATTGAAAAAACCCCCACCGCCAACAAGCCCTACCATCAGGATGTGCCCGTTACGCCGGTGGTGATTGAAAAAGCCGAAGTGCTGGCCGACTTCCCACTGGACAGTCAGTGACAAACATAATTGGAGGTGAAAAAACGTTTCCAAGATGAGAGCCGGCCGCGGAGCCTTCGGCGCCGCGGGATTGCGCATCTTTTTGACTCAAAACACGTGTTAAGGAGGATCAGACGAACATGACAGCCCCATCGTCGTGCAATTGCGCGGACTTAACCAAACTTGAGCCTGTGTTCCTAAAATTTCAGAAAAAGCTCACCGGCGCCCTGATTCCCGTCCTACAGGAGGCCCAGGAAATTTTCGGCTACCTGCCCGTGGATGTCCTGGACTCAATCGCCGTCAACCTGAATGTCCCCATCAGCCAGGTTTACGGCGTGGTGACCTTCTATGCCCAGTTCCATTTGGAACCCAGGGGCAAGCACATTATCCGTTCCTGTCAGGGCACGGCCTGCCACGTGCGCGGCAGCGCCAGAGTCCTCGACTCCTTGAGGGACAACCTGAGTGTCGAAGTGGGTCGCACCACCAGCGATCTGCAGTTCACCCTGGAATCCGTGGCCTGCATCGGCTGCTGCAGCCTGGCCCCGGTCATAATGGTGGACGACACCCCCCACGCCCGCCTCAAACCGTCTGACATTTCTAAAGTTCTAGACGA
>Ga0099364_10005844_pt1 | contig 18105 bp, 17 predicted proteins | sample TergutTh196P3_FD_73070 | JGI IMG/M metagenome (GOLD analysis project Ga0099364, IMG submission 73070) | Microcerotermes parvus P3 segment gut microbial communities from Pointe-Noire, Republic of the Congo - Th196 P3 | ecosystem: Host-associated > Arthropoda: Insects > Digestive system > Gut ...
ATACCTTTCTGAAATGATTTTCATTTAACCACACTCTTACTAAACAGAAAGTATCTCGCATACATGCGTCGATATTTTGTCGAGCCTCTCCATCTCGTCGGGAGATAGTTTCACCGAGAGCGCCTTTACGTTGTCCAAAAGCTGCCCGGTATTTCTTGCGCCGGCAATGACTGCGCTTACGCCGGGGCGCGACAGCGTCCAGGCAAGGGCAACGTGGCCGGGTTGTGATTCTTTTTCACGGGCTATTGTCCTTAATTCTTCGATCAGCCGGTTTACATCGTTCCAGTATTTTTCTTTGAAAAATTTATAGAAAAAGGAACGTGCGTCCGATTTTTCAAACACAGGCGGGGCAGAGTATTTACCGCTCAAAAGGCCTGCCCCAAGCGACCCGTATGTTATTACTTTTATGCCCTTTTGAGCGCATAAAGGCAATTCCCCTTTGTCTATTCCGCGTTCAAGAAGCGAGTATTGCGGTTGGTATGAAAATAGCGGGGCATATTTTGCCGCTTCCTCTATTTGGGCGGTATTAAAGTTGCAAACCCCTATATTGAGTATTTTTCCATCTTGCTTGAGTTTCATCAATGCGCCCATGGTTTCAGAAATGGGGATGTTTGGGTCCGGCCAGTGGCACTGGTAAAGGTCAATGTAATCGGTTTCTAAACGGCGCAATGAGTTGTTGAGGTCTTTTTCAATAAATGCCGGCGAGAGATTTTTTGCGGCTTTTGCCTCCATATCAAGTCCGCATTTTGTAGCTATGATAATTTTTTCACGGCGTCCTTTAAGCGCCTTGCCTATGATTTCTTCTGCTTTGCCATTCCCATATGCCGGCGCAGTATCGATAGTTGTTACGCCCGCTTCAAAACAGGCGTCAATTGCCTCGGCGGCTTCTTTTTCGTTTGTGCCTCCCCAGCTTGAACCGCCGATTGCCCATGTGCCGAGTATTATTTTGGATATTTCAAGTGACATAGCGCCCTCCCGTTTTCAGGCAAGAAAGCATTATAAATCGGCTTTGTCAAATCATTAGTTATGGGTATTTACAATTTATTGATTACTCGTTTTTTTTACAAAAATATACGTTTATCTTGACTTGGGCAATACCTTTTTCATATTTTCCACATGGAAGACAAGTTTATTGATATAGTAAAAAACAAAAAGGCTAAGTTTAATTACGAAATTATCGAGACCTTTGAGGCCGGTATCGTTCTTCATGGGACTGAGGTTAAATCGCTGCGCCAAAAAGCGTGCAGCATAGAGCAAGCCTATGCCTACATCAAAAACAGCGAGGTCTTTATTACCGGAATGTTGATATCGGCCTATGAAATGGGCAACCGCTTTAATCATAATCCCGAACGCGAACGCAAACTGCTTCTTCACAAGAGCCAAATAAAATGGCTCATAGGCAAAATCAAAGAAAAGGGCTTTACTTTGGTTCCGCTTAAATTGTATTTCAAAAACGGCAAGGCAAAATTAGAATTAGGCTTGGGACGAGGCAAGGCAAGCCATGATAAGCGCCAAACGATTCAAAGACGCGACCTCGACAGGGATATGCAGAGAGAAATAAAAAAATATGTCAGATGACGTATTCTTTTGGCGGCATTGCAAGAATGATTATTAAATAAATGACTGAAAGCAAAAACAGCGCAATAAGTCCCGTAACAATGATAACATTTCTGCGCGTCTTTCCGGTAAGCAGGCGTATGTTTTGAAGGTTGTATCTATACTGCCAAATTCCTCTTATGACTCTCTCTTTTAGAGGGGGCTTGTTGGGCGGCCGCTTGCGTTTATTGGCAAGGTCAAAACGAGCATCTTTGTATATATCGGTATTATCAGGGTCTGCGACGAAAGAATAGCCGCAGGGGCATTTTACCTTGATTATCCCCCCGTCTATGGGAAAGCGCAGTTGCTTGCCGCACTCCGGGCAGTTTTTTATAAGGCGTATTTCATTCATCTGTTATGATTTTGCAGGCGAAATCCGTAAGTATGCGCGCCGTGAGTCCCCATATATCCTTACCCATATAAGGGTAATGGTATACGGTAACTACTCTATCTGCGATGGCTGAACTTTCGGTTTCGCTGTACTCCTTGTTTATAAATATCCGCATTGGAATTTCAAAACATTCGTCTACTTCGGCATACCTTGGTTTATATTCATACGGATATTCCATAGTGCCTACGAAACAGGCGACGTGATAACCCGTTACCGTTATAAAATCGTCAAAACGCCCGATATGCTCTATCGCACGACGTTCTATTCCGGCTTCTTCGAATGTTTCCCTCATAGCCGTTTCAAGCAGGCTGCCGTCAACCTTTTCGAATTTGCCTCCCGGAAAAGCGATCTGTCCCTTATGATGCGAGACGCTGACCGAACGCTTTGTAAGAAAAACATGCAGTTCGTTATCCTTATCAAGAAAAAGTATATTGACGGCCGAGGGTTTTAATCCGGCCTGATCGATATGCCTGAATTTGCGCTTATTCAAACGCACGCGTATTTCATTTTTGAAGTCTCTGAAGTCTTCTTTATTTTCGAAGCGCGTCTTCATAAAGGTCTCCGCCGTATATATCGTTTATTACCACAGCCGGAAATTCGCTGACCGTGATTTCATAGACAGCCTCCGGGCCTAAGTCTTCAAAGGCAATAATTTTTGAGGATATGATTCGCGAGGCAAGGTAAGCGCCCGCACCGCCGAAAGAACTCAGGTACGGAGCTTCAAATTTTTTTATTAAACTTTTGGTTTTCTCGTCCCGCTTGCCCTTGCCTATCATGCCCTTTATGCCGCCGGACAGGATTGTTTCAGAAAAAACATCCATTCGTGATGATGTAGTAGGGCCGGCCGAACCGGATACTTTTCCGGGCGGCGCAGGCGAGGGGCCGGCATAGTAGAGAGTTTGTCCGGCAAGATTGAAGGGCGGCGTTTTCGCCTGTTCAATGAGCGCACAAAGACGCTCGTGCGCTTTGTCCCTTGCAGTATACAGTATGCCCGAAATAAGGACTCCTTCTCCTGTACGGAGTTCCCGTATCGTCTTTTCGGAAAATGGGGATTGTATCTGTTTCCAATTCATAGTTCTCTTGCTCTGTACCTCAGGGAATGGCAGTTCATGTTGAGCGCTACCGGAAGCGAGGCTATATGGGCGGGCGCTTCTTTTATGTATACGCCGGCTGCGGTTGAGCGCCCGCCGAAACCCATGACACCGACGCCGCTTTTGTTGAGCCTTTCCATTATTTTTTCTTCCATATCGGCATAAAAAGGGTCAGGATGCTCTGAGCCTATGCCGCGAAAAACGGCAATCTTGGCGTTTAATACGGCGGTGTCGGCACTGCCGCCTATGCCTACGCCGAGAAAAACAGGCGGGCACGGATTTGGGCCTGCAGCTATAACGGTTTCTTCTATATAATCTATAATTGCTTCGAGTTTGGCGGTAGGGTTGAACATTTTGAGGCTGCTTGCGTTTTCAGAGCCGCCGCCTTTCAGGTAAACTAAGATGTGCACAGAGCCTCCCGCAACGATTTCCGTATGGATGGCTGCCGGAGTATTGTTGCCGGTATTTAGCCGTCTGAGCGGGTCGGCTACAATGCTTTTGCGCAGGTAAAAATCGTTGTAGGCTTGAGCTACGGCAGAGTTTAGCGCAACCGACAGGTCTTCTCCTTCAAGAATGATTTTTTGACCTATTTCAAGAAAAATGAGGACGCTTCCACAGTCCTGGCAAAGCGGCAGTTGCTCAGTTTCGGCTATTCTGCCGTTTTCCTTGAGGATTGCAAGGGTCTCGGCCGCCAACCGGTTTGTTTCTACGGCAATTAACTCGTCAAATTTTGCAGCAAGTTCGTTTGGCATACAGAAACTTGATTCAAAAATCATTTCTTTTACGGCTTCGGCTATTTCATACGTGTTTATTCTGCGCATACCGGTATTATGTGATACCGCAAGTGCAAGTCAAGTTATTTTTGAAACTATATACAATTGGGTTAATCTTGAGAAAAATATGCGCATTATCTTCTTGAAACCGCTTTTTTCAGCATACCCTTAAAAATGCCTTGACAAGGCTGCAATATTTACCCTATTTCCAGAACCATTAAGGATGGGAAATGTTCCTAAAATATACATATCCCAAACTTACTGAAAATAAACAAGAATGTTGTCAAATTTAACAACAGGATAAATTTATGATAAAAATAAATCGAGTAATATATGCGCCAATTGTCGTTGCGCTGTTTGCAGCCATATTATCGGGCTGTGAAAAATCCGGCAAAGAATGGTTAATTGGCGCAATAATTTTATCTTTTATTATATTTGCTCTTGTTTCCGCTTTTTTTATAAAAAGCCGTAAAACCGAAAAACGATTGGAAGAACTTGTCACGATACGAACAAACGAACTGCAATTGCTGACAAGCGAACTGGGGCTTCAAACCGCCTTGCTTCATACAATGCTTGATTCAATTCCCAATATAGTATTTTGCAAAGATTTGAATTCAACATACACGCTATGCAACAAATATATGATAGATTTTTTTAACCTCGACAAGGATGACATTATCGGAAAGGGCGACATGGACGGCCTCGGAATGCCTGCAAAGTTGGCGGAGGCAATCAGAATTGTGGATATAAACGTCATCACTGAGGGCAAAATAGTTACGTTTGAAGAATGGATACCATCCATTGACGGAAAGGAAAGGCTTTTTGAAACGGTTAAGGCCCCGCTTATACAGAACGGCTCCATGATCGGACTTATCGGCATAGCCCACGATATAACCGAACGTAAAGCAATGGAAGAAGAAGCCAAAGCCGCTTCACGCTCCAAGTCCGCTTTCCTTGCCAATATGAACCATGAAATGCGAACCCCCATGAATGTGATTGTGGGCATTACTGACCTGATGCTGGAAGAAGATGACCTCGCCGCTAATTTGAAAGATAATCTGAAAAAAATAAACGCCTCGGGAAACACCCTGCTTAGACTTATAAGCGATGTCTTAGATTTTTCAAAAATCGAAGCTGGCAAAATTGAATTGATGCCAGTACAATACGAAATGGCAAGTTTTTTGAACGATATAATTACAGTCAATATGCTGCGCATTAAGGAAAAACCCATTACATTCCTGTTAGATATTGACAAGGATCTGCCATACAGCCTTTACGGAGACGACTTGCGGGTGAAACAAATAATTGATAATCTTTTAAGTAACGCCTTCAAATATACACAGAAAGGAAGCATCACGTTTGGCGTGAACTGCGAGCGTGATAGCGGCGGGGATGTATGGATGTCCGCATATGTAAGCGACACCGGTATAGGCATACGTCAGGAAGACCTGAAAAAGCTCTTTACCGATTACAATCAGGTAGACACTTTGGCAAATCGCAACATGGGTACCGGACTGGGGCTCAGCATCACTAAAATGCTCGTAGAGCACATGGATGGTGAAATTTCTGTGGAAAGCGAATACGGTAAAGGCGCTATATTCCGTTTTCGCATCAGGCAGCAATTTGTTTCAAATGAAACTATTGGGGCAGAAACGGCGGAAAATTTGCGCAGTTTCCACTATGCGAAAAACAGGCCTACTGCCGGCAAAAAATTAATACGCCCCAATTTAGGCTACGCAAAAGTGCTGGTGGTCGATGATATGCAGGCAAATTTAGACGTAACGGCGGCTCTGTTAGGCAAGTATAAAATACAGGTAGACTGCGTAACTAACGGACAAAAAGCCGTTGACCGCATTAATAATGGTGAACCTATTTACGATGCCATTTTCATGGATCACATGATGCCTGAAATGGACGGTGTGGAAACAACAGAAAAGATACGCTCCATCGGCACAAAGTATGCAATAGAAATACCCATTATAGCGCTGACTGCCAATGCAATTGCTGGAAATGAACAAATGTTTTTTAAAAAAGATTTTCAGGCATTTTTGACAAAACCCATCAATATTATAAAATTGGATTCCGTTGTTCAAAAATGGGTCAGAGACATATCAAGGGAATGATTGTTTAAGTTCCATTTTTACTTTGCACTGCTGAAAATTTCAGGTCAGAATTTAACTTTTAACAGGAGCACTTATGGCAAGAACTGCAAACCCAAAAACAAAGCGGCAAAAAAACAACCCTTCTTCGGCAGGTAAATTAAAGTTGATAATCCAGATTCCATGTTACAATGAAGAGGAGTCATTGCCGGTCACCCTTAAATACCTTCCGAAAAAATTAGAAGGTTTCGCAAAAGTAGAGTGGCTCATCATTGACGATGGGAGTACCGACAAAACAATAGAAACAGCCAAATCGCTTGGCGTAGACCATATCGTCAGGTTCAAAAAAAACAAGGGGCTCGCGGCGGCTTTCATGGCCGGCCTTGATGCATGCATAAGGTATGGGGCCGATGTAATCGTAAATACCGACGCCGATAATCAATACAATGCCGAAGATATCCCAGCATTGGTAAAACCAATACTCGAAGGCGAGGCCGACTATGTGATAGGAGAAAGGCCTATTTTTAATACGCCTCATTTTTCGTTACATAAAAAGATTTTGCAAAAATTCGGCAGTTGGGTCGTACGCAAAATAAGCGGCACAACAATACCCGATGCACCAAGCGGCTTCCGCGCCATAAGCAGGGAAGCCGCCATGAAAATGAACGTTTTCAGCGCCTATACATACACTATAGAGACAATTATACAGGCCGGCATAAAAAACATGGCCATAACATCTGTTCCCATCAGAACAAACGAAGACTTGCGGCCATCGCGGCTTTTGAAAAGCATTCCGGCATACATAAAACGTTCCATCGTCACGATGTTTCGGGTCTTTATGATATACGAGCCTTTCAAGTTTTTTCTGCGCATGGGCATCCTGTTCCTGTTCTCGGGAACCGCTATCGGCATCCGTTACCTGTACTTTTGGTATCACGGCAGCGGACTCGGGCATATTCAGTCGGTCATCTTAGCAAGCATTCTAATAACGGCCGGCTTTCAGTTTTTGCTTACATCTCTCGTTGTTGATTTAATTTCGGTAAACCGCAAAATTATGGAAGACACTCAATTTATGGTGCGCAGGCTTGAGGCCGACCTCAAAAAACAATAAGCTTTATAAAGTTTTCCATATTAGAAATAATTTTTTCCCTTATCAACGCGAGGTCGGCCTCTCTCCTATAGGCAAGCGCCTCGCGTCTTATTATTTCTGAAACAACCAAGGGGGCCGATGCCTCGCGCAGAGCGTTGTAAACTATATTAAGTTCGGAGGCGCTCTGTGCAAGGGCGTTGTGGTATTCGGATGGATTAATGGCGATAACAGAGGCGCCACCTAAGGCCGCCTCGTACATCGTTATGCCGAAATGCGAGACAAGGACATTTGCTGAAAGAACAATCCCGGCATAAGCACGGTTGAAATCACCTGCATATTTTCCATTCTGAATTTTTATGTGCCGTTTATTTGCAAGCATAACGCCCGAAAGTTCCTCCGGCGCGGCTGCAAGCAAAAAGTTTATCGTTTCATCGTCTGCTTCCGCGCCGGCATACATTACAAAAGCTATATCCTTGTTTAAAGAACCGGTGGAAGATTCTATTGATTTGCAAAATTCATATCCATATAAAAAAGCTTCCGGATGATAATACATGTCATCGTCGCGATGTGAAGGGTGAGGAAGCAGGTCTATCACTTTGTCGGCGGCGGCCCTGCCGCTTCCGTGATCGTCTATGACAACAACCGGAGCTGTTTTTTGTAAAACCCTTATTTCATCTACAGATGAATCGCGCATATCTCGAATAAACAATTCAACATCGCCTGTCCCATCGGCAGAACTTGCGAGAGCGGTGGCAAAACCGCAATCGTTGAGGTAATCACGAAGCGAGAGCATGCGCTGCATGTGTCCGGCGCCAAGAAAGGCGTTTTGGTCAGTCAGCAGAAGTATTTTCATTTTTAAGCTCTGATGAAGTCATTGCTTTTTGTTCAACCATGTTGTTTATATCAATAAGTTTCGGATGTTCCTCAAGGCAGGCAATAATTTCATCTATACCGAAAGGCTTCCCCTTATAGAGAGCATTGTAAAGAATTTCGGCAAGTTCAAGGTCTTCCTTTGTATCAACCGTGAGGCGAAGCGATTTAAACGGATTTTTGTACCCGACGCTTTCCCTCACAATATTGAAACGTTTCGGATTTTCCTTTATATACGGAGTGACATGTTCCAACTGATGCGGACTTGACGCTTCCCGAAAAGCCGTAAAGAGAGCCTCTGATTTTATGACCTCAACCGCCGTGCCAAGCGGAAGATTATTGTAAGACCAAAGGTCGGCGCCGCTCTCTACGGCATTTTGAACCGCCTTGCCGGCAAAAAATATATCTGTAAATGGATTGTCTCCTGTTATTCTCACTATATAATCCGAGGGAAATTCCTTTGATGCCATGCAAAAACGTTCCAGTACATTGTGCTCAGAGCCGGCAAATGTTTCAAGCCCCATGTTTTTTGCCAGTTCAAGAAGCGGGGCATTTTCGTCTCCCTTGGATGTGGCCAGAATTGTCCTGCCTGCCCCATCGATTGCCGCAGCCCGTTCCAATACATGGAATAACAAGGGCTTGCCTGCAAGAGGCGCCATGCTCTTGCCGTACAGGCGGGACGAACCCATCCTCGCTTGAACTATTGCGTTTACCGACGGCATTGATTTATTTATCAAAAGTTAAAGGTATACCATTCATCGCATGAAGAGCAGTCAGGGGATGACGGATATTTGCAATTCCAGTTGTCGATGTAGTCGCTTATTCTGGATTCATATATTTTTGCAAGACTTTGCTGCAAGATATTTCCGGCAGAATGGGCGCCCGCCGCATCCTGTTTACAAAAGGCAACCGTACCGTCTGCAAGAACAAACATGTCGCGCTGCAAATGCCAGCATGGAGTCCTTTCAAGCGGCGTCAGGTCAGAATAACGACGGTCTTGCAGGCGGCCAAGATAGGTATTCTGTTTTTGAAGAATCACAGGTATTTTTTTTTCTTCCCAAAAATCATAGTAACGGTCAAGGAATGCTTCCGTTTCGTTTATCTTCATTATTTGCACATAAAGCCTTTCAGGGTCACCGCCTATTGCTGAAAATAAGGCGTCTATATTTTCGGCAATAAGCGAAAATTTATCAGCCCCGTGAAGCGCAATGTAGGTCTCCCTGTCGCAGCCGTTTATGTTTACAATGGTTATCAGCTTTTTGCCGTTTGGAGAGGCTGCCAACGCGCGGTAGGCCTCGTCAATATAGAGGCCGTTTGTCTCAACGACAAGGCGTTCAAGCTGCGCATTTTCAAGGGCGGCGGATATAAAAGCAACAGCCTCTTTGTGCATAAGAGGTTCGCCCAACCCGCCCAGACAAATGGTATAGGGCAGCGTAAAATCTTTCATCCCTTCCATAACAGAAGCAAAAACAGACGCGTCCATGTAAGAGCGCTTGCCTCCGAAAACTTCCCTTGGACAGAAAATACAACTGAGTTCACAATCATCCGTAAGTTCAATTTCAATATATGAAGGCGCAGCATAGAGAGCCTCCGGATGTTCATTCAGCAGCTTTTCAAGCGAAGCATACGGCGGGATGCCTCCCGCAAGTTTTACAAGGTTTTCCATTACCCTCTTGTCGCGGGCAGATGAACTTCTGAAACTCAGGCGTTTATCCCTGATATCAGGCTCCCTGTAAAAAAGTTCGACATCAAAACGGTTTATGTTTGAACGCACTATCTGCGATAAAGAAATATCCTGAGAGGCATCAACGCTCACACCCTCAAGTAAATCCTTGCTTATTATCTCGCAGCTCAAGCCGGAGGGAATATTTTCAGAATAGGTAAATTCGGCTATATATTCCGTATGAGTATTCAGCATATCGGAAATAAGCGAGACATCAAGAAACGGAGAATCGCAAAATATTTTTATTATGTTGTCAGAACCGGTTTGCGAAAAGATTTCTTTCCAAAAAGAAATGTCATCGGTATTTTTGCGGACAAAGCATTTTTTTTTGATAATGTCGCCGGAATATGTTTGGGGTACGGAAAAAAAGCAGTCGCCTATAGATGACAACTTTTCAGGAAGCGAATTGGGCAGGTAGCCGCCATCAAATGCAAGGCTATCATCATCCGCTGAGGATTCAATAAAAAGAAGAATGCCGTTTTTCACTTTTTGAAACTACCCTTTGACATAGTTTTCCATATATATCTTAATATCGGATTCCTGTTTTTTCTGAGCCACCCATTTTTTAAACTGGTCGGTTATTTTTTCATAGTAAAGTTTTTGCGATATCATCGGGTAAACCTTTTCAAAGGTTATTGCTCTGCGTCCGTAATACTTGGCTATATGGTAGCCGAACCCGGATTTAAAGATATTGGTAACCCCTCCTTGATTATAGTTGCTGAACACGGCTCCGGCAAAATAAGGATCAAGCCCTGCCGGCATTATCCAACCGAGATCGCCCCCGCGCGCTGCCGAGCCCGGATCCTGCGAGTACTGGGCTGCTAATTTTTCAAAGGATTCTCCGTTTATGATACGCTTGCGTATCTCGGTAAGTCTTGCATTGGCCTCACGTTCAGCCGCAAAAGAATTATTTTTGGGAATTATGAGTATATGTTTAACCCACATCTCTGTGCCGAGTCCGGCCCTGTTGGCATTAAACCAAGCCCGCGCCTCCTGCTCTGAGGGAGGAGAAACGCCGAGGGATATCGTAAGAAAATCCTGCCGCAGTATCTGCAATTTAAGCGATTCAAAAAAATCGGTAAACTCTTCTTTTTGGGTTTGTTTGACATAAGCAAAGAAACCTTGCAGGCGTTCGTCTATCTGAGGGCCTTTTCTGGATTCCCTTTCAGCTTCAATTTTGGCGATTATACGTTTGGAATAGTCCTCTGTGATTTTATCGGCATCCTCGCCCTTTTTCAAATTATTGAGAACGTATGATTTCAAAATATCTTCCAGACGGTTCATGACTTTTTTATCATTTACCACAATAGAGGCTTCTTCAGCCGTTTGGCTTATAAGCGCGTCTTCGATAAACTGATCAAGAATGCGGCTCTTTTCATAATTGATTCTATTTTTGGCAACCGGTCTGGCGCTTTGCATGACGGCAAATCTTGTTTCAACATCGCTCTCGATGATAGCGCTGTTGTTTACAATAGCAATGACCCTGTCGTATTTTTCCCAGGCCATTGAATCGGCGCTCAAAAGAACTGCCGTCAATATAACAACAGAAAAAATCTTTTTAATCTTGCCAAATTTATACTCGCTGCATGTTCTCATATTTTTTCCAAAAAAGTTTTATTAAAAGTAAAATTTTTGCTTATTTATACACATCCGTACATAAAAGCGCACCGTCAAGAATCTTTTTTTATTTTTATTCTTGACAACTATATTAATGTATGGCAAACATGGATTTGTATTTATTTTTGAATTCAGAGAGCACATAAATTATGCAGCGCGGCGGGTACGCCGATCTTCCTTTACATTATGGCCAAGTTCCTGCATGGCTTGCCGAGCGCATGAGCAGACTGGGGCTTGCAATCATCGAAAGCATAGTCGCCGATTTCGGCAGCGATGAGGTTTTAAGGCGCTTAAGCGACCCGTTCTGGTTTCAATCGCTCGGCTGCGTAATGGGGATGGATTGGCATTCTTCGGGTATAACGACATCGGTCATGGGGGCGCTCAAACGGGCTGTTAATCCTCGCTCGCATGAACTTGGCATCTTCATCTGCGGCGGAAGGGGAAAGGCATCCAGACAAACCCCATGCGAACTCATGGACATAGCCGAAAAACGCGGCTTTGACGGAGACTATCTCGTTCGTTGCAGCAAGTTGACTGCCAAGGTTGACAACACGGCAGTACAGGACGGTTTTCAACTATACCTTCACTCGTTTATAATTTCAGAAAAAGGCAACTGGTCGGTAGTTCAGCAGGGAATGAATACAAACAACATTATGGCACGCCGCTACCATTGGCATTCAAAAGGCATCTCTTCGTTTGTCGAAGAACCACACGCCTTTATATATGGAAAAAATCAAGGCCAGATCATTAACATGACGAACAGGGGCGCTGCGCCTGCACGGCAAGCCTTAGTTGGACTTGCCGCCGAAAAACCGCCGGCAATCATGAACGAAATAAAACACCTCAAGATGCCGGTACGTCACGATATTGCAGAGCGGGATATTGACTCAAAACGGCTCGGCGCAGTACTTGCTGCAGCTTGGGACGAAAACATCGCCGACTTTGAATCATTGCTCTTGTTGAAAGGTCTTGGCCCGCGCACCATGCAGTCGCTCGCCCTCGTAAGCGAAGTAATTTATGGAACGCCTGTACGTTTCACCGACCCTGCGCGCTTCTCGTTCGCACATGGTGGAAAAGACGGCCACCCCTTCCCTGTCAAAACCGTAACATACGATGCCTCAATAGAATTTTTGCGCGATGCTCTGCGCAGGGCAAAACTCGGAGAAAACGACAAGAAACAGGCGTTCAAAAACTTATCAAAGGCGGCGCTTGCCATTGAAACGTCCTCAGAGCCTGAGGCCCATTTTGGCGAGCTTGTGAAAAAGGAATGGAGGGAATCAAAACAGTATGGGGGCAGAACCGTTTTTGATGGGTAAGCTGCACTAATAATTCGGGCTTTGTTGTATTTTGTGAAACATAAATTTTTTGCTGCACTAATAATTCGGGCGGCAGGATGCCCACACGGGCGGCAGGATGCCGCCCCTATGGGTGCAATTATATGTTGCCGTCAGACCCGCCACCGACACCGCAATTAATATTTAATTTCTTGACATATTAATTTCATGTAAAAAACTGTATTTCTACGAAGTAATTTAAAAGCACAAAGATATGAACACAAATGAAGTAATTTATAAATTGCAGCAGATAAAGTCGCAGTTGCAACGTGAATATGCTGTAAAATCGATCGGCTTGTTCGGTTCGTTTGCAACCGGTAGTTATACTAATGACAGCGATATTGATATAATGGTAGAATTTGAACGCCCTGTGGGCGTTGAATTTATTGACTTATCGTATTTACTCGAAAAAGAATTGAATAGAAAAGTTGATGTTGTGTCCATTAAGGGAATAAAAGACAAGTATTTAAAAGAAATAGAAAGAGATATTATATATGTCTAAACGAAGTCCAAAACTGCTTGTAGAGGATATTTTGGAATTGACTATTCGATTGTTTGGCAGATTAAGAAAACATATTTACCTCGACTAATTACAGGTCTTACAAGTATTTTGTGAAGCATAAATTTTTTGCTGCACTAATAATTCGGGCGGCAGAAATATACCCACACGGGCGGCAGAATGCCCAATAATTCGGGCGGCAGGATGCCGCCCCTATGGGGTGAAATTGTATGTTGCCGTCAACGTAACCCCATAAATTATAAACCTTATGTAATCCAAACTGATGTCATTACCTTTATAATTTGCTATGATATATTGGAATCTTCCGCCAAGGCTTACTACGGTTGATGCTTGCGCTATATAATATGCGATCGATATATTGGAATTAAAGCCATATTCGTTATAGCCTATTTTTAGATTCTGTTTATCGTCCGGATACCAAATGTCTTTTGTTGCAAATCTATCATTGCCCAATAAATATAATCCAGACAGCGTGGCAAAGCCAAACAGGTTTCCCGTAATCGGGATGGTTGCGCTTACGCCCAAGCCTGCCCCGCAACTCCTATGCGGATTGATTTTTTCAAATCCAAACTTAGTGGTATCATTATTGGGCACTATGTCGTATGATAAATATTTCATGCCGGCAAAAACCTTAAAGTAATTATTCAACCTGTAGTTTAAGGCTAAATCAGAATCAATTCTTGTAAATTTGGACTTTCCCATCTTAATACCGTTATTTTCCATTGCGTCAAATTGACCGTAAAGAAAAACAAATGTAAGATTAAAATCATCGCTGAATTTTAAAGATAAAGCAGGGCCAAAGAGCAATGACGGGTCGCTCTCTATAAGAGAATTTTTGGCTGTGCCTGTTTGCAGATTATGCTGCTCGCCCCATGCGTACCATGCAGTTGCGCCGGCTGTTATATCAAAGGCGTATGACTTGTATGGGATGATGATTGAGATAGATACTATTATAAAAAGTTTTAAAAGTGGAGTTGACCATATGCATTACTTCCCCATGTCCATGGTGAATAAACGGGGTTTCATGAAAAATTTTTCTCCTTTTTTATATGCGTTTATTTCAGTTGTTTAAACGTTACAGGTTTACGACGCGGTGTCAAGAATTTTTTTATGTTTAAAATACAGGTACATAATGTTGGGATATCTCAAGAGTAGAAGACAGGGCATGCCCTGTCTCTACACCATATCAATCGGATCAATATCGATTTCCAAATACAGTTTCTTGCCAAGGGCGACCTCATCCCTGACCGAACGTATTATGCGCCTCATGGCGGCAATATCTGCCCCCCTTAAAATGATATGATGCCTGTAGTTGCCGCCTATTTTTTCAATGGGGGCGGCAACCGGCCCCAGAAGAAGCACGCTCTTGTCGATGTTCCCAATTGCTTTAATGAGGGAGGCGGCAACAATTTTTATGCCCTCCTCTACAAGTTTCTCATCAGCGCCGCGAACAAGTATTCGGGCAAGGCGCGAAAACGGCGGATACCTGAGAGACTTTCGTACAGCAAGCTCGTCACGGTAAAAACTTTCATAATCATGGGACTTTACAAAATTAAACACCGGATGTTCGGGGTCATGTGTCTGAATAAAAACCGTGCCGGGCTTGTCTCCGCGCCCTGAGCGGCCTGCGACCTGAACGAGCAGCGAAAAAATACGCTCGGCCGAACGAAAATCGGGAATATTGAGACCTATATCGGCCATCAATACGCCTACTACAGATACGCCCGGAAAATCAAAACCTTTTGCTACCATCTGCGTACCAAGAAGAATATCGATTTCCCTGTTTACCATTCCATCAATTATATCAAATACATCTTTCTTTTTGCGCGAACTATCCTGGTCGAGCCTCCTCACCCTTGATGCCGGAAAAGTTCTCGTTACAATGTCTTCTATTCTTTGCGTACCGGCCCCAAGCGCCAAAAGCGGCGAGGCGCTGCACTTGGGGCATTCTGCCGGCATTCTTGTCTTATACCCGCAGTAATGGCAAAGCATGTCGCCGTTTTTATGCAAATTAAGGCTTATGCTGCAATCAGGGCATTGAAGCGTCTCGCCGCATTTATCGCATAAAACAATCGGAGCAAAACCCCTTCTGTTCAAAAGATAAATAGCCTGATTTTTTGAATCTATGGCCTGTTTTGTTTTCAATCTGAGTACGGGTGATATTATATTGTCAGTCTGTAATTTGGCATCCGACTTGACAATTTCAATTGAAGGCAGCGCCGCTCCGCCGTAACGCGTATTTAACCTGTGCAACTCAATAAGACCTTCTTGCGCCGCATAGAGAGTTTCCACCGAGGGCGTGGCAGAGCCTACAATAAGCGCAGCATTTTCTTTTTTGCTGCGGTACATCGCAAGTCTGCGCGCATTGTAACGCGGCGCAGAACGCTCCTTGAACGAGGCGTCATGCTCCTCATCAATTATGATAAGACCCAAATCGGGTGGCTGCAAAAAAACAGCCGAGCGCGTTCCTACAATAATACGGGATTTTCCGCTATAAAAATTTTGCCAACTATGAAGCCGCTGGTTCGGACTAAGAGCGCTGTGATACATTGCAAGCTCGCCGCCAAATACCGAATAAAGGCGTTCATAAATCTGTGACGAAAGCGATATTTCGGGTACAAGATAAATTACCGATTTGCCGGCGGCTATAGTGCGTTCGGCCATCTCAATATAAATTTCCGTTTTTCCGCTTCCGGTAATACCAAAAAGGCAATGTACAAGACGCCCACGGTCTATGCAGCCGCTTATGTTGCCGGCAATTAATTTCTGTTCCCCTGTCAGGCCGCCCCGTCGTCCGGCGTGAGTTGCCGCAGACGCTTTATATCTGCCGGACGCTTTTTTGCCTGACGGCAGCGCCATGGCGAGCGATTCTCCGGTATATGAGCAATAACTCTCAGCGGTAAAACGGCAAAGGTCAACGAGTTTATCATCGAATATCGGCTTCTCGTCAATAAGCGAAAGGACTTCTTTCACTTCAAAGCCATCCGGTTTTTGCCGGTGAACCGATACCGCATAGCCGGTAATATCCCTCCCCGCAAAAGGAACGGTAATGCGGCACCCTGCTTTGAGTTCCATGCCTTCAGGTATGCGGTAGGTAAAGGCAGAATCTATTGGGTATGCTACATGAACATCGGCAAAAAGATCAGACAATGCCAAGCTCTTTTGTTTTAAGGTTAATGTTTTTTATAATTTCCCATGCGGATCTTTTGAGGTCAGGGTTTTTAATCATCGATATGGGATGCTCAAAAGCAAACCAAAATATTTCGCTGCTGCTGACGATTTTTTGTAATGGGCGGATATCTCCCATGACAAGCGCTAATTTAGGCTTTACCAAATCAAGTTCCGCCTCAAGAACAGAAAGGCAGTTTGACAGCATCAAGCTTGGTTTCATGAAAGGATCGTCTGATTCGCATTTGACCATATTGGTAATGTAGCACTCGCCGAAAGAAAGATTCATGGATGCCGTTATGCGCTTTAGCATATCAGCCGAATCTTTTTTATAAAACTGCATCTCCATTTTGCCGACAAGTCTGGGCGCATAAAGAATAATCATTACGCCATTTTTCCCCGAACCGACTCCGGTTTTCTTTTCTAAAGATGCTCCGCATTTCGAACAATTCCTGATGAATAAATTCAGATCGGATTGCTCCTTCACATGCATAGCATCGCCGCCGGCAGGAGATAAATTCCGTTCTTTCTCCGAAGCTGAAATCCATGAATTCAAAAAGACAGCCTCGTCATTATTTCGGCAAATCACAAGCCTCTTGTCAAAATATGCGTTCTTGGCAAGAATACGCGACAACGTTCCAAGAGACAATTCGCTCACATGCTTTCCTTAGCTGAAATTAAAATCCGACTCTATCATTGAAATTATCGAATTTACAACTTTATCTTCATCAACCCCGTCTGCTACAATTTTTAAAGTACTCCCGGGTATAATCGCAAGACCAAGCACAGACATTATGGATTTACAATCAGCCTCAACGCCGTCTTTAATCAATTTGACCGAACATTTATACTTCATAGCTTCACGAACAAGCATCATGGCAGGTCTGGCATGGATTCCGGTGTCAGTATTAACAATAACTTCTCTTTCAAGCATTGTTCTTTTTCTCCATATATTTCTTCAAGCTCTCATTAAGCTGCCATGCGGAATTGATTCCCAAATTTTTGAGATGCTGATTAAGAGCAGCAGTTTCAATTATGATAGGGATATTGCGCCCCGGTTTAACAGGAACTGTAATGGTAGGCACTTTAACGTCAAGAATGGTATATATATTTTCATCGAGTCCTAATCTATCATATTCTTTCTCATCGTTCCATTCTTCAAGAAGCGCTACAAGTTCTATACGTTTTTTTTCACAGACAGACCTTATTCCAAAAATATCCCTGACATTGATTATGCCAAGTCCGCGTATTTCCATATAATGTTTCAAAGTGTCGGTGCAACTGCCTATAAGCAAAACATCGTCAACTTTTTTTATTTCGATCATGTCGTCTCCAACAAGCTTATGACCGCGTTCCAGAAGTTCAAGAGCGCACTCACTTTTGCCTACGCCGCTTTCTCCCATTAGCAGCACGCCTATTCCATAGACATCGACAAAAGTTGCGTGCACCGTTTTTACCGGAGCCAAAAGGTCGTAAAGCAAATGCGTGAGAATGCTCACGAAATTAGTAGTCTTCCTCTCGGTAACAAGTACAGAAACGCCTTTCTCATCGGCCAAACGACAGAAAAGCTCATCGGGCATTTCATTATGGGTAAATATACAGCAAAGGATATCGTAAGAAAAAAATTCTTTATACACCGCCTCTCTTTGTTCGGAAGAAAGCCGTTTCAGGTAAGCGGATTCGCCAAGCCCGAATATTTGAACACGGTCATATGCAAAAAAATCATAGAACCCGACAAGTGCGAGTCCGGGTCTGTTTATTTCGCTTATCTTTACTTCTTTAGAAAGCCCGGGCTCGCCTGCAACCAGCCTTATATAAGGGTCAACTCCCAGG
>Ga0099364_10005845_pt1 | contig 18098 bp, 25 predicted proteins | sample TergutTh196P3_FD_73070 | JGI IMG/M metagenome (GOLD analysis project Ga0099364, IMG submission 73070) | Microcerotermes parvus P3 segment gut microbial communities from Pointe-Noire, Republic of the Congo - Th196 P3 | ecosystem: Host-associated > Arthropoda: Insects > Digestive system > Gut ...
GTTCACAGCAATTATATGTTGGGAATATATATAACGGCATACGCCCGGCTTCATTTGCTGGAAAGCATGGAAAAAGTAGAGAATGCAGGAAACAAGCTGATTTATTGCGATACCGACAGCATTTTCTACTTAAAAAATACGGACAATAGTATAGGGCTTGAATTTAGCTCCTACATGGGGCATTGGAAAGAGGAACAATTTATTGAAGCTAAAATTAATACAATAAAAATGTATGAGCTAACCAGCGCAAAGAAAAATGCGGACGGAAAGAATATAAAGAAGCTGATATGCAAGGGCATACCAAGCTATGCCGCCTACGATTTTCTTTTCAAGGGAAAAGCGATAGTTGAAAAGCCTGTAAAGTTCAGAGAGAGTTTTGCGAATGATTTGCTGGCTAATACTTGGCGAGAAGTGGAAAGGGTGAATAAAACGATATACGGCAAAAGAGAGGTTTTGAAAAATGGCGAAACCATTCCGCTGATTATAAACGCAAAGAGAGAGGCGCAGAATGAGAAGCGGAAAGAGGCTAAAAAGGCTTGGAAGCAAAAAACCGCCTTCAAAGAGCCTGTTGCAGAGGTAGCGGCATGATGGATATTAGCACGGTTATTCTGATAGTTTTATTGGCTTGCATTTTTTCCATAACTGCCTGGCGTTTAATCTCTTTGCGCCTGAAAGACAAAATAGATTTGCCGCAAGTTATTATATGGCAGGGTATTATGGCTTTTATAGCGTTGATGATATTTTTCTTTATATATCTAATATCAGAAAGATTTATTATTGAAATAATAGTCAAGCCTTTTTGCGAGGGTTTATGAAAAACGAAAATGACATAAAAAAATTATTGTCCCATCCCCTGCTTCAGGGGTATAAAATGAGTGTATACGTCAAGCTGCATTTGTTCATATTTTCGTTCTACTGCCCTTTCGGTTCCATAGCGATGTTAGCAAAGGCTATGAAGTGGAAATTTCCATTTTATTTTGTTGCGCTATATATTGCGTATATGCCTAGACGTTATAATATAGCTAAATATTATTATTTGAAAATTATCATAAAAAAAATAGAAAACCTTTCTGCGGAGACAAAAAAATGACTTTAGAAGCAAAAGCATTCATAGCCTTGCTAAAAATAAAACTTTATGAGGTGAGGGGGGATTTGTCCGATGAGATAAGTCCGTATCTAGACCGCAAAGAGCGGCAGATTAAGCAAAGCGCAGATGAGATAAAAAAAATCTGCCGCTTGGATGGCAAGCTGGTTATGCTTAAGCAATGCCTTGATTGGGTTAACGAAATAGAACGAGAGGTAAAAAATGGATAACAATAAGAAAGAAAAATTTCCAGGGGAGATTGCAAAGGTAGAAAATTTGGAGTTCCACGTAGATACTGTGGGGCTTCTGAATGAGATAGCCGATTGCGCCATGAGCAGAAACAATGGCGCATTGAGAGTTCCGCTTAATATTCTCAAAAATTTGCTTGCGGAAACAGCAAAGGAAGCAATAAGAATAGATGACGGCAGATTGCATTTGTGCATGGTTAGGCTTGGGCTTTATGAGATTGAGCCTGCCAAAATACCGTCCGTGATTAAAGAATTGGAAGCAAAGATTATGAAAACAGAGCATATACCTCATGCAACGGGCGGATGGCGCGGACAGCATTACCGATTGTCAGATACGGGAGATAACTGTAACTGCAATAGTTGCAGTCATTCGGAACTATCTATGGAATTAGAATGCTATTGCAGAATAAAACAAAAGAATGTTGATTATTTTTATATTTGTGATTTATACGAGGAGAAAAAATGAGATTTATAAGTAAATCTAGTTTCAGAAAATATATTGCCGATAGCATAGTATATGCTTTTTTCGGCTTGTTCGCAGGCTTGTTCTGCTTAGTGTTTGCCGTGCTATACCACGCAAGAATAGTAGGGAGAGGCAGAAAATGAAAGATGAGTTTGAGCGGCAGAAAGAGATTGAGGACTTTGAGATTGAGTTTGGGCTGGATGACGTGCAGCACGAGACATTGAACTATAATTTTGACAAATACAAAACAAGGAGATTTGCGAATGATTAATATAGATGAGATGAGGGAAGAAAACAAGAAAGAAAACGAAAAAGTATTAAGCGGAAAAAAATGCAAAGAGGCATTATTTGATGAAACAAATGAGCGTTAAATACATAAGCCTATTTACCGGAATAGAAGCCGCTAAAGTCGCTTTTGACAAAGCTGGAATAAATGCCGTTCCGCTGGCGTTCTCGGAGATTGAAAAAAAGCAGTGTGAGCTATTGGCGACTAAATATCCCGAAATACCTAATCTGGGCGACATACGCAATATTGACTTCAAGCCATACAAAGGAAATGTAGATTTCGTTTGCGGCGGCTCACCGTGCCAAAGTTTTTCTATAATAAACTTGATTTCAAGGGATTGCAAAGGAATAGATTTATTTTTTGAGTTCCGCAGAGCGGTGCTTGAAGCTGAACCGGAAACATTTTTCTATGAAAATGTGCCTATGGCGGAGCAAAGCATAAAGCCGTATTTCCTGCCTAATATGTTTGAGGGGGGGGGGGGTCAGTTTGTCAGATAAATACTATATCAGCTTTTATACGATAAATGCGGCGGATATGGGCTTTGTTCAGCCTAGAAACCGATTTTATGTCATTGGAAATAAAAAAAAGAATATCAGAATAAAAGTTGATAGAATTATAAACGAGCGTGAAATTTACAAAAGCATGAAATTTGAATATGTTCCGCCTACCGATTATGACATAAAGCTATTGAGGGAAAATATAGACAAAATAAAAGATATAGTATACGTGAATGAAAAATCCCCTTTATTTTGGAGAGAGTTGGGTGGAAGAAAAAATATTCCAACAATCACTTCGGGACATTCTATTGTGGAAATAAACAGATACGGATATAGCAGATGTCCGCAGAAAATAGGCGCATTGTCAGCGGCTATGCCTACTTGCGTTAGCCAAAAACCTATATTGAAATACACTTACAGCGGAACGAAAATAGAGTTTGAAAAAAACAGATTGCAGAAAAAACTGCCCGTTGTCATAAAAAAACACCCCATAATGGAGATAGACGGCATTTCAATGAGAATACTGCCTCCGGAGGAGCATGAGTTTTTGCAAGGGTTCCCTATAGGCTATACGGCAGGGTTCAGCAAAAGCAGGCGTATAGCAATGATAGGCAACAGCTGGCACGTGGGGTGCGTGGCAGAGATTTTCAGGCAGATGTTCAAGGGGGGCGAATGATAAGCTACACAGGCGGCAAAATCGCTTTCGGGAAAAAGTTTTTAAGGCTTATTCCGCCTGCCGATAATTTCTATGATTTATTCGGCGGCGGCGGAAGCATAACGGAGCTGGCATATAGCACGTGGATAGACAAAGGCGGCTTTTTCGGCAATAATCCAAAATGGAAAAATATTCACTACAATGAAATTCAGTTTCCATTATACAGCCTCAACAGGCATATTTGGAACAAGGAAATATATTTTGATTTGGATAAACCTGTGGACAAAAAAACTTACATGGCGGATAGAAAGATTTTATCCGCATACGGGGCATTTGTGAAATATACCTACAGCTTCAACAGCACAGGGGATAGCTATTTGCTCAATGATAGAAAAGATGACAGCAAGAACGCTAGAATGCTAAAAGAACTGAAACGAAAGATTGATGTAATAAAAAATTCTCCCTGCATAGCAAGCAAAATATCTATGTCCTGCGAGGATTACAGGCAGGTTGAGATTAAGCCGGATAGCGTTGTTTATTGCGATATTCCTTACGTTGGCAACAGGAACAGGTATAAAGTCAAGTTTTCCCACAGCGAATTTTATCATTGGGCGGCGCAGGCGGATTTTCCCGTTTATTTCAGCGACTACGGATTGAAAGAGCCTAGCGAGGCGTTCAAGCTGGTTTGGAGCAAGGATATTATAGTCAAGGGCGGAAGCGTTATCAACAAAACACAGCGCACGGAATGTCTTTTTTGGAACAAAAAGGGGGTAAAAAGATGAGCAAAGTATTGGAAAGAGCGGAATGCTGGAAATATGGCGGCAAAAAGTTCTACGATGACGGCGATTACTTCAACAGGCTTTGCAAAGGCTTTGAGTTTTCGCATATCAAAAGAGACATATCCAAAAAATACGTCCGGCTTGAATTGAAGCAAGGCGATATAGTCAAAGATATGTGGGGCAGGCTGGGCGTGGTGGCTAAACGCTACCGAAAGCCTGTGGCGGAAGCCGAATACAGCGAATATTGCATAATTGTAAAGCACAGAGACAAACCGCATTTGAAAGACAAATACTATTGGAAGCCTATGTTGGCACGGTGCGAGATTTGGAGAAAAAAGAAAGATTTGGAAAATTTCCACGATAGACCTATATGATGACAAAATAAAAATTGTCATAAAAAAAAAAAATCCGCTAATGTTGCCGTTATTTATTATATTATGATAATGAAGCGGCATAAAGAAAAATTAGACAGCGTTTACCAAACAAGCGGCTGGATGGTTAAATTGATAAAAAAATTCAATGCGGATGTGTCCCGTTATGACGACTACGATTTTTTGGATTTCTATTATATGGTTAGGCAGCTTCCGTATATAGATGACGGGCACGATGAGAGGATAAGCCGCCCCAAGTGGACATTGATGGACAATCCCGAATTTAGGGACTGCGACGATAAAGCTATTATCATAGGCTGCTGGCTATACAGGCAGGATATACCATTTCGCATACTAGCCTGCTCCTATGAGCCTGGCGATGAGATACACCATTGCATATTGCAAACGCAGAAGCCAAGAATGTTCATAGATGCCACGTATCCCGATGAGGACGATTTTCCGCCCACGAAACGCTATTACAACATACTGCCGTTGAGCGGCTGGGTTTCGCGTTCCTCAAAGCTGGACGAAACAGCCGCCATGAAGCGAAACAACGCCCGTCTGGTAGCCGGACGGCAACGCTCCCTGCTGGGAAAGTTTTTAGGTTGCAGATGAAAAAGGCGGATATAGCGAAAGCGGCATTGGCGGCTTCTGCGGTAGGGATAGGCGTGATGGAACTTAGCCGCAAATACCGCTGGGAGAAAGAGTATTTGCGGTTCGGAGAGGGGCTTAGCAAGGTTGTCAACGAGGAAAGAGCGGACGGAAACGGCGTTTTCGTTGCCGATGAGGGCAAAGGCAGGCTGCCGTTCTTTTGGCTTGACGAAAAAAAGACCTCGTTTATTGACTATTGGACTTTTGCCGCCGTGAAAGAGGATTACGTAAGAGCCATAAAGGGCGTGTCATCCCAAGAGGAACGGGACAAAATAAATAAAAAGATTTGGCACGATGCAATAAAATTAAGGTTTTTGCGCCCGTTGACTAGAGATGAGGCGGCTTGGGCTATAGAGAGGCTGAACGAATATTCAGATGAGGTGGATTTAATCAAAATAGAGACTGCCGCATATCTCCAAGAGGCTTTCACGTCCAATACTTTTTTCGTTGACGACATCTTCAATGAGAGCTACTACAGCAACGCTACGGCTAATCTAAGGCGCAGGCACAAGAACGGGATAGAGATTATAGACGATATTGTGAAGCAGCTTGGCAGATACAATACCAATATGGCGCAAAGCCTCAAAATGAGGCAGAACGATTTAAACAAAATCGTTGAGGGCGTGAACGGTCAGATAGTTTCCATGCGCCGCAGTCATTTAAAGGCGTTCAATGACAAAAAGCAGGCTTTGAAAAAGCAGGCGGACTTGTTCTACAGCCAAAACGTAAGCAGAATGAACAAGGAACTTGCGGAAGCAGAGGGAGCAGTTCAAACGCTCAAAGACGGATTTCAGAGCGTTAGAGAGGGCTACAGGGCTATAGAGGGCTGGCAGATGACGGAGTGGGAGAGGGCAGGGCAGTATGACTATTTCTATACAAAGCCTTTTGCAGGCGGATTTATAAATGCTTCGGAGGCAATGGAGCATGGCTCATCGGTCAAAACAGCGGAGCATACCTTTTTGAGGGCGCGGAATGACAAATACGAGGTGAGAGAGGGGCAGAACGGAGAGATATACCGCAGGCTTAAAGACCAAAAAGATTTCAGATACACGACTTTTGACGGCGTTCAATACGGACGGCACAAGGATTTGAATTTCTCCACTACGGAGATGGAAAAGAGCTTCAATGAATATGATGAGCTGGCGGCATTCGGCATAAAACCGCAGTCAGTAAAAAAACGCCACAAGAGCGCCGGACTGTTTAGCAGCGCAAAAACTGACTACGATTATTACGATATACCCAAAAGCAAGTGGCAGAATATGCTGGAAAAGGACGAAACTGATTTATGGGGCAATGTAATTGCCGAGCTATCAGTGTCAAAGCCTGTTCTGCACAGCTATAATTGGGCTGGCGTTGTCACTGAATTTGTCGTAGATACTCCGCAGCGAACTACTCTAATGCAAGCCTCCGCCGCACGTATGCTTATAGACGGAGAGAGAGACATTATAGACACGCTCCCGGATATGATGGAAGCGAGAGATGAGATAAAGCATAACATAGACACGTTCAAAAGAGAGTTCACACCGGAATTTTTGCAAAAGAATTTCAACAGCGGCATGGAGTTCATGGCAGACCCGACCAAAATTCTAGACGGGATTGCAGCAGGCGCAAAAAACATGGTGCTTGACTATGCGAAAACGGAAGCTATGAAATATTTGCAGGGCATGGGATTGAATGCCGCTAAGGATATGGCGCTTGATATTGCCAAGCAATACGGCAAAGATTTCATGGCTATGGGCTTGGACAAAATGAATGATATTGTGGGCGGCAACATAGGCGACCATATAAACGTTCCTTATGTCAAAGAGGCGTTCCGCCTCATAACAGAGGGGGCGGATTTCTTTTCCGCAGTGCTTGATGATTTCAGAAACATAGCCGCAGGGTTCAACGGGGACTACAACAGGTGCTTTCAAGGCATAGACGGGCTTTACGATAAATTCTTAGGCGCAGGAACTGCTTTAGGCGTTATAGTGAGAGCTATACCCGTTGTCGGGCAGGTTCTCATGGCTTACGATGTTATGAGAACTATACCGGGCTTTGAACACGTGGGCGGAGCAGTCGTAGGGGCATTGTTTGAGACCGGAAAAGCATACGTCGGCGCAGTCAGAAACTTTGCAAGCAGCATAACCGCAGGTAACATAGGCGGAGCTATAGTGTCATATTTCAAGGCTCCATACGAGATTATGGTAGCAGGGATAAAAAGCCTTGCCATGCTGGCAGAGGGAAGCTGGAAAATGGCTAAGGAGCTTGGCAAATATGTTGCGAAAACGCTCAATGATTTAGTGAACAAGGGCGGCATAGGCAAATTCTTAAAGGGTGATTTCGCAGGCGGAATTAGAGATTTTGGCAACGGATTGCAAAACTTGATTGACAACTTGGGAAAAAAGATTGGCGGCGTTCTGTGGGGGAGCAGCAGCACTACTTATTTTGCCAAAAACACATATTTAGACCAAGAGCAGAGGAATATGCTGGCGGCAATGGGGGAAACATGAAAACTTTGGATATTGTTCTAGCAACGTCTGTTGCGGCAATGGGCGGCTTGTTTTGGCTTCGCAAAAAGGCGGAGGATGACGCTTACGCCAACAGAACGCAAGATGCTTTGCAGGACGAATGGAAAGAGCGAGTTTTGGAATTGCAGGCGTTGCTTGCGGAAACGCAGAGGATATTGAGCAGCGCAAACATAGACTTGAACGAATTAAGGCAAAAAGAGGACAAAGCGATGGATATTCTAGGGGATATTTATATGCGGTGGCTTGCTTTGAAAGAAAAACTGCCAAACCTTACGGCAGGGGAAAGGAGCGAATACAACAGCCTTTCAATAGCTTTATCCGCCGCAGGCGTTAATGTAAAATAGATGACAATTTTTATTTTGTCTCTTAACGCTCTTATTTGCGGCAATTTTGTAATTTTCTATTAAGGAAAGGTGTATATTATGGTAGATAAACTTCTTATTGCTGGAGCCGCCGCTGGGCTTGCTTATTTTTTCTATAGCAGGAAAGACAACCCGGAGCAGACCGAAGCTAAAACGGCAGTCCGCATAGACAAAGAGATAGATTTTATTGCGGATTTGCTTGATGATGAGACTTGGATAGACGATGATGCAGATTTGCCTGCTATAGTAACGGATAGCGCAAGCCAAAGCCTAGACCGGGCAGCGGAAGCGCTGAAAAATTCCCTTAGGGAGCTAATCAACCGCCGCCGCTCATGCTCTCTTTGCGCCGTCAATCTGCACTTGGAAAATCTCAACGAGGTTTACGCCGCTCTCATGGCGTTTCAGTTCTGCATTCCGCCTTGCCTCGTTCAAGGCTACTTGTTCAAAAAGAAAGAGCTGGAGGATTACAAAATATCCTACGCTATACGTGTGGCGGAGCCTAAAAACCCAATAAATGTGGTAAATCAAGTTATTCAGAACGTCAGAACCAGCGAAAGCGCATTGCGTGATGTCCGCAGAACGGCATACCAAACAGGCTACGCTTGGGGCTTCGGGACTTTGAGAACAGGTATATTTGCCGCCGCCCAGCAGTCGCTGGCGTGGGAAGAGTTCAGACTAACCATAACAAGCAACATATCATCGCTGGAGCTAAGCGATAGCCTAGCCAACGAATACAGGCAGTATAGCAGGGACGGCTTCAATCACGGCTTTGAGCGCAGAACACCGGTGCTGTAATATGTTTGCCCTCATTGAAAAAATATCAGTAGCCACCGCCGCATTTTTGGTAGTGGCTTGGCTTCAGCGCAAATCACGCAGGCGCATTGCGCTTCAGAACAACCATTACGGGCTTGAACGGCTTATTGCGGAGCTGGAGCATAAAGATTTAGCGCAGGTGGTGAGCCGCTCCGATGATGTAGTAGAGGTGATGGCATGAACTTAATCGTATTGCAAGGCAGGAAACCGCAAGCCGCAAGGCTGGCAGGCGCAATGACTTTGAGCGATTTATACGCCGTTATAACGAATTACGATTTTGAGCAAACCGACGACAGCGCAGTAGCGTTTTTCAACGGCTTGATTGAAAGTTTCAGTTTTGTTCTCAACACGAAGGACGGAGCGAAAAAGCATGAATTTTTTAATTACAAAGGGCTGGGATTTAACGATATTGAGGAAGTTTCCCATGCTCTGCTGCTTATACGCATTGCGATTAGCGTGTTCCCGGAGGACGTGGAGCTAAAAGACTATAACGTAAAGGACATTAGATTTATATGGCAGGGGGGGCTTCTTTCAGCGATAAAGAAAGATAGCAACCTTGACAAAGCGTTGCGGCAATACAGCAGCTGGGATTTATGGGACGATGGCAAAGAACGCTCATTCTACAGATTGGCGTTGCTTGGGCTTGATTTTGCGTGGAGAACATTTAAAGGGTTCTATGTTGAGGACGGCGGCTTTATGTTCTTTGACAAACATATACAGTCGGCGGCGTATCTTGACTGGTTCTTTTCACGCGCGAACGATGATATTTCAAAAGAGATGAAAAAAGCCAATGAGCGTTTCGCTGCGGCAAACAAAAACGCAGGAAACACCAGGCAGACCGTCATTGAGACGGGAGACAAATTGAAAGAAGTTTATGATAAAGTCGTTGAGACGGGGGGCGATGTGTCTTTCCGTTTATACGGCACTCTGATGTCAGTGTGGGCGGTAGCTCCGATGGCTATATGGCTTGGATTGAAGCCCAAAGACAAAGCGTTGTTTTGGGCAGGCGTGGCAGGGGCGGCGGTTCCGATGGCTGTGCTTGGCAACATGGTAAAAAAATATCCGGCTAGGCTGGAAACAAAACTTATGTTTGGCGGCGGCGGAGCGGCGGCAGGAATGCTGGGCGGCTTCATGGCAGGGCGGACATTGAAAACAATAGCTCCATTTGCTGTTGAAGCAGGAAAAACGGCAGTGAGCGCAAAAAGCGGAGGCTTGATAAAACTATGATGAGCGTAAATCTGAATTGGAGCGGCGGAGCGAAAATAAACGCATACGGCGCAGTGGTTATATTTCCTATTCCATACAGGAACGAAGCCAAAGAATACACATGGAGCGATGGAGCTGTAAACAATGATAGAGCATACGGAGCGAGGCAAGAGAGTATAAATAAGAGGCGTGGCGATGGGACACCTGGACCTACCATAGTGAGCGAAAGGGTTCTTTATGTAGATGAGGGCTACAAGGTAGGCATAGCTGGCGTTATACGCACCGATGAATTTGTGCCGGGCAGAAATAATTTTCCCATGTCATCAACCTACATAGACAAACCGGGCACTAGCGGAGTTTTGCTTTATTCGCCGAATTATTTTGGCGCAAGCCAACCCAAAAGCGTTTATTTGGCTGGCACGGAGTTTATCCAAGCCTACGGAATGTGCTTAAAGGGGCAGGGGCAGGCATTCTTTGCGGTAAACGGCAAACCGGATATTATACGCCCGGCGGATAGCAATGTTTATTGCGCTTTCCTGCTGGACGAAACAAAGGCGAAGTTCCCCCAGCTGTTCAATGAGCAGCTTCTGCAAAGCGCATTGGCGCAAGGCGTTCAGCAGACGCAGAGCGTTCAGCCTGTAGTTTTGGAAAACGGTTACGAGATGGCGCATACGGCAGGCGGCGGCGGAATAAACAAAACGCCTCTTATCATAGGCGGCGTGGCTATAGCCGCTATAGCCGCTATAGTTATCATCAAGAGCAGAAAGAAACCTAAGAAAATGAGCGGTCGCAGGAAAAGGGGGCGCAGATGAGCAGCACCAAATATTACGTGGCAGGCATGATTGCCGTGCTTGCCGGTTTGACTTTTTGGCTGGCTAAGAAATGACCAACCGCAAAGCATTTATGCTTGGCTGCCTTGCAACGCTGGGCGCAGTCGGAGCGGCAGGCATTTACATCAAGGCTAGAAAAATACGCAAAAGAGATATTCTAGCCAAAGAACTTGCGTTGTTATTGAGAAGCAAAGCGGCAGGCATTCCGAATTTCGCAATGACGGAAGCGGACATAAACAGGTGGAGCGAAAACGCCGCCGATTATCTCATGTTCAAAGGATATAGGAGTTTGGGGGAATACCCAAGCCTTGAAAAAGAACTTGACAACACGGTGGAAAGATACAAAGCCGCTGTTGCGGAGACAACAGAAACTGATGATGACAAAATAAAAACCGTCATCACAGGCGAAAATGGCGTATAGTTTTATATTTTATGAGAGAGGACAACAATGTATAAAATTCATTTAGCGCAGAATACTCACAGAGACGGCAGAGCTAGAACAGGCTCTCCCCAATTTTCGGTAATGTCAGAGGGCGACTATGTCAGCTTTGTTGGCTCAAAAGTAAAGCGGTGGGGCACTCCGGGCAAACGCATAGTGTTTTGCGGAGCGAAAAAGAAAAAACCCGTTTTGAAAGCGCAGGATTTTTCTTTCCGTATGCCTGGCGGAGCGATTGAACGGCAGAAAACCATTTCTGTGTCTATGGACGATATAAATTATTATGACAAATACATAAAAAACGCAGCGCGTAAATCCGCCGCTCCAAAATCCGCCGCTCCGAAAAGGAAAACAGCGGCTAAAGCGAAGCCAAAGGCAAAAGCAAGACCGAAGCTGAAGCCTATATATTGGGGCGCGGTTCCAAGAAGCAAGTCGTTGACCGTTCTGCCAAAGAAAAGCAGGAAAAGACCTGCCGCAAAGAAAATAAGCGTTAAAAGAAAAGGCGTTCCAAACGCAACGCCGCAAGATTTGAAAGATTTTGAACTTTTCGTTCAAGTGAATAAAAAAATTCGCAAGAGAACGAGGGACGGCAGATTAACCAACCAACTCCAACAAGGATGGACTATGAAAAAAGCTAGAAAAGCAGCGAAGCAGATGGGATTTGGGAGAAACCCGAAAACAGGCAGACTTCACCCGATAACTAAAATCAGCGGCAAGCGCAGGAAAGCTAAAAAGCTGGCTGGAAATGTTGTCCGCATAAGCGGCGGCAAGAAGCGCAGAAGCAAGAAATTGAACAAGATGGTAAAAGTTTACGGCAAAAAACGCCGCATGAACTTGACACGCAGATTGCGCGGCATGACGGACAACAAGCCTATGCTTGTTCTCGGCTTGCTTGCAGGTGGCGGCGTTGCTTACCTCTTAAAGAACCAATGGAACGAAAGGCACGGCAAAATGAACCTGCCAAACGCTTTTCAAGAAAATCCGCATGAAGTTTTCGCAGTTTCCGCATTGCTCGTTGGCATAGGGTTGACGTTCTCCGATAAAATCGGCGCAGTCAAGAAACGCCCGAAGCTGGCTACCGCGCTCAAAGCAAGCGGCATAGGCATAGCTCTAGGGTCGCTTATTCTGTTTGCGAAAGACAAATTCAGCAGCAGCACGGTAGAAGTAAACCCTGCCGCAATGGAAGGACTTAGAGGCAGACTGAAAGGCATGAGAAGCAAAATCGGCGGCAAAGTTCCATCGCTCCAAAGCAGTTCGCTCGGCGTTCCTGCATTGGGCTTGAAAGGCAATGTGGTTCAGTTCAGCAACAGCGCAATAAACGCTCCGGCTAAAAAGTTCGGCGGCAACGTGGTTAGATTGAGAGGCAACGTGGTTCAGCTTAAAGGGGCTGCAAACCTTGAAACAAGCGTGCAGACCGGATTAACCGAAGCGGAATTTGGACTGTAGAAAAAATTTTTCCTGCATTTGGTTTATTTCCGTAGGCTAAGAGCAGGATTTGAGGCGGAGAAAGTCCGCTTTCAAACTAAACAATATACGGATAACTAAACTTGTCTATAGTGAGGTTATTATGGCAGGATTACCAATAGGCGTTCCCATTGAGACTATCGTGGAAGCGACTTACGAAAGCGGCACAGCCGTCATCATACGCAACGTGCGCTATGATTGGAGACAGGATTTAGCAGGTCAGAGAAATGGCGTGTTTAAATTCTTTAACAAGCAGCAAGGCAGCAGCCATGCAAATTCATTCGTGAGAACGAATATGCAGGCTCCGGGCATGATTGAGAACGGCAGGGCTTTTGAAGTTCAGCAGATTAGCGTGAAAGCAGTAAATCGTGGCATTGAAGACACGGCAGGCACTTATGAAGCAGATACAGCGTGGTATGACCGTATCGTTCGCACTCTGTTCAATTACGCTACCTTAGTGTTCCGTGTAAACGGCACAGACCATTGCGGACAATACCCGTTGTCATTGTTCCTGCCTGCCGTAAACAAGCAGGGCGGAAACGATTTCGCAACAGGCTCAACAATAGCGCAAGTCGTTATTGACTTGAAAGACAAAACTATTCCTTTGTCCAGCTTGGTTAATTTCAGCGTGGAACTCCACCTTGAAATTCCGCAGGTCGTTTGGGCTTCCGGCGACAACGGATGGGATTGGACTAGCGTTGCCGCTACTGATACTAGAACATTCGTGCCTGCAAGCACCGATGTTATGATTGGTCTTATCGGAAAAGAAGTTTACAGCCAACGCTAATAGCTTTTTGTTTGGTGAGGTGGCATACTATACGTTTGAATATTTTCGTTGCCATGAAAAATATTCCGTTGTCCCCGTCCGTTATCGGGGATATTTAAAACTTTAGCAAAGAGGTTATTGCAAATGGCAGCAAACTTAACACCCAGCGAATACAGAGATAATCTGGTAAACGCGCAGGAATTTAAAGGACGTTTCACGTTCCCGACCCAAAAGATTAACATTGAGGGTTCAATAAACAACAGTCCGGGCAGGGCTGAATACCAGCTGATTATAGGCAACGATGCCGATTTTCAAATACATGGCATTACAGGAACATACAGATATTTGTATAGCTCCACCGCCGCAAGGATATTTACTTCAAATGCCGTGAATGAGCTAACTATAGCCAACGGAAATTTGAATAACAGCAGTTATTTTGGCAGCAACCCCGATAGCGCAGGGCTTGTTCCCTCTATGATACAGAGGCTCAACAACTACTTGGCTTCGCCTACGCCCAATGACAATTTTCTTATTGATTTGGCTAACGTGCTTGAAAGCATATTGGTATGGTATGGGACATCTTCTGCTATTCCGCAGACCGCAGCATTCTCAATAAATCTCGTTCTTAGGCAGCTTGGGGAAATGCCCTGGTCGGAGTTCGGATTGCCGCACCCTGTTTCAGAGGATGGAGAGGATGATTTGCACGTCAGGATAATAGACGGAAAGAGCAATAGGACATTAACGGAAGGGTTTGTTCCTTTGGAGCTTATACTAAGCCCTGGAGCATACGGCAACCCGTTGAGATTGATATTGCCTTTCTCTCATATAGTGCAGAGAAATTCATATCTTAGGCTAGAGTTCGTAAATCATACGCCATCGCACGCTATTGTAGAAATGGCGTTTCAAGGCACAAAGTTCTACGTTTGAGGCTGGATATGAGAGTAGCCACGCCACCAGCTATAGGCAGAAGTCCGACCGTTCCATCGGAGCTGGACGCATTTTTGCACGACTTCGGAGCGGAAGCCGGCGTTTCAACCGTGCTGGTGGGCGGACGTTTCACCGTGCCGCCTAAATACTACGGCGTTCATAATTTTCAAATACCCGATGACTGCGATATGGTTATACAGGGGCTTCGTGCTTCGGCGCATGGAAGCAGAGAGAAAGAATTTTCACCACGAAATCTATTGGATTTTCGCAGAACTACAATTAATTCTCCATCTCCGCTGAATAAAATAGTATATGGAAACGGGATATATTTAGCGTTGGGGAGCAATGGCTATTTGTTAAAAAGCACGGATGGATTGAATTTCACTCAATTTGGCTCCCCCGGAACTACTGATATAGCGTTTGGCAATGACGTGTTTATAGTGATTACCACCGGAACTAATAATTGGGTTCAGGTAAGCAAAGATTTAGAGAATTGGGATTCTTATACGCCTACAACAGCCTCTATAGGTCCGGGTGGATTTATTGTTTTTTCGGGAAACCTTTTTTATTATTCTTATCGTGATTGTCCATATTTTTACACATCGGTGAACGGCACTCAATGGGGTTTTAATAATATAACGGCATACGGAAACACTTATTCGGGATTGAAAATTACGGGCTTTAGCGAAGCTAACAACAAAGTATTTATGAATTTAGATAGCTACTTTTGGGCAGGGGGCGTTTATACTGCCATGCTAGTTTTTGATGATTTTACTTGGTCTTGGAGAGCGAGTTTCGGTAGCGAAAATCAACCGTTTCCATTGCGGCAGCTGAAATATGTTCAGTCAGGTAATAATATTGCTTACGGCAACGGTGTATATGTTGCTTTGATGGCAGATAGCTTAGTGTATCGCTCTACTGACGGCGAGACATGGGAAGTTGTGCCAACGGGACAAAATGCGCTTTCTGTGTCATTCAACGGTTTATTTTTGCTTTTAGGCGGCTATCAATACAGTGTTTATGACCCGTTTATTTGGGCTAGTGAAAATGCTATTGCTTGGAAAATGGAATTTAATGATGAATTTGCTGGCGGCAGACCGGAAAATGCTATAGTCGCCGCAGGGAATTGGATGATTTTCAACGGCAACGGCACGGCATTTTTCGTTAGCTTATTTGTTCCATTCACAACCAATGAGACATTGGAAAGCGGCGTATCTATCAAGCTGATAGACAAACAGACGGATAGGCTTCTAATTTCTGATAGGTTCGGAGATACAGGCTTGCCTATGTCCCTGCTATCCGCCGGAGTGCAAAGACCGGGTTACCACATGAGAGAGACTATACCTATAGACCATTGGCAGAAACGGCGTTCTATCATTCAGATTAAAATTGAGAACGCAAACGATTTTCCCGTTACGGCTAAGTTCGTCCTTGACTGCCTTGCTCTTTACAGAGGGGGGGCGCAATGATACAGGATTTATTAAAGAAAGCAACGGCTATACCGCTTTTCGTGAAGTTCCCTTCGGTGCTTAAAGACGGGTTTTATGACTATAACTTCACAGAGACTTTGGATTTGATACGTATAAAGCCAAACAGCGGCATATACCTAGACGGAATATCATTCTCTGCCTCATGCAAGATATGGGATTTCAGTTCTGCGGCTACCGATGGCATAGGCGTTCAGTTCTCAACGAGAAGCGGACGTGAGCCTGTTATGCTTAGGCAGATGAAATTTTATTCGTTCAGCGACCACATGACATTGAACGCTATAGTAACGGGCAAAAAGCCTGCCAATCTAAATCAGAACGCAAACAGGCAGGATGATTATCTAACCGTCAGCATAAACGGCAGGATAAAACAAACGGAAGCGTTGATTAAAGAGAATAAATATACCGTAGACGTGCTGCTTGCTATAGTGGCATACGAGATAACGGACGTGGATATTTTAAATCGCATGACTAGGAATTTTTCAGAAGTGGATAGCAAGCCTGTTCAGCAGTTTATTAGCAAGCCTAAGCCTGCCCCTGTTTATAGCGCTCCGGTCAATACGGTAGATATGGCTCCGCCATCGCATTTCAAGAATGTAAGGGCATGGAGCAAAGGGAATGCAGTAATAGAAGCATGGGAGAGTTAGATTATGGCTGTGGAATTTTTCAAGAGATTATTGGAGCGGAAAGGCATTTTTGCTTTGAAAATAGCGAATGCTGAAAAGGTGTCCACACGGATAGCGCATATCTGGAAAAAGGATTTAATAGAAAACCTGCGGCAGGCTTTGCCCGATATGGACGTTTGGGAAACGTGGGACTATGACAAAGGCGGATATAAAAGGCTTCCCGGCAGTTTCTACCTGTTTGAATATAGCTGCTGTGAATTTGTGGTGGTTCGGGCGGATATTTTGAAAGAGAATTTTTATTTGTTCAGCATAACCCACAAAGCGGCTATAAATGAAAAAACAGGCGATATGCGGAGCGGCGGACATACATACACGTCCGGGATGTATGAGGTAATAAGCTGGGGAAGCTGGGGATATTTTCAGAATAGCTATCCAGGCTTAGCTATTGGACTTAAAAACAGATACAATACAGAATTAGCAGATGAAATGCAGGGTTTGGCGGATGACATAGTTTACGCTATGAAAAATCCAATAACCGTATTCAATAAAACTTCTAAAAAGGGTGGATAAAATGAATAAAGTTAGAATGCCGCTTAAAAAAGCTGATTATGATGAGATGATACAGTGGGCGGTCAATAGAACAGACAAAGTGAGCTATGTAAGTTCCGATATGATTTTGGGTAGAACGAAGTATAGAATAAAAGGATATTTGAACTACAGGAATAGCAACCTAGAAATTATTACGGAATTTTCAAAAATTGGGGCAAACGGAAAATTAACTTTAATAAAAAAAGAGGTTCACCCTATTCCGTCAATGGTCACAAAAAAATTTTCCGGGCGGAGAAAAATGAGCAATGCGGAGCAGCATATAGCTTACGAAAGCCTTGCAGGGCGCAGAATGAGTTCTAGCCAAATTATGGTAGAGCGGTGGGGAATAGAACCGGCGGACGTGCCACGTCTCAAAAGGCTATCCAAAGAATTAAGCCTATGGTTTGTTATGGATGCAAACGGCGAGATAGAAGCGGCAGGCAACTATGAGGATAGCTGGGAAAGCCCTAACTTGAAATTCTATTACAATAGAAAAGCGAACAATGAGGGCAAGCCTATGAATAGATTTGGAAGCGGCGGAAACCATCCTTTGGATTATTTTATCGTAATTCCAAACGGCTTGCGTAAAACTGTGGAAAAATTCTATAAATTTCAGAAAAAATATCCGTTCTTGGTATTGCAAACCGACCCTAGAGGATGTCCTATATATTTTGGCAAACATGATTGGGGTGAGTTTTGCATATAAGGATTATTTTATGAAATCTCGTATTTTGAATAAAACCGGAGCATTCCCAAGCTATAGAATAGATTACCCGAAAGGGCATGATTTTATTGGAGATTTGAAAGCCTTAGAAACGCGTGTGCTTTACAGCGGCAAAACGGGAAATGTAAATGTATTTCTAACCGCTGTTCTAAGGCTAAGAACATATTATAGAGTTCTAATATTTAGACCCGTTCTACAATCACCATCAGAATTTTTATATTTCGGGCAGAAAGACAAGCATTTTAAAGAGTTCAAAACAAAAGCCGCAGCGAATAAATTAATCTATGAGTTGTCTATAGGGCAAAAAAGATTAAGCGGCAGGGTT
>Ga0099364_10005846_pt1 | contig 18097 bp, 13 predicted proteins | sample TergutTh196P3_FD_73070 | JGI IMG/M metagenome (GOLD analysis project Ga0099364, IMG submission 73070) | Microcerotermes parvus P3 segment gut microbial communities from Pointe-Noire, Republic of the Congo - Th196 P3 | ecosystem: Host-associated > Arthropoda: Insects > Digestive system > Gut ...
GTGTGAGTAGAGGTATAGGGCGGTTGATGTGGTGGTTAGGGTGAGTGTGATTATGATGAAGTGGGTGTAGTTGCCTAAGCCTGTTTTCGGGGTTTGAATGTTGCAATCGGGGCAGGAAACTAAACCGCACAAATACCCGTCCTCGCCGCATACGGGCGCGCAGATTGTACAAGTCCGCAAAAGGCACTCGTAGCCGTTTTCGCCGCAAATCATTTCGGGGTTGCAATCAAGGCAAGCAATTAAACCGCACTCGTAGCCGTCTTCGCCACAAAATTTTTCCGAACTGCAGTCGGGGCAGGAAATTACATCGCCGGTAAGTACATAAAACGAGGCGCGAGTAATCCCGACTGTCACGGAACCATCGGAATTAACCACAATTCTACCCTCTTCGGTGGCGTTTCCGTTTTCGTCCATGTGGTACAATCTCGCACTATTCCCCCTAAAACCTGCTTCTTGAATTTCTTCGGCTGAAATTGTAAAGCTGATTTCAAACCCAAACTCGCCGTGGTCGAATGGGCGGATAACTATGCTGTTTGCAGGAATGCCCTCAACCTGATTTCCTGTCCTCGCTATCTCAACATCAATATTCAAATCAGTAGCACGAGCATCAGCGGTAATCCGCGCAGGGTCAATCATAATTACCCTGCCGTTTTGAAGTATAATATGAACAGTAACCTTGCCGTTCTTTATTTCTGCTAATGTCCCTCCTTGTATTATTCTGCCTTGGGGTTCGTATCTAAAACTATAAGTAAGCCCTGTAGTGTTATTATTGTTATCAACGGTTGCTTGTATTTCTTCAATTGAAGAAATAATATCAGGAGATTCTAAATCTATAAAATTATTACTAATATCGACCATTATAAGTTTTTCCAACCCTTTGAGGGATGATATATCGGTCAGTGAATTCCAACGTGCGCTCAAATACGTAAGCCCGGTGTTATTAGAAACATCAAGCTCGGTGAGTTGGTTGTTGTAAGCAAATAATATTGTTAACTTGGTATTATTTTTAACATCAAGCTCGGCGAGTTGGTTGCCATCAACTTGCAAGGTTAAGAGCTCGGTGTTATTCGACACATCAAGCTTGGTGAGTTGATTACCGGCAACACGTAAATCCCAAAGTAAAATATTATTTTTAACATCAAGTTCGGTGAGTTGGTTATCTGCAACATATAAAAATTCAAGTGCAGTGTTATTTGAGACATCAAGAGTGGCAAGCTGACCGTCTGTAACTATTAACTCTTTAATTTTTCTATTGCTTGAAACATCAAGCTCGGCAAGTGGGTTTCCTTGGCTACTCACAATTTCAAGCTCGGAAAGCTTTGAAATGTCAATTTCGGCGATTAGGTTACTACCAAACGTTAATATTTTAAGCTTAGTGTTGTTTTCAATATTAAGCTCGGTGAGTTGATTTTCATAGATGACCAAAAATTCAAGAGCTGGGTTTTTCGTGACATCAAGCTCGGTGAGTTGATTGTTGTAAGCATATAAGTATTTAAGCGCAGTATTATCCGAAACATCAAGCTCGGTGAGTTGATTGTTGTAAGCATATAAACGTTCAAGCGCAGTATTATCCGAAACATCAAGCTCGGTGAGTTGATTATACCCAACCATCAACTCTTTAAGTTTGGTATGTTTCCTAACATCAATCTCGGAGATTCTATTCCATTCAACGTCCAAATTAACAAGCTCGGTGTTATTTGAAATATCAATCTCACATATTTGATTATTTCTTATGTTCAAACCCCGAAGCTCGGTGTTTGCTGTAACATCAAGCTCGATGATTTGATTCCAACTAACGTTCAACGCTTGAAGTGCAATATTATTCGAAACATCAATTTGAGTGAGTGAGTTACTTGCGACAACTATATGTTCAAGCATAGTGTTTGTTGTAACATCAAACTCGGTGAGGTTGTTATTGTGAGCGTATAACATTTTAAGCGCAGTCGCGCCGGAAACATCGAGTTCAGTGAGTTGGTTATTGTTAGCGTGCAAATTTGTAAGTTCGACAAACCCCGAAACGTCAAGTTCTGCGGATAAGTCGTAAGATGAAAGGTGTATTTGAGCAACTCTCTGTGGAGATTCATTGTTCCACCACATCCCGCTCCAACCCGCCGGCTCTTCCAAATCCCAACCTAACTTTGCCAAATTATCATCTTGCAAAGCAAACTCCACCAATTTTTGGTAGTCGTTGTCGCTGTAGCCGTCGGGGGTGGCGTAGCCTGTTTCGGGTATTGGCGTTACGCCGGTTTCTGTCGCGCTCGCTGTAATCGGCATTACTGCCGCCATAGCAAAGACCATTGCGATAATAAGTAACGCCGAAATAATTTTTCTCATTGTAAATTCCTCCGCTGTAATATTTTTCTTAATTATAACAAAATACCCCAAAAAATTCAATTGGCAAATTGTACACAATACACAACGTGTTTTTTTTTTTTTGTGCAAGTTTCACAAAACCTTTGCAAACTGGGCAAAAAGCCTTGACAAATGATGAGATGTTTGGTAGAATATAATACGGTTGTGTTTCTTTCGCGCTTTTTGCGGGTTTTGCCGAGTGCGCGGGGGTTCGCTGGTGTAGCTCAGTTGGTAGAGCAGCTGATTTGTAATCAGCAGGTCGGGGGTTCGAGTCCGTCCACCAGCTTATACAGCAAAACCGCTTAAACATTACGTTTGAGCGGTTTTTGATTTAAGAAAAATTTTGAAAATATATTGTTTTGGAGAACTTTTGGAGAACTCTCAAACAATTTTTCGTCCGTGGCCTCTTTTGGTCTTGACGGACTTCAAAAAGTATGCTATACTGATATTAACACCTTGGGAAATGCTACCGTCTTCGGACGGTGTGAAGTGGGCTTGACCGCCCAATTCCCTTAAAGGTGTTATTAAAACCCACAATTTCGCGCCCCTCAGGCAATTGTAGCCGAGTAGGACGGAGGAAATCGTGGGCTTTATTTATGTTTATTGCAAAAAAATTGCTTGACAATGTCGCGGAGTTGTGATATACTGATATCAGCACTTGTTAAAGGTTGCAGATGTCCGTAAGGCTCTGCCCCGGGACTGAAAACCCGCTGCCTTTATAGGTGTTATCGAAGCTTGCGATTTCTTTCCCCTCAGGCAATTGTAGCCGTGTAGAGCGAAAGAAATCGTGGGCTTTATTTATGTTTATTGCAAAAAATTTGCTTGACAATGCCGCGGAGTTGTGATATACTTTTGTTGTCACCTATTACAGCACCCACAGTATCTGTGGCGACGGACTGAAAACCGTGAGCTATAGGTGATTCCGAAAGCCCCGATGTTTTCCCCCTATCGCTATTATCGCGTGTGGACTTGAAAACATCGGGGCTTTCTCTTGCCTTGACAATCGCCCGGTATAATTAAGATTAAGAGCAGGGTTAGTCGCGAAATTTTGATTTTCCCTGTGTTTGAGCCATTTACAGCGGTTTTTCAAGGGGTCAAAAATTAGCCCGTAAGGGGTCAAAATTGAGCACGTATGGGGTCACAAAAAGACCACTAAAACTATATCTTGTAAAGGATGCCTACGAGGAATGTTTCGGTGAAGCGGTTGAGAGGCACAACCAAAAACAAAAACGAGCAGACTGCCAAATCAAGGGTGGATATTTCAAGCATACTTTTGATAGCGATTACAAGGATACGGTCATAACGGCTTCCGACAAGCGCAAAAGTTTCTATGAAGCTTTAGTTCAAGTCGGCGATATGAGCGACTCTGCTTGCGGTACTCTGGACGGAAAAATCGCCGCCGAGTGTCTAACTGAATATATGCAAGGATTTTCGGCTCGAAATAAAAACTTTCATGTATTTTTTTCCGCGCTTCACGTGGATGAAGCTACACCGCATTTGCACATAGATTACATTCCCATCGGTCATTACAAGCGTGGGGTTGATACGCAAAACGGATTAGCGCAGGCTTTGAAAGAGATGGGGTTCGGCGATGGCGAAAACGCTATCAACCGTTGGCGGCTTTCAGAACATGCGGTTTTGGAGGGAATCTGCCAAAATCGCGGAATTGAAATCAAGCCGCCGGTGCCGGGACGTGGGCATAGTTTCACCGTTGATGAATACAAGGAACGGCAGGAAAAATTGAAAAACCTTGCTGAAAAAGAAAATAAGTTATCCGCGAATGTGACTTTGACCTTGCAGAAGCCAAAAGGGCTGAAAGCGAAAAGTTGCATGCGAAAGCAAGGACAACAGAAAGAGAATTAACCGAAAGAGCAGAACGGCACAAGCCGCCTTCGCAAAGACGATAGATGTAAGCTTTTGATTGGTTGATAAAAAGTTATCGTTAATGATGTTTTTGTGATAAAGACTTTTAATTTATTACTTAAAAATTATTTTCATTTGCCATAATTTCCCAGCTATTAAAAATATTTCCCCAAAACACTTGACAGACCGTAAAAAATGTGTTATACTGCTATCAAAGGTCACGATATTTTTCTTTTCAGTGAAGTAAAATTTTGGAGGACTTTTGGAGAGTTTAGAGATGTTCCAACCCTAAATTACACGCTGTTTCGCATGATTTTGTTTTTATTATACCGCATTATAAAAGGGTTTGCGCGGTTATGCGTTATTGCGGAATATCTGTTGCGACAAATTTGTAATCAGCAGGTCGGGGGTTCGAGTCCGTCCACCAGCTTATGAGAAAAAACCGCTTGACTACTGGAGTCGAGCGGTTTTTGTTATGTGTGTTGCAGTGGCTTGTTTTGCTCTCACACTGCAGTCACACCGCAGACAGGGATTAAAATGCTCGCATTTATGCTGAAGTTGGCGGGATGTGAGTTGCGTATAGGTGTGGGGAGTTGGTGAGCAAGGTTCGCCATTACTCACACCGGAATCTGTGCCTCACGAATCTTCTCTCTCACCTCAATTATTCTTTTGAAATGGCTTTGGGGCAAGTTACGTGACCCGGAACAGTATTGAACAGCAAGTTGCAGTAACTGAATTTCCCCGCTGCTTATTACATTTTGGTCTTGGGCGGTTTTGCAAAGGTTTTGCCAATAGTCAGCTCCCAATTTGAAGACTTCAAGCTCAACCGATATTCCATCTACGAACTTCTGCTCCTTTTGAGCTACTTTCTTTTCGCCACGAATTTCATCTTTGCTCAACAAGAACGCTTTGGTTGAATCGCTTAGGTTATATGAGATGGAGGAGATTTTTTCCCAACATTCTTTTTTCTTGCAATAACTTTCAACATTGCCGATGCCGGGGGTGAATAAAACCTCTCGAACCGACAATGCAATTTCCACTGCATCATTAAGCAAGAAGTCGGGCATATCTTGCTTGTCCCAAATGAATTTGTAATCCATGAATAGGGCGAGTTTTTGTATTTCATGCATCAATTTAGAAAAAGCATACGTCGTGGTTTGAATGAGATACCCCGGACTTTCTTGATATTGCTCATTTTTTAAGATGGCTTTACGGATGCCATTAAACACAATTGCCTTTGCCACTAAATCACGAAAATAAGATTCGTTAAATTCTGATTTGTCGCTCTCCCATTGCTTTGCCATGTCTCTTTGAAACCGCACCGAGTTGATCTCCCCACCCCAAGCGACATCATAAGGTCGCATATCAGCCGAGTTCATGTATTTGGCTAAATCTTTTTTGTCAAACTTTTGCTTTTTCGGGTTTGTTCTGTCATATGTGGCACACTCCGCCTTTGTCATCTTCATTTTTGGTTGTTCATACTGTCCGCGCGAACGCTCGAAGAACCACCTTGTCTGATATGGTACGCCCTTAGCGGCAGGTGCATAGATTTTTCGTGAGAACCCTTCTATGCGTTGATAAAACGGATGGTTAGATACCAAATCCGCCGCCGTAACCTTATTTTGACTATTAGCAAACTCAGATATTTTTCTTATGAATTCATCGCCTACTTCGCCTTCTTCAAGTATTACGCTTAGTTTCATCTGCACGAATATTTTGTCTAACGGTGCCTTGTTTTTGATGCTCGCCGAAGCTAAAGAGGCGGTGGTTTGACCTCCATTGATGATTTGAAAATCAGTGAAAGATGTGATACATTGCCCAATTCCCGCAATCTCCTCAAGTTTGATGCTCTTAGCCGTAGTTGAAATCCCGTTGTTATAAGAAAAGAAATTTTCGCGTTCGTTAATTATTGTTTGGCGGATTCCCTTGTTTACCCCACCACGCAGTTGCAGAAAAGAACGAACATTCTTTTCTAACAATCGTGGTCCGTATTTCTTGTAAATTTCCGAAAGAAACTCACCCGGCACAACTGCTAAATAAGCCTCATGACTTCCGGCATTTATGTTGGCGCGAATACAAGGAATGCCCGAAATGCCAAAATCGCATACGTTGATAACAACGTCCTCTCTTACTGAAGTAGCAAGTTGAGCGTTGAAAATCTTTTCTATATCAATGACATCTAACTCGACTTTGTACGTTTGCCCATCAACTTCCATGTCGTCTAATCCAATGCTTTTTACGCTTTTGTTGATTTTGTTTGTGCTGATAATAAACAGATGGATTTTGTAAATGTCAGCACGTTGCCGCTTAATATCAAGCCCAAGTTGAACAGCGGGATTTGATTGCTCTCCGTCAGCGAAATAATCTTTTAACGCATTTTCTACAAAGTTAATCATCTTTGATGTATGTGACTTGATGTCGCTGTTCGTGATTGTTTCTTCTTCGTTTTCGTCAAAATCTGCATACAACAAATTTATCGTGTTCATAGGAACATCAAGAGAACCCGCATGAATGAGCATACTCTTAAAAGCCCTCGTACCTTTAGGCTCGGAGTAGGGGCATTGTTCAATAGATGACAAAAGCGACCATTCGTTAATCATAAGTTCGCTTACTTCGTCAATAAATACAGCATAAGGGTAACGCTCTTCTTCGGTAGCTGTGACTTTTATATCGTTCAAAAAAGATTTACGATACTCCAACAAGTCCATATTTATGCCTCCTTGAATCGTTCTAACGAGTTGATTATAAGTTCGTAGCTCACCTTACAGATTTCTTTGTGCTTAATATCGTCTTCGGTTAATCGTGGAAAATCAGAACTAACCCCATATGATTGCATCGAAATTACGTTGAACCTTTCCATACAACATTCATCGGTTAAGTTAATGCCGTAAGACTGCACTTTGCTAAAAAAGAGTTCTTTCGTTTCGTTGAGTTCGATTTGTTTCACTATTTCATAGAACAAATCACCGATACTTGATTTCCCATCGGCATACAAAGGCGAAATCGTTTCTAATTTTATTATAACGAGATGCCCGGGTGATTCTGAAGAAAGTTGTGAAATTGACGAGATTTTCACACTTACTGCCGAAACAGAAACCGCCTTTATTTCAACCCACTCGGTGTCTTTCGAGAAGCCTTTTGCAGTTCCGTCTGAACCGCTCCAAGATTTTATAGCATCGTCAACTCCAAATCGCTCAAAAAGACAAGAGTTCAAAAAATACAATTCTCCAAACAAACCTTTTAGCAACTCTGCCGAAACCATCTGCGTTCCTTTTTTGAATAAAGTCTTCCAAATATGAAAACGATTTTTAAGGTAAATAAGTGCTTTTTTCTCATCGTTGATTTCAGCAACAGCATCTGCTAAATCACTACAAAACGAGTAAAATACCTGTTTTGCTGTAGGTTCAAGCAAATCAAAGTTAGTCCAGTAGGTCTTTTCGCATTCTTTCCCTTGCGACACTTTTAAGAGTTTTGTCGAATCCATTTTGGGCGGTGCGACAGAAGACACAAATGACAATCGTGGGTTGCCGTCACTGCTTAATCCATAGTACACCTTAAGAACAGAGTCTACGTCAATCAGCTTTTGAGTTCCCATTTCATTTGAAATAGCCTCAAATACATCTTTATTTGTGCTACTCTTCATTATCGAGTTCCTCCTCGTCAAATTCTTCATCTTGTGCCAGATTGCTTATCATCACTAAGTTAGCTCTGTACTTGTGGGTCTCTTTATTCGCCGTTGAAGGAAAACCAATGGCAAAGCCTATGAGCAAATCCTCGCCAAACTCCTCTTTGACCGCTACGCAACGGTCCTTTTTAAGATGGTTTTCTTCGACAATCTCTAAATCAATATAATGCAATACAAGTATCGGTTGTTTGCGTAATTTCAGCCAATCTTTAGCGGTAAGCTGTTTCGCAGACTTTCCGGAACGTGTCTTCTTGCCCGCAAGAATTTTTTCTTTTTGTTCGGGGCTTAACGAAACACCGCTTCCAAACATATTCGGGTCAACAATTCGGTTATTAGCACCGCCAATACGGATATAATTCTCATCCGATTCGCCCAAATGAAAAGCACGTTTTGATGCCTGTAAATCCTTGCCTTGAATGTTAAAATATCTGTCCGAACGCCCCTCGGCAACAACCACGTCCCACGTTTTGAATAGTTCGCTTCCGGCAATGTATGCCGAAAGGTTAGAGCAATCAAAAAGTTGATTTATCCCACGAGCATTAGGAATCGCTATTTTGGAAATCAATGCAGAAATGCATTCGCTTGATACACCACGCAACATAAAACGTCCATTTTCATCTGTGAACGCGAAGCCTTTGGTTTGTTGCCCGACAATAAAATCATCAAGCAATTGATGGTTTCTCAAATTCTTCTGATTGTCCTTAAATAGTTTTGACGTGTCAAAATACTCTCCACCGTAATTAACAACGTGTTCAATGACTTGCGTGTTATACATCTTGTTTCTTGAGGTGACAAGCAACTTCCGTCCAAGTGTTACAGGAGATTCTTTAATCATAAGCCCGAAGTCTTTAGGTGTTTTGCCTTGCAATTCCATTTCACGGAATTGGTCTTTCATATCACGAATCGCTTCAAGCACATCTTGAAAACGGTCGATGCTATTCTGCGAAAGATAAATTCGGCATAAATCTTCATATCTCGGACGATAACCAAACCAACGACACATTTGTAATAGAGAATCATAAGCAGATGCACTCCGGCTGTAGTAACTTACACACAAGCCTTCAAGAGTAAGTCCGCGCGAAAGAACAAAACCGCCGATTACTATTACACGAGAGCCTACGTCTTTATGAGCAGAATAGTCATAGCGCAATTTGCCACGATAACGATTGTTTATAATCGTGGTTTCAAACAGCCTGATTTCATCATACAAGCCATGTTGAATATCTACCCAAGCTAAGTCGTTGCGAATTTCTCTATAAAAATCCTTCCCGTTTCCGTCGCCGCTCACGTATAAGTCATACAGCTTCCGCATTTCATCGTTCTTGACAAAATCGCTTTCGGGTTTTAGCGAGTCCTGTTCTATGATGTTCAAAAGGATTTTCAGATATGAGTTTACAGCTTCGCTCACGCTCTCTTGAGGTGCGTTCAATGCAGTTGAGTTTATCATCATCGAACGATGTTTATGTTTGCCGCCACGAAGAGTGCGAACAACGTTGTTTATCAGGAATGCCAAAATTGCCTCTTTCAGACTTTCGGCTAATTCGTAAACAACATAATCTTTCTTGTGTTTAAGCGGAATAAAGTTGTGTTCATCCGTATCAAGCAATCTTATTGATGGCGAATCAGAACCATCGCACGGAAATACTTTATCACTGCCGAAATAAGTACTGGGCGCATTAAGCTGAACGATAAAGTCTTGCGGGAACAAGTCTTGATACTCATCGTCATCAAAAGGATTTATGAATATGTTTGCGAATGGTGTCGCAGTAAATCCCACATATGAGGCAATCGGAAATTTATTGTAAATATCACGTATTTTACGATTTATTGCCGAAGCATCATACCCGGGCTTTTTCGTATTTGGAGAAGCATTGTCCGCCTCATCATCGATTATGAGTACGCTGTCACCTGAAATCCCCTCACCCGGATTCAGCCAATTGTGGACAGCGCTCAAGATGGCGGCATTTTTCTTTACTACCAAAATAACGGGCTTGTTAGTATCGGTAGCTTGAAAATTCATATTTTGTTGCTTCATCTTGTTAAAATCGAAATCAGAATTTGTCAAGGGCACAGCATAATATTTCCCGTCCTCATCGCCGACACCGACATATTCAGGCATCCCATTCCCGATGGAATTGCTGTAAGCTCCGATAAAGCCATAGTCTATGCGTTCTTGCGTTTGTGTGCGAAGAGAATCGGTAAGTCCCGCAATCAGAACAATGACACGATATCCATAGTCACAAGCCATATTGATAAGACCGAGGTAATTTGCAGTCTTACCCGCTTGAACATCGCCCATTACCAATCCGCGCTTTTTGGAATCTACAGTCGCCTTGTCTTTCGGGTCCGCACATCTCGAAAGGGTTTTCTCGCAATTGCTCTCTAAATTATCAAGCATATCATTGCCCCAACCCTGCTGACGAAGATAATCACGATAACGCTTGAAATAGGTGCGGCTGTTATCGTCTTGCAACGTAAACCAACGATTGCTGTTAGGGTCTTCAACAAGGACATCCGGCTCAAAAGTCTTGATTCCGACATTGGTTTCATAACGGGAAATGACTTCGTTAAGTATGGTGTCGTAATCGAAATCTGCTTCAGATATTTTCATCACAGCATTTAAAAGGTTTTTAGCAACACAGACAAGTTCTTGGCGTGCGGTAGGTTTTTTCGCAAAAAACGCTTCGAGCATTTCCTGTGTTCTTGTTATTATTTCACATTTATCCATTGCCAAGTAATCTCCTTTTAATGTGTTCCGTGTTTTCATTGAGAGTTTTGTAAGCCTCTGATGACAATAACCTGTCAAGTAATACAAACTTATCCTCCGGTTTTGCCATTGAGAGTATGATTGATAATTCAGACACCAGTTGTTCTGAATCCGTCAAGCTCGCCCTATCCGGAATCCTTATGTTTTCATCGGTATGGTCGTGCCATATTGAATGTTTCGGCAAAGATGTTTCTATTTGCGAAAGTAATATTTCAAGAAGTCGTGATTCTCCCTGTCCTATGTTGTCAAACAACTGCAAAATAAGAGGGTTGTCCCGATTAATCGTGTAAAAAACACTCTTTTCGTTTTTGTTTTCGGTGCGAAGCCACACCGGATTATCGGTTCTCTGCTCTTTCAGTCCGGGGAAACGAACGGTTTTTTTGCTGCGAATGGATGAATCTTTCACGGAAGCACGTAGCTCCTCCTTGATAATGTCGGGGATTCGTGCAGACGATTTTTTGACATCAAGCATCCATATTTCATCCAACGAGGACGGAATGTCAACTTGTATGCGCGCAAGTTTATTTTGCTCACTTTTAAGCCCCATACGAAACCAACTGCCCCAAACAATCAAACGCTTATTCCTGTATAAGTAAAACCCTTGGTCATCGTGAATGCTTTTAGGGTAGCCTAATAAAGCCTTCTCGTTGTCGGTTATCGTGTTCCAAAAAGGGAGCGTGTACGGGGTTACAGAAATGCAATGACCTTTAATGGTGAGTTTATGAGTAAGCCCGGTTTGCTGTCGAGGTGCAGAGCCACGTAAAAAAGGGTCACGTTTTTCAGTACGTCTGCCATTAAAATAAAACTCGTGAGTATCATAAAAACGATGAAAGACAAGCTCAACGTGCTTTTTGGCTTCAGCAACCGCATTTCTAAAAGAATCCTCGAATTTTTTAGAATGTCCTTCTATCTTATCAAAGCATTGCCAAATAACCAAAGTGCCGGACTCATACTCGTTTAACTTATCAGCATTAGGCATCTGCCTAACTTCACCATCGTCTAAAATACGCAGATTCCACTTGTTTTCAGATTCAATCAGATTAAGGTCGAATGCAATGGCATTTATCGCATTATTGCATTTGGCAAGCACAGTAAAGACACGACACTGCGAGAGCGAAGCCGCTTTCAACCCTAAACCGAATCTTCCGAGTTCTGTTTCGCAATCTTTACGAGAATCACGATTTGAACCGAGTAACATTGCGTTTTCTAATTCCTGATAGTTCATTCCTATTCCATTATCAAGAAAGCAAACAAAAGCAAGATTGTCATTCACTTCGGTTAAAATATCGATTCGAGTTGCGTTAGCAGAGATGCTGTTATCGATTATATCAGCAACTGCGGTTGAAAAGCTGTATCCGATTGCACGAATCCCGGTTATGAGAGCCTTTGCGGGCGGCTCTTTAACAATGATTCTACTCATAAATCCGACTTCCTTCGCCTTTATTTGCCTTTCTGTTCGATTCCGTATCTCCCTGCAAACATTTCACGAAAAATCGCCGCCAACACATCAACTACTATAGAATTGCCTATCAACCTGTTCATACGCCGATAAGTAAACTCCAAATGTGTTGTTCTTTCATACTCTTCTTCGGTGAATCCCATAAATAGGAACGCTTCTCTTATCGTGAGCCGCCTGTAGCTATTGCCCTTGGCTCCGGCATAATAAAACAAAGCCGCTGTGCGAGTTCTGTCCATATTACAGGTTATCGTGCGGATAATCGTGTCAGAGTTTGCCGCCATCCCATTCAACTCCCACATAACTTGACGAGAGGGAGTCTTGTTCAGTTGGGCAATGTCTGCTTCAACACGCAACACTTCGTTTCCATAGTCTAATCGTAAAAACTTCATTGCATCTAAAGCTTCGGTTTTCTCAGCTGTTTTAATGCTCTTTGAAATTTTCAGAGGTTTACTTGAAAGCGTGCTTGCAATAAACGCTCTAACCCTGTCTTGAGGGATACCAAAGTCCTTCGCATTTAGAATTGTCGGGTCATCGTTTTTATAACCTATCGATTCAAGGAATTTCAAAAATTCGGTTAAATCTTCTTTGTATCTATCGCTTAGGATTGTCTTGACATTCTCCATAAGAAGATAACGCGGCAACTTATTGAGAGCGTGTAGTTCTCTCAAAACTCGTGCTATTTCCCATAAGAGAGAAGAGCGTGTCCCCGAATCCTTCTTCATACCTTTGCAATTGCCGCCTGTAGATAAATCTTGACACGGAAAACTGTAAATAAGTAAATCGCAGTTCGGCATTACTTTCCCGGTAAGGTGATTTATCGAACCGTAATTATTGTTCCGTTTATTAGCAATGTAGAGTTGCTCAATAACATCTTGCCCCAAAGAGTTTAACTTTGTCGGTTTTACCGAGTCACGGCTGAACTCAAATTGGGACAAGTACTCTATCTGTTTTTGGTAATCCGGTATCGCCCCATAACTTGCTTCAAAGTCTTCTCCGTAGTGATGAATTGCATCGTAGCATATGACCGCATCTACTAACCATTCACAAGTTCCTACAACTCGATATTTAGCACCGAGTCTTTTAAGGGCGGCGGATTGCGCCCCGATCCCCGCAAACGCCTCAAACACACGTAAAGCACGCACGCGTAAAGTTGGTTTCATCTGTCGGTGCTCCTTCCCTCATTCAAAATAAGACACAAGCTTTCATTTTCATTATAGCATAATCTTTGTCTAATTACAACAGTATTAGAAAAAAATCGCGAAAATTTTTTCTAACCTCCAATCTCGCCCCACTTCTCCCACGCACACTTGCTCCCTCGTGCAACCGCCCCTACATTCCGTTTAGCCACGGACAACTCATCATACTCCGCCTTAAGTCCGGCACGTTTCACATAGACTGCATTCTTCTCGGCATAAAGCGACTTCATCTCGGCACGTAAGTCCTTGATTTTAGGCAACTGCCCATTGACACGTTCGCCTTTGAGGAAGTAATCGTTCAGCGTTTTCAGCGTGTCTTCGTATGCGTGGATTTCGTGAGCGTACTCCATATCGTACAGACGAGCCGCTTTTTGCGACTTACTCTCAGCAGTGTCATTCCAAAATCCCGGTCGTGCCTCGGACTTCAACCGCTTGTACTCGTTGTAATGCACCTTGTAGTCTTGCCCAAATGAACAGACGGGATTTTGGCAATGCTCTGCCGTGCGTAACTTCTGTGGCCAATCTGAATGTGGTAGTCCTCCAGATATTTGTTGCAGATGTCCGCCCACGACTTCCGCCAAAGCTCCATGTTGTCGCGCTCGTTCCGGTCGTTGACCAAGGTCTTGACCCGCCTCCACTGCTTGCGATTGTTGCCGTCCACTTTTTGTGACCCTGTTGCAGGGTCGATTAACGGAATCCGTTCGCCGTTTTCGTCCAACGCATACGCCTTCCGCTCTTTGGAATCCCACTCGCCATTGGGCTTGATTTTCCGTGTCGTAAGCTGAATATGTGCGTGAACATTATCGTTGCCGTTGTGCTGGTCGTGAATCGCAAAGTCTGCACACATTCCGCATCTTATGAAGTTGGTTTGGATGTACTCCCGCACAAGCGAAATGTTCTCGCTGTAGCTAAGTTCTTTCGGGAGCGCAATGTCAAAACTCCGTGCAAGTTGAGCGTCCACCGACTTTTCGATTTTCTCAATAGCGTTCCACAAAGTGTGGCGGTCTTTGTACTCCGGCGGCGCGTGGGATGGCAACATAATCTCCGTGTGCATTACCCCGAATTTCTGCGTGTAATCATGCGTGAAGCCGTCGTACTCGTTGGTAAGTTTCGAGCCGCTGATGTACGCCGCTCCCGCAACCGCCAACTTGCCTTTTCCACGGCAAATTTTCTTGACACTCAAGTGATAAATCGCAATATTGCTTGCCTGCTTTCTGTAAGATTGATTGCCATTGCCTTGCTGTCGTTGTTGAGGCTTAGCGTTGCAAGACTTGACGGGTCAATCACCGCCTTGATAATCTCGCAACCTGTGGACTTAGCTGCGCCTTTCTCTCCAAAGAAAATCGGCATAGCGTGGGGAATATCCGGCACAAAGCAAGAAATCAGCCAACACAGAAACAGCAAATGGTACTCCGACTTGACGTTGACCAAGTTCAGCAATTTCTTGACATTGCCGTATTTGCTCGGAGTGACTTGCGGTAACTGGTGATTGTAGCGAACGAACATAGTCGGTGGATTGTTCACCACCTGCCAACCATCCGGGGTAATCATGATAGCTTGCCAGTTTTTGTTCGACAAGTCATAGAAGATTGAACCGCCGTGTTCAGCTACCCGCACTGACAGCGGCGTAGTCGCCCCGTCATAGAGATCCTTGCCGTTCAGCACACCGATTGCACTTTTCAGAGCTTCGCCGCTGATGGTCTTGTGCTTCTTGTCGGAAAACAGCTTCTGCAACCACGTCTTAAACTGTGTGCCGTTGACTGCCCAAACTTTGGTGTGAGCAGTCGTTTTAATTGCGGCATAGGACATTTTCAGCGTATCGTGAAAGAACGTGATGTTGGCATCGGCAATTAGCTTTAACAGCTGTTCCGATTGTGCGGCATTCTTAGGCTGTGATGCAGGCGGTTCGTCCGGTTCGTCCCGTGAGGTCGGTGGTTCGTGAATGTAGTTGTCGTTCATAGTGCACCACTTCCACCCGCCAAGTAATCCGTCAGTGCTGCCATGTTCACGAGCCGCAACCTCCCTACTCGCACAGTCGGGACTGCCCCGGACAGCAGAATCTGCCGCAAACTGCACTTGTTGATTGCCGTGTTCGGGTCAGCCGCCTTGATTTCCGCAAACGCTGTGTCCAACGTCCTCATTTTCGCTTTTTCCATGTTAGTAGTCTCTTTCGTGTTTAGATTTGCAATCAAATTTAACTCAATCGTTCATAATGCAATTATACCAAACTAAGCACTGCGAGTCAATAGGTTTTTACAAATTAGTTGGGATTGCAACTATTACTAACTTTTCTGTTTGGGGAATTGAAATTATTCGTTTGATTTGACTTGTTGCAGAGCCGCTGAAGCCGAAAATAATTTTGCAAAACCATCGACAATTATAAAAAACTGTGTTATAGTAACAGCAACCCAAAACAACAAAACCGAAAGGAATACGGCTTATGTCAAGGAAATCACCTATCGAAAACGACACTTACATCGGCGACAACTCCATCTTCGCCACACGATTACGTGAGCAAATTGAGTTACACGGCATGACACAAACGCAAGTAGCAGACGTAATCGGAATGAAACGGCAGACTGTCTCGCTCTACACGAAAGGACAGGCACTGCCGGACATCTCTACGCTTTCGAAGCTGACAATGTTGTTCAATGTAAGTGCGGACTTCCTGCTCGGACTGACCGATACCGCCTCGATTGCAACCGACATGATTTCGACTTGCAACTTCTTGGGGTTGTACGATTTTAGGGGAGCAAGTGCCGACAAATCAATTGAAAACTTGCAGAAAATCACGCTGAAATCAAGGTCGATGTTCTTCAAGTACATCGTTGTGAAACTATTCAATGACGAGAAAAGCTTGCGTGAGTTTATGGGGGATACGGCAACGAAGATTAATATTATTAATTTTCTTTTCATCGGCTATCCTCTGTTTTCCCACAATCGCCGCAAAACCTTTTTGTATTCACTGCACCACACGAACAAGTCCACGTCTTAGGTTCTTCCGGCTTCTTCGTGCCGCAGTCGGGGCAGAAGCCGCTTGTGATTGTCGAACCGCAAGCACAAGCCCAACTTCCTGCCGAAGGCGCAGAAGCCGTAGGTGCAGTCGGCATTTGAGCCAATACACCGCCGCCTACATTTGTAGCCATATTCATTCCCATTAAGCCTACCATCGCGCCGCCATCGTTGTTTGCCGCTGCTTCAATTCCCCTCGCAACTCCGCCGACCATTACAGCTCTTTGTATATCACCACCGAGCATGGTGTCCGCCTTGAGTCTGTCTTTAAGCAGTTCTTTACTCTCATCGGAAAGTGTAACGGGGCTCATGCCAATACGAGTAACCGTAAAACCTCTCTCGCCCCAATTTTCACGAGTTGTTTGCCTAACATTGTTCGTAAGCTCATCAAGGTGCATTGAAATCTGCCCATAGCTTACACCCTGCGTTGAAAGAACACCGAGAGCGACTTTTAGAGACTGCATGAACTCCCTTTTATACTGGTCTGATGAAAAAACATGCGACACTGTCATGTCGCCCGAACCCTTACTCGCGACCTGTTGATAAAAACGCACAGCCATCTCCGCATCGGGTATTTGTATTTCAAAAGTACCGTGAAATCGCAGGTCTATCGTAGTGTTATAACGCGGGTCAGGGTATGGCACAGGCGCACTTGTCCCAAATTTTATGCCGGGCAATTGCTGCAAATTTATGTAAACCACCCTCTGTTCCATTGCGGGTGTACCGCCAAAAGCGAATCGTCGGAGCGCATCTTTCAAAGAATCGGCAACCTGCCCTGCAAAAATGGACGGAGCGGCAGAACTTTCAAATACATAACCGCCCGGTTCTGCGACGATGTTGGTAATTTTCCCGCCGTCAATCGTCAACATACAGACGTTTTCTTCTACTAATATGGTAGAACCGTTGCTGATTATATTGGGATTACCCTTGTAATTGCTGCCTTTGCCTTGATTCATGCGGCGACCATAGCGCAACATGACGGTGTTGTCCATTCGCTCGCAGCTTATTGCATCTTTCCACTGGTCAGCGAGATTGCCGCCGACAGCACTTGTTAAAGCTTTGATTAGTCCCATAAAAGCTCCTCTGTAGTTTAAGGTTACTATCAAAAATCAGGGGTTCTGATAGTAGCCCTTTTTATTCCCATAACCCAAAATTTCCCAACAAAATTGTAAAAATTTACAAAAAACTCTTGACAAGTCAGAAATTTTGTGGTAAAATGGTAAAATAATTAGTGGCTATCAAAACCCCTGCATTATGATAGTTCAAATTTTATCCCGCCCTATGCGCCACTCCCGCAAACGCCGATAGAAAGTGGCTTCACTAAGCCCTGTGCGCTTCAAAACCTGCGAAAAAGGCAAATCCCCGCGCTCCCACAACTTCACAATCTCTGCGAAGTTTTCGGGAGGCTTTTTGATAGGACGACCGAAACGAACGCCGCGTTTACGAGCCGCCGCAATGCCTTCTCGTGAGCGATGAAGAATAAAATCCCGCTCCAACTCGCTGACCGCGGCGAACATGGTAAGCATGAATTTTCCGGCAGGCGTGGAGGCGACTAACTATCATAAGTCAATAGGAAATCAACATAATTAACACTTTGTTTACAAACATAAAAAAGGGCATGGCAAAGCAAGCCCTCGGAAGAGCGTTTTAAAAAATAAAATTAAGCTATTTGCAAAGGTTTGGGTCAAACATCACGCCTTTGGTTTCTAAGGCGTAGATGAGTCGGATTAATTTCTTGGCAACGTGGCTGATAGCGACGTTAA
>Ga0099364_10005847_pt1 | contig 18097 bp, 17 predicted proteins | sample TergutTh196P3_FD_73070 | JGI IMG/M metagenome (GOLD analysis project Ga0099364, IMG submission 73070) | Microcerotermes parvus P3 segment gut microbial communities from Pointe-Noire, Republic of the Congo - Th196 P3 | ecosystem: Host-associated > Arthropoda: Insects > Digestive system > Gut ...
TTCATGGCTGTTGGCGGCGAGAACAAAAAAAAAGTTTTAAAAATGTTTTTGTGTGATGGTAGGTGGGGGGGGGGGGGGGGGGGGGGGGGGTAAATTTATTATTTCTAAATTTTGCCCCAGAGACGAATGTTTTATTTGTTTGTGTTATATTTGTTTTCATGCGTAAATGTATCATACTAAGAGTGGATTGTCAATAAAACATCAGTGTAAATCTGCGCTCAATCTGCGTTAAACAGCGTCAGTCGTGATTACGCCATTATCCATTACGGCAACCCTGTCACAAAGATACTCCACAGCTTCCTTGTTGTGAGATATAAACAGAATAGTCAATCCAATACTATTATTGAGTTTTTTTAGAAGTTTTAATATTTGCCCCTGAGCTTGTATATCTAAAGAGCTTGTTGCCTCATCTGCTACCAAAAGGCGTGGTTCTAAAATAAGGGCGCGGGCAATGCAGACTCGTTGTTTTTGACCGCCGGAAAGTTCATGTACACGGCGGGATTTGTATGAGGGGTCAAGCCCTACACGGAGAAGCATTTTGTCTATCTTGCGCTTTCTTTCTTCCGGGGTTCCAATTTTGTGAATAACAAGGGGCTCTTCCATTAGCCAGCCTATTTTTTTTCTGGGGTTAAGAGATGCGCCCGGTTCCTGAAAAATCATCTGCAGTTGCCCGCGGCGGGGTTTTTGACCGGACAAGTGTATGCTGCCTTCATAATCAATAAGACCTAAAATACATAGGGCAAGAGTAGTTTTGCCGCAGCCGGATTTTCCTGTAAGACCAAATATTTCTCCTTCATGTAAATCCAAGTTAATGTTTTTTAGGATGTATTTATTAGAAACATTTTTTATATTTAAAAGCACAGGCGGTTTATTTACAGGAATTGTTTTTTTATTTTGCTGCAATGTTTGGTTAAAGAAAAACGCCTTTGCAGATTCTTCTTCTATAATTTTTCCTTTATTCATTATAAGATAACGGTCACAGAATTCTTTAATAATGGAAAGATCGTGAGAGATAATTAAGACGGACATAACGTTTTCCTTGTTCATTTTTGCAAGCAAAGATAAAATCCGTTTTTGGCTTTCATCATCAAGAGCGCTGGAAGGTTCGTCCGCTATTAAAAGTTCAGGGTTTTTAATTAAAGCAATTGCCGCCATAACCCGCTGGCACATTCCTCCGGAGAGCTCATGCGGGTAATTATTACACACCCTCTCTGGGTCTTCAAAACCAAGGGAAACAAGCATTTCCAATGCTGCCTTTTTATTGAGCGTCTCATTTGTGTTTCCGCTTAATTCCAAAGTTTCTATAATCTGTCTGCCAACTTTCATTAAGGGGTTTAACGCTTGCCGTACTTCCTGAAAAATTACCCCTGTGGCGGTTTTATGGTTAAAAACAACCCCGCCTTTTGCAGAATTAATTTTTGCAAAATTTATTTTAGCGGTATCCGGTAAAAGGTTTGATATACTCAACGCAGTCAGAGTTTTGCCGCAGCCGGATTCCCCGGCAATACCTAAGATTTCTCCTTTATTAATAAAAAAACTTATGCCATCAACAGGTTTAAGGTTAGTTTTTTTTATTCCAACCGTAAGATTGGATACTTCAAGAAGTTTTTCCGTCATATTACGCTCCACTTGCCTTTATCTGTAAAACTGCGGCGTAACCCTTCACCTAACAAGTGAAAGGCAACTACTGTTAACATAATAAAAATCCCCGGCGCAATTGCCCCCCAAGGAGAGGCAAAAAAATAGGTTTGCGATTCATAAAGCATACGGCCCCATGAAGGTTCGGGCGGCTGTATGCCTAGCCCCAGATAACTCATGGAAGCTTCAGCCAAGATGGCGTTTGAAAGCCCCAAAACAGACGCGGACAGCAAAGACGGAAAAAGATTTGGTAAAATATGGATAAAAATTATGCGGAAAAAGCCCGCCCCTAAAATCTTTTCCGCCTGAATAAAAGAGGCATTTTTGTATTGCATAGTGCCTGTCCGCATAATGCGTGTATAACTTGGAATAAACAAAATAAAGAGCGCAATAAACAGAGTAAATTGATTATTGTCCATTATTGCTATGAAAAGCAGGGCTAGGAGTATTCCCGGAAAAGAATTAAGGGTGTCAATAATTCTCATAATGACGGATTCCGTTATTCCGCCAAGATAGCCGGCTAACCCGCCAAGAAAACTGCCTGCCGCTGCCGCTGCCGCTACGGTACATATTGCAAGAAGAAGAGAGTTTCTGCCGCCCGCCATAATACGAGAAAAATTATCCCTGCCAAAATTATCTGTTCCTAAAAGATGTTTTGCGCTTGGTTTTGCAAATCTATTTTCATGATCCATTTGGTTATAATCATGAGGAACCCAAAATAAACTTATGAAGGATATTAAAATTATAAATAACCCAAGGGCAGCGCCAATTTTAAGTTCTAAATTCATTGTATTACCTTTGTTTTAATCGATGTTTTTATTCTTGGGTCTATAATCATTATGGTAATATCCGCCAATGTATTTGCAAGTACAATTATAAAAGCAATGTAAACCATTAAAGCCTGCAATAAAGGATAATCTCTGGATGATATTGCCGCAATTAAAAGCCTGCCAAGCCCCGGAATGGAAAAAACCTGTTCAATAACAATGCTGCCGGAAAGCACCTCTGCAATAATCATTCCAAACATTGTAATTGCGGGAATAAGAGCGTTTTTTAATACATGATGCCGCAGAATGTAGCGGTAACTTGCACCTTTGCTTTTAGCCGTGCGCACATAATCGCTTTTTAATTCCTGAAAAAGTGAGCCTCTTAAAAATTTTATAAGTATTGCCGCATTTGGAATTGCAATAGCGACAGCAGGAAAGACAAGACAGCCTATAAAGCCCCAGAAACTATCATTGTAATCGATATACATTCCGGGAAGAAAGAGTTTTAAGATAAAGCCAAAAAACCAAATAAAAAGAAGTCCCAGAAAAAATCCGGGGGTGCTGATTCCGGCGGCGGTTAAGATATTTATAATTCGATCTACCAACGCCCCTTCTTTTTTTACAGTTAACAGTGAAACAGGGACAGCTATCAATATAATAAAAAACAAAGATAATAGGGCAAGGGTTAAAGTTACAGGCAGCCTTTGGGCAATTACAGAGCTTATTGATTCTCCGCGGAAACGGAAAGATGTGCCCGGATTACCTGTAATAAAATTTATTAACCAGTCAAAGTAACGGACAAAAATATTTTTGTTAAGCCCAAGTTCTTCCCGCAGCACTTCCACCTGTTCAGGAGTAGAATGTATGTCTGAAAGAAAAACCGCCGCATCTCCGCGAATAACGCTAAATAGCAAAAAACAAAATAAAGATACCAGAAGCATGGTTACAAGAGCTGTAAGAATTCTTCTTAGTATGAAATTCAATTGTCATCTATCCTATAAATTGCGGCAAAATCTGTAACATATAACGGATAATTTAAAACTCCATCGTAATTGCCGCCGCGGAAAGCCCTAAAATAAAAAATATCTTGTATGAATACGCTTGCGGCGTTTTGAGTTATCGATCTTTGGGCATCAATATAAAGTTGAAGCCTTTGTTCTTCATTGGGTTCAAGAAGAATGTTGTCATATATTCTGTCAAAATCAGGGCTGTTAAAATTTATAAAGTTGTCGGTGCTTTTAGAATGATAACGAGAAAGAAAACTTCTGGGAGAAACAACAGGGCTGTCCAGTGAAATAATTGTTGACTGATACTGTCTTCCAAAATAAACATCGGTTAACCATGTATTCCAATCAACTAGTTTAATAGAAGCATCAATACCAATGTTTGAAAGTTGATTTACAATAACCTGGGCGGTATCTACATGCATTGAATAATTTGAAGGAACTGTAATTTCCAGTGAAAGTTGACTCTCTGCATCAAAACCTGCCTGTATTAATAAAAGACGGGCTCTGTCAGGATTATAAGGATAGGGCGATTGGTTTTCATAATATGATGTTAACCCGGGAATTATTGGACTGCCTGATGGAAGACCAAGTCCAAAAAAAGCGGCATCCATAATATTTTGTATATCTATGGCATGAATAAGAGCTTGCCTTACTCTTATGTCATTAAGCGGAGGTACTTCGTTGTTAAGAGCCAGAAGTTGTACTGCTGCAGAATAATTGTTAAAAATATCGAACTGTCTATGATCAAGCTGAGCAACCATGGGGCCGGTTACATGCGCTCCATCTATACTGCCTCCTCTAAGAGATAACAGCATGGCTTCATAGTTTTCAAAAAATACAATGGTTACCCTGCTAAGATGCGGAAAACCCTCTTTCCAGTATTTATCGAATTTTTTTAGCACAAGATTGTTTTGAGGTCTGTAGCTGTCAATAAAAAATGGGCCTGTACCAATTGCTTTCTTTTCTCTGTCTTTAATATCCGCTTTGGCAATTCCAACAGTCATGTATGGCAGAAATTCATGATCAGGAGATATTAACTTAACTGACACAATATTGCCTTCTATGATTTCAACATCTTGTATTAAAGACAAACCGATATAGTTCATTGATGCCGCTGTTTCAAGACTGAACTTGACATCAGTGGGTGTCACCATTGAACCATCATGAAAAAATATATTTTCTCTAATCTTAAAATTATAAATAAGTCCGTCCTGTTCAATAGTCCAGGATTCGGCAATACACGGCTGCATGTTTCCGTCAGTATCCGGTTTTACAAGCCCTTCAAAAACATTAAACAAAATGCTTCTTCCGTCAGCTGTATTGTTTGGATTCAGCGGATCAAGAGTATTAGGCTCTGATGTAAACCCATAACGCAGTTCACTGGAGCTATCATCCCTGCTGCACCCAGTCGTAAAAATAGTCAAAATCAAAATAATTAATAAAGTAATTTTTGTTGTTTTCATGGTAAGGATTATAATATATATCGATATAATATGGAATAGGGCGGCTTTAAGGGGGAAAACGCCTAAATTTAGCCCTGTAATGGTGCTTGTTTTATGCCGATAATCATATAATGATCTATTTATACTTCTTTCTTAGATTTAAGACACAGTTACGCCGAACCAAACCGGATATTGTCCAACAGATCGATGAATCGCTGGTAAGAACTATTGTCGATGCCGGAGGCAAGATAACCGGTGACAGGTTTGTCATCTCAGCCGCCTTAAATGAGGAGGCTATCGGTTTTTGGCTGGATATGTTTCTTTTAATAGAAAATTTAAAAAAAAATATAGAATCATCCACTGAGTTTTATGGCTATTCTTTGGTTATAACAAGCAGTGTGCCTGATGCCCCTGAAATGCTTTGCCGTTATCTTGCAAATCATAATGGGGTTTTTGTTAATGACAGGGCGGCAAAAAAACTTATTCCTTACGCATCTTTTGAAAAACCTTCCGAATGGTTAAGCGGAACCAGGCGTAGAAAATACGGCTGCGGTAGTTTTTATAGAATTAAAGAATTAAAGGTCTTTAAAAAAGTAATTAATAATGATTTTGATATTCAAAAAGAAGTTGTTAAGGCGCTAGATCAGGAAAAAGGCAGAAGCAAGTTGATTCTGGGTCCGTCTTATTCTCAGATGAGAAGCGGGTTATACAAATATAGCCAAAAACTAAATGGGGATTTTCCTGTACTGTCTATTTGTTTTGGAAGTATTGGGCTTGGCGCACTTGTTGATGCATGGTCATTAAGTATTCGCTCTTTGGCTATGGGACAACAATCGGGTACTTCCTATACGGAAGAAATTGATAATTTATGGGAACTTTTGTTTCGTGAAAGAATCCGTGATGAAGTATCTGATTATATTATAAGATCTCTAAGACGGTTTTTATACCTTGTTTTTGATTTCTACTTTAAAGCAGCTTTTAAAAGGAAATGCACGCCTGTTATAACGCTGGAAAATATTCATTTGGCGGGTAATAAAATTACAGATGTGCTTTTAGAAGTATTAAATGAAATAGACTATGAAAATAAGAAAAAAATGATAATTTTAGGAACAGGCGATATCGACATGTTTTCTGAAAAATTAAAGCAATGGGAATCTTATTTTAATAATATTATAAGACTTGAAGCTCCAAAAGAAGACCAAATGTATTTTCCAAAGCTCTCAACGGATCTTTGGGAAATAATTTACGCAATTTTTCTTTTTGGAAGATATTTTTCTCCGGAACTTTTTCAGCGCCTTTTTGAAGAGAATGACAAAAACCCCGTGATGATTACTAGGGCTTTTTCAATTCTTTATGCATTGGGTATAATTGACAACATGCGTGAGCCTTGCCCTGTAAACAGGTATTTGGAAGATCATGCCCGTAAAGTGCTTGGTGAAAGACATGCTAAAATAAAAGAAATGGTTTGCGGACGGTTATTAAGTTGGGCAGCCAGAAGAAATATTAATCCATGTTTCCGGCTTTTATTTATTATTTCCAACTTGGATAGCGTAAAACAAATTGATGATATACTTCTTCTTAAATCATTTTTGTCTGATATAATTAATAATACTATTTCTGGCATAGAAGCGGCAATGAAGTCAGGGCAATTTGAAGAATTGGTTTCGGCAAGGGCTGCGGCAATAAGGTATATTTTTAAAACATCAAGAGCTTTACATTCCAGCAATGATAAAGAAATAGAAAAAGTTTTTTCTTTGGTAAGTGAAGCTTCCAATTTATCTGTGGAAAGTCTTAGTTTAGAATGTGATCCTTATCCTGTTTTAAAGGCTCAAATCCTTGTTAACCTTAGCGCATATTATTTGGGCCGTCATTCCCATAAAGAATCTGCAGATAAAGCAAAAGAGGCAATTTTATTAGGGCAGAGTAGAAATAGCTATTGTCTTCCGCAGGCGTATCGTCTTTTTTCTCTTGTATGTTTAACAAAAAAACAGTCAGCGGAGACAGTTGAATATTTAAACTTTGCATTAACAAATGCAGAAAAAGCGGGTAATTATGATGAGCTAGCAATATCTGCGTATTACTCCGCAGCGGCTCAGTTTTTATACGGTGATGTCTATAATGCGGCAAGGTTTGCGCGTAAATCAATAGAGCAGGCACTTGCCTCAGGTCACCCCGATTGGGCGGATCGTTCAAGGTTTTTGGAAGGACGGGTTGAATTTGAACTTGGTCATTACAGAAAAGCCCATGATATATTTGAGGCTATGCGTAAAGAACCGTATGGAAATAAAACCAATGAAAAAGATCAAATAATGTCCGCATGGATATATCGCTGTAAACTGTATTTTCAGGATCCTGCAATTCAAAAACCAAAGCCCGCTAATAATGACGCAGACCTTTTTGAGATAGAAGCGGCATATTTGTCCGGCGATTATCAAAAAGCTGTAGAATTATCAAGAACCATTAAAAATCCTTTTTCCAATGGTTCTTTTTTATATACAGAACAAGCTGACTGGAAAAGCGGTTTTTCTCAGTGTGAACATCTTTATTTTACTCATGGTGAAATTCAAGATAGGATAAAATGTCTGTATGAATCGCTTGCTCTTAGCAATGTATCACTGGCAAGTGCGGAACAAGCTATGGGCAATATTCAGCAAATATTACGTGATGAAAAATTGTGTGAAATGGATCCGCTTGATGCCATTTATTTCTATGCCAAATACCGTATTCTTGAAAAAGCAAATGCCAGTCTTGTTGACCTTAGTACTGTAGTAAGCATGGCATTCAAGCGCTTACAGCGCCGCGCCGGCCGCATAGAAGACAGCGAAACCCGCCGCCAGTACATGAACGGCTCCCGCTGGAACCGCGAACTTAGTGTTTTGGCTAAGGAATATAAGTTAATTTAGGTACTTGACTAGTAGTCCGTTTGAAAGGTATTATTAATTATTATGGCGGCTGGAGTCCCTTTGGGTCTTGAGCCGTTAGGAAATTATTTACTAATCGCCTACGGCGATTATGGCGGCTTAGCTCAGTTGGTAGAGCAAACGGCTCATATCCGTTTTGTCATAGGTCCGAGTCCTATAGCCGCTATCAGCCCTGCACCTGAATCATTATCAGATGCAAGGCTTTTTTATTTGTTGTATTTCCACGAGGCTATTGACAAAACTCATAGAAATACATAAAATAATTAACATAGGTTGTTGAACATAACAGCTTATAGCGCTTTTTACTGCCGTCTTAGCTCAGCTGGTAGAGCACTTGACTTGTAATCATGAGGTCTTCGGTTCGATTCCGAAAGACGGCTAAGTCGCCGAATGGTGACGATTAAATAAAATAATACTCAGTTGTTTCAAAAAAATGAAGGCTTAATATTTTATGTCAATAAACAAAAAACTATCAAGAAAATGAAGATAGGAAAAAGTAATAACTAGATCCTTATTGGATACATCTCTATAGGCATCAGTTAGGCAGCTCTTTTTTCCGGTTTCATACTCGGCCAGAGCCTTTTGAAAATAACCGCGCCATGCCCAATTATTATTGCGAAAATCAAGAAGCTTAATTTCTTCTTCTGTTTTTTCAATATTATGTGATATTTGGTCCCCCTGCCGATTACAAAGATAAATTCTTTTTACGGTTTGCGGCAGCACCCGAATAAGCGATTCAAAATAATTGTTCATATTGCTTGTTTCATTCACAGGATGCTCTTGTAAATATTTTTCAATAATTGTTTCAAAAGTATCCCGTAAATAATTAGTATGAATAAGATTATTTCTAAAAGTCCAGATGAAATCATCAGAACTTTCAGAAAAAAGGTTCAAATCCGCCTGTGCATCAACAATAGATGGCCCCGGATGGGAAAGCAGGAATCCTTGATAGTATTTCCCCCGGGAATCCATACATATTTCCAATTGCTTTATGTTTTCTATGCCTTCGTAAAGCACTTCTATCCCCACACTTTCGGCAAAGGCAGCCAGTGATTTAAGATACGCACGATAATGTAACGACTTTTCGGCATGATGAATATAGTCCATGTTAATTTTCATAATATCAGGCCGGATTAACGCCAGCCTATCAAGATTACTGGCGCCTTTGCCATAATCATCAATGGCTATTCTGCAGCCATTTTCTTTGTAGTAATTCAGAACATTAAGATAAGATTCACTTTCCTTATTGAATTCTTCTTCAGTAATTTCTATGACCAATTTCTCCGGTGCGATATTAAACTCTTGCGCCCAAGCCAAAGTTGGAATACTTTCAAGTTGTCCGGAATAATTGATGAGCCACTGCAAGCGGATATTGATAAAAAGAAATTCGCCGCTGCTTTCGCGGGCAAATTGTTCCATAGCCAGCCGTCTGATTTTTCTGTCTACTTTAAGAGCTTCATCATTTGTAGTGGTATTATCATTAAAAAAACTGCCCAGGGAATGAACTTTCCCGTCTGCACTGCTATAACGCCCCAATACCTCGAATGCATAAATTTTCCCCGTATCGGCACTTAAAATAGGCTGAAAGTAAGGGAATATTCGTTCTCCATTCTGATAATTCACACTAATCTTCCTTTTAGTGCATCAACTTCTGCTGGGATAGTGTCTGCTTTCACAGTGCGCTTCATAGCTTGTGCTAGAGATTCTGGGATGGGGGGCATTCCTACAAGGGGTTCCACGGTTTCTGAGAACTTTGCCGGGTGGGCGGTGCAGAGTATTCCTGTAGGATTAGAAATGCGGTTTTCTTCTAGCAATTTGTCAACGCCCTTCCAGCCGACGGCACTGTGCGGGTCTAGGAAATATCCGGTATCGTTATGTACTTTTACTATGGTTTTGCGCGTTTCTTCATCTGTAACATAAACGCCGGTTATTATTTTTTTCATTTCTTCATAAGTAAAATGAGCGGACATTCTTTCAAAATTACTGGGTGCGCCTACATCCATAGCATTGGAAATTGTCGCTTGAGAGATCCGTGTCAGATATTCACCGGTATCAAGATAGTCTGGTATGGTTTTATTCATATTTGTTGCGGCAACAAATTGCTCTATAGGTGCGCCCATTTTCATTGAATATAGCCCTGCGGTAAGGTTGCCAAAGTTTCCTGACGGTACGCAGAGGGTAATCGCTTTTCCTGTCTTGGCAAGAGCCCGGCCTGCCGCCGCTGAATAGTAAACCGCTTGTGGTATCAATCTGCTGATGTTTATGGAATTTGCAGATGATAACTCCATTCGCTTTTTTAGGCTCTCATCCGCAAGGGCGGCTTTTACAAGCCGTTGGCAGTCATCAAAGCTGCCTTCAACAGCGATGGCGCTGATATTTTTACCAAGCCCCGCTATCTGCCGCTCTTGAAGAGGGGTAACGCGCCCCTTGGGGTACAGCACCGTAACGGATATGCCATCGACATCTAAAAAGCCGTCAGCAACAGCGCCGCCGGTGTCTCCGGAAGTAGCAACCAGTATTTTAAGAGGTTTATCTTCACCTCTGCGGAGATAAGAAAATGCTCTTGCCATGAAGCGCGCACCAAAATCCTTAAAAGCCGCCGTTGGACCGTGGAAAAGTTCAATGGCATATCGTTCTGTTATATTCCCGCCTGAAACGGGTACTAGCGGGGCATCAAATGTAAATGTAGACTGGACTATGTCGGATAATGCGGAGTCCGGTATATCGTTCTGTACAAAGGGCTTTATTGTTTCAAAGGCAATGTCGGCATATCCCATCGATCCAAGGCTGGATATGACAGTGCCGGAGTATTGGGGGATTTGTTCGGGTACAAAAAGCCCGCCGTCAGGAGCAAGTCCTGTAAGAGCCGCTTCTTTAAAGTTGACCTTTTCATTTTTGTTTCTGGTGCTGTAATAAAACATGGTATATTGTATCATTGACAGAAAAGGATGTAAACTATACCATATAAACAAGGAGTAACCGTGGCCAAAGAAGAAGCAATAGAAGTAGAAGGAATAGTTAAAGAAGCCCTCCCCAACACTATGTTTCGTGTTGAGTTGGATAATCAAAACGGGCATTTAATTTTAGCTCACCTTTCAGGGAAGATGCGAAAACACTATATCCGTATTGTTCCGGGTGACCGTGTAAGAATAGCTCTTTCCCCGTATGATTTAAGCCGGGGCAGAATAATTTATCGGGAGCGATAGGGGGACATTATGCCGGATATAGTGTTAATTAATGTAGAAGATGCCTTAAAAAGAGTGGTGAACAATAAAAAGTTGTACGCCAAATTGTTAACCAAATTTAAAGATGATAATAATCTAAAAGAACTGGAAGATTTTCTTTCTGCAGGAGATTTTGAAAAGGCAAAATCCGCAGTGCATACTCTTAAAGGTCTTGCTGCCAATCTTTCTCTTGTTGAATTGCATAAACAAAGTTTGGAAATGGAAAGCCAGTTAAAGAATAATCAGATTAATCCCAATCAGATTGATGAGGTGAAGAAAGCTTTTTCTATCACCTTAGTGGAAATGGATAAGGTGATAAAGCAATATGAATGATAAAGTACCAACAGTTCTAATTGTCGAAGATGTGTTTGAAAATGCCGCAATTCTGGAAGAAATCTTAAAAACTGATTATAATACCATAACTGCTTATAATGGCAAAGAAGCTCTAAAAAAACTGGAAGAAGCCAGCCCTCTTCCCAAGATTGTCCTTTTGGATATTCATATGCCGGAAATGACCGGGCGTGAAATGTTCGAAATAATGAAAACCAGCGATGAATTAAAAAGAGTTCCTGTAATTTTTATTACTATGGATAATGATTCCGATACAGAAAGTGAACTTCTTGCCGAAGGTGCGGTTGATTTTATTAATAAACCTTATAATCCTGATATTGTTAAACTTAGAATAAAAAATCAGATAGAGCTAAAAAATTACAGCGATAATCTTGAAAAGATGGTTGCGGAAAAAACAGCAGAAGCTACAAAAACCCTGGATAGTGCTTTACAGGGTTTAGCAAGTGTTATTGAACATCGCGATCTGGAGTCCGGTGAACATGTTAAAAGAACCCAATTGTATGTTAAAGCTTTAATAGATTATTTAATAGATTCTAATTCTATTTACGCAGAAGAATTAAAAGTACTTCAGCCTGATATTATTGTAAAAGCTATGGCTCTTCATGATGTTGGGAAAATAGCAATCCCGGACAGAATTCTTTTAAAGCCGGGTAAGCTTGACTTTGATGAATATGAAATTATGAAAACACATACAATCCGAGGCAAAGAAATTATTCATGAGCTTGGTGATATTAATACCTCATTGTATTTAAAACATTGTGAGGATATTTGTTACGGTCATCATGAACGCTGGGATGGTAAGGGGTATCCTAGAAAGCTTAAGGAGAATGAAATACCTTTAATTGCCCGTATTGCTTCTCTTGCCGATGTTTACGATGCTCTTATTAGCGCTCGTGTCTATAAATCCGCAATGTCTTATGATGATGCTTTGAAAATAATTGTTGATGGAAAAGGTACACAGTTTGATGCTGTTATAGTTGATGCGGTTGTTCATATAAAGGATGTATTTAAAGATATTTCGCTGAAGTATAAATAACTTGATTATTTATATTCAAATATCAACGCCGTATTTTTGCAAGTTTCCGGTAAGGTGCGCCATATCTCTTTTTTCATCACAAAAATAAATAACATGCATTCCAAGTTTCCTGGGAATTAACAGGTTTTTATCTTGATTATCTATAAAGACACTTTCATTAGGTTGAATTCCAAGCTGTTCCAGAACATATAAAAAAATCTTTTCGGTTTGTTTCCCATAGCCAAGTTCTCCTGAAACCGCAAAAACATCAAAATATTTATTTAAATTAAATTTTTGTTTTAAATAGGCAACTCTATCGGAAAAATTACCGGTTATTAAACCGGTTTTATAGCCTTTCTCTCTTATTTTTAATACAAAATCATGCATATCTTTATCTATTGGGGTTTGGTTAAAAGAATGAAACAAAAAAGCAATGGGTATATTTATGCCAAGGCCCGCACACAATTTATCCCATATTTCTTCATGGAGAGTTTTGCCAAAAATCAAATCCCCTACATATTTTCTGTATTCTTTTTCAAAGGTATCTTTATCTATATTCATATACTGGGAAATATAATTGCATATTGATTCTATCCCGGTACTGTCGTAGGTCATAGTGCCATCATAGTCAAAGAATACCGCTTTTATAGTGTTGTCCATAGGCTTATTCTATCATATTGATAAAAGAGATTCAAGTTATGGTGGAAGTGGAGATGGCGGGAGTCGAACCCGCGTCCTAATACGCAGAACATAGACATCTACAGATTTAGCCGTTTATTGTATTGTAGGGACAGGCTTGGCTAAACGGCGCGCGGTCTGTCCGTATTCCGGAAAATCTTATTTTAACACCACCGGATGCTGTGCTAAAACCAGCCCTGATTGCGACGCGGAAGTTGTCCCTCAGAGCGGCGGGACAGTTCCACGCGGTTACGCAGCTAAGGCGTAATCGTAACTGACAGTTTTATTGGCAGTTAAATTTTTTGCCCAATCAGGAGATGGGCGCTCCATCTGCAACCTATACCCCGAAACATACCAGTCGAAACCGGTGCATCCCCAGTATATATAATATAACGCATTCTGAAATTTATTTCAATATACATTTTTTGCTTTTTTCCCAATATTGCACTATAATATAATATTATGGACTCTTTGCAAGGGCATTCGGTTATGGTTCTTTCTGAGGAAGAGGAGAATCTTGTAAAAAATGCAGATGAATGGCTTAAGGAAAATAACCCTCAGGAACAGGTGCTGGTAAGCGAAAGAATCCGGCGGCTGCGGAATCTGGGGAGTGTTGTTTTTGATTATCCTTCAATAAAAGATACCAAATATGTAAGGGATATCCTTGTAAATGAGAATCAACTTACAGAGTCCTTGCTTGCTTTTTCCGCCGCATCCCATCTTTTACGAACCCCTGCTAAAGTAGCGGCATTACGCAGCTTTTTAATCGCTAAATTTCACGCTTTTTCCAGAATTTCCACCCTAACAAAAGATCATTCTGCGTTATACAAGAGTGCTGTGAACATTTCCTTTACTATTGTTTTTACCCTGATGGCGGAAGATGTCTATTTTTCCTGTCTGGAAGATCCCAGTTTCTCCAATATAACTAAGTCCAAACTGGCGGATGATTTAATCGCTCTTTGGGACAGCGGAACAGATACCCGCAGTGTCCGTCATCTTATGGCACTTTCTTCACTTTGGACGGCAAGGGATTCTTCCCCTCCTTGTTTTGGGACAATGGACGGAAATTCAGAATTACTCAGGATTTCTATCGATATGGATGAAGAAACCGAATGGGTCGATTTTTTAAAAGAAGAATCCACAAATGAAAGAACCCGGTGGGCACTGGAGGAATTTCTTTTTGGGCTGTCTCATGAAGAAATTTTGCAAGTTCGCAATAGGTTAAAAAAATACGGGGTAACTTCTGTGGGGCATCAGGAATTACGGTCTTATTTGGATTCAAGACCCGCCTACTCTTTTGCTAACGATCATGACCCGCGGGCAATTTACGATTTCTTTGTTGAAAGAAGAGATGCCTGCCTTTTACGGAAAAGAGTCAAAGCGCCGGGGCCGTATCATACATTGGAAGAAATTTATTTAAAATATCGAATTATTCTTGAATCAAGCTTAATATCGTTGTAATTCATCATGTAAATGTTCCAGCTCAACTCCGGCTATTTTAAACATTTCTATAGTATCATCACTGTCCTGATAGCGGCGTTGGACTACTACGCGCTTTATACCGCAGCTTATTATTAGCATAGCGCAGGTACGGCAGGGGGTCATGCGGCAATAAAGGGTTGCGCCGTCAATGGGAATGCCCATTTTTGCGGCTTGGCAAATGGCGTTTTGTTCGGCGTGGACTGTGCGAACGCAATGGGTGGTTTCTTTTCCGTCTTCATGTAACATTTTCTTAAATTGATGTCCAACTTCATCGCAGTGAGGGAGTCCTGCTGGAGACCCTACATAACCGGTTACAAGAATTTGTTTGTTTTTGGCAATAACGCAGCCGCTTCTTCCGCGGTCGCAGGTTGCCCGCTTGGAAATTGCCTCGCAAACTTCCATAAAATATTCATCCCAGCTGGGTCTTTTGTATTCACTCATTGTAATTATTTTAACAAAAAATTCGTTATTTTGTCTATGGAAATATGCAAATTCTGCCGATAATGAAGAACCGTGAACTTTTTTCATAGAATGATACTTTTTATGGCCCTCTTAGCCGTTTTCTTCCTTGTTCCTGTTACATGGATTTCTTCTGAGGATATAATCCATGTTGTAGGAAGGGGGGATACGGTCTATTCTATTTCCCGCTTTTACAGTGTAAGCGCGGATGATCTTATGAAGGCAAATAACATTTCAGACCCTTCAAGGCTGCAGGTAGGGGCAAGGCTAAGAATTCCGGCATCTGCAACTGCGGAATTACCGGCACAGGGGCCGGCTCTGCATTTAACGGATCATAGTGTGGTAAGGGGAGACACTCTTTTTAGCATTGCCAGAAATAACGGAATAACCCTTGCAAATCTTTTGGAAATAAATCGATTTTCTTCCAACCATGTAATAAAAGTTGGCGATATTGTTAAGGTTCCGGCTCGTAGTACACCTCAACAGACGGCAGTCGCCGCAACACCGCCGACACCTGTGTCGGCACCTGTGCCTACACAAGTTCCGGAAGGGGTTTACGCCTTAAGGTGGCCTGTTACGCCAAAGGAAATTACATACATGACCGGGCAAATGGGCGTTGTTGTAGAAGGTGAAACTAATGAGTCTGTAAAGAGTCTAACTCAAGGGAATGTGATTTCCGCAGGGCCTTGGAGAAAGTTTGGAAGAGTTGTAATTATTGAATCTCAGGGGGGGTATTTATATATGTACGGCGGATGTGAAACATTATCGGTTAATGTTGGGGACAGGGTTTTACCAGGAGCTGAAGTTGGAAAACTAGGAGTGAATACAGTTTCAGAAAAACCCCAATTATTCTTTATGGTTTTCCGCAGTGATACGCCAATAGACCCTGCAAGAGCTCCAAGAGCCGGCAGTAATGGGAGGACTTAAAAAGTGAATATGGAAGTTGGAGTAGAAAAAACAGTAAAGCGGCCTAAAAAACTCTTGGATAAAAACCATAAAAGGGTAAAAGCACAAAAAGAATCTGATCCTTTGGCATTGTACTTTAGACAGATCTCAAGATTCCCGCTTTTAACATTGCAGGAAGAGCAGAACATTGGAGAAAAAATTAAAAGTCTGCGGTCCAAACTTAAAGCATTGGAAAATGAAAAAAAGAAAAATGAAGATAAAGATATAACTCAAGAAAAATCTGCACTGGACAGTGCGCTTTTACATTTCAAAAACACAATGATAAATTCCAATTTACGCCTTGTTGTAAGCATTGCAAAAAATTATCAGCATCGCGGGTTGTCTTTATTGGATTTAATTGATGAAGGGAATATTGGTCTTATAGAAGCCGTTGAAAGATTTGATTATACTAGGGGCTGCCGTTTTTCCACTTATGGTACATGGTGGATCAGGCAGGCTATTATTAAAAGTATTGCAGACAAAGGGCGGGCTATCCGTATTCCAATTCATATGCTTAACACAATTAAAAAATGTTATTATGTGGCAAAACAACTGACGCAGGATCTTGGTCGTGACCCCAGTGAAGAAGAACTATCCGAATATTTAGATGTACCTGTTTCCAAAGTAAAAGAAATTGTAAAACTTTCACAAGAGACCACAAGTTTAGACACTATTGTTGATGATGGAAACTTTACAAAACTTGCAGATCTTATAAAAGACGATAACCGCGCAGAACCTTTTGAGATGGTCTTCTCTATGACATTGCAGGAAACAATGGGCGGAATATTATCGCAATTATCTGAAAGAGAAATGAAAATTATTCAATTACGATTTGGTCTAACCGGAGAAAATCCCCTAACCCTTGAAGAAACCGGAAAATACTTAGGAATAACCCGTGAAAGAGTGCGCCAAATCCAAGAAAAAGCAATCTGGAAACTGCGCACCCTTCATGAACTGAAAGAGCTTAGGGAGAATAGTTAACAAATCTTCCAATAGCCGGTTTTATCCGAGCCTATGCGTTCGATTTTATTCTCAGTTTTTAGAACTTCAATGTTTCTATGTACGGTTCTTTCAGAAACAGACAGTATTCTAGCTATTTCTTTGGCAGTAATGTCAGGTTTTTGCGTAAGTATTTCAATTATTTTGGTTTTTACACTGACATTTACACTGACATTTACACTGACATCGCTTTCTAGTTTTATGGTACCATCTTTAACTTCTATAAAATAAGGGATCTCTCCTTTTACAAATTTAATAAGCGTTTCCAGTTTTTTTTCCAAAATGGCTGCAATATAGTCTGTTAGCGGCTGTACTTGCTCCAATGTTGCATTTGCACCATCAAAAGGGATTTTTCCTGTAAGCAAATCGCATTGGTGTAAGGTGTTAAGGTAATTATCGCGGTCATCGGTACGGATAACAATCATGGGGTAACCATGGCGAAGAAGAATGTAATTTACGAGAAGCCGGGCAATGCGGCCATTGCCGTCTTCAAATGGGTGTATACGGATATAACGATAATGAAAGAGAGCGGCAAGTTCTTGTATTTTTAGCTTTCCCTTTTTTTCTTCCCTGCAATACCACTTAACCAAATCACCCATCATAGACGGCGTTTCTTCCGGTGAGGCATAATTAAAGATTTCCCCGGACGGGGTTATAACTGAATTAGGACGGGTTTTATAAGCGCCCACTTTTATTTCGTAGCGGTAATCTCCGTCACGGCTTGTTTTATAAAAATCCCGCACCAGAATGATTCTATTTAGTTCTCGGATAAAAACTTCTGTCATCATTCTATCTTTGTCCAGCGCTATAGTCTTCATCCATTCAAGGCCGACATTATGGGCTTTCATCTCCTCATAATCCTGCATCCGTGCATTGCCCATTACATTGCCAAAAAGCAGCAGCAATTTGGTCTGCCCGTAAGTGAGCGTATTGCCTTCTATATGATTGGAATTATAGTTAAAATCAATCATAAATTGCTGCCGGATATCCTGTTCCTTTTGTTCTGCAAGGGGGAGTAAGGCATGCCATTCTTTGATTAATTGAGGAATTTTACTCATTCGCTAAACAGCTCCTTCATTAGAGCGGCTTCCTGTTTCTCCAGTTCTTTGATGTTGGAATAAATCTCTGTAATATCTCTAGGCGGCTGGTATTTATAAAAGAGCCTGGTA
>Ga0099364_10005848_pt1 | contig 18096 bp, 16 predicted proteins | sample TergutTh196P3_FD_73070 | JGI IMG/M metagenome (GOLD analysis project Ga0099364, IMG submission 73070) | Microcerotermes parvus P3 segment gut microbial communities from Pointe-Noire, Republic of the Congo - Th196 P3 | ecosystem: Host-associated > Arthropoda: Insects > Digestive system > Gut ...
GGTACAGGGGTTCGCCATTCCGGATCCAGGGCAAGGTGCACATTTGGGTACCTCAGCCAGGGCAGGAGGGTCCTGAACTGATCGATTGGGTTAAAGCGTCCTATCTGATGATCTATAAAAACCAGCATATCATTTTCCAGGGCAAACTCTATCCATTCCCTTAGTACAGATTCCCGGATTATACCAATATCTCCGCCCGGCCATACTGTGCCGTATATTATATGGAAGCCTGTTATAATATTTCTGCTTCCTGCTTCCATATACTCTACTGCAAGTTCTGCCATCATATCTCTTAGCTGTGCGGGACTGTAGCGTCCCAGTATCCCCATATTCCTGGCAAGGGGGTGCCCGTAGTACAGGAGGATGTCGTTGTTTAACAAGATGGATTCAATGGGAAGTATGGAGTTTATGGCAGACTGTTCCTCTTCTGTAGGCACCCAATAGGGTCTTGCCGCCTCATCTGCCTCCTCTGCTTCCAAATAATTTGTAAAAAATGCGTTTGGAAATATTGGTCTTAATTCTCTTAAATTACCGCTTCCCCATTCCAAAGGGAAATCCAGGGGATTATTTGCTGCCAAAAAAGTATTGAATGCAGTAAATAACAGAAAAAAAACTATAAATTTTCTTTTATTTTGAGTAAAAAAACATGGATTTATGATTTTCATGGTCAATTATCGGCATAATTTACGATCCAGCGGTCTTATTTTGCTTGGTTTTATCCATGCTTTCTTGACAAAATCTGTGTATGGAATAGAATTTTATTATGCAGCTTCAAAGACCTGTCATGATCCAGTCTCAGAAATTATCCATGAATCCCCAGATGATCCAATCGATTAAATTGATGGAGCTGCCCATAATGGAACTAAGGGAAAAAATAGAAGAGGAGCTGGAAAAAAACCCTGCACTGGAAGTACTGGCAGATTATTCAGTTGTATCTTTGGATGATGCAGAAAGAACCATTTCAAATAATCTTACAAAGGAAGAAGATGTGTACTTTGGCAATACATCCGATTCCGGGTATATAAGCAGGGAAGCGGAAACTGCATCGGAGGAGAAGCAGAAATTCCTGGAAGGGGTTATATCACATCCGGAATCTTTACAGGAGCATCTTCTCTGGCAGCTAAGGCTGGAATCCATGGCTGAGGAGAAAAGAAAGATCTGTGAAATTCTGGTTCAAAATTTGGACAGCGATGGTTTTATTATTGAACCTCTTGCTTTGCTTTTAGCCGATGAAGATGATAAATTAATTGAAGAGGCAGTAAAATTAATCCAGGAACTGGATCCTCCCGGCACCTGTACGATTGATTATAGGGAATCCCTTTTAGTGCAGGTAAGACTGCTTTCTGATGCTCCACCCGGGATCGAAGAAGCCCTTATGCATCTGGATCTTTTGGAAAAGGAAAAATTTTCCGAGGCGGCAAAATTAATGTCCTGTACAGAAGATCATATAAAAATTATTTTTGATAAAATAAAGGAGCTTTCTCCCTTCCCCGGCAGGGGGTTTTCCCGTTTGGAGACCCGGTATGTGGTGCCGGATATACAGGTTATAAAGAAAGAAGGAGAATACCTGATCATACTTAACGAGGAGGAAATTCCTGTACTTGGGATAAACCCTTTTTTTATTAAAGTGTCCGGTGATGCTAAAGTTAAACCGCTCAAACCGCTTAACGCGGATAAACCTGTAAGGGATTTTGCCAGGGAAAATATTAAGGAGGCACGCTGGTTTATAAATGCGATTAACCAAAGAAACCATACCCTGTTAAGGGTTACAAGGGCAGTGGTGGAATTCCAAAGATCCTTTTTCGCCAATGGGCCCAAGTACCTGGCTCCATTGACATTGAAGGATATTGCCGATGAACTGGGTCTGCATAAGGCTACCATTTCACGTACAGCAAACGGGAAGTATATACAGACCGAATGGGGTATTTTTGAGATAAAGCATTTTTTCAGTAATTCCATTTCCGGAACAGGATCCGGCGGATCTGGTTATTCCAAAGAAGGAGTAAAGGAAAATATCAGGGAAATCATAGAATCTGAATTATCGAAGCAGGAAGCCGGGCATCTTTCCGACATGGCTATTGTTGATCTTCTGGAAAAGAGAGGAATTAAACTAGCCAGGCGAACAGTCGCCAAATACAGGAGCGAGCTTGGGCTGGGGTCTTCTTTTATAAGATGATATTTTTCCCATGTTAATAATTATTTATGGAGGTATTTTATGAACACAGAAATTAAGGCAGTACATTTTACCCTGAAAGAAGAGACCAAGGATTATTTGGAGAAAAAAATTGAAAGGATCCCAAATGCGGAAAACATGATTATGGATCTGCTTTTTACTTTAACTAAAGAAAAGGAATTTTCCGCTGAAGTAAAGGTAAACTTCCGCTGGGGAGTTTCTGTGCACTTAAAAGAAAACGATTTTGAATTAAACCCTGCCATTAATAAATTAATGGATAAACTGGATATAAAAATTGCAAAAGAAAAAGAGAAAGTAAAAGAGAAAAGGTAAAGCAAGAGTTAGTGCTGGTACAAAGAAGAATAATATTTTTCACTATAATTATACTGTTTACAGTGTTTACTGCCCTGACAGGTGTTATTATTTATGCCTCGGATTTCGATCATGATGTAATTGAGGAATCAGAAGAAGAGGCTGTTCTGTATGAAGACGAGATCCCGGAAGAAGAACAGGGGCCTGATTTAACTGATGAAAGATTTTCATTCGAAGATGACGATCTTTTACCCGAAGATGAAGAACTTTTGCTCGATGATGAGGAAGAAAGTATACCAGTTAATAGAGGTGTCCTTGTATTTGTTATAGACGATGCGGGTAACAGTTTATGGGAACTGGAACAGTTTTTGAACTTCCCTGGAAGTCTTACCATTGCAGTATTACCGGGTCTTCCAAATTCAATTGAGTCAGCGAGGCTCGTACGGGAGGCAGGAATGGAGTTAATACTTCATCAGCCAATGGAGTCTCTGGGGGGAACAAATCCTGGTCCGGGTGCAATTTTAAACGGAATGGAAAGGGAAGAGATTCGTGAAATTGTTAACCGCAACCTTGATGAACTATGGCCTGTTGCGGGAATGAACAATCACGAAGGCTCCAGGATTACCATGAATGAGGAAATAATGGAGATAATCCTCGAGATATGCCGGGAAAGGGAAATTTATTTTCTGGATTCCAGAACTACAGCTGATTCTGTTGTTTCAGCTGTTGCCGGGCGTATGGAAATCCCATTTGCCGAGCGGCATGTTTTCATTGATAATTTTCAGAGTGCAGAATCTATGGAAACATATATTAATGCAGGATTATTAAGGGCTGAACAGAGAGGCTATTCTGTTATGATTGGTCATGCCTGGTCTATTGCACTGGCACCATTATTAAAAGATCTATACCCGGAACTAATTGAAAACGGTTTTATTTTTTCTACGGTTTCTGAACTTTTAATGGAAAGGGATCAATGAAGATACTGGGCATAGAGACTTCCTGCGATGAATGTGCTGCCTCCGTTGTGGAAGACGGGAAAAAAATATTATCAAATATTGTTGCCACTCAAATTCCCTTTCATGCAGAGTATAAGGGCATAGTTCCGGAAATTGCATCCAGAATGCATACAGAGTGGATCTATGGGGTTGTGAAAGAGGCTCTGGACAGTGCTTCCCTTAAACCCGGTGATATAGATGCTGTTGCCGCTGCTGCACATCCGGGGCTTTTGGGCTCACTTTTAGTGGGGATGAACTTTGCCAAGGCCTTTGCCTGGGCGGTTAATATTCCCTTTATTGCAGTAGACCACATGCTCTCTCATTTATATGCACCGCATCTGGAGCATGATGATATTCAATACCCTTTTCTGGGACTTCTGGTTTCAGGCGGGCACAGCATAATCTGCCGTGCAGATGACTTTGATAATATAACTGTTTTAGGAACTACCATTGATGATGCTGCGGGTGAGGCATTTGATAAAATAGCAGCGCATTACGGTCTGGGTTATCCCGGCGGAGCTGTCATTGATAAGCTTGCAAAGGAAGGTGATCCCAGGGCTTATAATTTTCCCATGCCTAGCCTTCACAAGGGGGATCATTATTATGACCTCTCTTACTCGGGTTTAAAGAATGCTGTAATAAATCAGCTGGACAAGTTTCGTTCTCCGGAGAATACTGCCGATGAAGACTCACTTGCAGACATCGCAGCATCTTTTCAGAAAACAGCAGTTGATATACTTTTACGCAGTTTATTCAGAGCTGCAGAAGACCAGAGGCTCAGCACTATTGCTGCCGGGGGAGGAGTAGCGGCTAACTCATATTTAAGGGATGTACTTTCAAAAAGGCAGGATCTCCGCTGCATATTTCCCTCTCTCTCACTCTGCACGGATAATGGAGCCATGATAGCAGGTCTTGCCTATCATTACCTTCTAAGGGGAGAGGTATCTCCACTAACAGCAGCTCCCAGTGCGAGGGTTAGATCTTTTAAGAGGGTGCAGCATTAATCCGGAAAATTAAATCACCTGTATTTACTGTGGTTGATTATTCTTCCAGTTCTTTTTCTACTTCCAGAAGACGTCTTGTAAGTGTAGCAATGGTACGTTCCAGGCGCTGCTTTTCTTTTTCCAGCCTTTCCCTGGGATCATCATCCTCAGGTTTTTTTCGTACTGCTGTTCTAACGGTGTCCGGGCTTTTCCCGTTTATGAGTGCATTTTCCGCGGCTTCCCTCTTTTCCTGATTTGATATACCTGCAAGGAAACGCATATTGTCTGCACCTGTTACAGGGTTTAGGTTGTACTGATGCATCCTTACAGCGAGGTTCGCTGCCTGGCGCGGAATGCGTAATATGCGATCTACATAGTCCTCATAACGGCCGCCTATGGAATCACAGAGTTCATGTGCTTTTAACAGCATTTCACCCAGCTCCTTTACCAGGCTGCCGTTTTCGTTAAGGTATTTTTCTCTGATTACCTTTGTGAGATCCTCCAGTTCCTTTGATTCTGAAAAGACATCCTTATAGACATCCTTCGATTCTGCTATTTCCAATAGCTCATGCAGTATTGCCCAGAATTCTGCTGTATGCGCCCTGGGAGAAAGATGCCCGCCTCTGGCACAGGCATGGAGATGATGGGCATACTCATGTATTGCCGTGTAAATTAAAAGGTTGTCTCCGGTATCGTAACCTGTCCCGGAGAAATTTTTATTGTGAATTATTATTTCCCTGGAATCCGGTTTGTAAAGACCGTTAACCTTTTTGCTTTTTTTCCCGGAAAAAATTACTGTAAACTCCATTGGTGCATCTTTAATTGCAAGGAGTTTTTCTTTTACTTCGTCCTGATTCATAATATACCTTATCCCAATACACCGATTTTTTCCAGAGCCAGTATAAGTGCTGCCGTGCAGGCAGTTTCTGTACGCAGTGCTCTTTTTCCCATTGAAAGCCTTATAAAGCCGGCTTTTTCCATTTCTTCCCTTTCCCTGTCAGACCAGCCCCTCTCGGAACCAACTGCGAGTACAACAGACTGCCCCAGTGCAGACAGGTGTGCCAGTGCCCCTTCTGGTCTAATATTATCCATTGCAATAAGAAGGGGTTTCCTGGAGAGTGCATCATCTGCATATACACTCCATATTGCCGATGATACTGGTGCTCTTGTTTTCTCCCAGGGACGCTCTGTCAGCCAGTCTTCGAGGTTTTTATAAACCGTTAAAAGAGGAATTCTTGTATCCCTTGCCTGGACAGCACCTTCTATCAATGCATCCTGGGCTCCGCCGTCTTTAATTAACTTTGTTTCTCTATAACTCTTTTCTCCCAGCTCTGTCCCCATTAAATCCACAGCTTCTATTCCAAGGCTGGAAATATCTCTTAAAAGCCTTCTTGTCTGTATGGGTCTGGGGAAACCTACGGCAATGCGGACAGGATAACGGGGAGGCGGTTCTTCTCTTAGATCCAGGGAATATAGAATAGAGCCGTCGAGTTTTATGGAATCTATATGCCCCAGACCCAGGTTTCCTCCCAGTATGCCTGCCTCAAAGCTGTCTCCCGGTTTTTTTCGGAGAACTTTCAAAAGGTGCAGGGTGCGTTGATCTCTTCTGGGTAAGGGTTTCCCTATTTCCGCCGGATCAAAAAGTATTATATTCACGATTATACTCTATAATAAAATTAATCTTTTTTCTCCCTCCTCTTACCAAACCTTCTAAAATACCCTCTTGATTATAAAGCCGGTGTGCCTTAAATTTTTATTATGGAAACCAAGAAGACACTGGGAGCAGTACTTTTTTTTTATGATTGCTTCAGGCTTCTGCTTTTGGTTGCAATGATTTTTTTGGCAGTGCCGGAAGAGGGTGAATACGGTTCTTTTTTTCCATACATGGTATTCTTAAGTCCCAATGCCCTGTTTCCTTTAATGTCTTTGTTTATCTGGTTAAATCCCTCAGATTATGGGAAATTCCTTAATCTCTATATGGCAGGAAAGATAATTAATGTGGTATTATTTTTTACATGGGAATTTTTAAATTCCAGGTATTTTTCCATAGATACCAATATTATCAGAAGTTTGGTTCTTTTGGGAGGGAGTGCTTTAATCTGCTTTTTGGATTCATTTTCGATTTGGGGAGCTTGGATTATTAATAAAAAAACCGTGGAAACGGAGGTAAATAAATGAGGATAATTCCGGTTGCAAGCGGAAAGGGCGGAGTTGGGAAATCACTCTTAGCTGCGAATTTAGGAGTGGCTTTTGCACAGGCAGGGCAGAGGGTAGTTTTGGCGGATCTGGATCTGGGTGCGTCCAATCTTCACCTTGTATTAGGTTACCAGTCTCCGAAGTCAGGGATTGGTACTTTTTTAAATGACACAAAGTCCGACTTCAATAATGTAATTATGGATACGAATATCAGGGGCTTGAGGTTTATTCCCGGTGATACTGAAATCCCCGGCACTGCAAATTTAAAGTCCCATCAGCTAAAGGCGCTTGTAAAGCGTTTACTGGCATTACAGTTTGATACAGATATACTGGTTCTGGATCTGGGAGCCGGTACTCATCAATCCATACTGGATTTTTTTCTTCTTTCAGGTCAGGGCATAGTAATTTCTGCTCCTGCTGTTACAGCAGTTTTAAATGCCTATGTTTTTTTAAAGAACACTGTATTTCGCCTGATGTTTACAACTTTTACTAAGGGGAGTCCTGCCAGAGAGTATCTGGAAAAAGTCCGTAAAGAAGGCTCGGGTCCGCAGAGGCTTTATATACCGCAGATGCTTACAGAGATAAGAAAACTGGACAAAGAGTCTTACAATAGATTCATGAAACAAAAAAGCAGCCTGCACCCCAGGCTGGTAATGAATATGATAGGAGAGCCCAAGGATGCTGATGTTGCAATGAAAATCCGCCGTTCCTGCGAGGAGTATCTGGGTTTAAAAATTGAACATCTGGGAGTGCTTTACAGGGACGGAATACAGGATATAGCTTTATCTTCCAGGCTTCCCATTTTATTGTATAAACCGCAGGCAGTTCTGTCGCAGGCTATATACCGTGTAGCTGATAAAATTCTTCAGAGTGAAGATGATTCATATAATATTGATGAAAAAATAATAGAAGAGAGTTTCCAGGAAGCAGGCGTGGAAGCTGAAGTGGACTTTGGCGCAAAAATGGAATATGTGGAAGATCTGCTTCACTCAGGCGCACTTTCACAGGGAGATCTGGTAGAAACCATTAAAACCCAGCAGCTGGAAATTTCCAAATTAAGGAAGGAGAACAATTTCTTAAAAGTGAAGCTGACTGGTGCCATGGAAAAGGGATATAAACCGTAAACTAGGAGAAAATATGCTTCTTTCAATTCATTTTCCGTCCTGGCTGAGTCCCCAGATAATTCCGGGGCTGCCCTTTAGATGGTACGGGCTAATGTATGTTTTCGCCTTTGCCACTGCCTATCTTATATACCGCAGGCAGGTCAGGGAAAGAAATTTTCCCATGAACGATGATCAGCTTTCGGGACTTTTCTTTGTCAGTATTCTTTCTTTAATAGTGGGTGCGAGAATTTTTCATGCCCTGGTTTATGAACCCGATGGAATTTATATTCGTAATCCCTGGTTGATTTTCTGGCCCTTCAGGGACGGGCAGTTCTCTGGTCTTGTAGGCATGAGTTATCATGGCGGAGTTATTGGGGGTGTAGCTGCCATATTCATTTATTCCAAAGTAAAAAAATTCGATTTTCGTGAAACAGGCGATATGTTTGCAGCCAGTATCCCCCTGGGGTTTACCTTTGGGAGGCTGGGGAATTTTATTAATGGGGAATTATATGGCCGCATAACGGCAAGCCCTATAGGGATGTATTTTCCTAACGGAGGCATTTATCCCTGGGACAGTAATTTTGAACTGATAAAGGAAACTGCCGGGGAAATGGGTTTAATAGGGATAGAAGGCCCCTTTGGCAGCCTTAACTTTCCGCGCCATCCCTCACAGCTATACCAGATGATTCTGGAAGGCATAGTCCTCTGGGCGATAATCTGGCTTTTCAGGAAGCATAAGCCTTTTAAAGGTTTTTTAATCACCCTGTATATTTCCGGTTATGGTCTTTTCCGTTTTATTATTGAATATTTCCGGGAACCGGATTCTGCAATGGGGTATCCGATAGATTTTATTAACGCAAATCTTCCAACAGCCCTATATCATCCCCTCTTTAGCTTTTCTGCCGGGCAGATCTTTAGTTTCTTTATGATACTTGCAGGAATAGCCTGGGCGGTATTTGCTTCCAGACTGCCTGATAATAAACCGCAGTATATTTATTCACCGGATCATGAAAAGCCCATAAAAGAGAATATAGACCCGGCAGAAAGAGCTTCTCAGCGCAATCAGAGAAGAAAGATGCGAAGAAAACTAAGATAAATTAAAAATTCCATGCCATAAACAGCTTAAAGGAATTGTTTACTTTACTTGTGTCCGGAACTCCGGGAAAAAATCCCAACTCAAGCGATAAAAGACAGTTAACACCTAATGAAATGTTCCTGTAAATATTGTATATGTAAGATATTTCTATAAATTGCCAAAAAATAAAACCGCTGTCTATTCTTGGTGATGTTCCCGGATATGTCCACATCGCATAATGATAAAGATCAATTTCAAAGCGGCTTTGATGGAAAGGTATTAATGTTAAAGAGCCCCTGCTGGTTAGCCCATATCCGTAATTTTTGAATTCGTGTCTTAATATTCCTGCCTGGGTTACCCATGGTATATCAGGATGATTAAACTGCGACACACCAAGTAAATTTATACCCAAGAGATACTTACTTTCCAGAATTATATTATCTGAAAGCTGAAATTGGTTTTTAACAGACCAGCCCAGGGTTAAGCTTGCATGATTTATCGTTGAATCCGGCGGACCAAATTCACCCAATGTAAACTCACCTAATTGGAAATAATCCATGGAAAAAGACAGCCCTGTGCTTAACTTGCTTCTTTCTGTTTGGATGGGAGAAAATGACATTAAATAAGCATCGCTTGTAAACCTGTAATCACTATAATTTCCAGGGTTCATGCCCACGCCTACTTGAAATTCAAAATGCCGGTATGGTCTGTTGGTTTCTTGTTGAAATGGATCTCCGTAAATAATTTTTAGAGCCAGGTTTCCAAAGAAACCGTCAAACGAAAACCTATCTCCGTGGGTATCTATTTTATAACTTGTATGTCCATACCCTGATCCAAGTGAAAAACGCATATAATGCAGGCTACTGGCTGTATATGGAGGTTCCCAGGGAGTAATTAATCTGTGAAGTCCTGCAATCGGATTTATTAAAAATGTAAGAAATGCCGGCACTCCCCTGGAATGTGCTTCTATATACATACGGTACAGAATTTCACCGTAAACTAAACCTCCCACCGAGGTATAAATTAAATCATTTACTCCAGGAGATATGGTGGCAGAAAATACCTCATAATGGTAACTGCCCAGAAGGCCAAAAAAAAGTGACTCGTAAAACCCGAAACCGTTTACCCGTCCTGCACTGACATAAAGACCTCCCTGATAAGGATGTCCGACCTGATTGGTAATAAAGGCATCTCCGTACTCCCAATACCAGCGTCCCGGGATGGCAAGATTTTCCCTTATTGAATCGAAACTTACATGCGCCCAATAAAATCCATATAACTGGTTAAAATACATTAATGCATAATTTGGGACCATGAGTTCTGCTGTTGCTATTAATCCATGAAGCAGGGCAGATCCAAAACCCCTTGTAACAGCCAGATCCCAGGAAATTTCATTTTCTGGTTCACTGAATATATTCTGGGAGAATACACTACCTGCCTGAGCCAATATAAGAAAAACCAATATGATTACAGAACATAATTTTTTCATGTATAAAATGCTAATATAATAATAATTTTTTTTCAATTCCGTTTTAGGTATATGTCTTTTTTTTTTCCTGTTCTCCTGTTAATATACAATTATGAAGTACTACAGTACCAGAAGTAAAACTGAAGCAGTTAGTTTTTCCAGTGCAGCTCTTGCAGGGCTTGCACCGGATGGAGGTCTTTATGTCCCGTCTGAAATTCCTCAATACCCTTCTGCTGTTAAAACTTCATTAAAAACCATGTCCTTTAAAGATATTACATACGAAACCATACTACCCTGGGTTAAGGATGATATAAAAAATACTGATCTGGAAGATATGATACATTCGGCATATCCATTTGATGCGCCTGTAAATGAAACCGGTGACAGGTTTGTACTGGAACTTTTTCATGGTCCTACTGCAGCATTTAAGGACTTTGGCGCCAGGTTTATGGCCAGGGCTTTTTCCTACCTTAGAAGGGGGGAAGATAAACCTCTTAAAATTCTTGTTGCTACTTCCGGAGATACAGGGGGTGCTGTTGCAGACGGGTTTTTTAACATAGAAGGAATTTCTGTTACAGTTTTGTATCCAAAGGGCAGGGTGTCTCCCCTGCAAGAGAGGCAGATTGCAGGACTGGGCAATAATATATCTGCCCTGGCTGTGGAGGGCTGTTTTGATGACTGCCAGAGGCTTGTAAAACAGATTTTTCAGGATGAGGAATTCGGCAGATTTCACAACCTAACTTCGGCAAATTCCATTAATATATCCCGTTTAATACCTCAAGCTTCTTATTATGCATCCTCTGCCGGGCAGTTACCTTCGTCTGTAATATGTGTTCCTTCCGGTAACTTTGGAAACCTGACTGCCGGATTATATGCATATAAAATGGGTGCTCCCATAAATAAGTTTATTGCTGCAACAAATATCAATAAAACCATACCGGAATTTCTGGAAAGCGGTGTATATAAGACAAGGGAATCACAGATCACGTTATCAAACGCAATGGATGTAGGTGCACCAAGCAATTATGAAAGAATGGCAGCGCATTTTACTCTGGAGGAAATGCGCCGTTTAATTCTGGGTACGTCTGTATCAGATGAGGAAACATTAAGGACCATAGAAAATGTTTATTCCATGTATTTTTATATTCTGGATCCGCATACTGCGGTAGCATGGAAAGCAGCTGATAAGTTAAAAATGGATGGAAAGTTAAGCGGGAACAATAATTTGATTATAGTTTCAACTGCACACCCTGCAAAATTTGCAGAAACAGTGGAACCAATTACCGGTTCTGTTCCTCTTCCTCCGTCCTTGGAAAATGTAATGGAAAGGAAGGTAATTGCAAAAACAATACCTGTGGAGCTGGAAGCGTTAAGAGAATGTATTTAAATAATAAAACAGGACATTATTTATTATTTACTGTGTTTTTTTTATCATTTATTTATGGTTTACCCGCGTTGGAAATTTATGTTTCGGAAGCAGGATTAAGCCTAAATTATAGTCTGGAACACAATAGATCATTTAATTTTATTCATAATGCTGGATTATCAGGGGGAATAGAATTTAACGAAAGATATAATATGGGAGCGGGATTTGCACTTGGAGCAATAAGCGGAGAAAGGGAAATAAATGCATTTTTGTCAAATAGTTTTGCTGTTTTTCCTGTGATACCTCTTGTAGTTAATTTTAATTATATATACCACGGTATGCCTGGTTATAGAATGCAAAGTCATTCTTTACTGCCGTTTATCTCTTATGAGGGAAGCAGAGCCGGAATTGCTTTAGGTTTGAATTTAAGGACTACTGTTTTTTTTAATGACTATCATATATTTGAATCAATAATAATTATCAGGCTTTACTATAATATTGTTATAGGCAATACATATATGTTAGGTATCAGGCTGTCTAATTTTGGTGATTTTACTGCCGGTAACTTCGGGTCTAATTCAATTACATTATACTATACTGCCGGAATAAATGAAAACTGGAGTTTTAGAGGAGAAGCAGAATTAATGCAAAGCGGCAGTGAATCCCAGACAGCAGTATTTTACGGTTATAGATTGACGGGAGGTGTTAAGTATACATGGTAATTATTATCATGTTTTTTTTCGTTAGTTTTTTTTCCTCTTGCAATACGAATTTCGGAGGCTTCTTTGTTTCTACCGATTTGGATCTGAGGCTGGAAGCAAAAGATGATTTTATTTTTCTTAAGAATAATGACCTTAACACCAATTTTGGCAGTGAATATTCTTTTATGGTCATTGCAGATACCCATATAACTTACAGAAATGCCAATGGCTTTGAAAAAATCAATAATATTGTGTCATCTGACCCTGATATAAAATTTATTGTTATAACAGGAGATATTACGCAAAGAGGGCGAAGGGAAGAAATTGAAAGATTTATTGAAATTGCTGATTTTCTGAATATTCCTGTATATCCTGTAATTGGAAATCATGATATTAATTTTAATAATTGGGTAAACTGGAGGGATTTGATTGGTTCAAGCAGTTATAGAGTAAACGGAGGCAATACAAGCCTGTTTATTCTGGATTCTGCAAATTCTTTTTTTGGGAAAGAACAGCTGGACTGGCTTGAAGATGAATTAAATTCCACATTAAGTGAAAGGATATTTATCTTTACACATACAAATATTTTTGTTGAAAGGCCTGTAGGGATTCCATTAATAACCAGTGCCAGAGAAAGAGCCAGGCTTATTTCCATTCTGGGAAATAGGGCGGATTATATGTTCAGCGGTCACTCCCATGAAAACCTGTTAAGGGAGGCAGGGGGTGTTATGTTTTTAACTGTAGAAAATTTTAACAGTAACAATGTATATTGTATTGTACGTGTAAGTAATGAGGGTATCAGTTACAGTTTAGAAAGGTTATAATAAGGTATGGAGGAATTGTATGAAAAAATATAAATGGGGAATTTTGGCTACGGGAAGAATAGCAAACGATTTTGCCAGGGGGCTTGCAGTACTGCCGGATGCATCTACCTATGCTGTGGCTTCCAGAGATATAAATAAGGCCAAAGACTTTGCCGCTAAATACGGTTGTGAAAAAGCTTATGGAAGCTACCAGGAACTTTATGATGATCCCGATATAGATATTATTTATATTGGTACACCGAATACACACCATGAGGAAGCTGCCGTCAAGAGTCTGGAAAGGGGAAAGGCTGTATTATGCGAAAAGCCATTTGCAGTAAATGCCCGGCAGACAGAAAGGATAATTCAATGCGCCAGAAAAAATAATCTGTTTTTAATGGAAGCTGCCTGGACGCGGTTTTTGCCTGTTTTATGCAAAACAAGGGAACTTATAAAAGAAGGTGCAATAGGGAAGGTACGCCATGTTAACTCCGACTTTGGTTTTATGGCAAATATCAATCCTGAACACCGCCTTTTTAATCCGGCTCTTGCAGGCGGCTCGCTTCTGGATGTAGGGGTATACAATATATACCTCTGCAGTATGGTTTTTGGAAAGCAGCCTGTTGATGTGCATTCCAAAATGACTATAGGAAGCACAGGGGTGGATGAAGAATGTTCCATTAAGTTTGATTATGACGAAGGGGAGAGTGCCTTTCTGTTTTCTGCCCTGCGTTTAAGAACACCGCTTAGTGCATATATTTTTGGCACGGAAGGGCATATAGAGATCCCCATTTTCTGGAAAGGTTCCAGCTTAAAACTGGTAAAGAGGGAAAAAGTGGAAGAGTTCAATCTTTCATATATGGCCACAGGGTATCAGTATGAGGCGCAGGAAGTAATGGAATGTATAGAGAAAGGCCTAAAAGAGTCTCCCATTATGCCCCTGGATGAATCCCTTACCAATATAAAAATGGTGGACAGAATACGCAGGGACAATAATCTTCGATTCCCGGCAGATGAGGAATAGTATATAGAAGCAATATGGAAGATAAAAACTACAGGGAGTTAAATTCCATTGCCATAGACAAGTGGGTAGACAATGGCTGGGTCTGGGGAAGGCCGATTTCCAGCGAGGAATTTTCAAAGGCAAAAAACGGGGAGTGGAGCGTGCTTTTAACTCCTCTTATACCAGTGCCGAAGGAATGGTTTCTGCCCTTTTTAAAAGAGGGGAGGCTGGAAGGCACAAGGCTCCTGGGTCTTGCTTCCGGGGGAGGTCAGCAGATGCCTGTTTTCTCCGCCCTTGGTGCTTCCTGTACAATAATGGATTACTCAGAAAGGCAGCTTGAATCTGAACGCCTTGTTGCAGAGAGGGAAGGCTACGAAATAGAAATTGTAAAAGCTGATATGACTCTTAACTTTCCCTTTAAAGATGAAAGTTTTGACTTTATTTTCCATCCTGTTTCAAACTGTTATGTGGAAGATGTTTATCATGTATGGAATGAATGCTTTAGGGTGCTTAAAAAAGGCGGGGTTTTACTTTCCGGAATGGGAAGCGGAGTTTCCTATCTTGTTGAAGACAGCGATCCATTAAAGGTGGTTAATAAACTGCCGTATAATCCCTTAAAGAACCCTGAACTTTTTAAAAGAAGCATGGAAGACGAAGGCGACGGCAGTGTCCAGTTTTCCCATACCATGGAAGAGCAGCTTGGCGGACAGTTAAAAGCGGGTTTTTTGCTTACAGACCTTTACGAAGACTTTGATACCGAGGGGATAGGTCTATACTATCCTGATTTTTGGGCAAGCAGAGCTGTAAAACCTTTATCTATTCCGTTTGCTCCCAGGTAAGAGGCAAATATATTAAGCCCTGTTTTTACTGCATTATTCATTTCACTTTTTATTTTTGTCCCATACTCCGTGTATGAAGTTTCCCACCACCAGTTTTTTATTTTTAGCGGTTCTCCTTTTATATATTTAAATGGTTCCATACGGGCAATTATTTTATTCTGATACAGTACAGGCAGCACATAGTAACCGTATTTTCGCTTTGCCTCCGGTACATAGACCTCCCATGTGTATTCAAAGTTAAAAACTTTTTTTACCATGTTTCTGTCCCAAATTAAATTGTCCAGAGGTGCGAGGAACCTTGCTATACTGTCATACTGAGGTTTATTTTCCAAAAATGAGAGCGAACTTTTCTGTATATAAAATACTTCGTTTAATTCCGGTACATTAATGGGAATGATCTTCTTTTTTTCTGCAAGAACAGTAAAAGCTTTTTTTCTAAGCTCTGAATTATTAAGATAACATCCCAGCCAGGCAGTACCGCTTCTATTCCAGACTGCACCCAGGCTCCCTATGCGCCTGTGAAAGTACCACTCCAGAAATTCATCTTCTTTAGAAAAAGGATCGCGTGCATTAATAATTTTCTTTGGGATTATGTTTTCAATTAAATCATATACCTTTTGGGTGTTTTGCTTTTTATAGACCCCAAGTTTCCCTGCCAGGTATAGATAATCCATTAGAGCTCCGGAAATCTCCCTATGTCCCCACCTGTTTTTTGCTGTTTCCCCCAGTTTTATTTCCCTGGACATTAGGGGGCCGCGTTTTTTAATTTCTTCGATTACCTGTTTTTCGTAGGGGAGCACATTATTTTGTCTTCTGTAATTAAGGGTAGCGGAAGCGTCATTTTTTCTATGCTCCCTTATTCTGGAAAAATTTTTCCAGTCTTTTGTCAGGTAAATTGACATTTCCTTGTCCCAGCCGTCAATAAGAAAGCGTTCACTGTAAAGAAGCTCCTCCAGAATTTCCGCCTTATAATCTGCAACTCTGGACTGAAGAACCAAATCAGGATTTCTGCCTACGACGTTTAAAACATCGTATTGAACAGTTCCCAGTCTTTCCATTAGTTTTTTTGCACCGTCCTTACCCTTAAAATGATTGTAATTATCCAGTGAATGGTAAGAAATTAGAAAATTCCGCAGCTCGTCCATGGAAAGAGAGATTGAAGCGGCAGGTTTTGTTATTGATTTAATGGAAATCTCCCCAGCTCCTTCCTGTTTCTACACTTACCCTTAGGGGTATCTTTAGCTTAACGGCATTTTCCATTTCTCTTTTTATTAGCTTCACTGTTTCTTCTGCTGCATCCCTGGGGCATTCAAAGATTAGTTCATCATGTACCTGCAAAAGAAGGCGGGCAGGGCTCTTGGCTGCTCTTAGGGTTCTGTCAATATTTATCATTGCCTTTTTTACAATGTCTGCGGCAGAACCCTGGATAGGTGTGTTAACTGCAATTCTTTCCGCAGCAGCTTTCTCTGTTTTATTGGGTGAATTAATTGCAATGATATTCCGCCTTCTTCCCATAATGGTAGAAACAAAGCCGGAACTTTCAGTTTCCTTTATGGTACTGTTAATAAAGTTTCTTACCCCGGAATATGTTTTAAAATAACTCTCTATAAAGGCAGCAGCCTCGCTCCGGCTGATTTGAAGCTCATTGGAAAGCCGGAAGGCGCTCATGCCGTACATGACTCCGAAGTTTATTGTCTTTGCAATGCGCCGCTGCTCGCCTGTTACGCTGTCTTCATTAATCCCAAAGATGAGGGATGCTGTGCGTGCATGGACATCTTTGTTTTCCATAAAGGCGGAAACCAGGTTTTTATCTTCCGATAGGTGTGCAAGGATTACAAGTTCTATCTGGCTGTAATCGGCGGATATCAACACCCAGCCCTGCCTTGCAATAAAAGCCTCCCTTATGCGGCGGCCTTCTTCATCCCTTATCGGTATGTTTTGCAAGTTTGGTTCCCGGCTGGAAAGGCGGCCTGTCGCTGTTCCTGTTTGAACAAAGTTTGTGTGAATGCGGCCTTTTTTATCAGCCTCCATTGCAAGTGAATCTACATAGGTGGATTTAAGTTTTTGCAAGGTTCTATGTCTTAGTATGAGGGCAGGCACTTCATCTTCTCTTGCCAGTTCCTCCAGTACACCCACATCGGTGGAATAGCCTGTTTTGGTTTTTTTGCCAGGCTTTAGTTTTCTCTCTTCAAAAAGCACCTTCTGGAGCTGCTGGGTGGATGAAAGGTTAAATTCATGCCCTACAATTCTATAGGTTTCCGCCTGGATGCTGTTTAGCTCCTTTCCAAGTTCTTCTCCGTAATCCCTTAATGTCCCGGGCTCTATCATTATTCCCTCTCCTTCCATTTCTGCAAGTATGGGGAGGAGGGGCATTTCCAGGTTATAGAACAAGGCAGAGGAACTATTTTCACTGTTATTTTCTCTGTTATTTTCTTCGCTGTTTTCCTCAAGTTTTTTTTCTAAATGTATTTTAAGCCTAAGGCAATAATCTGCATCTTCAGAGGCATAGCGGCTTGCAGTTTCCAGAGGGACCTCGTTAAAGGTACTGCCCTTTGGAACTGTTTCGTTATACGTTATAAGCTTTGTATTAAAAAAATGCAGGGAGAGGGAGTCAAGCGAGTAACTGTTCCTTTCCGGATCCAAAAGCCAGGCTGCAATAATTGTGTCCCATATTTTGCATTCCCAGCGCTCAATTCCCCAGCCGCGGCTTACCTTATAGTCGAATTTTGCATTATGCGCAATTATTGTCATGGATGGATCCATGAGAAGGGGGAGCAGCATGGTTTTTACTGTATCAGGATTAACAAAGGCGGAAAAATTTTTTTCATTGGAATCAGGTTCCCCTGTTTCTTCGCTGTGAGGAGCCAGGGGTATATAGAAGCCTTCCTTTGGTTTTACAGAAAGCGCTATACCTATGGGGGTGGAATTCCAGGCATCGAGGGAATCTGTTTCAAAATCCAGTGCCAGGAATTTTTGCTTTATTGCTTTTTGTAAAATGGAATTAAGTTCAGTTTCAGATAATATGGTTTTGTAAACACCCTCTCCCAATAATGATTTATCAATTTTATTTACTGCTTCA
>Ga0099364_10005849_pt1 | contig 18096 bp, 13 predicted proteins | sample TergutTh196P3_FD_73070 | JGI IMG/M metagenome (GOLD analysis project Ga0099364, IMG submission 73070) | Microcerotermes parvus P3 segment gut microbial communities from Pointe-Noire, Republic of the Congo - Th196 P3 | ecosystem: Host-associated > Arthropoda: Insects > Digestive system > Gut ...
ATCCCTTCGGCGGCGAAATGCAGATAATGCGATTCTATTCCTGCCACTTAGGGGGCGATCCGTTCCAAAGGCTGGGCAATCAGCTGCAGACTGAATAAACAGCCGATAAAAACATATAAAAGTTTCATGATAAAGGAACTTACATAGGTTTAAGATTCTGATTTAACCGTTCAATGATCCATGACAGACGTTTAGCACGCCCCCCATCAGTTTTGGCATCTAAATACGCCCGTGTAAAGGTCTTTTTGACTGATGGCGACATTGCCTGAAAATTCGTAAAGGCTAATTTGTGTTCTCTCAATAATTCAGCTAAAATCAGGATATGATCATCTGTTAAATCCAGTTTATCAGGCATGTTCCATTGACCGTTTTGCTGTGCTTCCTTTATTTTCGCTCTGCCATAATCAGTCATTATCCCGTGCTTTTCGAGCATTTCGATTAATGTCCTGTTTTTATTCGACCACTTGCTGTTTTTCCTGCGTATGGAAAAATATTTGATGTACGTGAGGTGATCTATACTCTTCATCTGTCCGTCAATCCAACCGAAACAAAGCGCTTCTTCAAGCGCTTCGTTTGCCTTGATTGTTTTCGGACCGCCTGATTTGCCGAATAACAGCCAAACACCGCCGCTTGTCAGGCAATTTTCATGTAACCAGTTCCTGAATTCGCTTCGTGAAGCAAATATTAAATAATCAGTCATATCGCATTATGATTATGATTGGCTTACTTCCAAAGAAGCCGGTCTATGGAATATCGTCCGGGGCCGATTAAAAGTATGACAACATAAAATGTAAGGTAAAGCAAAGACAACTCTTTCGCCACAAAGGGATGTCCGGCATGGAAAACCAATGCGGCAACGCACATGGCCACAATTAACGGAATGGTCGCCAATCGTGTAAACAAGCCTAATATTAAGGCGATTGAACAAAACACCTCAGCAAAAATCACAAGCGACAACGATAAGGGACCGCCTATCCCTATCGGATCGAAATTTGGACTTACGGTCGAAAAGTTTGAAAGCTTGTTCAGTCCATGCGTGAGCATCATCGCACTAACCACAATGCGAAGTACAAGCAGTCCAAGTGAAGCTAACGATCCGCTAACGCCTTTTGTTGAAAAAAATCTTTGTAATAACATAAGAAATAATTTTTAAAATGATGATAATAATTCATGTAACTATGGGACAAAAGTACAAAAAAGATAGGACACATCTATAATCTGTGTCATTTTTTTGTGTTTTGATGCAAATAATATTTGCTGATTTTTCATTCGTTTATAAATTCTTGATTATGGTTTTAGTAGATTGATTGACTAAATAAACGATTGATTGATAAGGTATTCCGGAATGGGTTGTCAGACCGGTTTCACATGTCCGGCTATTGGAATATCCTTTGACAATACCTGTATTTTCGATTTGTGAACGTAATTTACGCAAGGCGTAAGCGTTTACTTCCGGACAGGTAAATCCTTTGTCGCCCGCAAAACCGCAACATCCGACCTCTTCCGGCACAACAACATTCGACGAACAGCGTCTGGCTAATTCTATCACCTTTACATCCAATCCCATTTTTCGCATTGAACAGGTGATATGGAGCGCCACGGGAATATCGGTTTGTACAAATTCCAACTTGTCGAGCAGGAAAGTGGTAATAAATTCCACCGGTTCGTAAAGTTTCATTTTCTGTATTGTATTCTTCATCCGGTATAAACAGGGACTTTGGTCACACAAAACCGGATATCTGCCCTTTTCACTGGCTTCGTACAGGGCTGCCTCCAATTCAGCCGATTTCCGGTCGGCAATACCGGGCATGCCTTTGCTTTCCCAAATCGTTCCGCAGCAGAGATTTTGCATGTTTTGGGGGAAAATCACTTCGTAGCCGGCTTTCTGTAACAAGGTGACCATCTCTTTTATCAAGGGCTGTTTTTCGGGCGAGGCATTTTCCAATCCCATGGTTTGGTTGATGCAGGAAGGGAAATAAACGATGACCTCACCTCCTGCCTTCTCCAAAGGGGAGGGCGCTCCCCTACCCTTTCGTGGAGTGGGTTGAGAGTTGGGGCATGGCATCGCCGAAGTCCAAAGTGGAAGATGCAGCATTTTGTGCGCTGTTTTCGCAAAAAACGTCATTATTCTTGTTCCCAGCATTTTATGAGCAATGTTGGCAAGGGCGAGTACCATCCGCAGAAAAACTTTGACGGTTGATAAATGCCTCGCAGCCCACTGGCCGGTGGCGTATCCTGCGCTGCCAACGGGATGTTCCGCCTGTCGGATACTGTGCGTTAAGTCGCTTACATTGATGCCCATCGGACAGGACATGGCACATAGACCGTCGCCGGCACACGTTTGGGCGCCCGGATAGCGGTATTGCTTTTGCAGACTGCGCAAGCGCTTAGCATCCTTTCCGGAAGCCTTCAAAAGGGCAATTTCCCGCTGTAAAACAATGCGTTGCCTTGCCGAAAGTGTAAAGCCGCATGTTAAACAGCTGACTTCACAAAATCCACATTCGATGCATTTGTCCATCTTCGGATGAATTAATGGCAACGGTTTGAAATTCTTGAGATAACAACATGAATCGTCATTGAAAATCACACCCGGATTCAATAATCCCCTGGGGTCGAACAGTTTTTTGACATCTTTCATGATTTCGAACGCTTCGCTTCCCCATTCGTACTCGACAAAAGGCGCCATATTGCGTCCTGTGCCATGCTCTGCCTTCAACGAACCATCGTATTGATCCACCACCAGATGCACCACATCATTCATCAAGGCTTCATATCGATCTATTTCTTCTTTTGTTTCAAATGATTGATTGATAATAAAATGATAATTTCCTTCCAAAGCATGTCCGTAGATACATGCGTCGTCGTAACCGTGTTTGGCAAGTAATTCCTGCAATTTGGCGGTAGCTTCCGGCAAGTCGTTGATATGGAAAGCCACGTCTTCAATCAATGTGGTAGTTCCGGAGCGACGCATTCCGCCAACGGAGGGGAAAATGCCGGAACGGATAGCCCAATATTTGGAGTATTCGTCGATTTTTTCTGTAAAATATACCGGCGAGACAGTATAAAACGGGTGCAGTGAATCGGTAATCCGGTCTATATTTTGTTGCAAATCTTGCGATGTAGAGGCTTTAGTCTCTGTCAAAACGGCAGTCAGACCTCTCTTCCCGGGATCCGTCTCTTCTTTGGAGTGAGCGGAGAGCGGGGCTACAGAGCACAGCGATTTCCAGTCCAACAGTTCAGCTCCTTTCACTATCCAGTCACCCTCTTCGTTTCTCAATTTTTTCATCGCCACCACAGCACGGCAGGCTTCCCTGAGATCGTTGAAATAGATCATAGCGCTGGCTTTGTGGGGGAAATCACATTCGGTTTGCATGGTGACTTCGGATACGAACGCCAATGTACCTTCCGAACCGACCAATAACCGGAGCAGGATATCAAAAGGGTTGTGATGGGTAATAAACGGTTCAATATTTAATCCCATCACATTTTTGATAGCATATTTGTACTGAATGCGTTCGACCAATTGCGGATTGTTGCACACACGGTCGCGAAGGGTTTCTATGCTCCGAATAAAATCGGGTTTCCGTTGTTCAAATGCCGTCCGGCTTTCCAGATCAGCAGTATCCAGCACAGTACCATCGGCAAAAACGATGCGTGCTGCCAAAATGGTTTTAGCGCTGTTGGCATGTGTCCCGCAATTCATTCCCGAAGCGTTGTTCATCACAATGCCGCCGACCATGGCGCTTTTCACCGAAGCAGGGTCGGGTGAAAACTTGCGACCATAGGGTTTCAGAATCTCGTTGACCCGTTCGCCGATGATACCTGGTTGCATGGTAATGGATTGGGCATTGGGGGCAATCGTATATTTTTCCCAGTTTTTACCGGCAACAATCAACACCGAATCGCTGATGGCTTGCCCCGACAGACTGGTACCGGCAGCCCGAAACGTAACCGGTACATGCAGCCGGCAGGCAACCGCCAGCAAACGCGATACCTCTGCTTCATTGACCGGATGAACCACAATTTGCGGTATCATGCGGTAAAATCCGGCGTCGACGCCCCAAGCCAAGCGATATAGTTCATCGGTATATATCCGTTTACGGGAGATAAAACGTGAAATTTCCTGTATAAACTGTTTCATCTGTACATAATTTGTTTTTAACAGATAGAATGGAATCCGCAACATGTGCATGCGATTTGGCACAAGTTTTTGCGTACGGATTTCATGGATCTCAATATATTTTTTCTAATTCCGCATGTGGAAAATAATGCGTTAATATTTCTTTATATGTATAGCCTTTGGCTCCCATAATGGCTGCGCCGATTTGGCATAGCCCGACGCCATGACCCCAGCCGGCGCCTTGCAGGACGAAGGTTACAGGTACGCCAACGGTTTTTTCAACAATAAATGCAGAACTGTATAGATGACTTTCGGACAATGCTTTCCGAATTTCCAATTCCTTGCCGATGACGATGGTTTGCCGGCTACCGAAGATTTTTAAACGGATGATCCTGCCCGAGACGCCCCGTTCAACCGGAATCAAATTCAACACCTCACCTACATCAACGCCGATTTTACGGAACAGCAAATCTTTGATTTCTGTTTGTGTAAGCGTGACTTGCCAACGGAAAAAATGCTGTGTTTCAAGGTCATAATCATTCAGTACCTGCTTGAGTACTTCCTTATCGCTTGTACTGCAAAAAGCGCGGGGTGTTCCCAATATCCAGGCGCGTACATTATCCTCATTCGACAAATCGGTGTCGTATCCTGTGGGAATCTCATCATTATCAATCACTTTTGTTAAATAGGGATGAACGACCGGTTCCCAAACATTTTCAAACTTTTCTGCGATACCACCGCAACATTTATGATAGCGGGCGTCGCACACCGCACCACCGTACATCAACAGTTCGCCGAAAGTGCTTTTCAGGGCTTCAAAAACCTGTGGCGAAGTCACTTTGGTAATACCCTGATACCGTTGACAATGATCATCGGCGCATACATCGAAACGGGAATGGTCTTCACGGTCGTACCAGCGGATATATCCTTCTTCGTTGCGAAGCAGTGTTTTGTAATTGGCGTCCTTCACCTGTTTTCCCTTTTCGATCTGTGCCAGCAACCAGCTGCGGGATATCACCGCGTGCGCCTTCAGTAACTCAAGAGAAGAAGTGGCGCGCATTTCCGACGAAATCACACTTAAAAGATAATCTTCAAGTGAAAGAATATTGACGGCGGTCAACATCCCGTTTTCCACAAAGATTTTCAGTTTCCCTTTAAAACGCTGTTTTTCATGGCGTTCCCAATGGAATTGTACGCCGATAACAACATGATACAGTTCAAAATCGGCTTCTTTTTCGTTTGCAGGTTCAAACAGGACAAAATCGTCGTAAATTTGCTGTCTGGCGCCCAGTTGAAGAATAAAAGAGGAATCATCACGAACGACAGCCCTTCCCATTCCATTTTCCACTCTTTCGCCGAAACATCCATTTAATTGAAATTCAATGATTTTTGAGGACATAATGCCTACTTCAATTGTTGGTATATTCATTTTCTAACAGATATATTATTAGGTTCAAAGATAGGAATAATTTCTTTTTTGAATCATTATTAAAAAAAAAATTGTTTCTTTGTGGAAAGAAAGCAATCGTTTCAATGAGATATAAAATGAAGAGAAAGCTTATTTTATTAGCGGTCATTGTTTGTTCAATGACAGGGATGCAGGCGTTGCCCTGTACTAATTTCCTGGCAGGTAAAAAAGCATCGGTAGATGGTTCTGTGATGATCAGTTATTCGGCTCTATTGCAGCTCGTCGCATGTGCCCAAATGCTACCGCGTATGGAATGGCGATTGAAGGTTAAGTAAGAATTATTAAAATAAATGGAGATGAGGAAGGTTTTTTGCATTTTTGTCTTCGCTCTTGCAGCATTTTTCGGATATGCACAACAAGAGCATTTATCAGTAGGATTTCGCACCGGTATTGCCGCTAATCACGAAGCGCCGACAATCGGTGTGGATTTTCGTTACAATGTGTTTTCGGATGCCCGCATTGCGCCGTCAATTACATACATGATTCGTTATCAAAACCAAAGCGCCTGGTACTTTGATTTTGATGGTCATTACGTGTTTGATATAACCAATAAATTCTCGTTTTATCCCATTGGCGGGATCAGCCTCTCTATTTGGGATTGGCACAGCAGGTTTAGTGATAAGGTTACCCAAACGCGTTTGGGATTGAATGTAGGATTAGGCGCTGAAGTGAAAATAATCTATCAACTATCTGTCGGTGCGGATATGAAATACAATGTCATTCGCGATTATCATCAGGCATTGGCTGCTGTTCGGGTAGCGTATCATTTTTGAATACCGTAAGACCGGGTGATGGTAAGACCGTAAAAATTATGTAGGGGCGTGTCCTGTGTGTCCGTCCAATAAAGACTGTAAGCAAAAAACATAAGAATTTGCGATTATAATCGCAAATTCTTATGTTTTTTGCTGTTTCATTTGAATGTGAATGTTGAGGACAAATCTATACAGGGCCGCTTCATTACTTTTTCAGGGTGATGATTACCACGCCATTTTTGCCTTTTTCACCATAATTACTATAGGCTGCCTGGTCTTTGAGCACTGATATGGATTCAATATTTTCAGGACTAATATTTGCAATCGTGCAGGTCTCTTTTCCATCAACAATATATAAAGGAGTGTCAACATACGGCGCTTGCGTTGATGTTGAGTCTTGCCACCTCATTGTCGGATTTTGGTCTGTGGCATTTACAGGAATGTCAACTTTTAACGATTGAGCGCTTTTTGTGGTGATAATCACTACGCCGTTTTTGCCTTTTTCACCATATGGCAAATGATCGGTGGCAGCGTGGGATTTTAAAATTGATATTGATTCAATGTTTTCAGGAAGAAGGTCTTCTATCGTGTCAGTTTCTTTTCCATCAACAATATATAATGGAGGGCGATCTCCGCCGAAAATATTATTGCCGGCAGATGAGTCTTTTCCATCACTAATTGTTATTGGATGATTTGCGGTCTGTTTTTGCTGCACTGGATCTTGCTGTTCCTGTCTTTTCATTTCATTCAATCCCAAAACCTCTTGTGTTTCAGGAAAAAAATGATTGCTTTCAAACGCTGTAAATAAATTGACAGATTCATTTACATTGCTTTCATTCACCTGGATTCGGGCAAAAGCATACACAGACAGTATGCCAAACGGGAGCAACAATAAGAGCTTCAACCGTGCCCATTGGTTTGATTTTTCTTTTAACATCATCTTAATACGTTTTTTAATTTTACTGTGATTAAAACTGTTGGCAAGCGTATAGCAGTTGGCGCCAACGGCCTTCTTCACTAACAATAATTGATATTTTTTTGCATCAATGCCTGATTGTAGTACACTTCGATCGGCCTGATATTCATGTATGTCTTTTAACTCGCCCACTAACAGCCACATGACAGGATTGAACCATTGAACAAGCAGCAGAAACTCCATAAAGAGAATATCGATACAATGAAAATTCCTGATATGGGCTTGTTCATGGCAAATGATTTCGTCCGGATGATTATGATAGTCTTCTTCTGACAAAATAATGTATTTTCCCCAACTGAAAGGGGCTATGTTTTGAGATACAACGACTAACGTTTGATTGGCATGTGACAGCTTCCTGCCCTTGCGGATAATATAAAACATAGCGTAAGTTGATTTTAACAGAAACGCCAGATTCATGGTAGCGCCCGCAAGAAAAACGATCCACAGTATTGCTCCTGCATGGATATCTTTTTTGGCAAGTTTATCCTGTAATGCTGAATAAGTCGGTTGACCTGCGTTTGATTCGTCCGGTATAACTTCCAAAACCAGTAGTTCTTCCATCATAACAAAAGATTTCTGAACAATCGTAGGATCATGGATGGATATTTTTATAAGTGGGAGGCAGAAACAAACAACGACTCCTGCCAACAATGTAAAGCGGTTGAACCGAAAAAAGGTGTCGTTTGAGAGGAATGCTTTGATACATACGTAGAAGAAGGCAAGGCAAATTCCTGATTTGATTAAGTATATAAAGAAAAGTCCCATCGTATTCTATTGATGTTTGATGTGCCGAATCAATTCCTGTAATTCATCGATTGATAACTTCTCCTCTTTTATCAAGGTCGATACCACACGCTTGTAGGAACTGTCAAAATATTTATCGACCACATGGCTTAACGAAGCTTTCCGATAGTCGTCCTCCGAAACAAGTGCATGGTACTGATGTGTGTTTCCATAAGTTTTGTATCCGATATATCCCTTATCTTCAAGTGTTCGGACAATAGTCGATAATGTATTATAGTGAGGTTTCGGTTCATTTTGGAGTTCAAGTAATTCACGAACAAACATAGGCCCTTGTCTCCAAAAATAACTGAGTATCTCTTCTTCTTTTTGCGTTAATTTTCTCATGATTGCCTGTTGAAAATTTAAAAATTTCTTTTCTGCCGGCAAAGATAACTACAAAATACAGTAATACAACTATAAAATATAGTAGATTTATGTTTTTAACAACAATTAACTATTATGGCGATAAAAAATACTTTTATTAACAGTTTAAATGATTATTTTTGCATTAATTTTTAAATCATGCAACAACCTGTTTATTCCCAACTGATCGCCAAGTCGTTTTCAATTCCTGAACGACAGATTGCCAGAACCGTCGCATTGCTTGACGAAGGCGCTACCATTCCGTTTATCAGCCGCTACCGGAAGGAGGTGACGGGGGGACTTGATGAAATTGCCATTGGCGGAATCAAGCAGTTATATGAAAAACTTTGTGAGTTGGCAAAGCGGAAAGAAACCGTCATCCGTTCGATTGAAGAACAGGAAAAAATGACGCCTGAACTGAAAAAAAGGATTGAAGATTGTTGGGACAGTGTGGAATTGGAAGATATCTACCTGCCTTTCAAGCCGAAAAGGCAAACAAGAGCAGAAATTGCACGTAAAAAAGGATTAGAGCCGTTAGCCAAGATATTGATGGTTCAAAACGAACAGGATGTGTATCGTAAGGCGGAGAAGTTTATAAACGAAGATGTTACCGATGCCGAAGAAGCCTTGCAGGGCGCCCGTGATATCATCGCTGAGTGGGTGAATGAAAACGAATCGGCACGCAATGCGATGCGTAACATTTTCAGGCGCGAAGCAGTTATTTCCTCCAAAATAATCAAGGGCAAAGAAGAGGAAGGCGCTAAGTATCGCGACTATTTCGATTTTGAAGAACCGTTGTCCCGTTGCTTTTCACACCGTTTACTGGCCATGCGTCGCGGCGAAGCAGAAGGATTCCTGCGTGTCGTAATTTCGCCCGATACGGATCAATGCCTTGAAGCTTTGAATCGCAAATTTGTCAGGGGGCGTACCGAATCGTCCGATCAGGTCGAAACAGCGGTGAAAGACAGTTTCAAACGCCTGTTGAAACCTTCTATCGAAACAGAATTTGCAACTCTTTCCAAAGAAAAAGCCGACAATCAGGCTATCAAAGTTTTTGCTGAGAATCTCAGGCAGTTATTACTTGCGCCTCCTCTCGGTCAGAAGCGTGTATTGGGAGTTGATCCGGGTTTTCGTACCGGCTGTAAACTGGTATGCCTTGATGCGCAGGGAATGTTGTTGCATAACGAAACCATCTATCCCCATCCGCCTCAAAGTGATCGAATGAAAGCTGGAAATAAGGTCGTATCGCTTGTCAGCGCATATTCCATAGACGCCATAGCGATTGGCAACGGAACAGCAAGCCGTGAGACGGAACAGTTTATCACGAATCTGCGTTATGACCGCAAAGTACGGGTATTTGTGGTCAGTGAAGACGGCGCTTCGGTCTATTCTGCCTCAAAGATTGCGCGCGATGAATTTCCCGCATACGACGTGACCGTTCGCGGGGCGGTAAGCATTGGTCGACGCTTGATGGATCCATTGGCCGAATTGGTCAAAATCGACCCTAAATCAATCGGAGTAGGTCAATATCAGCACGACGTCAACCAGACGGAATTGAAGACGTCGCTCGACCAAACTGTCGAAAGTTGTGTAAACCAGGTGGGCGTAAACTTGAATACGGCCGGTAAACATCTGTTAATGTATGTTTCGGGATTGGGGCCAGCTTTGGCGCAGAATATTGTGGATTACCGTACGACGCATGGTCCTTTCAAAAGCCGCAGGGAACTGTTGAAGGTTACGCGTCTGGGAGAAAAAGCCTTCGAGCAGGCGGCAGGATTTCTGCGAATACCGGATGCGGAAAACCCGCTGGATAATTCAGCTGTTCATCCCGAAAGCTATGCAATAGTGGAAACAATGGCTAAAGATTTGAATTGCGATATGGCAGAATTAATCAGGAATAAGGATTTAAAGAAGCATATCCAGCTCGAAAAGTATGTGAATGATAAAACCGGAATGCCTACCCTGCTTGATATCATGGAAGAATTGGATAAGCCGGGACGCGATCCGCGGCAGGGTATTAAGATATTTTCATTTGACCCGAATGTACGAACTATCGCCGACCTGCGGGAGGGTCTGGTTTTGCCCGGAATTGTCAGTAATATCACGAATTTCGGATGTTTTGTGGATATTGGAATCAAGGAAAAAGGACTTGTCCATATCTCCGAAATGGCTGACAGGTTTGTGTCCAACCCGACAGAAATTGTTACCATTCATCAGCATATCGAAGTTAAAATTCTGAGTGTTGATTTGGAAAGAAAAAGAATACAGCTGAGCATGAAATTATAAAAACATAAAACAGTTTAATTTTTTCCAAATATCTACCCGTTTTTTTTACAACTATCTTTTTTTATTTTATCTTTGTCTTTTAATATTAATTTTTTGAGCTATGAAAAAGTACTTGTTTCTATTATTTCTGCTTCCTGGTTGGGCATTGGCGCAGAACTGGCAAATCGTTGAAGCATCTTCGTCCGAAGACTTGTCCGGCAAAGTTTCGACTCATCTGCAATATCTCTTTCCTGAATTTACTTTAGGAGAGGTATTTTTTCTGAATGCACCGAAAGGTAACGGTTTGTTAAACTACAACATGCTTGCCGGGGAAATGCAATTTATTGACAATGATGATGTTATGGCTCTTGCCAATGTGAGAAATGTGGCTGTGGTGAATATTGAAAACCGTAAGTTCTACCCTTTGAACAGCAAGGAGTTTACGGAAGAGTTATTGTCGACCGACAGATTCCAGTTGAGGGTACGACGTAAAGGCAGTGTCATTCAACACAGTAAAAATAGCGCCTACGGTACATCGTCGTCCACGTCGTCAATCACATCGTATAGCAGTGTAAACAACGACGGAGGGCAATTTATTAACCTGAAAGTGTCTTCAAATGTACTTGTCTCCTTGAAATACTTTTACTATTTAGTGGGATCCAATGGTAAATATACGCAGATTAAGAATATAAAAACCTTTACGAAACAATTCCCCGCACATAGTGCAAAGATAGAAGCGTTTGCGAAAGAACGCCGCATACGGTTCGATAATGAGGAAGATCTGAAAACGTTATTAGTGTATTGCAGTGATTTGTAGTTGGTTGTGGGTTGATAGTTCAAGGTTTACACTTTGAATCTTGAACCTTATCATTTCAACATCATCTTTGTCAGGTTTTCATTCGTTCCGTCGTCTTTGATCAGAATATCCTCTTCCAACCGCACGGCAAAGCCTGCATATTGCTGATATACAGTCTGAATCTGATTGGCAAAAGCCATAAACTCCTCCTCCGAAGCCAAGCGGACTAACCGTTGCGGTCTGGCATCCAATCCGTCCAGGGGGAAATAAAGCCCCGGCTCGAAAGTCAATATCATTCCGGGGATATAAACCCGCCGGTCGCCCGGAATCATGCGCAAATAATCGTTCCATACATCGTGTGTGTCTAAACCGATATGGTGTCCGAATCCGTGCTGAATCCAGAATGCCCGCTGCATAGGGTTTTCCTTGTCCGTAATCAGACCTAATTTAAATAACCCGTCGATCAGTACATCCTGGGCGCTTCGTTCTACCTGTGCGTGAAAATTCCCTTTCACCATTCCTTTGACTCCTGTTTCCAGCGATTTATACACCAAATCATAGATGGTCTGTTGTTCCCTGGTGAATTTTCCTGACATGGTAAATGACACCGTAATATCGGCCGTATACTTGTCTTTCAGCGCGCCAATATCCAAAACGATCATCTCGTCTGGTCCGGGCGCCTTATCAGTAATGCCTGCATGGGGCGAAGTCCCCAGGTTTCCGGACGCAACCTGCTGAAAGGCAATCCCGTCGTACCCTTCCCGCTCAAAGCCGGTTACCATCAGGTTAAAAAGGTCTTGCTCGGTCATGCCGGGTTTCATGTTGTTGTACATGTACTTAATTCCTTCGGCTGTAATCCGGCATGCCTCCCGAATCACTGCAATCTCTTCCTCATCTTTTACCGCACGTTTGTAGACCAAAATCGAATCGGCATTGACAAAAGGCGCCTGATAAAAATACTTTTGATTGAAATCGGACGAAAATGCCGACAGGATCAATCGCTTTTGAGCCGTTTTTGTTTCTTCGATAAAGGCTTCCAGTTCCTTGATTTGATTCGGTGCAAACATTGTACCGTTCTCTCCCCGATCCTGCATATCGAAGGCATAGACATATCCCGACGTATCAATTCCGGTAAGGTAGTAGAAGTTCTTATTCAGATTTCCGTTGTGCATGGTGGAAGGAATAATGGCAACTCCTGTGCGAACTTCCGTGGCAAACAACTCACGCCGCTTTGCAAAAGCCGCTTCACTGAAATTCTGCCCAAATAATGTGGGCGCAATACACATCAATAGTGCAAAACAGATTGTTTTCTTCATCATGTTATATATAATCAACTGCTGCAAAAATAACAAAAAAAATCTGGATTAAGGAAGGCGGACAAAAAAAATGCTGCAAATTTATGACGGAACGAAGGCACCAACTTATTCGCAGGTAGTTGTTACCAGACATGCTGATTGAAAAAGAAAAATCAGTTGGATATTCCAATCACTAATATTTTATATATTTGCATTATAAATAGCTGATTGAAAATGAATAAATTTATTAAGCGAACGACCAACAGAAATAGCGCCTGTTCGACACAGCTCCGCCTGTTTTGTTTATAATGAAACAAAAAGTCATCCATTTGTATGTTCGTTGATCGGACAATTTGTATAATATTTTCAAACATCTAAAAATCAGCGACAAATTTAGGAACTAATTTAGGAACAACCAACATTATTTCAAAAAATATTTTGTTACTGCCTGACGCAGCGAACGCCAAACGCCATATAGTCGGCGTAAGAACCATAAGCCGTACTTGCCGAAGTAGCGTTAAAGCCCATAGCGCCTGCTTCTGGTACCGATGTACTAGGATTAATTATTGTAGCATTCCCCCAGTAGCGTCCTTGAATATTTGTAACACCAAAATCACCAAAATAGCCTGCCTCTCCGTTACCCGAATATCCGCGCAACCCGTTTGCCGGAAGGAATTTTGCCGGATTGGGCGTTCCACCGTTGCTGTTTCGGATCGGAAATTCGGCGCCCGGAACAGAATCAAATACACTCGGGATGGTGCTGAGCATGCCATTTCCCCACCAGTGTGCACCACCTGAACCTACGGTACCGAATGTAAAATCCCCGTTTTGAGCAGGGGTCGGTAACATCCATTCGCCATTGTCAATCAAAGGATTGGGATTGCTCAGGTTGGCAATAGCGCTCAGATCCAATCCTACTAAGCGGCACGGATCGCCCAGACCCGCCCTGACATTGCTTAAAGTATGAAACGCAGGGTCATCGAACGTGACCGGATGAGTTGATGCAGGCACATAAGGGATTGTTGCCCAGCCGGCAGAGCCTGTTCCTGAAATGGTGGCAACCGGACTCCATGCAACATGGATTGCTGCGTTGAATACGGAAGTATTTGTGCCGGGTAATGTCTGGTTAGCGCTTCCTGCGCCGCTAAATATGCCTACTACGCTGCCGAATCTAAAGTGTAGCCCTGCGTCTGTATAGTTGCCGGTAAGGACATAGCGTCCAGCCGGATACGTTGCATCCGGCTCTTCCCATGTGATACGCTCTGCATAGCCGCCCGGTTCATATGCTCCCTGTACAACTGCCACCTTTAACGTACTGCCTAAGAGAATGTTGGCTGCACGACTAATGGTGGTCGAGGGATTTCCGTCAACCATAAGGTAAACGGTTCGATTACCTGTGCCAGTTACCGACATACCTGCGCCGGAGCCGTCTGGGTTGAGCGTGAGCCGCATCCACGGCATGTTTGAAGTGAGTATCCACGATCCGGTAGCCGTTACGTTCACCACTTGATCCGGCGCCAGCGCCGGCGTGTAGGCTGAACCTGAGAGCGTAATAGAGGAAGGAGAGATAACAGGTTGCGGCGGAACTACCGGATCGTTCTCGTTGCGGATACAGCGGACAGTGTATCCTTCCGCACCTGTAACGCTGGTGTTAACGTACATAGTGCTTGAAGTGAAATGCATGTGATATGCGCTGAAACCGCTGGTAGCAGGAGGAACTGGCTCGCTTAACCAGTAGTATCCTGTCGTTCCCTGACTGTTAATGTTGCCGGAGCCGTTTATGAACCCTGAGGCAGGCATAAACGTTCTGAGCAGACCGTTCACATTGTCGGGGAATATAACGCCCGGAACATCGCCCAAGGTGGTGCCGGCAGCAGGGAGGGTGGTCCAGAAAATGGAACCGGTAACATAATTAAGCAGTTGCTGGGTTATAGCCTGATTCTCCGCATTGGTCGGCATTCGCCAGCCTCCCTCGCCCGACTGCTTGAGCGACAGCTCCAAACCGTACAGATCGGCATCGGCGCTCATCGTATTAATCTGAGCCACAGTCATGCCTATCAGGCGGCAGGGGTCTCCTCTGCCGTCTTTCACGTTGGCAAGGTTATGGTAGCTGTCGTTAGAGATACTGCCCAAGCCCGGATGGAGGCTTGAGTGCCATCCCGGAACACCGTCGGGAGTAGTGGTAAGCGCTCCGTATGTCGTAATCGCGAATGAGCCGGGTTTGAAAGCGAGATAATTGTTAATCGTTGAGTTTATATTGTGTACATTCAATCTTTCCATCGCCAAATCCTGCGTACCGTTGGCTCTGCTGTATAGCCCCACCACGCCGCCAAATTTGAAATAAAGCCCGGCGTCGCGCTCATTTCGGGTAATCACCAACTTGGCGCTGGCGCCGACACCTTCAACCGTAATACGGTCGGCGCTTCCTCCCTGTCCCTCCTGATAGATTGTGGAGGCGACATCCGACACAACGCCGTTCAGATACACTTCGGTATCCCTGTTGGTATCCGACATGTTGGCGGTAGCCACAAGATAGACGGTATGCACACCCGCTCCGCCGCTGACAGTGGGGCTGCCGGAAGAGCCGCCGGTGGTGTTGAGCATAAGCCACGAATCGCTTGATGTGAGCGTCCAGCTGCCCGACGCCGTTACCGTAAGCCTGTCGGGAGCAGCTGCAGGCGTATGCGCCAGATAGGAAAGGTTGATTTCGTCGGGTGTAACTGTGATACCGCTCGAACTGTTCGTGAAGCGTAAATAAAGCATATATTCCGTGCCGGGCGCTAACGGGGACGTGTAGTTGGTGGTATACGGACCGTTATAGGGATTTCCGTCGATCCTCACGCTGTCGATTGTTACGACAGGAGGGTTAGCGGGCGTATATACAAAATGTTCCTCGCTGGGCCAGATGCGCGCTAAGCCTGCAGCTTGCCAGTCAACCGGAATCTGATCGGTGGCGCCCGGCTTCAAATCGCCGGAGCGAACCGTCAGCATGGGGAAAGTATGGTCAAAACGGGCGCCAAAAATCGCATGGATTACACTGAGGGGGCTGAGGAAGGTTTCGGCTTTCACTTCGATCTTTGAGAACAAACGGTCAAGCGTGATATGTACGTTTGTGTTGCCGAGACCTACCGTTTTAAGCGTATCGCCCCACAGCAGGTCGCGGGGACCAATAGCCGCAATCATATCAGTGAAGGCAGGCATGGTGATGGTGTCGTTGAATGAATACGCTACGAACAGGACGCTTCCGGATGGAACTGTCATGGGAGGCGTACCGTGCGGAACAAGAGCGCCGCCAGTTATCCTGTAATCGGCATAAACGAGTTGGATGGTATCGTTTGGAACGGTAAGGATATCGTAAGCAACGATGCGTATTTTCGTGTCTTCGTCAAGCCCTGAAGAGCGCAGCCTGACAGGGGCTTCATCTTCGATAAAGGAAGCGTACATGTATAAAGACGCATCCGCTGGCTCCCGCTTTGAAACCCCCGCTAATTCCCCCACAGGGAGAGAATACCCCTCCTTCGGAAGGGTTGGCTGCACTGTACTGCGGACAGTTACTTCGCTTCTGCCGAAGCCAATCTCATGCACGGTAAAGTGCACGGTAACCGGTTCGCCTGTCGCAGGCACAAGCATAACACCGCCGTTGCCGGACGTATCTTCTTCCCGCTCACAGGAAGAAAAGAGATATGTCAAACCGATCAATATCAGTGTAATAGCGAAAAACAAAAAGGGGTAGCGCCCGAAATAAAATGCTCCGTTTATTTTATCTGTCATGATAAATAAATTATCAAAAAACCTTTAATTTATCATCATTAATAATCACTTTGCCACCGACTTGCTTGATAACCGCTATGCCCTGGTCGATACATTTCTGCTCCAGTTCGGAGTAAAAACTCAGGGAGGCTAAACCGAGAAATATGCTGAAATCTTTATAATCGGGACATAATATCCGAAACGTTTTAGCTTTGTCTAAAACCTTGGGGATGTCATTCTCATGGGCTTTATATTTCACTTCGACGATGGCTACCGATGCGTCATTGTACATCACAATATCGTATTCGTCTTTCAGGCTGATTCCTCTGATTCGCAGATTTTTTTCTATTTCATTGAAATGCTCGCCGAAGAAATTACGCTGGCCGACTTCAAATGCGTTGAAAAAATATTCTTCGGCAAATGAACCGTGATTGTTTGCCCATGAACCGAGCAGGGAGTGCATCTCTTTAAATTTACGGTCGGTCTCCTGCATTCGACGGTCGGTCTCCTGCATTTGACGGTCGGTTTCTCTAAAGGCTGCCCATACACTTTCCAGGGTATTCTCTGAATTTTGAATAATATGTTCCATTATAATGATAATGTAAAATCAAATTTTTCAGCAAAGATACGATTTTTATTTGATATAATGCACAAAAACAGTTATTAGTTGGCAACTCCTTTATTTTCTTATTGTTATAATAAGCGAATACGGAAAAATAAGCTAGATACATCCCAGCTACTAAGGGCTAAAAGCAGCTATTATTGAGTTGTGCAACGAACACTACCAACCGGCGCCGACGAAGATTAAGGGCCTTTATACGTGATAACAACAACACCGTGGCCGACATTACCGGTCATCGTGCCGCCGTTCGGATTGGGCATGCTTAAATTTCCTGCGGTCATAAGGGTATTGGTAAATATCAGGTTGCTAAAATGATTGGGTTGGTTGGTATGACTTCCGGACGAATTGACGGCATTGCAGCCGGGGTGGCCGCTGATAAAGCTGGAGCCGCCGCCACCTGCTAAAACATTGTGGCCGCCGCCATAGTAACCGCCGCCGCCGCCGGCACGATGTGAAGTATCAAGACTAATATTATGTCCGGCATTTACACTTGCTGTTCCGCCATTTCCGCCCTGTCCGAAACTTCCGTTTATTGCATTACTTCCGGAAGAAATTCCGCCTGCCGATTGTGTTCCACCGTAAGCTGTATATGTTATCGCTTTATACAATATGCTACAATCACTACCCGATAATCCGCCGCCAGTACCATATTTGTGATCTTCAGCGCCAACAAAACCGCCTGCGCCGCCTGCGACCATAATTCTATTGATAAGTCCTGTTCCACCGAATCGTATATCTGTTGCTCCGCCGCCGGAACCACTGTTGGTATCTCCAGAATAATTAAAGGCATTGCCACCGCCATTATAACCGCCCGGAATAATACTCCCTGATGGTTGCCCGGAAAGACCCTGACCGCCAATATAGAGAGATAAAGCCTGTCCGGATCCTACATTTAAGTCTCCTTTT
>Ga0099364_10005850_pt1 | contig 18094 bp, 14 predicted proteins | sample TergutTh196P3_FD_73070 | JGI IMG/M metagenome (GOLD analysis project Ga0099364, IMG submission 73070) | Microcerotermes parvus P3 segment gut microbial communities from Pointe-Noire, Republic of the Congo - Th196 P3 | ecosystem: Host-associated > Arthropoda: Insects > Digestive system > Gut ...
GATCGAGCTTGTCAGGGAGTTTCGCGGCGTCAAGTTTTACAACGATTCCATAGCGACGAGCCCGGGCCGCACGATAGCGGGGCTGCAGTCGTTTGACCGGAAAGTGATACTCATCGCCGGGGGCAAGGACAAGGGGATCGGGTTCGACGAACTGGGCGGCGAGATAGCCAAGCATGTAAAAACGCTTATCCTGACCGGCCTGACGGCGGGGAAAATACGCGACGCAGTCGTGAACGCGCCCGGATACGCGGGCATGCCGGAAATAATTATCCGCGAAGACTTTGAGCAGGCCGTGCGGACGGCGGCGGAGTTGGCCGAAGATGGAGACGTCGTTCTGTTGTCGCCCGCATGCACTTCGTTTGACAAATTCAAGAATTTTGAAGAACGCGGGAACGCGTTTAAAAGCATAGTTAATGGATTGTGAATTGAGAGTTATTTCAGTGTACAGTGTACAGTGTACAGTGTACAGTGTACAGTGTACAAATATGGACGAAAGTACGGTGGCCTGGCGCGCCGCCTGTAGGGGTGCGATTCATCGCGCCCGAGACCGTCAAATAGCAAAATGCGGAAATCCATGTAGGGGCAACCCTTGCGGTTGCCCGCATGGGGTACGGAAATATATAGCGTTTTTTCAAGTTTGTTAGGGTTAGGAGTTTTGTCTTGGCTATTTCGGATAGGGTGTTGGAGCTTTCGGTTAGGGCGACCTGCGATGCCAGGGAGCGTTTTGATGAAATTGACGGGGTCGCGCAGGTCAATTCCGGGAAAGTCCTCTCGGCGTTTCGCCGCCATAGGGTGTCGGACGCATGTTTTTCAGGCACGACCGGATATGGCTATAACGACAAAGGCCGCGATACGCTCGATATGATTTTTGCCGACATCATGGGGATGCCGGCGGCCCTGGTTCGCGCCGGGTTCGCAAGCGGGACGCATGCGATAACCGCCGCGCTGTTCGCCGCGCTACGTCCCGGGCAGACGCTAGTATCGGCTACAGGGACCCCGTACGACACGCTTCTGGGCATCATAGGGGTTAAAGGAGCATTCAAAGGTTCGTTGAAAGAGTATGGGATCAATTACTCGCAAGTCGACATGATCGAAGGCAGGGAAGCGGACCTCGGAGCCATCGCCGCAGCCGTTCGCGACCAAAAAGCCGGCGCGGTGCTGGTTCAGCGTTCGCGCGGATATTCGACGCGGCGCGCGCTGTCAGTGAGGGAGATAGGGGATATTTGCGAGACGGTCCGAGGAGCCAATAAAAATGCGGTGGTTTTCGTTGACAACTGTTACGGGGAGTTTACGGAGATGATAGAACCGGGGGACGTGGGCGCGGACTTGATCGCAGGGTCGTTGATTAAAAACCCGGGCGGCGGGATTGCCCCGACGGGGGGATATGTGGCGGGTAAAGAAGATTTGGTCGAAGCCGCCGCATTCAGGCTGACGACGCCGGGAATAGGCGGGGAATGCGGCGCTACGCTAGGCATAAACAGATTATTGTACCAAGGGTTGTTCATGGCGCCTCATACTGTGGCGCAAGCGATGAAAACCGCGGTATTCAGCGCGAGGTTGTTTGAGCTGATGGGCTTCAAGACATCGCCAGGTTTTATCGACGAGCGTTCAGATATCGTTCAGATGATAGAATTGGGGTCGCCTGAGCTGCTTGAACTCTTCTGCAAGGGTATCCAGTCAAGTTCGCCCGTTGATGCTTTTGTCACGCCCATGGCGTCTGACATGCCGGGATATGATTGTCCCGTTATAATGGCGGCGGGTTCGTTTATTCAGGGGGCCTCAATCGAATTGTCGGCGGACGGGCCGATGCGGGAGCCATATAACGTATTTGTGCAAGGCGGTTTGACATTTGAATCAGCCAAACTAAGCATAATGCAAGCCGCTTCGCTTCTTGAAAACCTTAGCTTGAAAAACCCTTAGCTATTGACAAAACCGATTAGCGCGAGTATAATTTCACATGCACGCAGCGGGTTTGTGTAACGGTAGCACGACAGACTCTGACTCTGTTTGTGAGGGTTCGAATCCTTCACCCGCTGCCAATTCTAAAAGCCTAGAGCCGCAGTCGTTTGGGTGGTCTCGGGCTTTTCGGTTTATGATCGGAATTCCGATGAAACGAGGTGTTATTATCAAAAAGCATGGTTTCGCGCGAACGGCAGCTATAATTGCCGTGCTAGTTCTTACGTTGCTTACAACGGCATGCGGGGGCATATTGTCATTATTATTGCCGGTCGACTTGAGCGGGCCTGCGGAAAGAGACATGAATGAGTTTGCACCTGCGTTGGAAACACCGGTAGGGACGCCAACCGGCACTCCGCAAACCGAGGCTCCGCTGACCGAGTCTCCGCCGACCGAGGCTACGCCAACCGGCACTCCGCCGACCGAGTCTCCGCCGACCGAGTCTCCGCCAACCGGCACTCCGCCAACCGGCACTCCGCCAACCGAGTCTCCGCCAACCGGCACTCCGGCCGCGCCGACCCCTGACAGCCCCGCCCGCGACGGCGAAAACGAGCCAGAAGGAAACGCGGCCCTCTCTGCCTTCCCATTTCAATTCAGCGCTTGGGATTTGTACGGCAATGCGGTTACCGAATCGACGATTGGCGAAAAACAAGTGTTCTTCGTGCATCTCTGGGGGACTTGGTGCGCCCCTTGCATCCAAGAAATGCCCGATTTGGCCGAACTTGCGAAAAGCTACGGCGACCGGGTCGGTTTTCTGGGGTTGGTAGATGACTTCTCGAACACAAGCGGCGCAATTCGCATAATCGAATCGGCGGACATGCCGGATTCTTTCATAATGATCGACGCGGAGGAGCCGAGCGTTAGGCCCATCCTCGAATTAGTCACGACAGGCTATGTGCCAACAACGGTTTTCATATACAAAGGAGACGCGTACGGCCCGCTTGTCGGCGCGTATGGCGAGGAATACGCCATATATCTTGACGCGCTGCTTGACGGAGAATATGACTAATGCGGCCTTCGGCCGCGAGGGATCAGGGATCAGGAATCAGGGGTTAGGAGACGGTGGAACGATTTGAAAAACGCGAATGTCAATATTTTTCGAGCGGCTTTCGCCATGCTTGGCGCGCTCATGATTGCGGCGGGAACGTTGCGGGGCGAACTGAACGAGGTGATGAGAAAAGCCATAACCGTCTGCTTGGAATGCATCGGAATAGGTTGACGTTATGGACAAGCTGAAGAATGACTCAAAGCGCCTATTATCGCAGCTTGCATTCTTCATGCTGCAAAACCCCCTGCTTAAAAACTTCGCGGGCGGGACAATCTATCAAGGCGAACTGAAAAAAATATGCACGCCGGGGCTGAACTGCTACTCCTGCCCGGCGGCCGTGACATCGTGCCCAATTGGAGCGATGCAGTTTTTCTTTGCAGGGGCGAAGCAAAGCATAAGCATGTATGTGACGGGGTTTCTGCTGCTCACGGGGGTCATTTTCGGGCGGTTCATATGCGGGTACCTCTGCCCTATGGGATTGCTGCAGGACCTTCTGTACAAAATAAAAACGCCTAAACTGAAAGTCAGGCTGCGTTATGCGAGATACATCAAATATGTTGTGCTCGCGTTATTTGTATGCATATTGCCGCTAATCATAAGGCACGAATTGTCAGGCTTGGGTTCGCCCTGGTTTTGTGAATATATATGCCCGTCGGGCACGATTTTTGCCGCCGTCCCCCTGCTTGCGGCAAATGATTTTCTTCGCCGGATGATCGGCGCGCAGTTTTTCGTCAAAGCCTCGGCAGCCGCCGGGATAATCTTCATTTCAACCGTAGTTTTCCGCTTTTTTTGCAGAACGCTGTGCCCGTTGGGGGCAATCTACTCGCTGTTTAACAAGTTCGCTTTTTTCAGGATTCATCATTCCGACGAGAAATGCGCTTCATGCGGGCGATGCAAAAGCGCTTGCCATATATTGATTGACCCGGCGGCCAACTCGCCGGAATGCGTTCGCTGCGGGAAATGCGTTAAAAGCTGCGGCGCAAAGGCTCTGGGATATCGCAAAACGGCCCCCGAGCCGCAATCCCCTGCTGTCTTTCGAGGGGATTCCATGTCAAGCACGGAATGACGAAGTATCAATAATCGTTTATTTCATCGTTTGGGTTCCGATCGTCTTTCCGTCTGAGAATGCTTTGCCGACCTTGCGCCCAAGCGAGTAATAGCCTCTGCTGTCAAACGCGAAAATGAGCGGCCTGATTTGCTCAATGAGCGGCTTGGTGGCGTTGTCATACACCTCGCTGTCCACTTTCACATTTACGATTTCCCCGACAAACAGGGTGTGCAGGCCCAGATCGGCTATATGTACGACGTTGCATTCCAAGTTCAGCGGGAACTCGCTGATATACGGGGCGTTGACAAAATCGCTTTTGACCGGGGTGAGGCCCGTGACGGCGAACTTGTCCTCGTTTCGCCCCGAAACCATGCCGAGATAATCGGCTATTTTCACGTATTGATCCCCGGGGACATTGACGGTGTAAGCCTTTATTTCCATGAGGCTGCCGTAAGTGTAAGTCGCCTTTCGCAGCGAAATCGTGACGCAGGGCGGGTCTGAGCAGCAAACCCCTCCCCATGCCGCCGTCATCGCGTTCGGTTTTCCGTTGATGTCGTAGGTTCCCACAACCAGGACGGGCGTGGGGTATAACATGACTTTCGATCCAAGGTCTGTCTTCATTTTCTTCACCTCAAAAATTATTAATAATCATCGTGACCGTTCGTAGTTCTCATGCATCTTACGATCACTCTGGAGCGGCCGCCGTAGGTACATGTGAAAAGCGTCAAATCGTAGCCGCTGTGGACGACGGACAGGGTCCTTGTCGGGCTGACGGTCTCAATCTCGCTCACCTGATACTCATGCTCTTGTCCGTCGACGTCCAGCAATATGACCGCGTCGCCACCATCAAGCGTGTCGATCCTGCCAAAGTGGCTGTCAATCCGGTGCGCTCCGATTACGATCGAATTCTCCGTGATGGTGCCGCTGAAGCGGGCGGGCGTATACTTCACCGCCTCCATGCTCCAAACGCTGTTCACAGGCAAGTCCAAGTTCAGGGACGGGATGCGCAGAACCCCAATGTACGGGTTCCCGCCGACCACGACATACCTAATCGCGCCATTGAGGGCCGTTTCCACGACAAGCGCCGGGGCCGCCCCAATGGGGTTGCGTTCATTTTCTAAAATATCCCCCAGGCCTTCCTGTCCTTCCCGGCCTACTCCGGGCGTTGCCGCCGGGGCTTGAGCGGAATCGCCGCCGGTCGGACGCGCAGCAGGCGCAATAGCCTCAAAAAGCGTCTGCGCAACGTCTTCCGAGTATTCGTACGCTTCGCTATCCTGTCGGTCATTGTATAGCCAAAGCCCTCCCGCCGTCAAGGCCGCGACAGCTCCTAAAACAATCAGGAGGATGCCGATTTTTTTTGTGTTAATCATGTATGGCACCGCTTTTTTTGGGATTAGTATCTGCAATATAGCATAAACGGGCGGAAGTGTCAATTATGCGGGTGGAGAATGCGGGTGGAGAATGCAGGGCAACCGCAAGGGTTGCCCGCATGGGTCTATTCCGCAAAGACTTCCGGCAGATTGATAGTGCAGCCTTCAAGCACGTGGACGGGTATGGTCGCGTCGCCGCCGTAGGTGCGGGTTACATACTTGCCGTTTTTCAGGATGTTCACGGAGACGGTATTTTTGTCGGGGTCTACGATCCAGTATTCGCGTACGCCCGCCTGCAAGTACCGATTGAGCTTGATTGTTTTGTCGCGCATCGCCGATGATTTTGAGATTATCTCAATCGCCAAATCAGGCGCGCCCACGCAGCCTTTGTCGTCAAGTTTAGATCGGTCGCAGACCACCAGCACGTCGGGCTGCACCACCGTGTCGTCGCCGAACTCGGCGTTCAGCCTGACGTCAAACGGCGCCGCATACACTTTGCAGGGGTGGCCGACAAGAAAATTGCCTATCAACCTGCTGAGTTGTATAAGTATTTCCTGATGCCGCTGGTTCGGCGCCGACATTGCGTAAGGGAGGCCGTCGATAAGCTCCCAGCGCACGTCGTCGTCCCATGAGCAATAGTCGTCGTATGTGTAACGTTTGTATGCCGGCAGCGCTTCGTTAATTTCCATTGGTTTTTCGTCCATTGTCATTTCGCCTCCTTTGCAAACCCAAATAAATTGGATAAGACCCATATGATTTCCGTATCCCATGCAGGGCAACCGCAAGGGTTGCCCCTACATGTGGCAATTCGCTTCCCTACAGTTTTACGATACTACAATCATAGCATATCGCGATTACCCTGTCATTACACATTGTTTTCTACATTACGCCACCCATCCTAATGCGTAATGCGTAATGCGTAATGCGTAATTGCCCATTGGTCAATTGCCGCCCCTACGGTTTTTCATGGGTTTCGGATTGCCGTTCATAGCGGGTCGATTGCCATCGACCCCTACAGGCAATAACAAAAGCGCCGGAGGTTTGTCCGGCGCTGTGGGTTCGAGTTCTTGTTATTCTTATTCCTCTTCTTGCTTATTGGAGCGCTTCACCAGCATTGTCCCGGTTGTTGCCATTAGGGAACCTGATATCAGCAAGAGCGGGATCGGCCAGCTCAGGAGGCCGGTTTGCGGGAGGTTGGCCAACGGGGGGAACGGGTCGAATAACCACATCTCCTCGTCGGGGTCCCATTCCCATTTGCCGAGCGGGACGCCGTCGTCGTCGAGCTCTATGAATCCGCCGTTTCCGTCCGTAATCAGCCTGTCGGCAGGCACGGGCGGGAGGCCGATATCCTCATAGTCGCCCGGAGGATCGGGAAAGCGTGGCTCAGGCTCGGGGTCCGGCTCAGGCTCAGGGTCAGGGTCCGGGTCGGGATCGGGATCGGGATCGGGATCAGGATCAGGATCAGGCGATGGGTCGGGAGTCGGATCCGGGTCGCCGCCGGGCGGGTCAGTGGTCGGCGGGGGCGGGGGCGCGGGGACAAACGTCAGTTTAGCTGTCGCCGTTACGTTGTAATTCAAGCCGCTAGAGCCTTCGTAATTCGGAACGGGAACCAAAAAGGACATCATATCGTAGCGCGGAGTGCCATTGGCGCTCACATGCGTCACAAGGTACATGCCGGGATCCAAACCGGAAAACACCGCGGAGCCGGCGGCATAAACCGCGCCGTTCAGCCAAGTCAGGCTCTTTCCATTCGCAAAAGCGATAAACTCCGCAGCCAAATCTCTGTTTTTCGCTGCTACCATGTGCCCGTTCGTTGGTAGGTCGATGTCCGAAGCATCAAAGTCGCCAATCAGCGTGTATGCGGGGGAGCCATTTATGACGACGTCCGCCACCTTGAGGAGGCGTATGTTGAGGGCTTGCGCCTGTTCCGCGGTCAAGGCAGCGCCTTCGTATTCCAATACCAGATTTAGAGTCCCGGATGCACCGCTTGCCAAAGCGCCCGGCACGGGTAAAAGCAGCGAGGCGCACAATATGACAGCTAATGTTATCGCAAGCCGTTTCATTTACAGACCCTTCTTTCCATGTTTCTTAAAAATTCTTATGATTTGCACCGTCAGCAGCACGAGCAGCACGGGCGCGGCGGCAACCATTATCACCGTCGAAGTGCTTATCTGATCAGCCTCCGGGCGAATGTCCAAAATGCTTGGCACCGCTTCCGGCTCACCTTCCGGCCCCTCGACGCGGAACCCGCGCGCGAGCATCCGGTGGCTGTTTATCCCATACGGGGTGCAGGTGAAAACGGTGCAATAGTCCATGTCGGGGGAAATCGTCAACTCACTGAAATCGTCCGGCTCGACGGTCACGATCTGGTCTACCTGATACCAGAGCGTTTCATTGAGTATGTGCAGCGCGAAGACGTCGCCGATAACCACGCGGTCTAGGTTGGTCAGCAGTGTGGAGGACGGCAGGCCCCGATGCGCCGTGACGGCCGCATGAGTCCCTAAACCTCCGACGGGCAGCGAGCTTCCCTCAAGATGCCCCGCCCCAATCTGCAGGACGGCTTCGGATGTGCCGTGGTATATGGGGAGCATCACGTTTATGACTTCGATCTCCAATGTCCCTATTATACCGCCGCCGGCTTCAAAGTTCAATAGCTTGATATACTCGGCAGTGTCCTCTTCCTCGGGCATGAACCTGTTCGCCTTTGCTCGAAGAGCATCGTTGTACGCATGCGCGGCGGCGAAAAGTTCCGTGAAATCCTCCTCGGTCAACTGCGAGACCGCCCTATGGTACGACGAGACCGCTCTGGACTGCCTGATTGAGTTGAAGTAGTCCGCTATGTGGGGGTAAAGGAGGACGGAGAGCCCGGCGAGGAATACGACTATGATGGCTATTGTAACCAGATGTTTCTTCATAATTTAATGGGAGGGGGGCGCTGCAAGCAACGCCCCTTATGATCGGGCGGACTATACCGCTGATCTTGATATTTTCCTGCGCACCGCAAGCAGCACGATCGAACCGGTCATGACAGACAAACCAACGATGATGAATATCGTGCGCCCAATGCCACCCACTCCGGGGAGGGCAGAGCCTGTGTTGTTCTCAACTTCCAACGTTTGAAGCCCATCAGCGTCGACTGTTATCGAACGGCGGCCAATCAACGGGTTGTAGCCATCGGGTTCCTGGGTTTCCTCCACCCAGTACTCCGTGCCTGGCAAAAGGCCTATTATGCGGATACGGCCGCCTACTGGGGATTCCATTTCAACTCCGGCTTCGGCGCCAACTGCAAGCCTGTAAGTCGCTACGCCTGCTTCTACAGGAGGATTTACTTCCACCACAGGGATCACATTCCCGTCTGTTTTGGCGTCATATAACAGGAAGAAAGCATCAGGTCTAGCGAACGCATTGCCGCCCGTGCCGCTCAGCGTAACCGGCACGGCATCATCAAAACTTGTTTTGGTGTACTTCAGTATCCCTAAGTCATACGTATAGACTATAACTTCCGACGGCGCTGTGTCTCCCGTGCTGGTTCCATAGGGATTGTTGCTGTATGACAGTAATACTCTGTTGGGGTTTCCTGGTTCGCGGATTACGGCACCCGCATTGAGTGTGGCGACGTACTTGATTTCGATGGCATCGTCCTTTGTATGTTTAATAAAGTTATTAAATGTTACCGTGATCAGAGTCGGATCGGTTCCCGTTACTGTGAGACCGTATGTATCATCCCCAGTGGTGCCTTCGATGAGAGTTTTAGTGCCAACTTTGACAACCATGCTGCCTGCTTTGTATGTCAGGCCTTTGCTCATGGTATCTTTCACGATGAAAGTGTAGCTTTCAAAAGCAAACATATCGGGAACTGTGGATGTGATCGTGAACTCAACTTCACTGCCGATTGTGCGATTAATAACATTGTTGCCCCTGCGATTTCCAGGATCCAAGCTTTCATTTCTTGTAGCTCCGGATGTGGTGATTTCTTTGTTTATGGTAGGCAGGTCAACCTTGGGAATAATCCTAGCGTAAGGTGCGTTCGTCGTCAGAGAAACGGATGCTGTTACCTGCGCATTACCATCAGCGTTTGGGCCCGTGCTGGATATCAGATAGTAGCCGAGTTCCATGTCCTCCCATGCAGCATTACTTGCCTTGCCGGAGACATCTGCTTCATAATCCTTTATGATTTCCCAGACATCGGCGGCAAATTCTCTCGCAACTGCATCTGTCCTGGCCTCTTCCGTCAAATCCAGATAGTCGTCGGCCAAATCTTTGATTGCAGCATATTTGGGGATATGTAGCGTGTACGTGAAGGCGTCCGCCGCTTCGTTCCATGACAACTTAAAAATTTGAAACGCATAGTAATCAGTTGCTTCGGTGCGCGGGTCGCTTATGAAAGTTATGCTTCCTATCGGGGGGTCATCGTCAGCCATCGCCGTCAATCCGACTCCTAGGGCCAGTATCATTGCCAGGGTCATGGTTAGGGCAATAATCTTCTTTAACTTCTTCATCTTCTCTATCTCCTTTTAATTAGTTTTCTTCTATCAATAATACCACTTCTAGCAGTATACATTGCGAAAGTCACACGAAAGTCAAATTTTAGAAGTTTTCATACTTTGGATTTTAAGGCAAAAAACAGGCTCAAAGCATTGCGGCTAAAGGGTTTGCGGTGGTTTTGCGCTGTTTGCGGGTTTGAAATAAATTAATACTTTATGAATAATTTTTACAGTGTACAGTGTACAGTGTACAGTGTACAGTGTACAGTGTACAGATGACGGGGGCGGGAGTCGGGGGATATTGCATTATGAACGGCGGCGGGTTATACTGTAGCATATGAAGGAGTTGATAATGATGGACGATATGATAATCAACGTCAGCACATTGCCCGAACCTCTGTTTAGCGGCATCCATTGCGACAAGGTGCTTGCGCGCGAAGTAAACGGTGAAATAATCCTCACTCCGCTTGCGGTCTCAGACGCCATCAACGAAATACCAAAGCGGAAACAAAAGCTGAAATTTTGTTTTGTCGATCTTCCCCCATTGCCCGACAGTTTCTTTGATCCTTTGCCTGAAGAAGAGTTGCAACTATGGGGACTTTGATTACTAACGATCCGGAGTTTCAATCGCTTTCTTGGATAACTGTTTTGTGGTAACACCCACATTCAACCATTCCTTCGCCTGTTCCCAAGTTTCAAAGGAGTTGTATTCGTCGTCGGCGGGAGGTTCGCCAAGAGGTTCCTGCGTTTCACTAACTCTCAATTCTCAATTCTCAATTGTAGGGGCGCGATGAATCGCGCCCCTACTAGAACGCTTCGGCTGCCACGAACGCTACGGCGATGTTGATTTCGCAGCCCTCCAGGACTTCAACCGGGACGGCGGTGGCCTCATGGTCATAGGTGCATGCAAAGTATGCCGCGTCATCGCCCAAAATGAAGGTGGTGAGCGTTTTTTTCTCAGGATCGACAATCCAGTACTCGGGGACGCCCTTCCTTTCGTATAGGTCGCGCTTCGTGATTCTTTCATAATCCCCCGTGAATGGGGAGAGGATTTCAATTATCAACTCCGGGACCCCGGCGACGGATTTTCCGTTTGCCAGTTTCGTCTTGTCGCAAACGACGAGGATGTCGGGCTGCACCACCGTGTCGTCCTCGCCGGCGGCGTTCAGGCGCACGTCGAACGGCGCCACGAACACCCTGCATTGCGTGCCGTCCAGGAAGTCTTTCAACTGCACCGCCAATTCAAGCAATATGCTCTGGTGCGCGAACGAGGGCGAGGGCGTCTTGGTAAAAAGGGTGCCGTCGATCAGCTCCCAGTTTTCGTAGTCGGGCCAGACGCAATAGTCCGCGTAGGTGAATCGTTTTATTTTTGGTGGTTGTTGCATTAGCGGTTTCCTCCGTTGTCAAAATTGTATGTTTCGGGGTATTGACTGCGTATTTGCTGCTGTAATATAATGAAGATGTTACCTAAGGGGGTTTGAAAGATGCTGGATAAAGAAGATCTGCAGTCGATCGGCGAAATTATGGACACCAAGCTCGCGCAACAGAAGACCGAGATGATGCAGGAAGTGTCCGGGATGCTCGCGCAGCAGAAGACCGAGATGATGCAGGATGTGTCCGGGATGATGGACACCAAGCTTGCGCAGCAGAAGACAGAGATAATGCAGGATGTGTCCGGGTTGCTTGCGCAGCAGAAGACCGAGATAATGCAGGAAGTGTCTGGGTTGATGGACACCAAGCTCGCGCAACACACAGTCGATATGACCCGCAAAATGAATGTATTGATTGAATCAAAGGTCGACCCAAAGATAAATCTCTTAATGGAAGGCCACAGCTCTATCCTCGAAAAGCTTATACCATTCCCCCGTATTGAGAAGCTGGAGGAGAAGGTCGCGATTTTGGAAGTCGCAGTCCGCCAGTTGAGCAAATAAACACGGGGGCGTTCCGGCGCTCATTCGGTCATTCGCTTTTCTTGGCGGGGGGTCGGTGGGCGCTTTTTTTTGCGTATGCGGGGTTGTAGGTTCTTATGTGCGCCAGGATCAGCGCGGCTCCCGCAACCAGCGTGAGCGCGAGGCCCATGAGAATGAATGTCCGCAGGCCGGTCCCGCCGACTTCGGGGAGCTTGGGGCCGGAATACTCGTTGACGAACACAGGCCATGTTGCCGGTGTTTCTGCGTCATACGGCTGAGCAGTACTGCCCGGCAATTCTGCGCCTTCATTGTCGACAGCCGTGTAGGTGACTGTCGATGTCAGCTCTGTTCCAACCAATTCTACTTCTATTTCAACAAGGTAATATGTATCGTCCGTTTTCCAATGCCCAATGCTGTCGGGCTTTTCCCGCAGAATGTACATGTATGTGCCTGGCGCGGGGAATGTAAGCACATCGAAAACTATCTGGCTGCTTGCGCCAGCTGTGTTTTTCTTTGTGCCTATTAATGTTAATGTGTTCTCGTCCAGTATCAGCGGTTGCGTAACTGAGTCTATCTCAAGGCTGTATAGCTCGAACTCGAACTGGTCTACCTCCATTGCAGCGCCTGTCGCGGTTTTTATGGCTTTGAGTTGGACGGTTATGGGCGAACTGTAAATATTTACAAAAGCTGCGCTCTCTGCGCTGTAGTTTGTCCAATCTGTCCAATTGCTGCCATTGTCCGTGCTTGACCTGATTTGCCTTGTGCCTACAACAAGCTCACCACTGCCGTTATCAGTCACGGGGACCCGCACATGGTATAACGTGCCCGAATATGTCCAGCCTTCCGTACCGGAGACGGGTATCTTTTCCCTGATTATGTAATAGTATGTGTCCGGGGCCGTGTAAGTCTGTGGGTCAAAAGTCACATTCCCGCCCGTGCTTGAAGATGCGCCGTTTATTCTTTTCGTGTTAAGCAGCGTTCCCGGCGTACCGGTCGACGTCGATGCATAGAGATCAAAATCAAATGACCACTCGGGCCTGCTCGTTGAGCCGGTTATAGTTTTGTTCGCCTGAAGGACCGTGTTCGTGAGTGTGGCGCTGTATTTGTTGTCAAACACAGGCCATGTGCTTTGGGGTGCGGAATTATATGTGTAATACTGACCCGCGCCCCAGGCATTCGCGCCTGGCGTCCATGCGGCCCCCGAACTCGTGCGCGTCTTGTACTGAATTGAGCTTACCGTAAAATCGCTCCCGCTGAGCGCTACAGTCACACGCACCCAGTACTGAGCCGTCGATACTGCCCAACCGCTTCCGTTTACGCTAGTTTCTTCAACCAAATAGTCGTATGTTCCCACATCTGTGAACGGCCCGACCGCAAATGGCGCGCTCGGGGCACCGTTTGTCAGCGTTATCGTTTGGAGCGCAGTTGTGTTCGCCTTGTTGCCGTCAGTTGGATTTGCGGGATATATCGCAAAGTCGAATGACCAGCTTGAAGGCGCGGTAAAGTCCGTTTCTGCGCTGACCGTCTTGCGGATATTGAACGACGCATCTATCGGCTGCGGAGTGTCGTCGCCGAAGTCGTTGATGAACACGAGGCCGTCGCCGGAGGTTGCGTTGTAGAACAGGGTGGCGCTTGCGGAGATGTCATAAGGCCTTGTCATTGCGCCGACACCGCCAGCAGCCTGCGCGTTTGTCCAACTTGAACCTCTGACGATGAGCACATCTTTTACTGTCGCAGTGTCAGTAACGGATGCCTCCGCTCTCACCGAGGCAAATACGCTGCCGGTTGGAGGATTCGTACCGATGTTGATGTAGAAGTTACCGTAGTTGGTTCCAGAATGGTTCAAAGTTAGCGTGGATGAGCCGCTGCCGGAAGCAGTCGTCGATAGCGTTGTGCCGTTAAGCGCCGTCAAAGTGACGGGTATATTGTCAAGGCCGGTGAAACCTGCGGGAAGCAACTTGACATCAACCGTCAGCGGGCCGTACCAAGTGCCGTTGAGGGCTGTGCCTGCAATTTCTTTGAACTCGACGGAAATGCCCATTCGGTTCATTACGTTGCTGTTGTTCCTAGCCTCGGTCGCTTTTGCCATTAGTACACCCAGCGCATTGTTGACCCTGGTGTTTGATGTGGCAAAATATGGACTGTACTTAGGGTTCGTGAAATGCCAAATAGCTAGCTGTGTAGCGGTGTATGCCTCGTCCGCAGTAAGCTGATCTGGGCTGCTGGTCAGATCCTTGAATTCGTCAAGATTGTTTGATGTGCCCCAACCTGTTGCGCTGTTGCCTGCGTTTCTTGATGTGGTGGACATAAAGCCATTGCGCAATAACCAAAGTATCTCGTCATGAAAATCTTCGTAACGCTCTTTGAATCCGGCATAGTCATGATACTGGCCATATGACGACCCCAAAAGACCCACAGCGTCATCGAGACAATACGCCGCACCTATAACAACTTGCCCACTGTTTGTACTGTTTGTGATGTAACGGTAATGCATATTGTCCGTATACCCATCGATATCACGATACTGTATTGGATTTGTGCCTGCGATTCCCACATGTTGCGTATTATTATTCGATGGGCTGACTGTGACGGTTGGGTTTATCGTTATTCTCTGCGCGTTTATTTCCTGATCGGTCATGCCGCCTACTACCGTGCCGTCGGGGTAGTATACGGTCGCTCTGCTGCCTTGTACCACGACTTTGACGATGTAGCTGCCGTCGTCGTAAGCCCAACCTGAAGTCGAGCCGGCGGTTTCAGTAATCTTGAAATAGTACGTTCCGCTGGTCAGGTCTGTAATTATCGGGAAATTGAAATTCATTTGCGGATTGCTTCCGGTATATGTGACCGACGCGTTGCGTGTTATTGCCGAGCCGCTCATAGGATCGCCCTGCGCATTTGCCACTTGCGTCAGCGTGAAGTGGAAAATCTCAGACCCGCTCGGCGGAGCGCCGTTGATGTTGACATACTTTTTGCCGACGATAGTAACGCTGGCCGTCTGCGGGGGCGGAGGGGTGTCGTCCGTGTTGTAGACGAATATGTTTCTGCCTGATGCACTTGCGTTGCCGTCGTTGTCAGCCACGCCGTATTGGGTGCTCGTGGGCGTGACCGACCCCTGCCATACGCCGGATGAATCAACGCTTCCAAACGCCGTTATGACATACGAGCTGGGGTTGATCCTCACATATATCGGGTCAGGATATTTCGTCATCCCAGAAGGTGGTGTGATCTCGGTTATTTTGAAATAGTCTGTATCTCCCCATGATCCAAGTTGACCGGACGTTGCCCAGTAGCGGGTATCTGAGCCAATTACACCGCTCGTTATCGTCATCGTAAGCGTATCATCGACCACTTGCCCAGCCCGTGAGTCAATCGACTGTTTCTCTCCGGCGCTGTTATAGCGCTCAACTTCGAACACCGCGCCCGAAAGGTTCGCGCCGGAAGGGCCGTGTTTGAAGATGGTGAGCGTCCCGGTGTCTCCGACCACGGTTCCCGCGCCGCCTGTCCAGCTCATCTCACGCGTAAAATTGTTGTCGCTCTGTGACGTGCCCGTGTACCGCAAAGTGTTTGTTGCGATTTTATTATTGCCCGGGCCATCCATCTGCGATGTGTTCACCACAGTTGAATAGTACGTTAGGAACAAGACTTTGCCGTCCACCGCTTCGGTTTTCAAATCGAAGCTGAAGCCCGTGGCGGTTCTCTCGATATTTGATATGTAGCCTTCCTTGGTCAAATTGGTAACATATTTATCATTGAAATCGACTATTGTCTGTTGCGTCACAGTCGAACCGTCCATAAACACAAGCGGATCCCAGTAGGGGTTGGCATCTGTCGCTGCATAATTCAATCGCAGAACTAAATCCAAGACATCATGCCCGCGCAGAAGCACATTGGATGAGATGAACGCATCCATATGCCCTGTTATTGGGATACTGACAGGCGGAGAAGGTGTTAGCCATGAGCGATTAGGTATCGTGGAATAATAGTTTTCAAGATCCGGTACGGAAAGGATCATTCCCGAGGTGAACATCTGCGAGGGCGTGTAATTGACATGATACCATTTGTTTATGTCTGTAATGGCGTCCTTGTAGTACTGCCAAATATCTCTCAGATCGACCGCATACACCATGAAGTACGCATCAGTGTCAGCGTCCCCGCCGTAGAGATAATTTTCCGGGTCATTCGTCGAGGGTTCAATGGCGAATGAAGGAACAACGCTATGATCTAGCCCATAAAATGGAGCCATCACCTGGCCGGGGCCGAGCTCATCTATTACCCTGATAGTCGCAGGGGGATTACTGCCGAGAAAAGTGTCCTTTGGCTGACTACGGATATTCAATGCGGCGGACCACTGGATCGTGTTAGGGACGATTTCGGAGTACGAAGAACCATACTTAAATACTCTTCCTTCGAGCCATTGGAGTGGTTCGTTTGGACCCACTTCCGGGTTGACGATGCCTGTGCCTATTGTTTTAACGCTGCCTGTGGTGCCGCCCTCCACTTTTACGCCTTGGTCGCCGCTGTTATTCTGGTTGCCAAGAGTGAAAGAGAATGTAAACGTCCCTTGGATATTGTTCAGATTAGCTAAGAACTCATTGAATTCGACATCGATATACACCCTTTTATAGTCACCGGACACGGTGCTTATGGTCGCGGTGCCGGCAACTTCCGGTGGTTCGTCCGGGCGCGTGCCCATTATGTTAAAGGTGTTATTGCCCATATTGAACCATATGTCTGAATCAAAAACCATCGTAAGCTGCATCGTGTCGCCCGCCGCGATTGGCTCGCTGTCGTTCGCGAGCGCCCAATTGACAATCAATGTATACGTTCCGTTTCTGAAAATAAAGTCGTCTCCTTCAACCGGAATAGGTGTGACGTAGTCCGGACCCGGTCCCGTCATCAAATATGTAAATGTCAGGCGGTTAGTGACGTCCCCCGCCATCGCCCTGATAAGCTGTGTTCCGTCGAAGTTCAGGCAGGGTTCGCCGTATTTGCAATATACATGTACGCAGACGCGCTCCTGCGGGAGGCCGCATGATTCGTCGTGTAGATGGTCGCAGAGGATTATATTGAGCTGGCCGCTTCTGCTGCGCGGAACATCCAACTCTTCTTCGTCCTCCGGCAGGCAGACTTCGTCGTGTTCGTGCGCTTCAAAACCGCACAGAGCATCTTCGCTGAGGATATAACAATCGTCGCCGTGGACATGGCCTGTTTCGGCGCATGTGAGTTCGGGTTCGTCATAACAGTCGCTGCCGTGGTAATGCGCTTGGGCATCTTCTTCCTCCTCGCATATTAGCTCGGGGGGGCCGGCGCAGTCGGCGTTATGGGTATGCCCTTCCGTTTCATCTTCCCAGCATATTAGCTCGGGGTCGCCGTAACAGTCGCCGTCATGGGAGTGTTCTTCATCGCATGTTAAAGGCGCTGAATCATAGCAGGAGGCGCCGTGTGTATGTCTCGGTCTCTCTTCTTCTCCGCAGTCGGGCATGCCGGCGCTGTAGCAATCCTCGTTGTGTATATGGCCTTCGACAATTCCTTCAACGAGGTCGCAGTTAAGCTGTGGATCTCCGTAACACTCAATGCCGTGTTCGTGCGCGTCTTCCTCGATGCACTCGAGCAGCCGGTAGCATTCGTCCGTGTGCGTGTGCGCGACAAACCCGCAGATGAAGTCACCGTCGTCGGCGCGGCCGGGGATTATCGACAAAATGAGGATGAGCGCCATGACGATTACTCCGAGCATGGCGAGGGCCGCCCTCATTTTTCGTTTGTTCATGTTTTCCTTATAGTATTGAGCCGCCAGAAGCCAGTTGCTTATCACGGTTATTCCCTCCCAAAGCGGCCTGTGGCCGCGGCGCATTATGCATGGTGCATGATGTATGTTCATATTCTTGGCGTTTGGCATGCGGTTTGTTTAGAAAACTTCGTCAGTATAAGCGTTTTCACAGTTTTTGTCAACGTTTATGGTCACATGTTCCCATGAATAGTTGTATTATCCCACGAAATTGTCACAAAGTTGTCACATAACTGTCACATTTAGGACATTATTTTTCAACAAAAAAATGGCAAATCCTAAGTCAGTTTCGCTGGCGGATTTGCTTATGGAGTCATCGTTTTGCGATTATGTTTTCTACACGCAATGTGGATTGACACCCGTTGCGGCCAAGATGTAAAATATACGTGCGTCATCGGCCAAGGGGCTGTCGGGAAATAACATTGACAAGATTGCCGCCAGATTTTTGTCGGCAGACGAGGCGTCAAAACGCAGTAATGCTATGTGCCTTGCA
>Ga0099364_10005851_pt1 | contig 18093 bp, 15 predicted proteins | sample TergutTh196P3_FD_73070 | JGI IMG/M metagenome (GOLD analysis project Ga0099364, IMG submission 73070) | Microcerotermes parvus P3 segment gut microbial communities from Pointe-Noire, Republic of the Congo - Th196 P3 | ecosystem: Host-associated > Arthropoda: Insects > Digestive system > Gut ...
GGTGTCGGTTACGTCAACCACCGAATAAGCATTCCTGCCGGAGAGTTACATCTTCGGAACGTTAAGTAGAGTAAGAACGACGAATGCTGAAAACTTGCTCTAAAACCCCACCTGTGTTTTTCAGTTTTCCAAGTTCAATTTTCAATTTTTTTAGACTGTAGTATAAAATCCTTTGCGTTCCTTGCGTACTTTGCGGTTAGTTCTTTTTTTTACCGCAAGGTACGCAAAGGGCGCAAAAAAAGAAACGTGTTCACAAATCCGTGTTCACAGAGTCCGTAACGTCAGTTAGGGAATCGTTCGGTTGATTCGCTGGCTTACGCCACGGGCTCTGTGTTTTGTGTAGGGCTCTGTGTGTCTTGTGTAAAATTTTCCCGCCTGCACAGTAGAAATTCCCAAACGGCATTTTGACTCTCACCCCCCTCATGCTCTTACAGCGTTACCACGCCGAAACTCACGATCTTCGTGTCGGGCGTAATTTCCGATTGACTCAATACAACCAAGCCCGGAATCGTGGCCATCGTCATATACTTCAATGCCGCACGTATCTGGGGATTGACCAAAATAATGGCAGGATAGTTTTGTTGAGTCAATTTATCCGCCTCCGCTAAAATCTTCTTGCAAAGATGATCAATGGACTGCGGAGACAACCGGAAAAACAGACCATTAGGGCCATGTTCAAAACCCGCCCGTATCTGATCTTCTAACGCAGGGTCAAGCAACACAACATTCAATATGTTCTCCCCATCCCTGTACTGAGTACAAATCGTTCGGGCAAGTTTCTGACGGACGTACGTCGTTAAATAAATCGGGTCTTGCGTCTTGGCACCATTATCCCCCAGCACCTCCAAAATCGTCCCGAGTTGCTTGATCGGAATCTGCTCACGCAACAATAATTGAAGCACCTGCTGTATCTGGGGCAAGGGCAGGACTTTCAAGGCCTCATCCACCACCGCCGGACTCTCTTCACGAAGCCCGTCCAATAGTTTTTGCGTGGCATCGCGGGTCAAAATTTCGTCGGCATGTTTACGGACAACCTCCAAAAGGTGTGTCGCAATCACCGCATTCGGCTCGACAACGGTATAGCCGTTAATCTGTGCCGTTTCCCTCACACTCTCCTCAATCCAGAGGGCGGGAGTCCCATAAGCCGGTTCAATAGTCTCCAAACCTTCAACCTTGTCCGTAACAGCACCCGAATCGAGCGCCATAAAAAGATCAGGATAGACCAGCCAATTCGCCACCGGCTGTCCCGCAATCTTGATCTGATAATACATCTCCGGCAGGGCAAAGGAATCCCGAATACGCACACGCGGCATGATGATACCAATTTCGGCGGCCACTTCCTTCCGTAACTTGTGAATACGGTCAAGCAAATCGCCGCCGCGGGCGGGGTCGGCAAGGCGGACGAGGTCAATGCCCAGTTCCAATTCCATCGGGTCAACGCGGAGATGCCCTTCGGGAGTATCTTCTGCCTGCTTCTGTGCCTGTTGCTGCTCCGCGGCTTCCGCCGTTTCCGCAGCGGTATCCTGTTGTTGCTGCTTCCCCCTTCGCGTCATGATCAAGGCTAAACCGATAGAACTGGCGGCAATCAACCCCAACGGCACCTTCGGCAGTTCTGTAAGCATCAAGATCATCAAAAAGACGGTGGTCAAAATCAAAACTATCGGTCTTGACAAGAGTTGCCCCACGAATTGTTCCGGCAAGTTACTGCTCTGGCTGCTCCGGGTAACAAGCAAACCGGTCGCGATCGAAATGAGCAAGGCGGGAACTTGGGTAACGAGTCCATCGCCAATCGTCAATTTCGTAAAAACGTAGGCTGCATCTTGGAACGTCATTCCATGCATGATCATGCCGATGAAGAGACCGGCCACGATATTGATGATCGTGATGATGATGCCCGCAATGGCATCGCCGCGTACAAACTTGGCGGCACCATCCATTGCTCCGAAGAAGTCGGCACCTTGGGTAATATCATCACGCCGCCGTTTGGCTTCCTGCTCATCAATGGAGCCGGCATTGAGTTCGGCATCAATCGCCATTTGCCGTCCCGGCATCGCATCCAGGGTGAATCGGGCGGCCACTTCACTCACCCGCGTGGCACCCTTGGTGATCACGATGAACTGGATGATGAAAATGATAATAAAAATGATCAATCCGACAACGATATTCCCGCTGGTAACAAAGTCAGCAAAGTTTTTGACAACATGTCCGGCGGCAAGTTCACCTTGGTCATGGGCGTGACTCAAAATGAGCCGGGTGGTTGCAATGCTTAACACGAGGCGAAACATCGTCGTCGCCAGCAGCACCGAGGGGAAAATGCTGAATTCGAGCGGCTTGGTGACAAAAAGGGTGGTCAATAAGATGATCACACCGAGGGTGATATTCAGGGACAAAAGAATATCAATGATGGCGACCGGTACGGGCACAAAGATAATCACGATACTTGCGGAGAGCAGCATCGGCAGAATCAGGTCAACGACCCGTCCCTGTTTGAGCATGCTCTGCATGTACGCAATAACCCCCTGCATGCGGGGAAAATAACAATTTTTTGGGAAAGAATCCAGAGAGAAATTCCCGAAAAACCGCCCCCTCACGCATGATCTTCAGAACCCGTAATCGGCAATTCTTTTCTAAGAACTCCCGAAAGTGCGCCGATTGGCGATAACGAACCGTAGATCGCCGGCATTGCAATCTGAATTACCTCTACTTGAAACAATGAAACGCCGCAAAGAGACTCCGAACAATGTTAAGATGAGGGGGCAGGGCTGACGCATCGATTTTTCCAAATCCCTATTTTTCAAGCGTATAAACGCAAAAAAACGCATTGTTTCTCCTCGGACACCGGAAATAACGGCACTTGAAAGATTCGGTGCGTCAGCCCTGGGTTCTATGCCGAGGGACTTGTCCGAATCGGCGGGATCGACAGCCGATTCTACAGCGGCGGCCTTCGGGACTTGCAGGGAACGGCAGCGAGTTATGATTCCTCCTCGGCGTATGTCGGTACGCATGTCGGTTTTGGTAGAATGCGTAAAATAGGTTCCCGAAACACCCTTGAGTTATACTGCAAGTATTTATGGACGCACCAAAGCGGCGACAATGTAACGCTTTCGACGGGCGATCTGGTCAAGTTTGAGAGTATCAATTCGCACCGTTTGCGTTTGGGCGGCCGGAGTAATTATTCGGTCAACCGCCGTGTAAACGGGTATGCAGGCGCAGCGTGGGAGTACGAGTTTTCGGGAGTTTCCCGGGCGAGTACAAGCGGCATTGCGTTAGAAACCCCTTCCCTGCGCGGCGGCACGGGCATGGGGAATTGGGGTTGAGTATTAAAGCGCAGCGTGCGTTGGCATTCGACTTGGACATCCAAGGCTACACGGGCAAACGAGAGGGGGTCGCGGGCAGTCTGCAAGTACGCTGGGCGTGGTAAGTTCACAAAAACGTTCACAATGCCCGCGGCGTGCAGAGTCCGTGTTTACAGAGCCCGCCAGCGCAGTGCGCATTTTCGAGACGGCAAAGGAGAGATGAACCGCAGATACTCTGAAAACGGCATGAAATTGGACGTTGCGCCCCTTGCGCACCCCTTGCGTCCTTTGCGGTTACTCCTTTTTTTAACCGCAAAGAAGACGCAAAGTCCGCAAAGAAAAAAACGTCCCATTTTTTCTGAGTTCCCCGGAGTTCGCAAAATTTAACGATTGTGCCGGTTTTCCTAAATATGCCGCCTGTATCGTCCGATATAGGGGATTAGGGAGTTCGGTATTGACTCCCCTATTCCCCCCAAAGAAAAATCGAGGAATCCAATGAACAGGATCAAAATAATCGCAATTTGTATGAGTTTTTTGGCAATGCTCTCCATCGTCGGCTGCGTTTGCCCTCCCGCCTACTATACCGGTATGCACCCTAGTTATCTCCCTAACCATATCCCCTTCGACAGCGGATGTGATCCTTGCGGTGCCGTCGGGAGTTGCGACGCAGTGGGAAACTGCGGTATCCCTGAATACGGCGAATTCGTTGAGTTCGGAGGCGATTTTTGTGCTCCCCGACACAAAATCGTCGATTGTCGAACCTCCTTTTCCAATCTCAGTAACGGTGCCGCCCTGATGGGGCGCGGCATTCTTGATGTTACGGCAGCACCCTTTGTGATCGTCGCTAATATGCTGTCGAGCGGTTGTCAATATGAACTGATAAAAATCTGCGATACTGGTTTTTACGGCCATTCTTTCTACCAGTCTGCCGATCCCTGTTGTTCCGCCCGGACATCGGGTTGCGACACCTGTGCAGGAGGGTATACCGAGGGCATCCAGTACAATCAGAACTTTCAACAGCACACAAGGATGTTACCGGCACCCGCACGCAGAAATAGTTCGGTCATTCAGGCTTCGTATCAAGAACCGACGGCACCCGCCGTGAAATTTGTCCAACCGAGACATACCGTAATCCGCTGATGGATAGGCACCCCTTCGGTCATCCATCCCTTGCGGTAAACGAGCCCGCAAGGGATGCCGACCTTCAGCGGTTCGGTCGTTCGGCGGCGGGCGTTTCGCTGGGGGCTTGACATTTAGGAACGGTTTTGTATCTTAACGGGTGGTACTACTGCCTTCTACATAATGACCGAAACCCTACGCTTTACCGAACAGTTCCGCCGTCTTATTGGTACGTTACGGTTGCTCCGTTTGGAAGTCGAGGCAACAGCGATCCTTGTTTTTACGGATGCCGCCGTTGATTGGGGAAAGTTCCGAAAAATTATTGAAGACGAAAACATTATCGTCGCCTCCACCCGTGCCGAAGTGCTCTCCGCTGCCGCACAGGAACATTTCCCCATCATTCGGATTCATCTCAGTGCGACTTCGACCGTCTACGACCGTATTTCCCATGCGATCTTGGAAGCCGTCGCCGACGACCTCATTCCGCAGGGGTGCAAGGTACTGGCTTTTTATAGTGCCATTGACCCCTCATGTCTCGATTCGCTCAGCGTTGTCAACCTCGGCGAACATCTCAACCGCCTTTCGGGCCGTGATCTGCGGCAACTGGAAAGCCGGGTGCCGCTCAAAACATTGAAAGTGGTCGTTGATCTCGCCGTGGACATCGGCTGGGAAGGCAGGGAAGGCAATCCCATCGGGACGCTCTTCGTCGTCGGTCATTCGCGAAGGGTTATGGCAATGAGCCGGCCCGCCGGCTTCGATCCCGTCAGAGGATACAGTCCGAAAGAACGTAACCTGTTCGACCACAAGGTTCGGGAGGGAGTCAAGGAAATTGCCCAACTCGATGGAGCCATTTTGGTCTCGTCGGAAGGAATCGTTGTCGCGGCGGCACGGTATGTAGAAGCCACTTCGACTTCCACACTCTCACTCTCACCCGGCTTGGGCGCACGGCACTGGACAGCGGCGGCCATCAGCCGAATGACTTCGGCGGTGGCGATTACAGTCAGCCAATCAACTGGAACGGTACGGATATTCCAGAACGGCGAGGTCGCACTCCGGGTAGAATCACGGCAACGGCAACCCCTTGTGTGGCGCGATTTGGAATCCGACTAGTGCCTTGGGACAGTCCAAATTTGGGATGCGGACAGAAGCCGGAATGGAGCGCAGCACAATGACGGACGCGTACGTTGCGAACCGTCATTACACTGCCCCCTTAATAACAATACATTCTGGTTTTTGTTCGCATCCCAAAATTTAACATTAACAAGGCACTAGTGCGAGTGAAAAAGGTTAGGGGCTAGCATAGATAATTATCATTATTTATCCAACTTTTGATAGATTTTGATCCATTTTTTTAGAGTTGTCAACAGTAGTTTCGGCGATCCGTAATTGAAGCGAAACTCGCATTCTTTCAAGAACAGATGAAACCTATGTTTCGGAGTGCCATTAAATTTTCTTAATGTCTTTTGGCGTAAATGCCTTTTTGCCTGATTCCAAAAGTTTTTGATACCGCTAATATGGTTTTTTCTGCTGCAAATTTCTTCGAATGATTGATACGAAAATGCTTGAATTCAGAAACATCAAGAGCATTATAAGACTTGAAATGATCCGTGTAAATAATGCTGTCAGGCCTTATTTTACAGCGTATAATCGGCATCAATGTCTTTTCCCTGACATCAGAAATCATCTGTGTATAAACTTTGCCTTTGCGTTCTAAACAGCCGCTACAGGAATCTTACCTGCGGCGGTGCGACCGCGTTTGCCCTTTCGCACTCCGCAATAAGACTCATCCACTTCGACTTCGCCATCTAAAAAAGGGGATTCTAAATCCGTGAAATGGGCAATGATGGTACGCAATTTATGGTAAAAAAGATTGACGGCATTGCGATTGATACCGACGAGTTCTACGGCAGTTCGTGCGGTAACGCCTGCAACGAAAAAATCGAGTAACTTTTTTAACTGAGGCGAAGATAGACGAGAGCCCTTGATTTGCATAGCGAAAAGTATATCAGGAAAAGAAAAATAGACAATTATCTATGACAGCCCCTATTTTTATATTGACCCTATTTTTATATTGATTTGTGCCGAAAACGCAACGAATCGACTCTTTGCGTCATTTGTTCTTTTTTAACCGCAAAGGACGCAAAAAAAGAAAATCCCCACTAAATTTTAAGGAACTGCACGGTTGATTACCCAGTAGCATTTTTTGATGGACAAGTCCGCCTAGATAATCAAGAAGTGTCTTCCAGCCCGCACTCTCGGTGCTCGGAGTTGAGCAATCTTGTGAATGTAGGCAAATTTTGCCGGCTGAAAAATCATCGGGTAATCAACGGTATAATTCCCAAATTTTACAGTCCCACATCTACTCTTCTTCCCGGGCGACCCGCATCACCTCTTCGATGGTGGTCAAACCGGCACGTACTTTTCGGAGTCCATCCATATAGAGCGTTGCCATCCCTTCCGCCTTGGCGACCTTTCGGATATCCACCGTGCTTGCCTGTTGAAATGTCAGTTCCCGAATCTTGGCGGTCATCATCATCAATTCAAAGACTGCCATCCGCCCCCGATAGCCGGACTTATTGCAACTTCCGCAACCCGTCCCCCTCATAAAAGTTGACTTTGCTGCCTGTTCCGGCGTAATTCCCGTCTCCTTCAATTCAATTTCCGAGGGCACATAGGGCTTTTTGCACTTTTTACATATCGTCCGAACGAGCCGTTGTGCCATAATACCAATGACTGAACTCGATACCAAATAGGGGGGCACCCCCATATCGACCAGCCGGGTAATCGCACCGGGAGCATCGTTCGTATGGAGCGTACTGAATACCAAGTGCCCCGTCAATGAAGCCTGAATGCCCATCTGCGCCGTTTCCAAGTCCCGCATCTCACCGACGAGGATGATGTTCGGTGCTTGACGAAGCATTGCACGAATTACCCTTGCAAAATCGAGTCCGATGCTGTGTTTGATCTCTACCTGATTGATGCCGGGCAGATAATATTCGACGGGGTCTTCCGCCGTGATGATTTTCCGCGTCGGCGTGTTGAGTTCATTGAGAGCGGCGTAAAGCGATGTCGTCTTTCCCGAACCGGTCGGTCCCGTAACGAGGATAATACCATTGGGACGGCGGATGAGGGAGACGAACCTCCGGTAATCGGCTTCGGCAAACCCCAGTTGTGTCAGACTCACCCGAATGTTGTCCTTATCCAGAATCCGCATCACAATGGATTGCCCATGACTCGTCGGCACCACACTCACCCGAAGGTCGAGTTCTTTGTCTCCGAGGGAAAGTTTGATTCGTCCATCCTGCGTGCGCCGCCGTTCGGCCACGTCGAGTCGGGACAAGATTTTGAACCGGGAAAGGATTGAAGCCTGCAACCGCTTGGGAATCACGTCCCGTTCTACTAAAACGCCGTCGATTCGATAACGTACCCGAACGCGGTCTTCAAAGGGTTCGATATGAATATCGGAAGCCCGTAACTGCACCGCCTCCTCCACGATAAGGTTTGCCAACCGGACGATGGGGGCATCGCTGTCGGCCACGTTGACTCCCCCTCCGCCGCCGCCCGAATCGGTCATCGTGAAGTCAATCTGCGTATCGGTCATTTCCTGAATAAGGGAGTCCGCACTTTCGCCGATACTCTGTGTGTAATGCCGGTTGATGGCTTCTTGGATCAGTTCCTGTGCGGCCAAGACCGGTTCAATCGGACGGTTAAGAATGAACCGGAGTTTATCGAGGGTTTCGATGTCATTCGGATCGCTCATCAAGATTTTGAGCGTATCCCCTTCCACTTGATAGGGGAGAATGCGGTTTTCCCGCGAGACTGACTCCGGTACAAGTTCGACGATGGCGGGGGGGATAGAGACTCCTCTCAGGTCAACGAATTCCCGACCGTGTGCTTCGGCGACGGAACGGGCAACATCTTCGCTGGTGGCGTATCCGAGTTTGATCAGTGCGTCGGCCACTTTGATACCGGCGGCTTGCGACATTTCCTGTGCTTCACCGATTTGTGCGACGCTGAGTTTTCCTTTTCGTTGTAGAAGTTCGAGGTAGTTCGCTCTTTTCGCCATAGAAACACGGGGGGGTGAGGGGACGGGAACGTTCCCCAATCGTATTAAACACCCATTTTACCCGTAATCACTGCGGTCGGCAAGAGACTCACAACGGGATGATAAAAAGGGGTGGGGGCAAGTTTAGTAGGTGATTTTCCTTTTCTTTGCGTCCCTTGCGGCAAAAAAGACTTAACCGCAAAGAGAGCAAAGGGTTACGCAAAGTGCGCAAAGAGTCGATTCGTTGTGTTGTCGGCACACATCAATATAAAAATTTGAGTTTTAGAGGTTCCCTACATTCATGGGCATTGTACAGTATAAATCGGGTCTTGCCCCACTGGATAGCAACAATCCGGCTCGGCTTCCAACGGATCGCCCGTGACCGCAAAGGCACGCGCCCGACTACCGCCGCAAACATAACGGTACTCGCAACGACCGCAGATGCCCTTGTAATTGTCAGGATTCTGCAACGCCTTGAACGTCGGATGACGTTGATAAACTTCGACTACCGAATCCTGCGGAAAACGACCGCACTCCAACGGCAGAAAACCTGCCGGATAAATCGAACCATTGTGCGAAACAAACATGATGCCGCGACCGTCGGTAATGCCCAGCGGAGCACGAGAATGTGTCCGGGGACTATACTTCGTTTCGTCCTCGGCTCTTTGCGGCGGTTTCAACGGATTGCCCCCCTGCCTCAACACGAAACGCCGATAGTGCGGTGCCTCCGTTGTCTTAATCGCAAAGGGTTTTTCATTCGCGTGATGCCAAAGTTTCGCAAAGGCTGTTTCGTATTCCTCCGGCGAAATGCGTTCCTCTTCAATGCCGCGCCCCACCGGCACAAGAAAGAAGAGCGACCACATCACCACGCCGCCGAACCGGCATAGATATTCCGCCATTTCGTCGATGTAATCGACATTCCGTCGCGTAATCGACGTATTGACCTGCACCGGAATTTGCAGCGACTGGGCGTTTTCCAACATTTCGGTTGTTTTGTCGAAGGAACCTTCAAAGCCTCGAAAGGAATCATGTATCTTGTCATTCGGAGCATCGAGAGAAATGCCGAAAGCCTGTACGCCAGCATTTTTTGCTTCTTCAAATGCCTGCCGCGTCGCCAGCGGCGTTGCCGACGGAGTAAGGGCGACCTGCAATTCTTTCTGTACTGCGTAGCGAATCAGCGTGAAAATATCGGCACGTTTCAAGGGATCGCCGCCCGTGAAAACGATGTGCGGCTTGCGGGGAAAGGAAGCGGCTTGATCAATCAACCGCAGTGAGAGTTCGGTCGGCAATTCGTCTTCCGCCGCACGTTCTTGTGCGGAAGCCCGGCAGTGCTTACACACGAGATCGCACGCCTGCGTAACCTCGTAGTAAAACATCAAGGGATTAATGCCGAAATCGGATTGCGTGTAAAGTTGGGAGTACATATTGTTATTGATTCCATTTCTTACTCTCGCGTTTGCCCATCCAGCATCAACGGCACGCAAATGTTTTTTTGTCCTCCGCAAAATCTATCTTCCCGCCATCAAACAGAGGGCAACCACATACGCTACATAGCAAAGGAGCAGGAAAACCCCTTCGCCGCGTGTAACCTGCCGACCGGTAATGCAAATCACAATACAAAACAGCGATATGACAATCATCACCGGTATGTCAAAGAACAATGCTTGTGCCGAAACCTGCAAGCCGCCCGCTGCCGAGCCGCCCGAAAACAATGCGGTGATCCCCAAAACGCCTAATACATTGAATATGTTGCTGCCGATGATGTTGCCGATAGCAATGTCGGACTTGCGCTTAACCGCCGCCACAATGACCACGATCAATTCCGGCGATGCCGTGCCCACTGCCAATACGGTCAGTCCGATAAACAGTTCGCTCACGCCCACCATTCGGGCAACCTGCACACTCCCCTGCACCATGAGTTCGGAACCGACTACAAGTATGCCGACACCAGCGGCGATGAGCGAGAGATTGGCGAGTACACCCTTCCAGAATTTTTTCTTGCATTCCGCTTGTTGTTCATTTGACTGGAGACTCTCTTCCAGTTCCCGGGCATAGACTTCGTTGTTCTCTTTATGGCACCGGAGTTCGTAAATCGTCCATCCCACGTAGGCGAGCAGCAAAGTCAGCATAAGACATCCCATCCAAGGGAAAATCACTCCTTCAAATTGGCCGCTAAAAAACGACGACATCGGCATGACGGAGCCTAAAATTGCCAAGGGGAGTACCAGGATCGACACGGCAATCATCAGGGGAATTTCCCGCCGGATTATACTTGAACAGACGGCAACCGGACTCAATATCGCCGCAATGCCGAGAATCAAGCCGATATTACAGATATTGCTTCCGACGACGATTCCGATGGCGAAGTCGGTACTTCCTTTCAAGACGGCACTGATCGACAGGGCGATTTCGGGAGCATTGGTACTGAAAGCGACAATGGTTAACCCTACGATGAGAGGGGGGACTTTTAGCACGACGGCTAATTGGGAGGCACCGCGAAGCAGGATTTCGGCTCCAACGACCAGAATTGCCATGCCGACGGCAATCAGAATTGCCGGCCCGGCAAAACCCCAATGAAGGATGATATCAAGCATAGGGCAATTATACCGTAAACCATTAAAAGATGCAACCGCATGGTTCGATATGTACCAGTCCGGGGTGTGTCCAACTTTAGTGGGTGTTTTTCCAGTTCTTTGCCTCCTTTGCGTATTTCTTTGCGGTCTTTGCGGTTAAACCTCCTTTTTTAACCGCAAAGAGCGCAAAGTGTTGCGCAAAGAAGATAATGTTATAACAAAAAAAAGCGTTACCCACTAAATTTTTGAGACACCCCTAAAACATTTTCCGTACAACCCAGAGTAGAATAAAAACAACCGCAATCAGTCCCGCGACGAGCCCCCATTCTTTTTTGTTTTCTTTACACAAAGGAAGGTTCTGAATAGCATCGGCATTGCCCTGTTCGGCTGATGGGCGATACCACTTCACCGCTTCTGCGTCATCTTCGAGGCTTGCGCCGAACCGGAACTGTGCGTCCGCATCTCCCCGTTCGGCTGCCTTGCGAGTCACTTCCGGCAACTCATCCATCGAAGGGGACAAAACCCGGTCAATAATTTTATCGAATCTCCTTTCTTTCGCTTGTTGAATAAGGATGGGCGTTTGACATTTGGGACAATGTCGTGTTTGTCCGATCAAACTGGTTTTGGCATTCAGTGTGCCGTTGCATGACGGACAGTGAATCTGAAAAGTTTCGGACACGATTGTGCAACAGGATTTTACAGGCAAGGTCAATAAGATTTTACAGGATTTGCAATAAAAAGGGGAAAATTACTGTACTGGCGGCCTCTGTTTGTGTTGTGTAAAGATTTCCGCCGGGGCAGTAACCGCAAAATTCGCAAGGCAGTGATTCGTACCGTTGTCCGCCTAAAACAAGAAGGCAAAAGCCAATTTTTAGAGATTCCAAAAACTTTTACACTCCCAGACTTTACGCTCCCAAATTCATCCCTGCTCGGATATACATATCACCCCGTCATCGTATGATTCCTGAATCTGTTGACCGGCGGGAACAATCAAAAAATCTTCATTCCAGTCGCCATTTATGAGCCGCTGTAACAATGATAAGTCGCCGGTGAGTTTTTCAAATTCCCATTGCCGTTCTTCGGCAATTTGTTGAGCCCGCCGCTCGAGTCTGTCATCCTGCTCGATTCCCGTTGCGATGAAGGCCAGTTTGTTATAAAAGGGCATCATTTCGGGAGCATAATTCAGAGCGTTGTCTTGCTCGAACCAGCCGGTTGTCATAAAATAGGTACCGCCGTTGGCAAAAAAATAGCCGTCATATTTTTTTCGGCATCCGAGAAAGAGAGTGATACAATCGTGAGCACGGGGAACAACCAATGGAATCTTTCCGGCAGTAAGCCCCGCAATGCCGCCGCTGCATAGCCCGTAAGCCAACAAAACCGCACCATAAGCATCTTCATCGACGGCGGCAAGATATTCAGCCATACGGTTTTTCATACGGACTCTCCCAATGACATGCAACTCTTGCGGCAGAAACTCTACATCAAGTTGATGGGGCATATCAACCGCAAGCGAAGCGATCTCCCGACGAAAAATTTCACAGGCTAAAAGTTTTAACCGCATAGGAACTGTATCGTCATAACATTATCCAAAGAGCCGCAAGTGTAGCGTAGCTTGCGGGTGCATACCGAACACGCCCGCCGCCCGCAAGTGTAGGCGGTACTCCGCCGACACTTGCGACTCTTTGTAAATATGTGAATGTTATTTTGATACACCTCCATAGGGAGATTGGCAGAAACATTTCAAAAGGGAACCTGTAATAATCATCATTTTTTTGGTTTATACCGATATTTTAGTCTATACCGAAAAATGCAACGGAGTCTGTACTTTACGTCCCTTGTGCAACCCTTTGCGGTTAAAAAATGAGGATTTAACCGCAAAGTACGCAAAGAATAACCACGAAGGTTATAAGTCGCTGTGTACAGTTTTTTGCGGCTTATTTTTTCGCGGCGGCTTTGCTTTCTTTACGTCTGATGACTTCCCCTTCGTACTTGATTCCCTTCCCCAGATAGGGTTCGGCTTGGCGGATGGCGCGTACATCTGCGGCGAACTGCCCTACCATCTGTTTGTCGATACCCTTGACACTGACGTGCGTTTGGTCGGGACATGTTACGGTCAACCCCGCCGGAACCGGCTTGTGAACTTCGTGGGCATAGCCTGCACGCACCTGCAAGGTATTTCCCTGCATTGCAAAAAGGTATCCGGTGCCGAAAATTTCCAACCGCTTTTCATAACCTTTGCTGACTCCGCTGACCATATTTTGGAACAATGCCCTGTACAAGCCGTGCATAGCGGCGGCTTCCCGGGAATCGTTTGCCCGGACTACGGTGATCACACCGGCAACGGCATCAATTTCGACATTAACATTCGGACTGAACCACTGCGACAGTTTCCCCAACGGGCCTTCGACGGTCAGGATTTGCCCATCAATGGCCGCCTTCACACCTTGCGGGAGGGTTATCGGTTTTTTACCAATTCTTGACATTGCGTATTCTCGACGGTAGTCTTTTTGTTCGGGACTCGCCCCGCTGAACCTATAACGAAACGACGACGTGTGATTTTAGCGGATTTTGACGCTCTGTCAAGGGAGTATCCGTTCGGGGCGAGGATTGGACCATACACCCACACACGGGTGTGTCCAAGTTTCGCGGGTAAACGTTTTTTTGTTATTATACTGCGGCACGTCAATAATTTGCCTTTTTTCTTTTGTGTTTCCTTTGCGCCCATTGTCTCTTTGTGGTTAATCCTTTTTGAACCATAAAGGCACAAAGAACACAAAGAAAAAAGTGCAATCATTGGCATTGTACAGTATACGTTATCTTCTTTGCGTCCTTTGCGGTTAGTTTTTTTGTTTTAACCGCAAAGAACGCAAAGGATGCGCAAGGGACGCAAAGAAAAGGAAAAATACCCGCTAAATTTTTACACACCCGCCATACACCATGCATCTTTGAACCCTCTCCCAGTTAGTACGAAAACATGGTACACTAGGAGAGTTATCCAATTACAATGGAACTATCTATGAAAAAAATCATTCCCCTGTTCATTGCTCTCTTTTGCTTACCGATTCTGCTTCAAGCGGCAGAGCCGATTGCCCAACCTTTCAAAGCCATTGTCCTCCCGGAAGGCATGAAACATCCCGACGGCATGACCGTCAATCCCCGAACCGGCGACATCATTCTTGCCGTTCCCGTCATCGGCGACAAAGGCAACGCCTGGCTCCTGCGTATCGATGCCGACGACAACGTCAGCAAGTATTTTGAACTTCCCGCCCATCCCGAAACCGGTCGCGTCACACCGCTCGGCATTTCCTTCGGACCGGACGGACATCTTTACATTTCCGATAGCCAATGTCTCGGCGGCAATCCGAATCACAAATCGCGTATCCTCCGTGTCGTACACCAAAATGGACAACCCGTGCGCTGCGAAGTAGTCGTTACCGGTATCGTTCAAGCAAACGGACTCGAAATCCACAACGGCAAAATCTATGTAGCGGAAACGCAAATTGATCCCGACATCGTCGAAATGCCGATGACGAGCGGCGTGTTCTGCTTTGACATTGCCGAACTGTCGCCGCGGAGGATAGTGCAGCAAAGGCAACCGGTAAGACCAGTTGCCGCACCTGTTATAGATGTTTTGCCTTATGGTCGCGATCCGCGATTCATCTTCCGTTTCCAAACGACCGACGCAGACCGCAACGGCGAATGGAAAGTCGGGGCAAACGGCATCGGATTGGCAAAAGACGGCACGCTTTACGTTGCCAACTTCGGCGATAAGAAAATTATCGAAGTCAAACTCGATGCAACGGGCAGGCGTGCCCTCTCACACCGTAATATCAACGACGGTACGGGACCGCACGAAAGTGTGGACGGTCTCAAGGTGTGTCCAAAGGGATACATTTTCTTTGCGGATTACGTGGGCAACTCGGTGTGCGTGATGAATCCGAAGAACGGCAAGACCATTTTGCTTGCCAAGAATGCGCTCAATCCCAATACGGAGCAGAAGGCAACCGGTGCGTTGGATCGCTGTTCGGAAGTCTGTCTGCGCGGGATGAAACTGTACGTAGCCAACATTGACCTTGAAACGCCGGAGCCTCCGCACACGATCAGTGTGATCGACCTCGAAGGCATTGATTTTGATGCTCTGTTGCAGTAGATATACTGCTGAAGGCATGAAATTGGACTTTGCGTTCTTTGCGGTTAAATCCTCTTTTTTAACCGTAAAGAACACAAAGATTCTCAAAGAACAAAACAGTCCAATTTGACCCCGTGTAGGGTATTCACCCGAGATACTTTTTCGTTTCGGCAAACACTTCCGGCAATTTTGACGCATCGCTTCCTCCGCCTTGTCCGAAGTCGGCACGACCGCCGCCCCCCTTGCCCCCCACCAACGGCGTTAAACGACGAATTAAATCCACCGAACTGTATCGGTCAGTAATGTCCCGACTCGCACCCGACAAAAGAGCGACTTTACCGTCGGGCGTGCCGCAGGCGGCACGGCTAACGAGCGCAAATAACATAAAGACCGAGTCGGTTTTTTGCCGAATCTGGTCGATCAACTGCCGCACCGCATTGACATCCATGTCAGGCAGTTCGCAAGCAATCAATTTCACGCCGTTAATCACTTCGGCGGACTTAATCAGTTTATCAGCGTTAGCCGCATCGCCTGCGATGCGCCCCGCAGGCGACGCGGCTAACTGTTTACGTAATTGTTTGACCTGGGCATTGAGGTTTTCCACCTTTGCCAACACTTCCTCGGCGGGTACTTTGAACAGTGATGTAAGTTGTTGAACAATAGCGGTTTCCGCTTGCATTTTTTCGACGGCTTTCAAGCCGGTCAGTGCCGTAATGCGACGTACGCCCGCAGCGACACTCTCTTCGGAAATGATTTTGAACAAACCGATCTGCGACGTGTTATCGACGTGAGTTCCGCCGCAGAGTTCGATGCTGTTGCCGACTTGTATCACGCGAACCTTTTCCGGGTATTTTTCTCCGAAGAGCATCATCGCCCCTGCTTTACGGGCTTTGTCGAGACTCATTTCCTCCGATTCCACTTCACATGTGTCGAGAATAAGTCCGTTGATTTCTCGTTCGATTTCAAGGAGCATTTTCTTATCAACCGCCTGGTGATTTGTAAAATCGAATCGCAACATATCGGCATCGACTTTCGAACCTTGCTGCTCTGCGTGGGAACCAAGGGTTCGCCGCAATCTATAATGCAATAAATGAGTCGCCGTATGCGCTCTTGCAACCGCCTGCCGATTATCCGGGCTAGGACTTGGGAAAACCTCATCGCCAACTTTTAATACCACTTTCGGAAAATCGTCTTCCAACGTCGGGATATATTGATGTCCGATGTGTACAATGAGATCGCCATCCAGTTGTGTATCTTCAACCATAAACGCAATGTTGGGAGGATTGTTGGCTTTACAAAAACCGAATATCATACCAGTATCGCCAACTTGCCCCCCTTTTTCTCCGTAAAATGGAGTGCGTTCCAGAATGATCTTCACTGTTTGACCTTTCGGCACGGAATCAACAAGTTTTCCATCGGCTACGATGGCAACGACTTTCGTCACATCTTCATCCCATATAGCATCATACCCCACGAACTCCGTCTTATGCTTCTGCTTGATTTCCGCCAGCACGTCCTCTTTGAAAAGCGCACCCTTTTCGGCACTGCCGGAAATTTCGCCGTGATGCTCCATCTCCTTTCTAAAACCTTCCCAATCGAAGGCGAAGCCGCGCTCCGATGCCAGCGTCTCGAATAACTCCGGCGGAAAACCAAACGTCTGGTACATGTCGAAAATGTCGTGTCCCGCAACCTGGCTTACGCCACGGGCTCTGTGTGTTGCGTCTCTTTGCATTTCGCTGAAAATGCGTTCAATCTTGTCGATGCCGCTGTCAACGGTGCCGAGGAAATGCTCTTCCTCCGTTTCGATGACTTTCGCCACTCGTGTCGTCGTCTCCAACAGTTCCGGGTAGGGTTCCTTCATCAGTTCCGCCACCTTGGGAATCAACAGATGCAGGAACGTGTTCGCCGCTCTGCCCGCTGAACGCTGGATGGTCTGCCCGTCCAGCACGGCACGGCGGAGCAAGCGGCGGATGACGTATTTTTCCTCCTTGTTGCCGGGATAGACATTTTCATGCACTGCAAAGGCACACGCCCTAATGTGATCGGCAATGCGGCGCAACCGGCGACCATCGTCGCTTTTCGCATCGTACTTTGTACCTAACACTTCGGCGGCGGTTTCGACCAGTGGACGCAAAATGTCGATGTGGTAATTCGTATCGACTCCCTGCAATACGGCAGCGCAGCGTTCCAAGCCCATGCCGGTGTCGATGTTCTTGCTCGGCAACGGCAACAGGTTAGCGCCGGTGCTTGCACCGGGTTCGGGATCACCGACACGATTGAACTGCGTAAAAACGAGGTTCCATATTTCGACGGGACCGTTCGGCGTATCGTGATAGATTTCGCTGCATGGACCGCAAACGCCGTCGGGACCGAGACTGGGAGCGGACGCGGGCCAAAAGTTTTCGTCTTCGTCGAGATACTGCAACCGATTCTCCGGTACTCCGATTTCTTCCAACCAAATCTTCGCCGCTTCGTGATCGTCTTTATAAACGGTAACGGAAAGTTTGCCCGGTTCGATAGCGAGCCATTTTTTCGACGTAAGAAATTCCCAAGCCCAGTGGATCGCTTCCTTCTTGAAGTAATCGCCGAAACTGAAATTTCCGAGCATTTCGAAGAATGTGTGGTGGAAAGCGGTGCGTCCGACGTTATCGATGTCGCCTGTCCGCAGACATTTTTGGCAGGTGGTCGCTTTGGTGAATTCGAGTTTGACGCGTCCGAGGAAGTGGTCTTTGAATTGGTTCATTCCTGCGGGTGTGAAGAGTACGGAGGGATCCCATCTCGGCACCAGTACGTCGCTGGGTTTGCGGACGCAGCCTTTGGATTCAAAAAATTGTAGATATTTTTCACGGAGTTCGTTTGTTTGCATAGGGAGATTCTACCAAACGTCGGGAGTTTGGCAAGTTAGACGGCGATGGTCTTGAAATACTCATT
>Ga0099364_10005852_pt1 | contig 18084 bp, 12 predicted proteins | sample TergutTh196P3_FD_73070 | JGI IMG/M metagenome (GOLD analysis project Ga0099364, IMG submission 73070) | Microcerotermes parvus P3 segment gut microbial communities from Pointe-Noire, Republic of the Congo - Th196 P3 | ecosystem: Host-associated > Arthropoda: Insects > Digestive system > Gut ...
TTATCGTTGTGCAGAACTCCAAGCAATACAACAAGTTGTGTAGCTGATGAAATCACATCTTTTAGAGCAAATTTCTGTCCAGCCCGATAATAACTCTTCATTGCTGTTTTAAGTTCATTCTCAAGATCAATTTGAAGTTTGCTCTCCTGCGCTGGCTTTAATCCGTTTGTTTGCGTCAATATGTATTTGGCAGCTTTTTCTGACAACGGGCGGACTGAACTCTGCCAAGGAGGATTTGGGCTTTTTCTAATAGTTTGATAATCAAGTAGTTCAATATATCCGTCATTCATGTAAATAGGCACAACAGAATCAAAACTGTAACATTCTATCAGTTCTGCAAAATAATCATCATTACTTGTCTTATAAACACGCCCGATTTTCCCTGTTCCGTAGTAGTAGCAGTGCTCCTTGAAAAATCTATCACCCTGATAATAGATAAAAACATCACTGGAATGTATTTGATTCCGGTATTTTCTAGGGAAATGGTAAACAAAAAACAGCCTGTCCATGTATCGGGATTCAGAATCTTTCCTCTGAGAAAGGATAATGTACATTATTCCCGCCTCCGGCTAAATTGTAATGTCATCGAAAAAGCCGAGTTCCGGGTTATCAAGAGTACCAATAACCAAGGCGCGATCAAGAAGCCGGTTTCCAATTTCACAACAGGTTTCAGGAAGCAAGGCACAGTTATGACATGCAGCTAAATTGCAGGAATCCGGACCTTGACCTTCTGCTTGAATACATATCGGGTCTGATGAACACCATCTTGCATTTTCAATTGCTGAAACTATTGTGTTTTCCAGCCTACCGGGTTCACCTTGACGCACAAGTCCACCAAGAGATCCTTCTGCATCGCCTGAAGCAGTATAAATCAAGACTCCTCGCATTTTAGCAAAATCGCCGCAACGTTCACTGTACAATCTTTCCCTTATGGAAGAACTGCCGTATCCGCATTCGTAGCTCAACTGGTTGATAAGCAGATGTGCAAATGTGTGTATCATAATAAATTCAGGTCGTAAATGACCAGGTATCGCCTTCGCCAAGAATGACCCCTGATAAGTTGCATCAAGTTTACTGCTTCTCGCAATTATGTCAGGAGATTTCGCCCACTCTGTAAGAACAGAATGGTTGAATTCAAAGAAAATACCTTCGCCAAACACTTCTATTGCCGGCAACCAATTACCGTTACCAAGTCTCAGCATTTTTTTCTTGTCGCTTAAACCACATGTATAGTTTGGTTCCAAACGGGAAAATCCGACAAATGCCCTTGTTTCTCTCAATTTTGGAACAAGGGATATACTCTTGAAATACTTATGGATTACAGGGTTATAATCTGTGATTTGTTTGTTTTTGCAGAAAAACTCCAAAGTTTCACCACCACTGCTTTTACTCAGCATAGAGTATTCAGCAAGCCGGTATTCATCCTCTGGTGTGTTTTCATCAATATCATGAAGACCTTCCATACCTTCAATTCTACGTAAAACAGCGTCGTACAGCTCCTGTGGATTAACGCCTTCGCTTTCGGCAAGAAAGTCCACGATTCCCCGGTTTATCTCCCCGTTAATTCTATTGGAGTTTATCGCGTTAAAGTGTTTGTTGAGTACGCCGAGTATGCGCCGGTTAGTGTCCTCCGCGTCTGTTGGAATATATATGGAACTTTTTGTGTCGGCAAACCAGACGTTGCTTGCGCCGCGTTGAACGACTTTCAAATCTTCCGGTATGCAATCACAGGACACCTCATCCTCAGGCGTTATGCCAATCCAAGGTGAAGCTCCTTTGCAATTGTATCCAATTTCCCCTAGAGCTCTGGGGCGGAGGGCAGCCGCGATAGATTTGCTTGCGCCGCATGAACACTCATATCTTACCCCTGTCAATGCAGCGGAAGTACCACCAGTGCTCCTGCGGATTCGACAGGTTTCAGGATTGTAAGGAGGCTCATGCCCTACATGAATCCATTCAGCGACAGGGAAATCATCAATGTGACCGTTCGGGCAAACAACAACAAAACGCTCCGGTACGAGTTTTTTCCTCCCTCTGTTTTTGGGAGTACACTTACGTCCTCGTGGCCACTGGTACGCATCGCAGTAAGGATGAGCAGAGTATAATCCTGTTTTTTGCATTGTTCCGCAAAAAGGGCAATAATGCCAAGCCGGGAATCTCACAGCAGGTATTCTTAAATTGGAGTTTTCCGAGTCCGCACTGTACTCTCGAAAATCCGGCGGCCATCTTAGTTCTTTGACGCCTACACGTTTTCCCAATCGTTCATCTTTAACCAGGAAATCCTCCGGATGAGTGTATCGCCACATATCGAGTCCGGCAATCATAAGAGACTCATCTTCAGGGAATGGAACAATTGCCCCCACACCCCAAGGTCCAAGCAACTGACTCCTTCTCATCGGTTTGTTTTGAAAAGCCATATTCATTCTTCCTCCCGGTAGCGGTTTTCCAATACGTAGGCTTCACAGGAAGCATCAACATTTCTCATGGAGGTTGGAGTCGGAAAACCTCTGTTCCCCCATGATGTATTACGGAGAGAGCCAGCCTGAAACATTAACGGAACATCGTTTCCACCAGTAAAATCGGAGTATTTTTTAGGCTCCCACGCTTTCCAGTATTCAACAATTTCGTCAATTTGAGCGAGAGAAGCAGTTAGTTCTTCCGGTTCTATTGAGGTTATCCGCGCTTTCACAATCTCCTTAATTCTGGCAATCTGTTCAGATGACGGGAGTTTTGGCGGGTCGGAGTTATATTGTGTGCTACTGAACAACCTTAGCAAGCCAATCACAATTGCGTGTAGTGCCCGTTCTCTTAGAGGAGGTGAGAAAGGAGTAACACTTGTCGGCTCAACATGGCAGTATATTCGTGTGTGATAAGTTTGAAAATGCTCATAATGGGACTTGTCGCGCGGTTTACCGGGATTATAAATTGTAAAGACAAGCCCTGGAGTATCGCTGGAGCGTCCTACACGGCTTGTGGCCTGAATATATTCCGACGTAGTTTTAGGTTGTCCGGAAACACACATCAATCCAAGCCTCGGCACATCCACACCAACAGAAATCATATTCGTTGCAAGGCAAACGTCAACCGGTCTTTTCTCATCAGGTGGATATTGAATGCTTAGGTTCTGAAGGCAAAACGGTATCCGGTCACTTCTGATACGGCTGGTCAATTCCTCGTCTCTGTAAATATAGCGCCTTTTTTCCCTATAACCCTCTTTGACATCTTCAAATCTGCGTTTATAGATTACATGCAGATATTCATCAATATCCTGTTTTATCCACGTTTCTGCCTGCCCAAGCTCTCTGATACTGTTAAAATAACCAAGATTAGTCCAATAAGGATCACGCTCATGTTCGGAATCAACTTTTATTGCTCTTGCAGCATAAAGAAGAGCAGCATAGAGCCGTATTGTTGTCGTAGCATTTGATGTTGACCCAGAAGCAAGAATGCCGATGTACTTTCTCCCCGGCAGACTACTATCCTCCTCAGCAAAAAACGAATCACCTGCTCTCAATCCGGATGGGGGAAACTGCTTTACGTTATTCTTTCCGCAGGCATACAGGGCATGGCATTGTTCATTTGCTCTACTAATGGTTGCTGTAGAAGAAATAATCTTTGGATATATGGCGCTCCTTCCTGCACGTACAGTGCAAAGCTCGTGTATTAGTGTTTCGTAGTGTCCTACCATCGAACCGAGCGGACCGGATATCAAATGCAGTTCATCCTGAATAATTAGATCAGGGGCAGTGATTCTATTTCCGTCATCATCAATACCAAAGAGTCTCCCTGCTTCAGGACGGTAGGGCAGCATCGCGAACTTATCTACCGTTCCCAATAGAAGTGTTGGAGGAGTGTTATAGATTTCCTCATCTATGACAGATAAGGGCAGGGTAGAATCATCCTTTGAAAAATCACAAGCCGGATTTCCGCATTGAAATATGAATTGCTTCTTTTTACCTCCCTTTTTCCTGTAGCCCGGTGTAGCATATTGATTCCTGCATTTTTCAACAACTCCCATTTGTGCGCCGCACCAAGGACATTTGAGCATGACGAACGGATTTACATTGCTCTGTCCGTTGTATAGCTTCTCATAAGCTTTTAATGCCTCCTGCATTTTGTTTGGAGTCGTAGTGCCTCCAACCCAAAGACCTATAGTTATTCTTGAATCACCGAACAAAGCCGGCTTTTCTTTTCGGATAGCTTCGCACGCACAGATCATAGCCGACGCTCTTTCATACTGTTGCGCTGTTAGAAGCCTTAACGTATATCTCATAAGGATTACAGTGCCGTTATCATCTTTATTATGCAGGCGCCTGATGAAAATTGTAAAAGCCGAAAGTCCAAGATAGGCTTCTGTCTTGCCGCCACCTGTCGGAAACCAGATTAAATCAACAATTCTCCTTTCAGAGCATTTACGGTCAGACATTGACTTCAGATTCATCAGAATAAAAGCAAGTTGAAAAGGTCTCCATTTACCGTAGCGGGAGGGATTGCCGTACCATGTATCTTTATCGGAAATATCAGGAAGTAAAACCTGATTTTTCAGAGTCAATCCCCCTCTCCCATCATCAAACCAGGTTTGTAAAGGCAAGCCGTAGTGAATTTGTTGCAAAAGCATTGCCCGGTTCATTAGCTGGAAGGCATGTCGGATTGTACTGTCGTTGGCTATTAGTTCAACGCCTTCTTTCATTCTGGATAAACACTCATCGCAGTTCTCAATATGACGTTTTGCGGTTTGAGTTTGAGAATCATCAATAACATTTTTCAACTGTGCTTTCAGATTTTCAATCCACAGATGGTATTTTTCACATAGTAATTTCAGTTCAGCAATCGTTTCCGGAATATTGCCCAAATCGGACATCTTGAACATTTCAAGCGATACTCCATCAATGACTGATGGAACAATCTGCTTTATCTCGTAATAAGGAAACGTTTCAGTTTGAATTTCATTAACGATTGTTTCATTCGGATTCCAGCTTGCAGAGCACCCGTGACCAACGGCATAACTCTTTACATCTCTGTACAATAAACGGTTTGAATCATAATCGTCATTACGGGTTATTCTTTCCTCGTCGGGCAATGCGTGAAATCCATTTTCAGACACCAATGTGAAACCCGCTTGAAAGAAACAATCCTCGTCTTTTACAGAACCGCCTGCAGAAGTGTTTGTATTCTCAAGCGTAAACGTATATATGGAAAATCCAAGTTTTTTATACTTACTTCTGCAAGTAATATCAAATTTCAGTTTTGTCTCTGCATTGTCAATGATGACAGGGTTCTTTACAATTCCTCTTTCGGGTAATTTCAAGTGTCTGGCATTGTTATCCCAAGCCAATTGCTTGCGCAAATATCGGACAACTTTCTTTCCCGTTGTTGGTTCGGTTACAGGAAGAGAAGAATAGGCACCTGCACGTACTATAGGATAAATTTTATCACCGTTTTTGACAGCTACTGTAATACTGATTGCAGAAGGCTTGAGCGAGTTGGATAAATTCATAAGTTCCTCAGCATCCTCAAGAAATTCCATAGTGCCACCGCTTCGGGTATCTGTTTCAATTTTTTCAGGTTCCTCTAATTCAGGTTCTTCAACCGGAACTTCATCCTCCGTAATTTCCGCCAGTAACGCATTCGAAGATTGAGGGTGCAGTATTCCTGCAATATAGCGGATATGTGGAGGATCTCCGGAAAGTATTTCTTCCCCGTTACCCTGAATTCTCTCCGGTAAATTGAGCGGGTCAGGACCGATAAACTCCCTTTTTATTATGTCAAATATCTGCTCACGACGTGCGTCAGTCATTTTAAGAACCTCCTTTGTTGTAGTAAAATATATTCTTTGGCAGCTTCATTGTTTTCAATAATATATAATCCGGCAACTGCTCTGCTAAGGGCAACATACATCAGCTGTTCATTGCTGAAGGTTGTAATGTCTGAGAGGATAATTACCGTGTTTTCAAGCCCTTTAAACCCTTGAATTGTGCAAAAACTGATTGTATCGTTTCCCTCAATCTTGTAGTCGGCAATTTTAAATTTGTCAATACAGCTTACAACGGAGTTTTCACGTTTGACAGGAGAAAGAATGGTTATTTTTTCTGATGAAATATCGTTTTCCATTAAATCCTCAATCACCTGCTGAAGTCGCTGACTGCCTTCTTTCACATCGGAAAAAGTAATATAGTTGACCGGTGGTCCGTCAACTTTCATCCACATATCATTCGAGGGGACATAGCCTGTAACGGTACAGATTTCTTCGCATATTTGCTTTGTATTACGACAGTTGATTGTCAGACGAAACTTGATATAGGAAGTTCTTTCGTCCATGAGTTCAAACATTGTTTCTGCATTCAGCGATCCGGCGTAAATAGCCTGCATTGAAAAATCACCGAACATCCGCCACCTGCCACGTGTTAGTCCGCCCGTAACGGCAGCATCAAGAACATCAAGGTATTTTTCATTTATCAGGTCTTGAGCTTCATCTATTATCAGAAGATCATATTTTTCAACAGAATTCTTTAATACATTAAGTGCAAGATCAGGAAGCGTTTTTCGATAAAACAACTGCTGGGAGTTTTCGTCTTGTGGAAATAAATAACTAATGCCGTTCTGAGCTAATGTATCCATCAAGAATTTATGAAAAGTTCCGGCATATTCAGGTCGCAGGAAAGAATCAGTTAAGCAATGATTAAACCAGCGTCCCAGATTTTTATTGTAACAAAACAGTGCAACTTTTTCTCCGTTAGCAACTGCTTTTATAGCTTCTTGAACAGCAATGAGAGTTTTTCCGGTACCAGCTCCGCCTCGGACAAGGCAACGCGGATTGTCCTCCAGCTGATCTATGCACCTGTATTGCTCCTCTGTAAGAGTAATTATATCTTTTTCAGCGTTTTTTATCAGAACGCCTAATGCAACAATTCTGTCAAAATCGCCTCGAAGAAGATTTGCTATGTAGTTGGCGTCGTCTACATTCATATAACTTTCAGCGGCAACAGGACAATGGAATCTTTCTCCATACTTTTTTGAAGCGCCTGAGCTAAGCCGTTTAATGAAACCTAAAACATCACTTCCGTCATTGATGTCAAAAATCTGCCATTGCTCTTCATCGCTGCCGCTTGCAGTATACTCAATATCGGGGAACATTACGCCAATTCCGAAAAAGAGTCTGTTCAGATGACGGTGATTATTATCAAGTCTGGACTTAATAACACGTACAATACTGTGGACTCCGTCCCATGCTTGGTCAAAAGGTCCCCTATTCTTTCTCCCAGTTTCCCCATATCTGTTTGTAAACTGCCAGATTCCTTCCTTGCGACTTACACGCCCCCCTTTGACCTCAATGGCAAAAAGTCCCAATCCGGGTGCCAATACAAAGAAATCAATTTCTCCATGAATCACCCTATTGTGATTGGCTATTCCGAGAGAATGAAGAACAATCCAATTCTCAGTTCCTTTACAAGTCTTGAACCAGTCAAATATTCTGCGCTCAGCGGTGCTTTTTATTTCCGGTGAAACGACAGAAGGAATCATGCGAGCCACAAATTTTAACCTCCTTACGCAGTAAATTTGTTGGTATCAATCAATTTGTTGGTTATAGCCTCGTCAACAAATACTTCAGTCCCAACATCTATGACTTTAAGAATTTTTATATTTCCTATATTTTCTATTTCGACTTCAATCGGTTCCCATGTATTGAAGCTGTCAATGTTTCCCATCGAGATAAGATAGGTGGATAAACTGGTTTTGAGTTTTTCAGCCAGATGATGACCTGCTTGTATGTGTACACTCTTTATAATTTTTCCTGCATCAAAGACTCTATCGACTATTTCCAACAGCACGGAGTCTTCTGTAGCTTTTGCAATAAAGGCTATATCGTCCTTAGACTGGGGGGTAATCATGTCATTATCAGTCAGCCATAAATGCACAGTAGCTCTGCTCCTAGCACATCCGACCGCTTGGAGTTTTTCATATATTGTTTCTTCATCAGAAAAAACAGATTCAACTTCAAGAGCTTCTTTCCATTTATATACTACATTCCTTAGATCAAAACAGCCGCTGTTTTTCAAAATAATATCAGCTATATCCCGTATTAAATCACGTTGTGTTTCGCGTTCGATTACAAAATCACCAGATTGAATAGCAAACGGTTTTACTTCCTCGATATTTTCATAATCCCCATTAATGAGCTTTGTTGCAGTTAAAAGTGTGCGGCTGATCTTATAGAATGCCAGAAAGTCACCTACAAAACTTACAGGAACCGCTTCAACACTATTTACTGCTGATGACGAAATATAACGGCGGTACTTGTTTTGCCTCAGTGTAATCTCAATTTCTTCTAATTCATCCGGTTCTTGCGAAGAAATGACCGATATTGCCCTGTCTTCCTTTAGCCCAGCTTCCAAGTCTCTGTTTATTAAGGATAATATGTTCATATTGAAAGCATCGTTACGCCTTGATAATTCTAAATTATTCCTGATATATCCATTCTTCCAGCGTCTCTCGTTTTCATATAACAATACCGTGATTTCAGGAGTTATATTTGAGTTCAATATTTTGTTCATGGTTGCCTTGTTTAGCCAGCCGGAAACAATGGTAAGGCTATCCGATGCAGCCTGCAAAAGGTATTTCTTTGGATCTATGACTGTAATCTCAGTATCTTTCTCCCTAAGAAAGACTTTCAAACACTGTTCAACATCATTCTTCTCTGCGTTCAATGGAATAATAACAAATAAATGGCGCTTATCTGAAGATAATAGCAATGAAGTAATCGCTGCTACCTTGGGAAGATCATATCCCTGTGTACAGATTGCAGCTATGTTGTCTGCTACTTCGGTCAATTCTGTAAACAATTCTTCACTGATGTACGATTTTTCTTGGATAAGGATTGATTTACATCGCAGCACCTCGTTTATGTATATTGTGTTTTTCAGCGGCGAAATAGTCCTCAAAATAAACAACGCGATTTCAAATAATTCTTGAAATACTTGAATTATAGAGGCGGATTTATCCTCAATTAATTTTTTGTTTTTATACAATAGTGTTACTGCCTTGCTGATCTCTTGACACACGACATCGACGAAGTTTATTTTTCTTTGGGCGGCATTTTTTACCCTTATGTTAATTTGAGAGTGGTGATCACTATACAGATCAGAGGAAATTGTATTCTCGTTCCATGTCCATATGCTAAAATTACGCGATTCAAGATTTGAAAAATCATTATAGTTCACTTGGTCTGTCAGCAATATAACAGGCTTGTCTCTTCTGAGCAAGTTATCAAGGGCATCCAGTTGATTATCAATTGAAAGCTGATTCGCTTCAACAAAAACTGAATTAATTTCCAAACCGGCATCAATTGCTTCGTTGACGGAATATAAATCCTTAAATAAAACAATTGCCGGGATTCCCTCCAATTGTCCGGAAGTCATATTTTTTATCCTGCCGTCCAAGTCCGCTTGTGCAAGCAACAGAATATCACTAATCCTTTCGCCATTAAGTGATGTTTCGATAAATAATCTCTTGGAATTAAGTATGGGCGCAACAAACACTGCAGAGCTGTCCAAGTGTGTTTTGTGATCAGGCAATTTTTGAATAAACGATCTGCTCGAATCAAGAGACAGTTCTTGCAAAAAAGGTGCGTATTCTTTATAGAATGATTGGTATTTCGACAGCCGCTTTGTCCGGACACGTTGCAGAAAAGGGGCGGTTTCAAGTGGCATCCCCAGCCTCATACTACCACCATCCACAAACTTGACGAATATCCGTTCCACATTGTCATTTCTATCAGTCTCAACTTTTACGAATTCAACCACGCTGTTCTTGAATTTAAGTTTTTCACCAGTGATAAATGAGTATGGATCGTAGTCCTTCTTTATCCTGCCTTCAGAGATATTAAAAAGCGTTCCTAACAGCATAAAAACAAAAGCACAACTCTGTTGTTCGGGGAAAATAATCATATTTCTCTTGTTGACATCTGTAAGCTTGTCCGCCAAGAGTATACTTGCCTTGAAAATCAAAGGTATTTCAAAGGAGAGAGCGCCATTTAGTGAAATCAAAAGATTGTCAAGAACAGTTTCCTGCTCTAAAAGTTTTTTCAAAAAATCACTCCATGACATTAAAAATCACCCTTATCCGCTGAATCCTTTCTTTACAGCTTGGCTGTAAACAGGCCAAACTTGAGCTGCCTGTTTATAGGACGGTTTTTTGCCTCTTCCAATTAGAGTACCCACAGAGAAGACAATGCTACGTTGCCATCCCTCAAAGTTCCCCGTTTCTTTTGACCACCTTGATAAAGCAAACCAGACCGAAGCAGGAATTTCAGATACTTTTTCGATTAATTCTGCTTCTGCGACAGTCACTTCCGTTATGCCTCGTGACTGAGCATTTGCAGACAAAACATAGTCGGGCCTTGTAACAGAAATCAATTCATTTTCAAAGCTGTCACTTATTTCGAACCCATAATCCCGTATAGTATCCCAACATTTTTCTTTTTTACACCACTCTCCAATGTTTGCTCCTCCTGGAGGATTGGTAATAAGTCTATGTACAATGGAAGACACTTTTACTATCTCTCTTTCAAGCGATTCAGACAAGGACTGTTCTTTCCATATCTTTTCCAAGTCGATTCTCTGTGCTGATTTGAATGATAAAAAAGCAATCGTATACGTGACTATGTTTGCTCTGTAGCCGCCATAATTCTGTTCTTGTACCAGTTTTTCGGTACGCCTGAAGAGTACTGCCTTTGCTATAAGTCTTTTGTAGTACAACTCGTCCGGCAAAAAATTCTTTCTATCTTGGAGACGAAGAGTGAATTTTCTAAAGTTTTTTTGTGCCCCCTCACTAACAAAATAGGGAAGTTGATCCCAAGTGTTTTCATATTTTGCAAGGTCGGCCTTTGTAAAGCACGGATGGTCTTCTTTAAATTGCTTTTTACGCAAAGTAGTTGTTTCTCTGGACAAATGGTCGGCATACTGTCCACGGGCACGTTCATAAAACCAGTTTTTGGGTTTTAGTCCGCTCTGCGCAGGTGCCCATATAGTACGCGACAACTCTTCCATCTTCCGGTGAAACGGATCATTGGCCGAGAAATCAGCAATTTGGACTTTGTTCTGAGTATTTGCATATGCCGAAATCCGGGGAACTATGTCATCCATTGCCTCAGGAGATTGAATAACGGAAAGTTTCATTTGAACAAATATCCTTGTCAAATCCACGTCCAATTTCTTGTCCCGCTTTGCATTATAGATAGATGCAGTTGTTTGACCGCCATTAACAATCTGCATATCACGTATTTGCTTAATAGACGGTCTTCCGTTTTCATCGCGGATAATCTCAACATTTTCAGCAGTGACAGAAATCCCGTTGTTGTACGCTAGGAACATCTCAGGCTCATCTTTCAGAGTATCACGGATACCTTTATTGACTGCACCTTTGACTTGAAGGAATGAGCGGACATTCCGTTCGAGAAGCCTCGCGCCATGGGTCTCGTATAAGAGTGCAAGCATAGCACCATCCAAAATAGCTAGGTATACACTATAGGTCTCGCTGTTCGTGTTCTCAATACAGGGAACAGCTCTTCCGAACATCTCGACAAAGTCAACTTCGACTGTTTCCCTCATCTTCCCGGAAGTAACGCAACGGAAAATGCGGTCAATATCCCAAATCGAAAATGAAACATCGGTACCGTCAAGTTCAATGTTCTTTAGAGGAACCGGTTTGACAGTACCATTAGCTAATGCCACCACTTTCAGATTTTTTATGTCTTTTTTGTGTTTGCTTAGTGTTATTGAAAAACCATGAGTATCAGTATCTTTTTCAAAAGAAGTGTGCAGATCATTGGTTGCTTTTCGGAAAAGGGAAAGTGCGCGTTTTAGTGCTGCATCAACTTCTGTCTTTGCCACGCTTTGAATATCTATCAAATCAGAAAAGATTGAAACATAAATCTCCACGGTTTCATAATCATCTGAAACACAATACGCATTAAGCTGAAGACCACGGTCTCTATACGGGCACATAATGGCGTCGTCTATTTCACCAGTGTCAGCAAGATACTCCAGCGCAACGGCAGTAAAAAAATCCTCTTTAGCCCATCCGATGGTTTGGGAATCAGCCGCAAGGTTAACTTCTTCCATAAACTTCGCATAGAATTGAGCAAGATTCATGTTTTTATCAGCCACTAGGTCTATGCCTTCCTTTCAAGCTCATCAAGAATACCGCAGGCAATGCCCGTTGCCATTAGTGGAGGAACAGCATTCCCAATCTGGGTAAACACTGCGGTCCGCGAACCCTCAAAATAGTAATTATCTGGGAATGATTGCAATCTTGCAGCTTCTCTGACAGTAATCGATCTTGCCTGTCTAATGTCCGGATGAATAAAATAGTGCCCATCCTTGGACAGGTGAGCCATCACAGTATGGCTTGCAGGTAAATCTGAAGCAACAACTTTAAAGCGGTCAAGGAAAGCTGACATATTATTATGCGTCCTCAGTTCCTCCGGCAGGTTGTAATATTTAAGCCTTGTGTTATTTTTATTCCAAGACTCAATAACAAGGCGATAAATCTCTTTGTCTCTCTCAATATGCGGTCTTGCTGTATTCCAAGTAAGGATGTCGTCTGCCATCCTTATGCCAGTTTCCGATAAATAACTGCTGAAATCATCTTTACGGTAGTAGTTGTTGGTTTCTCCTGCTTGCATGACAGGTAAATCGCCGAGCACATCATTAACCGTGAAAAATCCATTCGAACTGACGAATTCAGGATATTTATAATTTGTACCTTTTCTCCAGCCAATCAAAATAACACGGTGCCTGTTTTGTAATACACCAAAGTCAAATGCATTGAGTACTTTATAGTGAGTCTCATAGCCAAACCGTTTGAACTCTTTTTTCATGTCGATAAAACACTTTCCATCATTAGCAGTAATCAAACCGGGTACGTTTTCGAAGACAAACATTTCCGGCTGATACTTTTTTAGCACTCTACAATAAAGCCGATAAAGGAAATTACGAGGGTCATCCTGCATGTTGTCTGATTTAACAGCTCTGCCTACAAGCGAATATGCTTGACACGGCGGTCCTCCAACAATGAGATCAACAGAATTAATTTGCTGCTTCTTCATGATTGTGTCTATTTTATTAAATAGCTTGGTCATTGACTCCTTTGACATTGTCTGGTTTATCACCGAGTCAAGTTTTTCTTGCGGGACATGGGAATAAAGAGTTGTTCTATTTATCTCTCCTCGCAGGTATTGATGATATATTTTAAGGTTTTCAAACTTGCGAAGATAATAATAGCAAGCTCTCGTTTTCAGTGTCAGACAGGCTTCAGAATTCATCTCAACATGTGCAACCGGTTTAAATCCAACAGACAGGAAACCCTCCGACAGTCCTCCGGCACCAGCAAACAGGTCGATGAAGCTGAAGCTGACCTTATTGTTTTGCACTACAGAAGCCTCCTCTCCATTATGTCAGAAATATCCCGCCTTATTGTTTAAAAATAACCACTAAATAAATATCATAACCTTCAAGAAAAAATTATATCATCTTTTGTGAATGAAAAAATCAAAAACACGAAAGCCTTTTGGGAACTAAACGACGCCAGTTTCTCCGGCAACAGCGATAATTTTGACGATAACCCTCCAGGCGGAAGCTCGCAGCAAAACGCACTTATCGGCACATGGATAACCAACATTGCAGGCAATGAAATCGAAGTAACATACCGCAGTGACAGAACTTACTCCGAGCGAGCTGGCGGAGTATCTGCTAATGGAGTTTATTCAGTCGCAGGTAACAGAATAACAACCATAGCTGCTGGCATTGGAACTTCCATTTCCGAATTTGAGATTAAAGGGAATGTGTTAACTGCTAAATCCATCTACGTTGAAGTTCATGGGAGAAATATTACTTCTACATCTCAGGGTATGATTTTCACTTAACACGAGGCGATAAACAACATTATGTGATTCGTTGATGGTTTCTGGAACTCCTCCCGCCGATCCGCCGTAGTCAACTTAAAAAATTGGCAACGATTGCCACAATGGTAGTAGAATCAGGTAAGAGCCGCTCATTGAGCGGCCGTCTCCCCCACACCACTTATCCCGGTATCGGTATCAAAGTCACTATCTTTGTTAGGAGTACCATTAGCATATGAACCAAACAGGTATCCTTAATAAATATGTTTGATTATCACCGCACTGCCTATCTATTGAAATGTTTTTATTGGTTAATGAATGTGGGATCTAAATACGTTTTTTGTAAAGCCCGAAAGAGAAGCAACGCGCCGAGTTCGGGCAGCCCCCCGGCGTTTGAGGGGCAAGCAGTGTTTGTGAGACCGATACGAAGTATCGCGTCGAACAAACACCTGCTTGTCCCATGTACTAAGACACGGGGTAGGGATGAATTTAATAATATATTAGAAATAGGATATGTCAATACGGGATAAAATGCAGGTGACTAATGGTTTGAAAAGCATACATAGTGATAGATAGTGTGTTCAAATGGACAGGAAAAATACATTTAGTCATTGAAAGTATATCGAAAATTGATGTTTTTAAGAAATATTAGAAAAAACATGGACAAATATACGACAGTATGTTATTTTGACTCCTAAAAAATGGAAACTGATAGATAGAAATATAAATAGAATGTCAATAGAAATATAGTAAAAACGTCGTATAAATATAATATAAATATAGTATGACCGTAGTAAAAATATCAATAAAAGTATAGTATGAATGTAGTAGGAACGCGGTATGAACGTGAATAGAAATATGGTAAAACGATGGGTAAGTCGTAGTATGAAAAACGTAAGATAAAGAATTAAATCATTGTATTTCATACCATAAACAAACCACCTCCATACTATAAAACAACCATCATTAATACAATGTTCAATCTATAAATACATAACTAATAACCTATTACTATGCAATAAATATACAATAAAATACTTATGTTCACACTATAAACTACTGCTTCATCTTGTAAGATTATTTTTTCATTCATTACCCTCTGCTCCTTCTTCGCCTTCACACCATTTTTCATATTCGACTCGGTGATCGTCGATATATTTGTTAATATCGCCTGCGATAGCTAAAGCAAAAGTTCGCGCTTGTTCTGTGGACATCACTATGCGCGGCATTTGTAACCTTTCAATTTTCTGAGTTTTCATGCTTCATGCTTAACTTATTGTAAAAATCTAAAAAAGCGGACTGCCCTTTTCATTGCCAGTACCGCGTGGTAGAATTACGCGGTACAACATTCGCTTCCGTGCGTCTGTCTTGTTCATCTGGGTGTTCATCGCGGCAACGATGAGCGCCCTTTTTGTTTTATTAATCATTTTCGCCTTGCTCCCTTTTATTTTTTCAATAGCCTAAAAAATATTTGCTTTTCTTCTGTTGACAACTCTTTTCGTAACTTGTGAAAAAAACGCTATCATAAAACCCTAAAGCATCAGCTACTTGCCACAGCTTTATTCCAGAAGAGTAAACTGCTGACCGAATGTCAATATTACGCGATAAAAATCCGACGACACCTCCTAAATTCTGTTCCTAAATTCTGTTATTGACATTGAATTTCAATTACAGTAAAATTTTGCGATAAAACAACAATAACAAGATATATAACTAAAGTCAATAATATATTGCATAAATAAATAAAGTGCAGCTATACGTTGATTTGGAGGTTGGAATTTATGCCGCGCAAAGGAAGATTGACATGGAAAACGGAAAAAGCCCCATTTCCAACGAGGCTGAGAATAGCGTTAGCTGAAGGAAATATCTCACAGAAAGTCTTAGCTGATTTTTTAGGAATTAAAAGACAAACCGTAAGTCAATATTGCCTGGGGCAAAGTGCCCCAGACTTCAAGACATTATGCAAAATAGCGGATTATTTTGAATTGTCATCAGATTATTTACTTGGAAGGACGGATGTTAAAACCACGGAAACGACATTGCGCTCAGTTTGCGATTATACGGGATTGAGTGAAAAAACTGTAGAGAATTTACATTTTAATATGCAAGCGTATGGGAAAACATTTAGCAGGTGTATTTCAAAAGTTATCTCTAACCTTTATTTTAATTATTTTTTGAACTCTATCCTAAGATTGTTGTTACTTAAAGACAGTAGGACTTCAGAGATTAAACAGAATGTGGAGATTAATATGTTACGCACCCGTTTGGCATCTATATCCGATCAAGATAATACCTATGATATTACTATGATTGAACCTCCTTTTAGCCTTTTGGAGGTTGCAGAATGGCAAGCAGCGAAAGCCGCACAACAAATAATAGAAAGTCTTGTAAAAGAGGAATCGGAAGAAACAACTATATTGGGTGGAGAAATCCACATAAAAGATGAGACATCCGAAATAGATAAAACTATTATGTTTATGCGTCGTTATAGTGATAAGGAAGGCACAGTAAAATGAACGTCGTTATATATTGCCGTTATAGCTCCCATGCGCAAAACGAGCAGAGCATAGAAGGACAACTCAAGACCTGTTATGACTTTTGCGAAAAGAATAAACATATAATCGTTGCTGAATACATAGACCGTGCCGTTTCAGGAACGACGGATAACCGTCCGGAATTTCAACGCATGGTAGAGGATAGCGCGAAAAAACATTTTCAAGGAGTTGTCGTCTATCAGCTTGACCGCTTTGCTCGTAACCGTTACGACAGCGCAATCTACAAAGCAAAGCTTAAAAAGAATGAGGTTAGAGTCTTATCTGCTCGTGAGAACATTTCAAACGATCCAAGCGGAATACTTGTTGAAGGGCTTCTTGAGAGCATGGCAGAATATTACAGCGCGGAACTATCTCAGAAAATCAGAAGAGGTATGGATATCAACGCTCAAAAGTGCCTTTGCATAGGTGGGAAAATTGCTCTTGGCTTTAAGGTAGATAGCGAGAAACGTTTTCAAATAGACGAGGCAATCGCACCTTTCGTTGTAAAAATTTTTGAAATGTATGCGGGCGGCAAGCCTGTTGTTGAAATTACAGAATATCTGAACGCTCAAAAGCTCCAAACATCAATAGGCGGAACTTTTAATAAGAACTCACTCCGAAGAATGCTTCAAAATAAACGCTATTTGGGAATTTACACATATAAAGATATCGAAATTCCAGACGGAATTCCACGCATAATTGATGATGAGCTTTTCGCTAAAGTGCAAAAAAGGCTTGAAATAAACAAGAAAGCACCTGCACGAGGAAAAGCTAAAGAGGAATTCATCTTAACAACAAAACTATTTTGTGGGCATTGCCGCGAAATGATGGTTGGGGTTAGTGGCACAGGGAGACATGGCAAGATACACAGCTACTATTCCTGCAATAGTTCTCGTAAAAAACTATGCAAAAAGAAGAATATTCGCAAAAAATATATTGAGGATTTTATCATTACACAATGCAGTTCTCTATTGACGACAGAGAACATCTCAAAGATTGCCAGAGAAGTTGTTGCTGTTTGCGAGCGTGAGCGGGATAATCCAAACTTAAAAAGGCTCGGAAAACTCTTGAAAGAAAACGATAAAGCAACAATGAATTTAATCAAGGCTTTGGAATTAGGCGAAATTTCTGACATTGTTTCCGCTCGGATACAGGAAAAACGAAAAGAAAGAGCAGAGATTGAAAAGCAAATTACCATTGAAAAACTCGGACAAGTAAATATCACCGAACCTGAAATAAAATTCTTCTTGACTCAACTACGCAAAGGGAACGTTGACGATTTGCGATATAGAAAGACTCTCGTTAATATATTTGTTAATGCTATTTACTTATACGACGATAAAATAACGCTTATTCTGAATTCCGGTGGCAGACCAGTCAAGGTGAACGAAGGACTACTTGAAGAAATAGAGCAAGCGGATGATACTTTTATAACTTCTAAATTCAAATCCTCTATTGGGAATCGAACCAATGCCCGCTCGGATAATTCAAACGCAAAAACCTCATCGCAAGAGCGTAAAATAGCCTATGTGTTACCTCCCGCTATCGAATAATCAAGGGCTTTATATGTTTTTGACAACCACATCGCGAAAAGCTCCTCATCAATTGCACCGCTGTTGTGGAGATCGCGCATTTTCAAATACTCGTTTGCGA
>Ga0099364_10005853_pt1 | contig 18083 bp, 17 predicted proteins | sample TergutTh196P3_FD_73070 | JGI IMG/M metagenome (GOLD analysis project Ga0099364, IMG submission 73070) | Microcerotermes parvus P3 segment gut microbial communities from Pointe-Noire, Republic of the Congo - Th196 P3 | ecosystem: Host-associated > Arthropoda: Insects > Digestive system > Gut ...
GCCGACCCCTGCGCTTAAAACCACGCCATAATTTTTATTATTTGTCCGCAAATATCGGCAAATTTTTCAAACTCGGTGTTATATAATTAAGTTTGTGGGGGCTTTTACGATGATTTACCAAAACATAATCTACATAGACGCGCTGATTATTATTAATCTTTATGTCAATTTCTTCATAATCAAGGCCTGCGGGGTCTTTATGCACCGCAAAACCGGCACTAAGCGATGTATTTTGGCGGCTGTGGCGGGCGGCTTTGCCTCGCTTGTAATTCTTCTGCCCGCTTTGCCCGCGCCGCTGAACGCGATAATCAAGCTATCCATCGGGGCGGTGCTTGTGCTGATTGCGTTTGGGTACGGCAGTTTTCGCGAATTTTTGAAGAACGCCTTGGTCTTCCTCATCGTGAATATTTCATTCGCCGGGCTGATGCTGTTGCTGCGCCTTTTTGCCGCCCCGCTCAACATGATTTACAACAACGGCGTCGTCTATTTCGACATTTCTTTTATCGCGCTCCTGAGCTTTACGGCGGCGGCGTACGGACTGATACGGCTTTTGCGGTATATTTTGGACGTGAAATTCAGCGCGGACAAAATTTATGCGATTGCTTTTGATTACAAAGGCGTAAGCCGCAGTCTCAGTGCGGCGGCGGATTCGGGGAATAATCTGACCGATTACATAACAGGGTATCCGGTCATAATCTGCGACAAGAGCTCCTGCGAGGGAATCCCGGTCGAGTTCCCCGACACCGACAATTATCAACACGTCAAAGGCGTACGCATACTGCCGTATTACACCATAGGCGGCTCGGGGATTCTGCCCGTCTTCAAGCCCGACAGGGTCAAAATAGGCACAAAGGAAGTCACGGCGATGATAGGAATTTCAAAGGAAGCCATAAGCCACGAGGGAGTCAACGCGATATTTAATCCTAAGTTACTAATATAATAGAAAGGCTGTGTATTAGTTTGAAAGAACCGGTGCAAATCGGGTGAAACCAATCCCTGCGAGGGGGAACGAAACTTTCAAACACGCTCTTATGCAGAAAGGACAATGGTGAAAAAATATGAATGATTTACAGACGGTTTTGCAGTTAATCATGCAAAAAGTAAAGACTGCGAGGACGGAAAAACGGGACAGCATATTCTACATCAACGGCGCGGAATCCCTGCCGCCGCCGCTCACTCGGGAGGAAGAAGAAGTCGCGTTTCGCAAGCTCGAGACCGACTTTAATTCGGCGCGGGAAATTTTAATCGTACATAATTTAAGGCTCGTGGTCTATATCGCCAAGAAGTTTGAGTCCACCGGCATTGGGATTGAAGACTTGATTTCAATCGGCACAATCGGGCTGATTAAAGCCGTCAATACCTTCAGCCCGTGCAAGAACATCAAGCTCGCGACTTATGCCTCGCGCTGTATCGAGAACGAGATTCTGATGTACCTGCGTAAATCGGGTTCGCAGAAGTACGAGATTTCCATTGACGAGCCGCTCAACATCGACTGGGACGGCAACGAGCTGTTGCTCTCGGACGTTCTCGGCACTGAAAACGATATTGTAAATATTAACATCGAGAACGAAGTCGAACGCGACCTGCTTCTCTCGGCAATCGGCCGCCTCAACCCCCGCGAAAAGCAAATCATGGAGATGCGTTTCGGGCTTGTGGACGGTCACGAGCGCACTCAAAAAGAGGTCGCGGACAGCATAGGTATCTCGCAAAGCTACATTTCCCGCCTTGAAAAGCGGATTATCAAGCGGCTTCGCAAGGAGTTGGAAAAGTTATGTGGCTGACGAACAATTGATAATTGAGAATTGACAATGGACAATGGACAATGGACAATTGACAATGGACAATGGACAATTGACAATGGACAATTAAGTTTTACTTTTGCAGTGCTTCTACTATGAATTGCAGCGCGGTTCTTTCGGCGTCGTCTATCATGACTTTCTTGAAGGCGGGGCGGCAGATTATGTCGAAGCCTTCGGGTTCGGTGTAGGTTCGGGCGATTGCGATTGATTTCACGGCTTGGTTGATTGCGCCCGCACCGACCGCTTGAACTTCGGCCGCGTGTCCCTCCCTGATGGCGGCGGCGATTGCGCCTGCGACAAGGCGTGGGATTGAGCGGGCTGAGACTTTGATTAGTTGTAGTATCATTGGTTTTACTCCTTTATTTGTATTTCTTCAGCCGATTGCAAAACCTGCTATTTTGCGGACGGGCAATGCCCGCCCCTACAATATGTAGATGTAATTTGAAATTAAATCGCCACATGTAGGGGCGCTGCATTACTTCGCAAGCGATGCGCGTCCGCAAAACAAAAAGCTTTGCAATCGTCTGTTATATTTCTTGATTAATTCTGTTAATTGATGTAGATTTACCTGTTTTTTGGTCTATTTCTATTACTACAGCGTTTATGGTGAATTTGCCGCGTGCTGTTTGGTGCTTTTTGGGGTAACAGGTGCAGAACCGCTCAATTATTGCGGTTTTGTCCACCCCGATAACCGAATCGTCTACCCCCGTCATGCCGACGTCGGTGATGTAAGCGGTGTGGCCTGCAAGAATCTGCTCGTCGGCGGTCTGCACGTGAGTGTGCGTCCCCACAACCGCGCTGACCCGCTCGGCAAGGTAATACCCCAGCGCCTTTTTCTCGGCGGTGGCTTCGGCGTGGAAGTCTACAATTATGTTGCGTGTATCCAAACCGCATAAAATTTCATCGGCGCACTTAAACGGATTGTCGGCAATCGGCACGGGCATGAAAGTAGTCCCGACAAGATTAATGACCGCCACGCTGTAACTGCCCTTGTCGATAATCGCAATGCCTTTGCCGGGCGGATGCTCGCCGTAATTGGCGGGCCGCAGTAAGACCGGATTATCGTTAAAAGCGTTGTCCATATCGGCGCGTTTGTAGCAGTGGTTGCCCGTGGTGATTAGGTCTGCGCCCGCCTGAAAGAGCAACTTCGCGGACAAAGGGCTGATGCCGTTGCCGTCGGCGGAATTTTCGCCGTTGATAATGGTTATGTCGATTCCCGCACCACGCTTGAACCCGGGCAGGAAGCCCTTCAAAGCCTCGCAAGCACCTTGCCCGACAACATCTCCGACAAATAGAATCTTCATAATCTCACCGCCTTTATTTACAGTATATCATAAATTTTAATAAATGTCAAGAGACCTACCCGCTCAAAGGTTCACGGGCAGGTCTAAAGAAAGGAAAATTACCATGAAAAAATTAGTACCCACCCTCGCGATTCTCTTACTCGGCGCGTTCGGCGCGGCTTGCGGGACAAGCAGTCCCGACACCATTCCTGCACTTGCAGACATCAGCATTGTCTACGACGATGAGGATGGCGAAAATTTCGACCAACAAGGCTCTGTACCTGAAATTAATACGGGGGAGAACGCTTTTGGCGAAAGTTTTTCGACTGATTCAACCGATTCGGACAACTCGGCAATTGCGGAAAACACGCAGGTTTTTGACACCGCGAAAGTCTCGTTCCGCCTGATTACCAAGAACATCACCACCGGGACAAGCTGGATTGACTTCGAGCTGATTAATGAGAGCGACGCGGAACTAAGCTACGGCGAGAATTTCCTGCTTTATGAGACCGGTGACGAAAATCGGCTTGTCGAGCCGCTCCCCGGGCGCGACCGCCACACCTTGCAGCTGATTCTCATGCCCCACTCGTCCAACTTCGGCAGCTTCGACATCGGGTACTTCTACGGCGAATTAGAACCCGGGACTTATCGGATTGAGAAGGCTTTGTCGATGGAAAACAGCCAAGGCGGCGAGTTTGTGAGTGCTGTGGAGTTTGAGGTTTTTGAGGTTGATAAGTGATGATAAAGCCGCCGCTTCAAGCGGCGGTTTGTTCTGTGTTTCTTTCAAGTTAATTTACTATACTTGACGGGAATATAATTTTGTGCTATACTTGATTTATTAGTCTTGACGATTGCAAAACCCACGGACGCGCAATGCGCGCCCCTACATGTGGCGATTCAATTTTATACTCCACCTACATATTGTAGGGGCGGGCATTGCCCGTCCGCAAAATAGTAGGTATTGCAATCGACTTTGATTTATTAATCCCCAAGGAGCATAGGCTTGAAAAAAATTAAGAAAGGCGTGTCCCTATGCCGTGTAATTCTACGAATTACTAATTCTACGAATTACTGCCGGTGTGGGCGGCATGGTATTAAAATTATGGAAAAAATAACTTCTCAACTATCATCGGAATTCAAGCAAAAGGCAGAGCATGTGCAGAACGTCATTAAGCTCATTGACGAGGGCAACACTATACCGTTCATAGCGCGTTACCGCAAGGAATTGCACGGCTCTATGGACGACGGGCTACTGCGCGATTTGGCGGATAGATTGCAGTATCTGCGGAATTTGGACGCTCGCCGTGCTGAAATTATTTCCTCAATTGACGGTCAAGGGAAATTGACTGACGAGCTTGTTGCGGCGATTGAAGCCGCGACGACTTTGGCGAAATTAGAGGATATTTACAGGCCTTACAAGCAAAAACGCCGCACCCGTGCGACAATTGCGCGTGAAAAAGGCTTGGAGCCGCTTGCGGAAATATTATTCGCGCAAGAGCTCAAAAGCGGTTATCTCGTGGAAATCGCCGCGCCTTACATAGACGAGGAAAAGGGCGTGAACACCGCCGAGGAGGCACTTCAAGGGGCTTCCGATATTATCGCAGAAGACATTTCAGACAGCGCGGAAATCCGCGACAAGCTGAAGGTCTTCATGTCGGAGTACGGCATGTTGGTGTCGGAGGCGAATACAGAGGAGGACTCGGTTTATCGGCTTTATTACGAGTTCAGTGAGGTATTGCCGCGGTTGCAAAGCCATCGGGTTTTGGCGATTAACCGCGGCGAAAAGGAGAAATTCCTGAAAGTCTCGATTGATGCCGATGCTGTTGAGTGCTTGAAAATTATCAAGCGAATTGTGATTAAACGCGGGAGTATTACGAGCGATTTTGTGGGCAAGGCGGCCGAGGATTCTTACGAGCGGCTGATTTTCCCGTCGCTTGAGCGGGAATTGCGAAATAATCTCACCGACATGGCCTCGGAGCAGGCGATAAAGATGTTTGCGGTGAATTTGAAGCCGACTTTAATGCAGCCGCCCGTGAAAAACATGGTGACAATGGGCTTTGACCCTGCTTATCGAACCGGTTGTAAAATCGCGGTGGTGGACGAGACCGGCAAGCTTTTGGAGACCGGCGTGGTCTACCCGACAATGCCGCATAACAAGACCGCCGAAGCCAAAGCGAGCCTTACACGCATGATTAAGAAACACGGCGTAAAGGCAGTCGCAATCGGCAACGGCACCGCCTCAAAGGAGTCGGAAATCTTCGTGGCGGACATGCTTAAAGAGCTGCCCGGCGTGGCTTACATGGTCGTGAACGAGGCGGGCGCGTCGGTCTACTCGGCGTCGAAATTAGCGGCAGGGGAATTCCCCGAATTGGACGTTTCTTTGAGGAGCGCGGTGTCGATTGCGCGGCGGTTGCAGGACCCGCTTGCAGAGCTTGTCAAGATTGACCCTAAGTCAATCGGTGTCGGGCAGTATCAGCATGATATGCCGGGGGCGCGGCTTGATGAAACCCTCGGAAACGTAGTTGAGGATTGCGTTAACGCGGTCGGCGCGGACATTAACACCGCAAGCCCCGCCTTGTTGTCGTACGTGTCGGGCTTAACCGCCTCGACTGCAAATAATATCGTCGCTTACCGCGAGGAAAACGGCATTTATTCTTCGCGCAGTCAAATAAAAAAAGTCCCGAAAATCGGCCCGAAAGCCTACGAGCAATGCGCGGGCTTTTTGCGGATTCCGGAGAGCAAAAACATCCTTGACAACACCGGGGTTCACCCCGAAAGTTACAAAGCCGCCGAAAAAATCCTTGAAATATGTGGGTTTACGTTGAAAAGCGTGTCGAAGAATGGCGTGATTGGATTGTTGGAGAAAATCGGGCAAGTTGGTGTTGAAAAAGTCGCCGAGACCAGCGGCGTGGGCGTTCCCACCGTGAATGACATTGTCGCCGAATTAATCAAACCCGGGCGTGACCCGCGCGACGAATTGCCGCCCGCAATGCTCCGCACTGATGTCATGGACATGAAAGATTTGGTCAGCGGCATGGTTTTGCAGGGGACGGTCAGGAACGTAATCGACTTCGGCGCGTTCGTGGACATCGGGGTTCATCAAGACGGCTTGGTGCACGTGTCCGAGCTCTGCAACCGCTACGTCAAGCACCCGTCCGAGGTGGTGAAGGTCGGCGATATTGTTAATGTCGAGGTGCTTTCGGTTGATGTTGCGAAAAAAAGAATCGCGTTGTCTATTAAGAGGGCGCAGAAACAAAATACTTGACATGTGTGTCGAATTGTGGTATAATAAAAACCAACGGGCGCGCCGTGGAAACTCGCCCCTACAATCAAACTTTTGAAGGAGTAATTACCATGAAAAAATTTATCTCGCGATTTATCGCCCTACTTATCACACTCGCACTACTACTCGCAATGACGGCGGTAATGCCGATTACAGCAAGCGCAGAGGCCGTGGATTATACTATTTATGTGGCAAAAGTAGGCGACAAACATATCCTGAACAGACACGCAACCCAAACCCAAGGTTACGGGCCTTACACTGACAATGAGGGCAAGTGGGAATTTGATGAAGACACTATGACCTTATGGCTCAAAGACGGCTTCAACTTTGAAACCACAGCCGCCGGAAACCCGGGAATAAACGTAGGCGACGGCAATAATCTAAGATTAGGCAATGTCACTATTAAAAGCGGCACCGAAGCTATACGCATGAGTGGCGGCAACCTTATAGTAGACGGTACAGCAGTTATAACAACCGCCACGATACCCAATAATACAAGTAATTCTGTAGTTCTTAATTTAGGCAACGGGCATACAACTATTAGCGGAAACGGTACTCTCACGGTTACAAGCGGAGGATTGTTGTCCGGTAGTGCCATATACAACAACAGCGGCGGTCTTACTATTGAGGGCGATGTTACCGTAAATGCGAGCGGCCCGAACACCACGGGTAATTCAAGCGGTATTTCTATGACGAGCGGGAATGGGAATAACAATCTTATAATCAAGGACAACGCAAGAGTCACCGCAACCGGCGGCAGTATTGAAAATAGCAGTTCCTACGGAATATCGTTAATGGATGATATTATAACAATCACCGATTTTGCCGAAGTCACCGCAACAGGCGGCAATGCAGAGAATAGTACGGGTTCTACTTCCGCAGTATATTCTTACGGGATTTACTCTCAGCGCGGTATACTAATTGAAAAAGATGCAAAAGTAACCGCTACAGGGGGCAGTGTTACAGGCATTTCCACCTACAGCGCGGCCAGTAGCTACGGCTTTTACTGCTACGGCACGAACGATTTGGTTATAAAAGACAGAGCAGAAGTCACCGGCATAGGCGGGACTTCTACCTCGCCGTCAACTGCTTTGAGCATAGGCATAGCTTCAAATTCAAAAGTTATAATCAGCGACACCGCAAAAGTCACCGGCACAGGCGGCACGGCACAAACGACCGCCGCTTCACAAAACGGCTCACAAAGCTACGGCATTGGAGGCAACAACTCGGGGATTTCTATCAGCGGCAGTCCGACAGTCACCGCAACAGGCGGCGCAGTTATTTCGGACAACGAAAACTACAAAGCCAGCGCGGGAATCAGAGCGGGTTATCACTCAGATGCTTATCTTCTCAAGGTCGAAATTGACGGCGGCAAAATCACCGCAAAAGGCGACACCCACGCAATCAATTCGCTTTCCGCTTCTGCATTTATCGCAGCCAACGCCCCGGTTTTAGACCTGCCCGATGATTACGGTGTTTTCGGAATAAACAGCAGAGGAAAATACACAATTCCGGGGATTTTCGAGCGTGTTAATATTCTTACTTACTCTAACTGGACGGTACGCAATGACGGCGAAATTATTAAGGACTTGATAATTTTCACCGCCGATGAGGATATAAACTGCGATGAGGGGCATAGTTTCGGCGGTTGGGCGGAAATTCTCGAGGTTACAAATACTTACAAGGCAGTCGATGAACAAACTTGCACAGTTTGCGGCGAAAAGCAGTTCCGCGGCAGAGAGCCGATTGCAGGGTTTGACAGTCGGGAGTGCGGCGTGGACGGCTATGAGTGCGGTTTGCGGACTTGCGAAATCTGCGCGCCCGTCTGCGGCGTGGACGGCTACGAGTGCGGTTTGCGGGCTTGCGAAATCTGCGCGCCGGTCTGCGGCGAGGACGGCTACAAGTGCAACTTGATTACTTGCGAAAAATGCAATACGCAACCGCCGAAGACGGGGTTGGGGGATTATCGTGGGTTTGTGGGGGTTGTGGTTGTGTTGGTTGGTACATCGGCTGCCCTATGGCTCTACTCACGCCGCAGAAAAAATTAAACAATTTCTGCATTCTGCATTATTATTTTTGCATTAAAAGAGGGCGGCTATGCCGCCCTTTCTTCACGCCGTTGGCTCCGCAACTATTTGCAGGATTGCATTTAGCGCAAGCCAACAAACCGCAGTTGCAAACATATTCTTCATCAGAGAAAGAAAGTATAATGTCGGTAACAACAACTCTACCGATAAGCATTGCTGTGTTGCCCGTGCCGCGGGGTTGAATCCAGCCGGAGTTCATGGTTTCGAGTCCGTCAAAATTCCAATTCCAACCGCCTTTCGTGCCTTCAAGAGTGTAAGTCCACATGATATAAGCGTCATCGGGGAGATAGTAGAGATTTTGCGGACACATGTCATTTTCGGATTTCATGTTGTTGTACATTTGCGCCAACATACCGTCAAATTCTTTTGAGTTTGTTCCGAATTCATATGTAAATTCGGTCACTCTGCCGGACTTATTATCTGCGGCATTTCCGATATCAGTACCCATAGTGGTCGAATAACCCCATTCAAGGTTAGTGTTTACGCCACTCCAACCGGGGTCGTCCGCATCAATCCACCAAGTCCCGTCGGCTCTGCGAGAGTTGTCTACAAAAGTATCATATGCCGCTCTTGAAAGGGCTGTGGTGCTGCCTGCGTATGCGCCGAAAGATTGGTGGAATTCATTGTCGCTACCGAAAAAAATCCCTTCTGCCACGTCTACTTTGAAAGTAAGAGTGGCTTTTTTGTTAGCATCGGCCGCTCTTGCGATTTCTACGATGCTTTGAGAAGTTAAAGCTGTTTGGGCGTCAGCATAGACTGAATCGTAACCAAAATCAGTCCACTCCCCTCGGCTGTTGATATACGAACCGAATCTTTGACGCCAGAATTGAGCTTGAATTTGCCCGCCGTTTGAAAAGAGGTTAATTACGTTGCCGTAGATGAAGTGTGTCGGGGCATCGGACGGCGAAGACATATTCTCGTCAACAGTATCAAACATAACATCGCCATTTATAATAGTATTCTCGACAAAGCCCGTAAGCTCGTCGTCATAAGCCGTCCCCGTAAATCCGAGTAGCCCGCCCCTTATGCCTATTGTATACTCCTCTCCGGTTTGCTCTGTGAGTGCTTCGAGAGTTTCTTTAAGCGCGAGATAAGCATCTCTTTGCGAACCGTTGAGCGGCTTGGTTTGTAACACCATAGGATAATCAATTTTTCCGTAGGGTAGGGCGGTTACGCCGGGTGCGGTGTTCATTGCGAATGCTGAGCCAATTGCGCCTGAGCCACCAAATACGGGATATAATTCGGCTTGGAGTGCGCTACGGAAGCCGTAAAAGTCTTGGCTATAAGGCCCGCCATTGGCAACATCAAGGAAACCGCCGGGATAGGATATATCGCATGTAGCGGAATCAAAAAAGCGGTCATAAAAAAACATCAGTATCTGTAGCACTTCTGATTGTGAGACCATAGTTTTCCTTGTTTGAATAGTATGTGCGGGTGTCGTTTTCAAGAAACCATTGTAATTCTTCAGGCGATAGATAGTTTAACGCTGGTTCACCATATGGGTCAAGATAAATACTTTCGGGTCTGTAACCACGTATGACGAGTGCATTAGGAGCAGATTAGGTTTGGCGAAAAACTGGTCTTGCCGCTCCCCGAACAGCCGATTACGAGCACATTTTTATTACGCGCATACTCCGGATTTTTCGGTCTGCTCTTCATTGTCAAGTGTTCAGTTTCGGTTAGAATAAGATTTTTCTCTAAATCCTTTTCCATATACGCCCCAATGTCTTTTGCCATCCCCTATGGAGCGTATCCATTTTTGCCAGTAACTACCTACAGGCTCGTCTGCGAAATTTTCTTGTTGTTATCTTGTCAGACTCATGTTTTTCCTTATTTCTGCGGGAATCCCGCTACGCAAAATTCGCTGAAAGTGTCGCAAACAGTGTTATTGCGCTTGTTATAATGTGGGGGCATTTCATGCCCCCGTTACAGCATACCCCTATTGTCAACCGTTTCACAAAAGAAGGTTGACAATAGAAAATTTTTAATGTATAATAGAATTATTATACATAAAGGAGCAACAAACATGAAAATTACAGTAAAAGACACCTGCCTAATCGGGGTTTTTGCCGCCGTAATCGCGGCTATGTCGCTGTTGAGCATACCCATGCCCCTCGGCGTCCCGCTGACAATGCAGACCTTTGCGATTCCGCTCGCAGGGGTAATCCTCGGCGCGCGAAAATCCGCGGCGGCGGTTTTGGTTTACCTACTGCTCGGAGCTGTCGGCTTGCCCGTGTTTGCAGGGTTCAAGGGCGGTATCGCGGTCTTCGCGGGCCCGACGGGCGGCTTCCTGCTGTCATTCCCGATTTACGCCTTTATAGTTGGTATTGCGGCAGAAAAAGGCGGGAAAATTCGGCTTGCTTTGGGGTTACTAATCGGCGCAGTCGTGATGTTTTTCATAGGCGGCATACTCTGGCCGACTTTGGTAATCGGCGCGACTTTGCGGGCGGCACTTCTCGGCTGGGTTCTCCCCTTTTTAGTAACCGACTTGCTTAAAATCATCATGGTATTTGTGGTGGGGGTGTCAATGCGGAGATTGCTAATTAAGAATGGGGTTTTGAGTGTAAAGGGTGTGTAAGGGCGGCACTCATCGACCGGGTTCTCCCGTTTTTTAGTGACCGACCCCCTTAAAATCATCATGGTGTTTGTGGCGGGCATGTCAATGCGCGGATTGCTGATTAGGAATGGAGTTTTGAGTGTAAAAGGTGTGTAATTCTAAGGTGACTTTGGGGGGCGGCAGGGGTAGGGGGGTCTATGTCTGCACCACCGCAAGAATCGCCAGCCCGCCACACAGTCTGTTCAAACTCCACTCCCTCGATTGCGACCTTACAAGTTCACGACTTAATAGGTATGATTTGCTTGAATAGTCTGCGCTCGGCATGAGGTTTGTGCTACTTACTCACGGTTCGGCTCGAGAAGGTTAAGCTTTATCAAGCGTAGAACGCGGGCGTGCGATTCTTGCGGTGGTGCAGACATAGACCCCCCTACCCCTGCCGCCCCTCAGAACTACAGTAAATAAAAAACCAAAGCCCCTTGCAAATGCAAAGGGCTTGTGTTATAATATGATTAGTTGCAAAATTATTTCTCATTAAATTAAAAGGGGGATTTTCTAATGTTCAAAAAAGATTTTGTATGGGGCGCGGCGACGTCCGCTTATCAGATTGAGGGGGCGGCGTATGCCGATGGCAAGGGGCTCACGATTTGGGACACATTCTGCAAAAAGGACGGCGTGATTTTTGACGGGCATAGCGGCGACGATGCCTGCGAGCATTATTACCGCTACAAAGAAGACGTCGCTTTGATGAAGCAGGTGGGGCTGAGGGCTTATCGCCTCTCGCTTTCGTGGGCGCGAATCTTGCCGAGCGGCACCGGCGCGGTGAACCCGAAAGGGATTGAGTTTTACAACAACCTCATTGACGAGCTGCTCAAAAACGGCATCACGCCGTACATAACGCTCTATCACTGGGATTTGCCGCTGGAGCTGTATCACAAGGGCGGTTGGCTCAATCGCGAATCCGCTGATTGGTTCGCGGAGTATGCGCGGATTGCGGTTACGAATTTCGGCGACCGCGTCAAGCATTTCATGACCTTCAACGAGCCGCAAGTGGCTGTCGGTATGGGTTTTGCAAGCGGTATTCACGCGCCGGGGTTGAAAATGGCGCCGTCCGAGACCGTGCGTATGACCCACAATATTCTGCTTGCACACGGTAAAGCGGTGAAGGCAATGCGCGAAATTGCACCCGACTTGAAAATCGGAATTGTCCCCGTCAATATTTTTTCCTACCCCGAAATTGAAACGCCCGAAAATATTGCACTCGCGAGAAAATTATCGTTCGATATGATTGACCACCCGACTGACTGGTTTTTCAGCGCGGCGTGGTGGGGCGACCCTGTTATGTTCGGCAAGTACCCCGAAGACGGGCTGAAACGCTTTGGGCAGTGGCTTCCCGACGGTTGGGAAAGGGACATGGAGACTATAAAACAGCCGATTGATTTTTACGGGCCGAATTTCTACGAGGGGCGGGCGGTGCAAGTTTCTGCAAGTGAAAATAATGGCTACACCACGAAAAGATTCAGATACCCCGGTTGCCCCAAGACGGCTTTCAACTGGCCGATTACGCCCGAGGGCTTGAAGTGGGCGGCGATTTTCCTGCACGAACGGTACAAACTGCCGATTTATATTATGGAGAACGGGCTTTCTTGCCACGACGTAATCTCGCTTGACGGCAAGGTTCACGACCCCAACCGCATTGATTACCTCAACCGCCACCTGCTCGCCTTGCGTGAGGCGGCCGAGAGCGGCGCGGACGTTGCGGGGTATTTCCAGTGGTCGTTGCTCGACAATTTCGAGTGGGCTTCGGGGTACAGTGAGCGGTTCGGCTTGGTTTACGTTGATTTTACCACACAACAACGCATCATCAAAGATAGCGGGCATTGGTACAGGGGCGTTATCGAGAGTAACGGTGAAAATCTGTGACGGAGCTGATAATTTGGGACTGGAACGGGACGCTTTTCAATGACGTCGAGTGGTGCATATGCGTTATTAACAACATGCTCATCTCTCGGGGTCACAAGCCGCTTGAAAGTATCGCGGAGTATCACGACGCGTTTTGTTTTCCCGTGATTGACTACTACAAAAAAGTCGGGTTTGACTTTGAAAAAGAGCCGTTCGAGGTCTTGGCCGAGGAGTATATCGCGGCTTATTTGGCGGGCAAGACGGGGAATTGCGGGCTGAACAATCACGCCGAAACGGTCTTGGCGAAGATACATTCGGCGGGCATAAAGCAGGTGATTCTTTCGGCATCCGAGACCAATAATTTGCGCGGGCAGATTAGCGAGTTCGGCATTGCGAAGTACTTTGATGAGATTTTGGGGCTGTCGGACATTTACGCCGAGAGTAAGTTGCAGGCTGCTGTGAATTATATTGCGGCTAATAGGGCAATTTCGCTTGACGGTGAAGAAAGCGGAAACGCTTTGGTAGCGGCAAAGCCGCTGCCCGCCGCCAACGGCGGCGGGTGCAAGGCGTGCAGAACAACAGGGGAAATCCTCGCCGCCAATAAAGCATTTTCGCTTGACGGTGAGGATAGCGGAAATGCTTTATTGGTGGCAAAGCCACTACCCGCCGCCAACGGCGGCGGGCGTAGGGCGTGCAGAACAACAGGGGAAATCCTCTCCTCCAATAAATCATTTTCGCTTGACGGGGAGGAAAGTGAAAATGATTTGGTAACGGCAGAGCCTCTATTCGCCGCCAACGGCGGCGGGCGCAAGGCATGCAGAACAGCAGGGAAAATCCTTTTAGTCGGCGATACCCTGCACGACTACGAAGTAGCCGCCACGCTGAACGCCGACTGCTTGCTTTATTCGGCAGGGCATCAGAGCAGGGAGCGGTTGATGACGGCGGGGGTGCCGGTTTTGGGTTGTCTTTTGGGGGTTTTGGATGAGTTGGGGATTAGGAATTAGGGTGTGGGGCGAGGGCTGGACCCGACGGGTGAATAACGAAACGCACATGAACCAAGTTGCACAATTATCACTCGATAATTGTGCATGATTCAATCGTTACAATGAATTTTTTCGAGCGTACAACCGTGCTGTACGCAACCTTAAAACCAAACGGAACGCAGTTGAGATAAAAGTCGGCAGTGCCGTCGCCATTTACCAAAACTTCGTCAAGTAACTCACGATAAACATCGGTGTTGTACTCCGTAATTTCAGCAGTTTCCTTTACCTTGTCGATGTACTCACGGACATTTCTAATTTGACGTTCGTGAACAAGGCTCACATTTTGACTTTGAAAAATCTCCTCATTTAGACGAGAAATTTCGCTGTCGTAAAATTCTGTCTGTTTTTTGAGGTCGTCTTTTGAAATAAGTCCCTCCAACATTAGGTCGATGGCGTTACGCTTTTTTGTGCCAAGTTTCTCAATTTCCGCTTCCAACGGAGCTACATCAACGCTTGTGGTGATTTTCTGCATTTCCTTGATTTCACGCATCAAATCAGCGATAACCTCGTCGCGGGTATTGCCGATGTGACCAAGGATACACTCCATCGCCATTAGTAAAATTTGCTCGTTGAACCCCCTGTTGGTGCAGCCGTAGGTTTTTCCGTTGTCGGCAACGGAAAATCTTGTAATACCCGATTTTCATGGCTTTCTTGAACTCCGCAAGCGCGTCGCCTGTCAACATGATTGGCGCTTCAGTAGCTTGTGTTCCGGTCATCGTAAACCTCCATTCCGACACTTACGAGAAGTGCCTGTTCAACACGTTTCATCTCGTGCGAGTAAAGAGAGCAAATATATTTGCGAAGCCTGCATTTGTCGATTACTCTCACCTGTTCGAGAAGAACACGAGAGTTGTTCTCCAAGCAGTAACCGCAATTTCCGAGGTCAACGTGAGTAGGTAGATATTTGCCGCGCTTGCTCGTGATTGGTGCGATGATTGTTGTTGTCGACTAGTGATTTCCCTTAAACCTCGTTTTTCCACTCCCCGAACCGCCAATTACAAGCACATTTTTATTACGTGCGTGTTTAGGATTTTTCGGTCGGCTTTCCATTGTCAAGTGTTCAGTTTCCGTTAAAATGACATTATCGGTAAAATTGTCATTTTTGTACGGTTGCCAGTCTTTCGCCGTCCCCCATGAAGCGTTTTGTCAAGTGTTTTTTCTTTATATTGACTAAAATTTTCAAAATGTTCATAATTACCGCCCTTTTCTTGCTCTTTGTTTGAGGTCGGGGGTTCGGGGCGCGTAGCCCCGTGATACCTTTCAAGCCCCTGCGTGGTAGTGCAGACGGTTTTTGCCGTATAATGGAGCAGACGAAAGCGGCGGGCAAGATTTATCTTGCTCCCCGTTTTCGGCGGCGAAATGGCACGGCAAAAAATCCAAACAGTCAAGGGTTTAAGGGTGGAGCATTTTTCGCCGAGTACAAGTAAAAAAATACTACCCGCCCCTTGACTGTTTGGATAGTTGAAACGGTCGGTTATGAGAAATTTTCAAAAAGCTGTTGCAAAAGCGGCGTTTATGTGTTATGATAGGTTAGGTTTCTTTGAACTGTTTATCATCAACGTGAACACAGCAGTATCTATATTATTTTGATAAAAGGATTATATGTTATATGCTAAAAACCTACAAAACCGCGACAGTTGCTGAAATAATCGGCGTACACCCGAATACAGTCCGATTTTATGAGGAAATAGGATTTATACCGAAGCCAAAACGACAGCCAAATGGCTATCGTATATTCACCGATGTTCATGTAGAGCAAATGAAACTTATCCGGCTTGCTTTACAAGTTGAGCTTTTACAAAATGGCTTGCGGGAAGCAGCGTTTGAAATAATCAAGACTTCCGCAACAGGCAATATTGAAAAAGCGGAAAATCTTGCAATCGGCTACTTAAACCAAATCAAGTCAGAACAAGAAAAAGCCGAAAAAGCTATAATACTTGTTAAACAATTATTATCGGGTAAAAAGTACAAAGCAACGAATATATCTTTTACACGAAAACAGGCGGCTGAACATCTACAAATTACCGCCGACACATTACGAAATTGGGAACTTAACGGCTTATTAAAAGTCAAGAGAAAGGAAAACGGTTACAGGGTATACGGTGATGAAGATATACGGTTGTTAAAAATAATACGCACATTACGAACCGCTAATTATTCGCTGTCTGCAATTCTACGATTGCTTAACGAATTATCCCGCAACCCACAGGGGAATATTAAGAAAATAATTGACACACCAAACGAAACAGACGATATTATTTCAGTATGTGACAAACTGCTAACCTCGCTTAAATCTGCCGAAGAAAACGCCAAAAGCATACTTGCACAACTTGACAAAATGAAAAAGAAAAAATAAATAACCCTCCAGTATACCACCAACCTTTTGAATGGTGGTATAATCATGTAAAAGGGGGATTTTCAATAATGGAAACAATAATAAATGTAGAAAACCTATGCAAGTCATACGGTGATATTAGAGCGGTACAGAATGTTAATATTTCTGTTTGCCGTGGCGAAGTATTCGGCTTGCTCGGCGCGAACGGTGCCGGAAAAAGTACAACCATAGAATGTATTTTAGGAACGCGAAAACACGATAGCGGTAATGTATCGGTTTTAGGGTTAAATCCACATATTGAAAAAAACCGAAAGGCTTTATTTGAAAAGGTCGGCGTTCAATTTCAAGAGGCAAATTATCAAGACAAAATAACGGTGTGGGAATTATGCGAAGTCACATCTTCACTATACAAAACTCCCGCAAGTTATCAAGCCTTGCTAAAACAATTTAGTATTGAGGATAAAATGAAAAGTCCTGTAAATGAATTGTCGGGCGGTCAAAAGCAAAGGTTATTTATTGTGCTTGCCCTGCTCCCAAATCCCGAAGTTGTCTTTTTGGACGAACTCACAACAGGTCTTGACCCAAGAGCAAGGCGTGACGTTTGGAAATGCCTGTCTGAATTGAAATCAAAAGGCTTGACTATTCTTTTAACTTCTCATTTTATGGACGAAGTTGAAATCCTTTGCAACAAGATTATTATCCTAAAAAAAGGGAACATCATTTTTCAAGGAACAGTAAATGAAGCTATTGAAAACAGCCCTCACGAAAAATTTGAGGACGCTTATTTATGGTACACCGATGAAAGCGAGGTAGCCGAAAATGAAAGCATTTAACACAATGTTAAAAACCGAAATAAAACTATCCTTGCGTGGTATGGATATGGTAATTTTCGCAATATGTATGCCTATTGCAGCTACTGTAATTCTCGGCATTATTTACGGAAATAAACCTGCTTTTGAGGGCGCAGAATACACTTTTTTAGCGCAGTCATTCGGCGCGTTGTCAACAATAGCGATTGCCGCAGGGGGAGTAATGGGTTTGCCGTTGCTTGTGTCCGATTATCGCCACAAAAAAATATTGAAACGATTTAAGGTAACGCCTGTAAGTCCCGCTTTAATTTTGGCGGTTCATGTGGTAATTTATATGCTTTACTCTGTCGTTTCGCTCGTTCTTGTTTACATCACGGCGGCATTGTTTTTCGGGTTTAATATGGTCGGCGGATTACAAACATGGATTTACTTCTTAGGCAGTTATTTTCTAATTATGCTGTCAATGTTCAGTATCGGTATTATGGTAGGCGGGATTGCTAAAAATCAAAAAACAGCGGGTATCATTGCAAGTGTTCTATATTTTCCCATGTTGATTTTTTCGGGGGCAACCCTGCCTTATGAGGTTATGCCCATGTCACTTCAAAGAGTTGCAGACGTAATGCCATTGACACATGGTATTAAGTTATTAAAAGCTACATCACTTGGCTTGCCGATTGACGGCGTTTTATTCCCGATTATACTAATAGTTTCGATTGCCGTTGTGTGTATAATTATTTCGATTCGCTTTTTTAAGTGGGAATAGTGTAATATAATTTTCATTATGACAATTCCGATTTTTCCGATTTCAACATCATTCATCATCTGAACGTAGCCCGAACGATCAAAAAATCTGCCGCTTTCGTCGTCGTCAATATAGTGCATGATGTTTGAAAAACCTCTCTGTTTGGCGAAGCCCTCTAAAAATGACTTTTGATTTTGTATGCTGTTGCTTTCGCCGCCGTCCCTGTCCTCGTCGCCGTTTGAAAGG
>Ga0099364_10005854_pt1 | contig 18083 bp, 12 predicted proteins | sample TergutTh196P3_FD_73070 | JGI IMG/M metagenome (GOLD analysis project Ga0099364, IMG submission 73070) | Microcerotermes parvus P3 segment gut microbial communities from Pointe-Noire, Republic of the Congo - Th196 P3 | ecosystem: Host-associated > Arthropoda: Insects > Digestive system > Gut ...
GGCGGACCGGCAATGGCTGTCAAGGAAAAAGTCATGGCACTCAATCCGATTCCTCTTCCTAATTGCCGCTTGGGATAGATGAGTGTCATCAAGGAAAAATAGGAACCGAGTATTGCTGTTGTCCCTAGTCCTTGAACGATCCGCCAAAAAATTAGCCCCGTCAGCGATGTCGAACAGGCGCAACCCAGTGAAGCCGCCGTGAAAATGACTGTCCCCGTGAGGAAGACTCGTTTGTAACCGAAATAGTCCCCTAAACTTGATAGGGCAAGCAAAAACAGGACTAAAACCAGTTGATAGGAACTGACAACATAAATGGTTTTATTGGCACCGGCTTGCAAATCGGAAGCAATGACCGGCAGTGCGACGTTGATAAGGGTGATGTTAACCGCCGATGCCGCTATGCTGAATAGCAGGGCAACAACGGCAGGAATTCGTTGACGCACCGGTAAGCCATCGGAAATAGAATCTTGTTCGGTCATTGGTTACGATAATAAATTTCACAGTTCAGCAAGGGAAACATCCGCTCCTTCGGCAATTTTGCGCAACACATGAGCGAAGTAATCGTTCATTTCCTCTGCCGTCTCTGCATCGAAATAGTACGACGGATAGAGAAATGACGAATGAAGATCATCGCCGATGTGATCCATAAGCCCTACCATACTTTGCACTTTCGGCGGTTCTCCGAAGGGCGGAAGGGGAAACACCTCGGTTTGGACTCCACGAAATGACGGTGCCGTGACCTTGCGGCGATAGTTAAGGTTCATAATCGGTGTCACGTCGAGATCAACATCGGGTGAAGCCTCTTTCATCCACTTGCGTCCCGAACACGCCTGATGATGCAGAATCTTCGTCAATAATGCGTCCGTCGCTTTGAGAAAGTCCCCCAGCGATTGCTCGTTTTCCCATTGCAGACGAATCGGAAACCGGTCGGCGAGCATTCCAAGGGTCTTTTTCAGTTCCGCAAAGACAAAGCGCGTGTTCATCACGAGACAGAGGACCACATCGTTACTCCGGCAGTATTTTCCGAGCGTCAGTCCCAAGGCACTGATGAGCGACGAGAACAGCGAAATCCCGTGATGGCGCGTTCCCTTTTCCAAGGAGTTCACCTCGAAATGACTTTTGACGATACCGTCGCAAGGCATCGGTTCCGTTGTTAGAGGAGTCCGCCAAGGCATATTGTTGATCTTGAGTCCGTCGGCAAACATTTGCTGATAGAACTCTTGATCGGAAGCGTATCGGGAACAGGACTCACGCCACTCCGCGAAGTCCAAAAAGTCCGGTGCCGATGATTCCGCCGGTTTTCTGTCGGAATAAATGTCCGCGAGTTCGTCCCACAGAATTTGCGCACCGGGACCATCAATGATCGAATGAAAGAGGGAACTCCACAAGACATACTGTTCGGGAGCGGTTTCAAACAGGAAAAACCGGTAGAGCGGACCAGCGGTAGCGTCAAAGGGAGTGATCCGTTTTTTGATTTCCCCGATGACCTCATTATTTTCGCAACGGATATGCTGCAAAACGACTTCGGGAACTTCCGAGAGAGTCCGAAGGAAATTGCCTGCCGAATCGTGATGGTAAACGGAGCGAAGAACACGATGTTGCAACAATAACTGCCGAAGGGAGTGTTGCAACTTGCCCACGTCCAGTTGTCCGGCGAGGGAAAACGCAACATTGACGAAAAAACGGCTTGTTCGGGGATCAATCTCCCACTTTTTGAGAAACCATTCTTCATCGTAGGTAACTTTCCATTCTTTCCGGTCGTCGGCAATCGGAATGCTTTCCGTCATGCCTTCTTTGGCAATCCGTTCGGGCGTTCGCAGAGACGTGAGAGCCGCCCCGCTGATTTGCATGGTTTTCGGCAGGAGCAGTTGGATTTCGACGGCGGAAGCGGAATCTCCGCCGAGACGCACAAAGTCGTCGTGAATGCCGACTTGCGGCAACCCCAAGACTTGAGCGAATGCGTCGCACAGCAAGCGTTCTTTTTCGTTGGTCGGCGCAACGTAATCGGCTTGATATTGGGCAATGTCCGGCGGAGCAATTTTTGTGCGGTCAATTTTCCCATTGAGGTTGACCGGCAGCGTTTCAACTTGTTCCAAAAACGCCGGTATCATATATTCCGGCAATTTCGAAGCGAGATGTTCCCGAAGCACCGAGGGATCAACGGGCTCCTTTGCCGTGTAACAACCGTAAAGTTTTTGATCGTCGGATTTGTCGGAGAATCCGACGACAACCGCTTTTTCCAGCAGCGTGATTTCAAGCATGACCTTTTCGATTTCTCCCGGTTCAACCCGATTACCGCGAACTTTAATCATCCAATCTTTCCGGTCGACGTACTCGATAGCACCGTTCGGCAACATACGCCCGATGTCGTTACTACGGAAAAGAATTTTATCCTGTTCCCCTTCGGCAAAGGGATTGGGAATAAACCGCTCGGCAGTCAGTTCCGGTCGATTCAGATATCCGAGAGCAACTTGACCACTGATACAGATTTCCCCTTTTTCTCCCTGCTTGACCGGCTGATCATTTTCGCCGAGCAGATAGATACGGCTTCCCGGCAAGGGATAGCCAATAGGCGTATTGCTGTAAGGCTGGTCAATTTCAAAGGAGGTGATAATGCAACCGGTTTCACTGGCACCGTAAGAGCAGATGCACTTTGTTTTTGTGCTGAAAGTATTTCTCACCCGTTCCGAACCGGTGATGAGGACTCGCAACTGTCCATCGGAGATTTTCAGAAAGGCGGGAGCCATTGCCGGTGGAACGAAACAGGCGGTAATGTGATGTTTTCGCACATAATCCGCAAGGAGCGTTACGTCTTTCCGGGTAACGTCGTCGGCAATGTGTACGGTGAGTCCATGAGCGAGCGGAGCGACGGCAAATGCCAATACGGCAACGAAGGCGAGCGGAGACGTATAGAGAAAAACATTATCCGTTGGGGATAACCGAACAAAATTTTGCACCATCGTATCGACGACGTGCCACGGCAGCATCACGCCTTTCGGTTTGCCGGTTGATCCCGATGTGAAAACGAGCATGGCGAGATCGCCGGGCGAAGGGAAAACAACGGGAATATCCGCCTGGTCGGCGTTTTGGCGATAGGCTTTCTGTAACAAATCGGAGTCGATCAGAAAATCGGTACCGCAGTCTTGTCGGATGGCTTGGAGTCGTTCGACGGGATAGGTGCTATCGAGGAGACACGTCGCGGCTCCGAGTTGCCAGGCACCGAACAGGGCGGCGAAGGGCTCAATTCCTCGCGGCAGCAGAATCGGCACGATGCTTCCAGCGGTGATTCCATCATCTTGCAATGCGGCGGCAACTTGCTTGGCACGGACGTGTAATTTGGCGAAGGTCAGCGACTCGTTACCGAAAACGAGAGCGGTTTTATCGGGAGAGCGGGCGAATGTTTCGGATAAAATATCGAAGAGGCGTTTCATTGTCCATGATTTAGCAACCAAGCTCCCCCGTCATTGTACGGTGCATATTGTAAAAAGCAAGAAGTGGTTCAAAGAGCCGGAGACGGAGCGCATGCAACTTAAAAGATCCGGGGACGGAGCGCAGCGCAGTCCCCGGATCGCGTGCTGATCGTTCATTGACAACCTACACCCCATTATTTACAATCACGGCAGTGCTGATTTTTTTTACAAATCCCTTTTTTCTTGTGTCGCGTTTTTCCTTATGTACGTTGCTGATTATCAGCATCCTGTTGCCGCTTACCATCGTTTATGCAGTGGCTATGATGATTGATGTACAAAATAGCCGCAAGAAAGCACTCCAAAATGTGCGCATCCAACTGAGCGACCTGGTCAGTAAGCGAGCGGCTCTCATTGACATTCATTTTTCTATTGCCGCACAAATTCCCAAAATACTGGCAACGTCCCTCACCGTAACACCTGCACAAGCAGAAGAAGATGTTGATACGCTCATTCGGGAAGTTCTGAAGAAATTTCCGCGCCCTATCGGCGCTTGTATCGCCTACGAACCCAACGAGTTTCGTGAAGGGATTGAACGGTTCGCTCCCTACGTTTACCGGAAATTTCCGAGAAGTGAAGAACTTCTATCAGCCGACCTTGCCCTAATATACGAAAACGATTATACAACCTGGGACTGGTATCGGATTCCCAAAGAAACCGATAGTCCCGTGTGGTCGGAACCTTATTTTGGCGAAGGCGGCGGCAATGTTCCCATGTGTACCTATTCCGTTCCTTTTTATCGTGATGGTCGTTTTGCCGGTGTCGTTGCCGTCGATATTAGTCTGGACGATATTCAAGACAGTTTGCTGCAATTTGCGATGCCAGAAATCAGAAACTATTTGCTCAGTGCGGACGGGACATACGTCGCGGAATCGGATCTGCGATTAGATTTGACCATGAAAGAAAACATCTTTAATCTGGCAAAAAAATATCAAAATGAAGAACTCGCAGAAGCCGGACGCAATATGCTCCAGGGCAAGTCGGACATTTTGGCTCTCGATAGGGGCTTCGAGAACAAGCGGGTTTGGATCGCTTACGCACCGCTCCCGGTTACAGGATGGACATTGAAGGTAGCACTGGATGAAACGCATGTTCTTGAACCGGTCTATGCGGCGGTTGACCATACAGTAGTGCTTTTTCTTGCCCAATTTGCCGTCATTTTAGCGATTATTATCATCGTTGCCCACCGCTTAACAGTCCCTATTAAACGTTTAGCCGTTTTTGCCCGAAAACTTGCCAGCGGTGATCTGACCGTGCAAATGGGCGGCTCTCGGTTTTCCAAAGAAATTGACCAATTAGCAAACATTTTCGATCAAATGGTCATTGACTTGAAGTTCAACATCGAGCAGCGAATCAAGATCGAAACAACACAGAATATCTTGGAAGGGGAACTCAAAGCAGCACGAAGCATTCAGGCTTCATTGCTTCCTTATGTTTTTCCACCCTTTCCTGAACGAAAAGAGTTGGATATTTATGCAATGAATGAACCGGTCGCCTTCGTCGCGGGTGATTTTTTCGACTTCTTTTTTATCGAACCAGATACTCTTGCGTTTGTCATTGCCGATGTTTCAGGGCATGGGGTTCCGGCAGCGTTGTTTATGGCAGTTTCACGAACCATCATTCGGACTTTTTCCACGCCTGACCGTTGCCCACACGAAACCATTGAACAGGTCAATCGTGTTTTGTGTGAGGACAACAGAGACTTGATGTTTGTAACGTTATTTTATGGACACTATAACGTTCAAACCGGCGAGTTGACTTATGTCAATGCGGGCCATAACCGCCCTTATATCGTGCGGACAGAGGGTCATTTGGAAGCACTCTCCTCGACGGGTCCGTTGGTTGCCATTTTCCAGGACACTTCATATAGGGAGCAGACTGTTCATTTGAAGGTTGGCGACCTTCTTTTAGCATTTACGGATGGAGTTACGGAAGCCCAGGTGGACGGGGATGCAGCCTTGTATGGTGCCGAGCGTTTGGAGCGGCTTCTTCGCGAATGTCGTGGAGAATCAGTCGAGGCAATCTGTGACCGAATTTACCGCGATGTTGATTCTTTTTCGGGACATGTGTGTCAAGACGATGTAACCCTTTTTGCACTTCGGCGTAATGAAGCACAGGGCTATGATTGATAACTTCTACAGCAAAAACACAAGCATCTTCGATGGTTTTTACCATAGTCGTCGGGGGGAAGTTGGGCTACTTTTACCGAAAATAGCCACAGTGCCTATCGTAGTCTTGGCAATCCTACAAAGCGATATGACGATGTCGGTCTGCGACTTTGCTGGGCGGCATCCAATAGGTAGAGATGTGGTTTGATTCCTCCTTTGGCACTTTTTACCAGCCTTCCTTGCACAGGAACGCCTCGTGATGTAAAATCCGCCAATGCAAACAGACCGTCCGATTCCATTTTACACTGTTTTACCTTCTTTCACACTGTAAAACGGAATCCAGTCCTTTGGCAGTCAAAATTCGTGATTCGGCAATATGCATGGTAAATTGCATGGGCTACCGAAAAAAGTGTTATAATTTTCGGTGATTATTGCATTTTGCCAAACCGTTCACGACATTTCATTTGTTTTTTTTTGCGGACTTGTATTTTCCCTGTCATTTTGTCAAGAGCGAGGGAAATCTTTGCTTGCCAAACAACGCAGATACACTTTCACGCAGAAACAATAGAACATCACGACCTGTCTGCGCACACGTCGACAGCACGCTCCAAATGCGCTCATGCCAAGAGGTTTTCCGGGACGACAGCAATCATATCCTCATAAGTCTTTCGCCAATAGACATGTTCCATATTTTGTCAGAAAAATGAGGTTGAAAATGAGGTTTTCATTGCGATCAGCCGCCATAATGTTACCCAATCGACAAACGTGTCGACGAACTACCAACCCTGATATTGATAGGGCACGAAAATCTGGTAGAATCACCGATTCGTTTGACAGACTCCACCTAACAATCCGTTTTCACTTAAACTATGGCGAAACGCAGTCCCAGTCAGAATCAAGTCAGTCCCGTTGCCATTATGGCAGGAGCAACACTCGTTCTACTCCTCGTCGGTATTTTTAATTCCATAGAGATTGTCCAGCCCGGTAACGTCGGAATCGTCGTCCGACTCGGCGAAGCACAGCCAAATCCCCCAGACGAAGGAATACATTTTGTCATCCCCTTCATCACCCACGTCCATAAACTCAACATCAAGATTCAGAAAGCGGAAGTCAAAACCGCCGCCGCCTCCAACGACCTGCAAGTGGTCAACGCCGTCATCGTGGTTAACTATCGCGTCGATAAAAAAGAAGCAGTAAAACTCTTTCGGGAAATCGGCATCAACTACCTCGAAACCGTCATCGAACCCGCCATTCAGGAAGCGTTCAAAGCAGACGCAGCAAAATATACCGCCGAAGAACTGATTACAGAACGTGCGACAGTTTCACTGGAAATGCGTGAGTCCATCAGTAACCGGCTGCAAACCTTCGGCGTAGTCGTTGACGCAGTCAGCATTACCGACTTTGATTTTTCGCCGGAATTCAACGCCGCCGTCGAGGCAAAAGTAACGGCAACACAAAGAGCGTTGCAAGCCGAAGAGGAATTGAAACGCTATCGATTCGAAGCCCAGCAAAAGGTAGAAACGGCGAAGGGGGAAGCCGAAGCAATTTTAGAAAAGGCAAAAGCGGAAGCGGAAGCACTCGGCATGAAACAAGAGTATGCTACAATGGAATTGATATGGCTCACGGCAGTCGAAAAATGGGACGGCATATTGCCCACCCACATGTTCGGCGCACCGCCGGTGCCGGTGTTTGATACGAAGGAGTAAGGAGACAGGAGTAAGGAGTAAGGAGACAGAAGACAGAATAAAAAGTACGGGCTACGCCCTTACTCCTCACCCCTCACCCCTCACCCCTCACCCCTTACCCCTTACCCCTTACCCCTCAATGAAAGACATAGGCGAAGGTACCATTCGGCGAATTGATTGGACGGAATTGACACCCGTCGTACTACTGTTGCGCGTGTTCAATCTCTCACTGGGCGTGCGGGTGCTTTTGCTCGCCCTCATCGGCTTGCAGTTGACAATACTACTCAACTTTTTGGCAGATATGTCCTTTCTTGCCCCAGAGTTGGCAGAGCAGATTCGTCAGGGCAAACCGCAGTATTATTTGAATCTTCCGATAGACGTGATTTATTCCGGTGCTTTGGATACCACCTTTTCGGTTAAGCAAAATCCCAAACTGTTCTTTTGGTATCCCGGCGTTGTACTGATTTGGGTAATTTTCGGCGGAATGATATGCCGTATCGTTGCCGTCCGATTGACCATCGATGAGTCTGAATCGTGGCGCAATCTTTTGCTCTTTCTCCGAAAGCGGGGAATCAGTTTTATCAGTGCGCCCGTGCTGATGTTGCTCGCTATTTTATGCTGTTTTCTGCCGGTAAAAATTGCCGGCTGGCTGCTGGCGATTCCCTTTTTGAATTACGTCATTGCCGTACTTTATCCCATTCCCTTTGCCTTTGCCTGTCTGACGATTTTTTTAACGCTGGTGTTGTCCGTCGGATGTATGTTGCTCTTTGCGGCAGTCAGTGCGGACGGTTCGGACGGCTTCGATGCGATCAGCCGGATGTTTTCTTACGTTTGCCAGCGTCCGTTGCATTACATTGTTTATTGGTTCTGTTGTGCGGTTCTTGGTTATTTAGGATTTCTGCTGATTATGTTCGTTTTCATTCATCCTGCGATTGCGTTGTGTTGGAAGACGGTGCCTGCCGATTTTGAGTTATTCATACGATTTTGGGCGGCTTTGTTTGCGTTGATTCCGCTTGCTTACGTCTTTGCTTGGTTTTGGACGAGTAGTGTGGCGATTTATCTTTTGCTTCGCCGCAGTGTGGACGCAACGCCGTTCAATGAGGTCTATCGGGTTGTTCCGCCGAAGGTTCGGACGCTGCCGGTGATCAAAACGGACGCACATGGCGCACCGGAAATCGTGCCGACAGAGACCGAGGGTACGGCAAAAGATTGAACATGCTTCTAGTGCTTTGTAAAAAACATCAAAAATTGGGATTCGGCAATCGTAATCTTTCTTTGTGTACTTTGTGGTTAAAAAGAAGGGAGGTTAACCACAAAGAGCACAAAGGATTAGACCGCAAAAAAGGTATGTTAGTTTTAGAATGTAGCGGCTGGGCGGCATTTTTTCTCTTGACATGTTTTTAACATTTTGTCGCACTTCTCTTTTAGTTTTTGGATTCAAGGAATATTTCTCCATGTCCCGTTCCGGTAGATACGCGCCCGCCCCACCGCAGGAATCGTTCATCCTGACGACCTGCCCCAACCCATCATTCAAAAACGCTCCCGAATACGAAAAAAAAGGGGAACTACCCTGTTGACTACCCATGTTGTTCTTCGTAGCAGGCGGCGTTTTTCCAGTCTGCCCTGTTTTTGTCCGCCGATGCATTGCAGACCCTCGACACACTCCGAAAATCAGTGCCGCCTCGAACATCCAGCGAGAATACGACACAAACCTATACCAAGTTTTCCAAAACAACAGACGGCATCGGCATCAGATAACCTGATATTAATTTTTTCGTTTTTCTTCAGCCGCGCTCAATCGGGAATAGATAGGAAGCAAAGACCAAAGATCATCGAACAGTCCCGAGGCAATCCGTCCGGCGGCAAGTTTTCCTGTCGCCGATGCCTTCGGATGCCAATCGGACTCCTCCGCCAACAGGAGGTGAGACGGTGCCTTTTCGTTCCATCTTTCCAGAGCAGGACCAGTGAACAGCACATTGTCATATTGTTCGGCATGTTTCCACCAATCGTCAACAGCAATCAACACCGGCTTCAGGAGTGTTTCTAAATATCCTTCTTTCGTTTGCCGCAAAACCGCCGTAACGACTTCTCCGCGCTGGGCATCCACACCGACTGAAATCACACCGGCATACGTCGACACGACAGACGCAACGGTTTGGAATGTATCAAGGGCGATGACCTTTGCTCCGGTAGTATAAGCAAAAATTTTGACGGCGGTAATGCCGACACGCAAACCGGTGAACGAGCCGGGACCCGCAACAACGGCAACGCAGTTAATTTCCTGTGGAGAAATCCGTGATGTTTCAAACAGCGTCTGCAATGCCGGATGGAGCGTTTGCGAACTCCGCTGAACTTTCGGCAGTATTGTCTCTGCCAAAACGTGCCCGCCTTCCAGCAGTGCTGCACTGCCGAATTTCTCTGTCGTTTCAAGAGCGAGTATTTTCATGTTATACGGTGAAACGCCGATTGTTACACTTTGCAGTTACCTCATCATCGGCATTCGGGAATGGTCAGAAAACTGAACGCTCCGATCACGGCGGCACCGAACATCATTCCTAGATTTCCCAAGAGTCCGCCGGCACCGCCGAAGGGAATCCCCGCGATCAAGTCGATGGTAAACAGCAAGAAGACCAACGCTGAAACAGCCAGCGAAACAATACACAATACTTTCGGCATAATGATTTAGGGAATTAGTAATCTCTTTGGATTTCGTGGGAGGAAATTTGTAAATCGGGGGCGTTTCCCAATTGTGTCAGGATTTGTAACAACGAATTGAGTTGAAGAAATTTTGAACCAAATCTATCAACGAATTCGCTCAATCCGAATTCGCTGTCGAACAACACGTCGGCATTCGTTTCGATTTCCTCCGTAATGGTGGAAAGCAAATCGTTTTGAATTCGTTCCAGTTTTTTTGCAGCCCGCTTGCAGTATTCTGCCAATTCGGGATTCGATATTTTCCACAATCCCAGTTCGACGAATCGCCGACGGTGCAAATTAGAAAAAGTTGCAACCAACTCTTCCAACAATCCCGTTTGCCGATCCTGTGCTGAAACGAGTTCACGCAACAATCCGCAGAGTTGCGGCGAAGGGTCGGCAGCGGCTACCGTCGATGCAGGAACTGGTTGGGGGGGGGAAAAAGTCGGGAAAACATCTATCTGCGAATATAATAAATCAAGGCTTGTCGTTGCCATGGTGATGAACGTATGTAACAGAGAACGACCCGTTGAGGATATTCTCGGAATGAACAATAAGGGAAACACAATGATAACACATCGATGCCGTTTGTAACACTCCCCCCCAGTCCGTCGACAAGTTTCGGATTTGGTGCGGAAGGTAGGCAACCGACCGCCGGGCGGTTGCGTCGGCGACAGCCGACAGAGAATAACCAAACGATTCACGATTCCAGTGCGGCCATGTAATTTTCATGGCACACGTTGCCGCCCGGCGGTCGGCAATGACGGCAACACGCGGTTAACCGTCATTGCGCTGCGCTCCATTCCGGCTTTTGTAAGCGTTCACCGAACTGGCGGCTGTGCCGCTGGCTCTGTTTGTGTTTTGCGCACTCTAAAAATTGCGGCTCCGTCAACGTTACTCGCTACTCGAAACTAGGGAAAGACGGAGTCCAATGTAGTTGCGCCTGAGCACCGGACCGCCGTGGTCCCGAAACGCCGACCGGTAACGCACGGCATCGTTGAACCAACCCCCGCCCCGAAGCACGCGACGCGAGCCTTGTAAAGAACCTACGGGATCAGTTACAGCACCGCTAGGATAATCCCCGTAAATATCTTGACACCATTCCCATACGTTCCCATGCATGTCCCGTAATCGAGTGCGACTGCCGCTCGTGAAAGAAGGGCGCCCACTTGGTTGAGCGGCAACGTTTCGCTTTGCGCCGTCTTTCGTAACACATAACGGGGACGGCTCTGTGAACGAAAAATAACCAGACAATTTCTAGCGAAAGCGCACTTCCAGTCGCGGCTTGGATGGAACAAATCTACTTCATATACTCCAGCAGGTTAAACGCCCAGGGCATCGTCCAAGGATTCCAAATCGGATACGCCGCCGACATCGCCGAAGCAGCAAGACACAACAACGCAATCCCCCTCGTAAAAGCATTGCGGCTAAACCAGTCCGCCGCCGATACTAACGCCACCGACCAAAGAGGAGCAAGCCAAAACATCCAACGCAACGCAGATGTGTTCCCCCCATAGTTGCGCTCATTCAACGGCTGCTGCATATAAAATGCAAAAACCACTACACCAGTTACCAAAATCATCGCCGACATATAACGATAGCGACGATCAAACAACCAAATGCCAAGTCCGATAAAACTCAATGCCCAAACCGGCGTGAGAGAAAACAAACCATGATGACCAATCGTCGAATGGAAAACATAGGTTCCATGACAAGGTTCGCCCGCATCAAGATCTTTCGGATTCTTCCAATGACTTTGTAAAACTCGTCCGCCCCGTTCATATTCATACAAGTACCAACTGTTCTCCACATACTTCTTTCCATACGCCGGAATAAAAGTTTTGTGGGCAACGTAATTCGCCGCAAAATAGGAACCAGCAACGAGTAACGCAACAAGCGTAAAAATGATTAACCCACCGACGTTAACAGAAACGTTAGCAGAGCCGTCATCTTTAGATTGCGTCTCTGTCGAAGATTTGCGCGGCAAGCAAAGCCACAGTGCCGTCAAACAGAAGAAGAGCAACGCGGGTAACTCGCATGCAATGGCAAAGGCACCAAAGAGTCCTGCTGCCGCAAAGTACCGCCATCGGGTTTCTCCATCATAGACGATTCGAATCACACAATAAAACGCAATCGCCACGCTCACCACGCCGGGCAAGTGATTGTTGATCGTTACCGCAAACGTCGAGATATAGGTTCCGAAACAGATGAAAGCAACGCTGAATATGCGTCCCCAGTCGGTCGTGCCGAAGCGTTCAATCAGCCGCGCCAGTAAAAACCAGCAGATAATCAGCGGTATAAGATTGAAGATAACCAATGTAACACGCACAATCAAAAACGGTTCGTCCGCCAGCGAAAGTTTGCCGTCGCTTGCCGTGTACATAATGTAGTAAGGAATCGCCATAAGTGTCGGCAGAAGCGGCGGTTTCGACGAATAGAGATATCCGCAATTCGGCGTTTCCTCTTCGGAACGAGCAGCGCAGATTTTACATTCATCGGAACACCCGTGTCCCACGCCGGGTTGGTCGGGAAGATCATGTTTGACCATATCAATCGTGTCCCAGCCTCTGACGTTTTGCACTTTATCGATGGCGTACCAGACGGTTTCGGTTTTTTCGGTTCCGTCGGGAAGCGTTATGGTTCGTTGGACTCGCATATCCGGTTCGACGAGCGCACGGATAGTCGTCCATCGGCTGCGGTCGTTTGCGCTGAAGAAGGGGAGTTCACGCTTTTCGTTTTCCAATGCTTGCTGTCTTCGTTCAGTGAGTGCGGCAAACTGTTCTGCGTATTCCTCTTCGGAAATGGTGCCTTCTTGGAGTTGTTGTTCGAGTCCTTTTTCTCTATCGTTGTAGGTGTTATTCACCGCGCTGAATCGGGACTGCTGAAGGAGCAGCGAGTCAGTTCGGTTGACGGCGATGATTCGCCCGAGCATAAGTCCCGCCGAAATGACAATGAGTATCGTGTAGATTTGTTTTCGTGTAAGCATGGTAGTTAATCGCTCCGCTTGCGGAACGCATTGCTTGGTTTCTGAAGGTTACGGCACTACCTCACGTTCACCGAACGCTTGGCAAGAGCGGAGGAAAATTCCACGCCGCCCACTGAAGCAAGAGCCCGGATATGGAGAGTGTGCTTGCCCGTGAGACCATGACCGGTTAGGGTTACAGTTATAGTCTCCCTGCCCTTGATGATTTCCTTCGTTACAACGGGTTCAACGTCAAGCGGCACGAACACACCATTCACCAAAATACCGACTTCGTAACCGATCACTTCATTGACTGGCGAAGCCTGCCAATTCAGTTTGATCGCCGTAGTAGTGGCTTCCAAGGTTTTGACCCCTCTTACCGCTGGGAAATCGCCGTTCTTGTTCAATTTCACCGTCGAACCGCTCACATTACGGACTGCGGAGAGTTGTCCAGAATCGGTAACTTTCGACACGCGGAACTGGTACTTAATTCCGGCGTTTCCATTCCTTCCCAAGCCGTCGATTATGGCGACACCGTCGTCCCCCACCGTAACTTCGATGGTAAATTTGTAGCCTCTATCAGCCTTGCTTCCACTCGTTTGCCAAACGTCAATCGAGTAGGTTCCCGGCTTCAAACCTGTCAGCGCAACGGAATACAAACCGGAAGCCGCCTTCATCTTGGCAGGAGCAGCAAGGGTAGAATTCTTCGGAGCCTTGCTTGTCTTCACGCCGACAGAAACAGGTCTTTCAACCCCTTTGCTGTTCACAAGGTATGGTTTCCCATCCGCTCCGTACACTTGGATCGAGAATCTGTAAGTCTGCCCCGCCCGCAAACCGTCGAGCACAAATGCCGACTCATTGCCCGCTACAACGAATGACCCCAACGCCGGATGCGACGTGCATGTAATGACGTAATAGAGGATTTCCCCTTCGGCAATCGCCTTCGACTTGTGCGTGTTCAGGTTGATCGTAATCTCACCGGTGTCATATGCTTTTTCAGCCTTTGCCTGGAAAGTTCCACCGGTAATGCCCTGCGCTGTAGTAATAGGTGCCACAGTGCAAGTTGCGTTTGTTGCTGCTGCCATATCGTTGGTTGACGTGCCGTTCCCCTTCGCAGTGACACGGAACGAATGGTTGCCCGCCTCCAAACCGGTGACCGTCAAACTCGTTGCCAGCGGACCAGCAGTTGCAAGTGCCGTAGCAGCCGCACTGCTTACCACTATCCAGGTTTCGCCGCCGTCCGTGGAGTATTCAACCGTGTAGCCCGTTGCATTCCAAGACTGCACCCAAGTAACCGTTACTTCGCCGTTGCCCGTCTGGACTGCGGAGACATTCGTCGGTGCGGCGACATCGATAATTTCAGTGTTTTCCGCATTGAACCCAACCGTCAATTCCACCGTTCGGAACACTATATTCGACGCTGCACTGTTGGTCATCACGATATAGACCTCGTCACCTGCGACAAGTTGAACGCCGCCGGATACACTGCCCTCGATGAACGTGATTATGCCGTTATTCACCGTATAGTGAACGCCTTCGGACAACGCTGTATCTTCTCCCGCCGACGGATTTACGAGGAACACGCTGAAGTCGGTGTCTGTGTCTTCTCCATCATCTTTGTATGCACCCAAATTTACCTTCGTGTTGTCGGTAGTATCCCAAGCGGCAGTGATTGGGGCGATGAGAACTTCTTGACCTTCGGGCAATGTCAAGTTGCTGAAGGTCAAACTGTTGCCGTTAACGTTGATTGCTATCAATTCGACGCAACCGCTCAAGTTCAAACTGGTTAGCCCCGAATTGGAAGCATCGAGATACTCCAGATTCGTGAGGGTGGATAGATTCACGTTAGCGTTCGCGCCAGTCAACGCCAAGCCGGACATGTCGAGGTGCGTCAGACTTGTCGGCAACCCCGTTATGCTTGTGATTCCCGTGCCGGAAATGTTAAGGTGTGTCAGTGCTGTACCGGTGAGGGTAAGGGACGTGAGGTTTGTCAGTCCAGAAACATCCAGTCCAGATGCCCCTGTGCTGTCGGTGATATCCAGGGTTTTCAGAGCAGTAAGACCGGTGAAATCAAAGCCTCCAACCTCATCCGTAATGTTCTTGGCGGTGAGATTTTCCAATGTCTCTTCCAGAGCCTCCACGCCTTCAATGCCCTCTATTGTTATTTTTGTGCCGCTGATGTCGAGGGTTATCAGTTGCGTTTCGGTAACGTTCAGGCTGGTGAGATTAGAAAGACCTGCAAGGTTGAGGGTTGTAATTGCCGTGCCGGAGATATTTAGGTCTTCGAGAGCCGTCGCACCATCGAGACCTGTTATTGATGTTAGTTCCGAGAAGGCGGAGAAGTCGAGTGCGCTTTTGGTTTCGAGTTCGGTGATACTACTAATGTCGATGGATGTAACGTTCCCGCTAACATCCCAGGTTACTTTGCCGCTCCAAGTCAGGTCTTCACCAGCGTCAGATGGGTCGATAGAGAATCCCAGTTCGAAGAGGGCTTGGACTTGGGCATCATCAAAACCGCTGAGGGGGGCACCTTCTTCGCTCAATTGTACGATGATGCAATCGGACGCTTCGTGTTCGTCTTCGTTAACCCAGATATTGTCGATAGGGTTCCATGTGCAGAGCATTTCTCTGCTTTCGAGTTCTTCGATTCTGCACTGTCTTCCTCTTCGTTTCTTTGAGGTTTTGGATGCTGCCTTGGTGGTGTTACCGAAGATATAGTTGAGACTGAAGGTATTCTTCATGCTTGTTCCTTGTATGATAAAAGTGTTCTTTTTGGGGAATTTTTCCCGTCTGCGGTGACACTACAAATATTATTTTTTTTCGTCAAGTCCGATTTTGTTTTTTTACTGCTATCTGCGCTGGCGGTAAAATGTGTGATCGGGACAAACAGAGCCCGTATCCAGTTATGAGAGGGCTTCTCGCTTGAGTCCTCGTTTCAGGACATCATTGAGTTCGGAGTTCGCCGCACTTGTGCGGCGGTTAACGCCGATTTTTCCCTCAACTCCCGCTACCGGTTTTGCCGATAACTCCAGAAACTCCGATTGTAACGGAAGAAAACAATGTCAATCGTACCCCTCGGACTCGGACGCTCCAGCGTCGCACTGCAAACCTTTCAGTCAGGTACTAACCTGTCCCGAAGCACCGCCACGCCCGTACAACTAGACTGGCAACATCACCACACTCGCCAAAGTCAGGAGACAGGAGTAAGAAGACAGGAGTAAGGAGAGGGAATAAGGTTCCCGCCGGAAAGTGCGATACCGTCAACAGCAGTCGATTTTATTTTTCTTTGTGTTCCTTGTGTACTTTGTGGTTAAAAAGAAGGAATTTTAACCACAAAAGGCACAAAGAACACAATGGATTAGACCAAAAGCCTAATGAAACTCTGTCTCCTGAATCCTGTATTCTTCCCAGTATAGGCGAATCGGCGGTGAACGTCAAGCATTATTCCCCAAAAAAGATTTTATGCTCCACCTTTTTTCTGGCTCCAATTTTCAACCGCAGATATTCCATTGGTCTTTGTACAAGCACTGGATTCGAAAACCAAGGAAGAGACGCATTAACGTGACTATAAGCAAATTCGTCTATCACCCATCGCATCACCGACTCCATATCACGGTACGGATTCGATGGACGCGGCACGATGTCTTTCAGGAGTGCTCCGAACCGATCATCGACGACCACCGCTTGTGCTTCGCCGCGAAGATAAGGAGCAAATGACACGGGATACTCCTGCCCTTCCATAATTTTTGCCGGATCGATATTCCAGTGGAGTTCCCAGACTTTCACGCGGAATTTGTGCCGGATGATTTGCGCTCCCTGTGGATTAGGAAACTCAAAAAACGCAAATTTGTTGCCGAAAGTTTTTTCTGTACCGATTTGCGGAACCACCGCTATCGGAAAAGATTCAAGAGTTCCTTCGGTAACTTCTTGTCCGAAATCGCTTTGCGGCAGGGGCAACCACACCTTCAACGACTTGGAATTATACGGAGGAGTCACAATGGCGGAGAAATCGACATCGTACACGACAGGATTGGAGCGAGTCGGCAAAATCGTGTCGTCTGCCGAGGTATTCTGGGCAAAACTGTACGCCGAGAAGCCCGCCGTAAACAGAAGTGTGACGAGGATAAAACAGAGGGGATTCAATAACTTCATGATATGTCTCCTTTGGGTGAGTAGTTTGAGGATTTTGTATAGTCGACATAGACAAATACTGGAATAAATCCTACATGACTTTTTCCATTATACTGTTAAGAGTCAATGCGTCAACCCCCGGCAAGCCGCTTCGCCGGGAATGGTGTTGATCGATTTGCAAATTAGGCGATATCGCTCCTGAAAGAGCGGGCAATAATTAGACCTGGTGCCTAACCCATCATTCCGGCTTGCGTGTCGAGCCATATCGTAACGGGACCATCGTTCACGAGGCGGACGTGCATCTCCTTGCGAAATGCGCCGACAGCAACGGAAATTCCCCGCTGCCGAACCTCTTCGACAAAATGTTGATAGAGTCTATCCGCCAGTTCCGGCGAAGCAGCATTCGTAAAACTGGGACGGCGACCCCGTTGACAATCGGCATAAAGCGTAAACTGACTCACCACAAGCATCGAACCGCCGACATCAGTAAGAGAACCCGTTTTCGTCCTCGAAAATCCGCGTCGTTGCGGCGTTGTCTGCGTAAATCACAGTGAGGGGTAGTTTGGATGACTAACAGCATCGCCGACAACGACGACACAGGGGCTGCGGAGATTCTCCCGTTTGATGGTTTCCGCCACTTCGCCGAGCGTCGTTCGGACGATGTTTTGGTCCGACCAGGTGGCATTGTACACGATCAACACCGGCGTTTGCGGCGGCTTGCCTTTGCTCAACAACGCCTCGCTCCAAAGTTCCGCCGTTACCACGCCCATATAGAAAACAAGTGTGCCGGGAAATGAAGCAAATTGTCCGAAGTCCAATATCGGTAACGTCGGATCATGTTCGTGCGAAAGATGGCCCGTGATAAAAGCCACCGCGCTGGCATAACGACGATCCGTCAATGAAATGCCGGCAACTTGAGCCGCCGCCGATGCCGATGTAATGCCCGGTACAACCTCGAAAGGAATACCCGCCTCGATAAGGGCTTGAATCTCTTCATTGAGCCGTCCGAAAATATGCGGATCGCCTCCCTTGAGAC
>Ga0099364_10005855_pt1 | contig 18082 bp, 9 predicted proteins | sample TergutTh196P3_FD_73070 | JGI IMG/M metagenome (GOLD analysis project Ga0099364, IMG submission 73070) | Microcerotermes parvus P3 segment gut microbial communities from Pointe-Noire, Republic of the Congo - Th196 P3 | ecosystem: Host-associated > Arthropoda: Insects > Digestive system > Gut ...
CTGGCCTGACGGCAGAAAGGTTCATCTGCAGCATATATCGGATATAACGGACATCAGCCGCACACAAGAACAGCTCACGGATCAAAATCTGCGTCTGAACCTGCTCGTCGGCGGTTTGGACGTCGCCCTATGGGACTGCCAAATAGACCCGAAGGCGAAAACTACGGAAGACATGCTTTCCCCCGACGCAAAAATGTGGTACTCCGACGGAATCCGCAAAATGTATGGTTACGAGGATGAAAGCGATTTTCCGAACACAATGGGGGCTTGGTTTTCAAATATTCACCCGGACGACGTGCAAGCCGTATATACGCAGGTGCTTGCGCATTTGGACGACCCCACAAATAAAACGCCGTTTAATATTGAGCTTCGTATGCGTATGAAAAACGGAAACTACAAATGGGTCCGCATATTCGGAAGCACGCTCCGGGACGAAAACGGCAAACCGCTCAAGGCTTCCGGCGCCACGGAGGATATAAGCAAACGCAAAGAGAGTGAGCGGGAAATAGAAGAAAAGAACGCCCAGCTTGAAATTGCGTTAAACAAAGCGGAGGCCGCCAACAAAGCGAAAAGTGAATTTCTCGCAAAAATGAGCCATGAGATACGGACTCCGATGAACGCTATTATCGGAATGACCGAGCTTGCTCTCAGGGAAGACACGCATGACGGCAGAACAGAGCATATGCTTGCGGTAAAACAAGCCGGGGCAAACCTTCTGGCTATCATCAACGAAATTTTGGATTTTTCGAAGATCGAAGCGGGCAAAATGGAGCTTGTCTCGAAAGATTATTCGGTAGCCGCGTTGCTAAACGATTTGATTAGCCTTATCAGAATGAAAGCCGCCGAGTCGCGCATACGCCTCTTTGTCAAAGCCGACAGCAATATCCCGCAAACGCTCTATGGCGACGAAACGAAAATCCGTCAGGCTGTGCTCAACATACTCATCAACGCCGTCAAATATACAGATAACGGTTTCGTTGGTCTTAGCGTATACAAAAAAGAAAGTGACAGCGCCGAGCCTTATCTAAAGCAGGCGGATGAAAAAACGATAAATCTTGTTTTCGAGATCGAGGACAGCGGGATTGGGATAAAGCCGGAAGATATGGAAAAGCTGTTTACGGACTTCACTCAGGTTGACATTGAGAGAAACAGGGGAATTGAGGGCGTCGGGCTTGGGCTGACCATTGCCCGCAGCATCGTCAAAAAAATGGGCGGCGATATAACAGTCATTTCCGAATACGGCAAAGGCAGCACCTTTACCATTACGATTCCGCAAAGGATCAGTTCACGCAAGCCTCTCGCAAAGCTCAAAAGCAAGAAGGCAAAAAGTATTTTGGTCTATGAGCGGCGCGACGTATATGCGGACTCTTTGTCGTATACGCTAAAAAATCTGGGGGTAGACCATACATTTGTCACAAGCGGGACAACGCTGTATAAGGCTATGGAAAGCCGGGCGTACGATTTTCTGCTCATAGCTTTTTCGCTGTATACTAAAAACGAAGATACGATTTTAAAATTCGGAAAAGATACAAAAACCGTCATCCTCACCGAATTTGGCGAAGCCATGCCGCAGGGGCATCAAAACGTGATTTCAATGCCCGTATACTGCGTGCAGATAGCAAGCCTGATAGACGGAATATCCGGCAAGTCCGCCGATGGCGGCAAAAAAGAGCCGATCGTAAGATTTACCGCGCCTAACGCAAAGGTTCTGGTCGTGGACGACGTCAATACAAATCTAAAGGTCACACAGGGGCTTTTACTGCCCTATAATATGCGGATAACCCTATGCGACAACGGATTTGCGGCGATAGAAAATGTCAAGGCAAAAGACTACGACTTGGTGTTTATGGATCACAAAATGCCGAACATAGACGGGATAGAGGCCACGCGAATCATACGCGAAATGGGAAAAACGGACGCATATTTTAGCGAGCTTCCAATCATAGCGCTCACGGCAAATGCCGTTTCCGGCGCGGAGAAGCTCTATTATGAAAATGGATTCAACGGTTTTCTGGCAAAACCCATAGACACCGTCGAGCTTAACGCAATCCTTGAAAAATGGATACCGCAAAACAAGCAAGAGGAGTTTACGGCATTGGCGGAGTAGCCGCCATACGCACGGGAAGCATCCGAGCCGCCATACGCCGATACCGCAGTTTCGCAAAAACTATTGACCTGCTGTTTGCGGTCGGGTAAAATATTAACGCAGTAAACACACACAACGGCAATAAAAATCACACACATAAAGAAGGGGCTAACATGAACAATTGGCATCATCTCAGCTTGGCGGAGGTTATAGAAAATCTCGAGACAGATCGGGAAAATGGCCTCTCCCGCTTCGTTGCGGAAAAAAAGTTAGAACAACACGGCAAAAACGAACTTCAGGCCAAAGCGCGTGACAGCATGGTAAAACGCTTTTTCCTGCAAATGAAAGACCCGATGATCCTCGTTTTGATCGGCGCCGCGATACTCTCTTTTGTGGCAAGCGGATTTCATGATTGGATCGAATCGGTCATTATCCTTGCTATCGTCATCTTAAACTCCGTGATTTCCATTATACAGGAAAGCAATGCCGAAAAAGCGCTGGAGGCTTTGCGCAAGATGTCGGCGCCGCTGGCAAAGGTGATCAGGGACGGCGAAATTGTGCGTATTGAAGCCAATCTTCTTGTCCCCGGTGATATATTCGTTTTGGAAGCCGGAGATTTGATTCCGGCGGACGGGAGAATCATCGAATGCGCCAATCTGCGGGCTGACGAGGCAGCCATGACCGGGGAGTCCGTGCCTGTCACCAAACAGGCCATAGACAGCTTATCAGAAGAAACCGGGCTTGGCGACCGCAAAAACATGGTCATTTCATCTACCGTCGTCACCAATGGGCGCGGAACTTGTGTCGTGACCGCGACCGGAATGAATACCGAAGTGGGCCGTATCGCCGATATGCTGATGAGCGAAGGCGACACAGTTACCCCGTTGCAAAAGAAATTATCAGAAACGGCAAAAGTTCTGTCACTTATCTGTCTTGGCGTCTGCGCCGTGATGTTTGGCGTGGGGCTGTTTTATGGCAGAGAGCTGATGGAAGTTTTCATGTCGGCTGTGGCTCTCGCTGTGGCGGCTATCCCCGAAGGCTTGCCCGCCGTCGTCGTCATCACGCTTGCGCTCGGAGTGACGCGCATGGTCAAGCGCAACGCCATCATTCGCAGACTGCCCGCCGTGGAAACGCTCGGCTGTGCCGGAGTCATCTGTTCGGATAAAACAGGCACTTTGACACAAAACAAAATGACGGTCGTCAACGTGTGGACCGTCGGGGAAAACGACCGCGCGTTGGCGCTTACCATCGGCACTCTTTGCAACGACGCAAATTTAGTATATGAAGAAGAAAACGGACCCAAAACATTGGGCGACCCCACCGAAACCGCCCTTGTGGATATTGCCGTAAAAGAGGGGCTTGACAAGAACGAGCTGGAAAAAGCGATGCCCCGAATCGGCGAGCTGCCGTTTGATTCCGAGCGTAAACTGATGAGCACGCTCCATCAAAACGGCGATACCGTCCGGGTCATGGTAAAGGGCGCGCCCGACGTTTTGCTCTCTCGCTGCAACATAGACAAAGAGACAGCAAAGCGCATAGTCGCGCAAAATGAGGAGATGGCAGGCGACGCGCTCCGTGTGCTCGGCGTGGCATATAAAGATATAGGCGCGATGCCCTCCGGCGACTTGGAGAGCGAAGAGATAGAAAACGGGCTTACGTTCGTGGGGCTTGCCGGAATGATAGACCCGCCCCGCGTTGAGGTAAAAGATGCCGTAGACGAGTGTTATGTCGCGGGAATCCGCCCCGTTATGATAACGGGCGATCACAAGCTGACAGCCGTTGCCATAGCAAAGCAGCTCGACATCTTCAAAGACGGCGACTTGGCAATCATCGGCGAAGAGCTAAATATGCTCTCGCAAGAAGATTTGGAAGCGAACATAGAAAGATACTCCGTGTTTGCGAGAGTCTCGCCAGAGCATAAAATGCGGATAGTAAAAGCATGGCAGAGCAAGGGCTTTGCGGTGGCTATGACCGGAGACGGCGTCAACGACGCGCCTGCATTAAAGGTGGCCGACATCGGTTGCGCGATGGGCATAACGGGCACTGACGTGGCAAAAGGCGCGGCGGACATGATTTTGACCGACGACAATTTCTCGACCATTGTCCACGCCGTTGAAGAGGGCCGCGGGATATACGCAAACATCAAGAAAACGATACAGTTTCTGCTCTCCTGCAACCTCGGCGAAATTCTGATTCTTTTCTTTGCCACGGTCTTAAACTTTACCCAAATGCCGCTCGTGGCGGTACAGCTTTTGTGGATAAACTTAGTGACCGACTCTTTGCCCGCATTGGCACTCGGCATGGAGCCTGTCGAGAAAGAAATCATGAAGCAAAAGCCGCGCAAAGCCAACGAGAGCCTGTTTAACCGTGATTTTACGGGAAAGGTCGCTTTCTATGGCATTTTGATCGCGGCTGTTACGCTGGCATCTTATTTCATCGGAGAATATGTCTTGGGCCACCCCGTTGACATGGATGACGGCGCAATCACAATGGCGTTTACCACTCTCGTCTTATGCGAGCTGACCAGAGCCTATGCCGTCCGCAGCGACACGAAATCAATTTTCCAAGTCGGGCTATTCAAAAACAAAAGCATGAATATTGCCTTTGCCGTATGTCTGGGATTGCAGCTCATAGTTTTGTTAGTTCCGCCGCTGCACACATTTTTCAGGGTCAGCCACATGGATTTACAGATGTGGGGCATTTGCGTAGGGCTGTCGCTGATTCCTCTGGCGGTCAGCGAAGTCGCGAAAGTGTTCAGACGCGCTCGCGCAAAGTAACCGCCGCCGATGAGATGATCCGAACGGCGGCTACGAACGCACCGCCGCCTAAGCAATTACAGCATCGTAGGCCTTTAGCACTCTCTCCGTCCATTCGTCAAACACCGGGTCGGGCACCTGCATAGATTTGTTTTGCAAATAGTATGCCACCGACTCGCGAACCCCCAAGTCAAAGCGCGTTGTTGCCGCAAAACCCGGCACAAGGCGCTTTATCTTGCTGTTGTCAAACACGACGGAGTTTGACTTATCGCCGATAAGCCCGCCTCGCAGGCTCGCGTCAAAGCGTATCAGAAAATCGCTCGAAATATGCCGCAGTATCGGCTCTTTTCCCACTGCCGCGCCCACGCAGTTATGGATTTGATCCCATGTCAGCGTTTCATCGCTTGTTATATGCACGGCCTCTCCTATGGCGTGGATATTCCCGAGCAAGCCCACGAACGCTTTGGCAAAATCGCGGCTGTGCGTCAGCGTCCACAGTGAAGTACCGTCCCCGTGTATGATCACGGGCTTTCCGTCAATAATTCTCTTTAGCACCTGCCATGCCCCTTTTTCGCCGTGCAGCGCCAAAGGAATTGCGGTCTCGTCGTATGTATGGCTCGGGCGCACGATAGTAATGGGAAATCCGCTTTGCCTGTTCGCGTTTATAAACAGTTCTTCGCAGGCTATTTTATTGCGCGAGTATTCCCAAAACGGATTTACAAGGGGCGTGCTCTCCGTGATGATATAACTGGCCGGAGGCTTTTGATATGCCGACGCGGAGCTGATAAAGATGTATTGCCGCGCAATGTCCGAAAAGAGCCTGATGTCACGCTTTGCCTGTTCTTCGGTAAATACGATAAAATCAGCCACGGCGTCAAAGCTGTGCCCTTTGAGCTTTGCGGCGACATCCGCCTCGTTTGATATATCCGCCTGAATATATCTGATACCCTCTGTTTTTTCCAATCTCCCGCTTCGGTTGCCCCGATTGAGCAGATACAGCTCGATCCCGGATTTTGCCGCGAGCTTTGAAATCTCCGTGCTTATTGTTCCCGTTCCGCCGATAAATAAAACTTTCATAGTATGCCTTGCTCCTAATTTTTAATATGATTATCTAAGTATATCACAATGCAACGCACTATACCATGAGCGAAGTACATTGCGCTCGCGCAGCCGCATACCGGTTTAGATTAACTCCTTCGTCTTTCGCGCAAGGTAGAGCGGGATATTAGTAAACCGGTCAGTTCTCATATACTCCATCATAGAATATCTGACAGCCTTTTTTGGCTTGTATTTTTCTAAATAATTTTTAAAGCTGTTAGACGCGGTGTTTTCCCCGGCCTTGACTTCGAGAGGAATTATCTCGCCGTCGTCTTGAACAATGAAGTCAATTTCACTTGTCGCGGACGGGGAGAAAAACTTAGGCTCAACATCAAATATATCGCGAATTTGCTGCAGGACATAGTTTTCGGCAAGCGCGCCTTTGAATTGATAATCCGCTTTGAGCAGAATTTTTTCATTATGAACGCCTGCCATATGCTTCAAGAGCCCGACGTCAAACATAAACAGCTTGAAATGATTCAACTGCGCAAATACATTGAGGGGATGCTCAGGTTTACTGACGTTGCAGGCTCTAATCACCATGCCTGCCGAAACAAGCCATTCGATCGCCTCTTCAAACTCCCTTGCCCTTGCGCCCTCTTTGATGCAATTGTAAATGAACTTCTCATTTTCTTTGGCAAGCTGCGTGACGATACTGCGAAACACCATGAGAATACGTCCGCTGTTGACTTTCCCGTTGTGCTTGGAAAAGTCGTTTTCGTATATTTTGATAATTTCTCTTTGAATCGGGCTGATTTTTGACGGGTCTTTTGTTTCCGCCCACACTGAAACACACTCGGGCATTCCGCCGATAATCAAGTATTTTTTATAATGCTCGGTCAGTTTACCGTGAAAAGCCGCGACGTAATCCTTGCCGGATTTTATCGAGGCGTAATATTGCGCCATTCCCGAATCCTCCGCCGCCAAGTATTCATCAAAAGTCAGCGGATATACGTCTATAAGATTTACCTTACCCACCGGATAAGACATAGGTTTGGCAAGATATGTCCCAAGCAAGCTGCCCGCCGTCATGACGTGATACTCGCCCGCGTCTTCGTTAAAATATTTTAAGCTGCCAAGCGCGTTGGGACATTCTTGTATTTCGTCCAAAATGAGAAGCGTTTTTCCGGGCAGGAGCGGCTTGCTGCGAATCAAACCGAGCCGCTCCAATATTTGCTTAGGCTCTTTTGTCTCGGCAAAAATATTGGCGGCATCCGCGTTTTGATCGAAGCTGATATACACAAAATCATCATATGCGCTTTTTGCAAACTCTTTCATGAGCCAGGTCTTTCCGACCTGCCTTGCCCCTTGAAGTATCAGAGGTTTCCTTCGGCTGCTGTTTTTCCAGTCTGCAAGCTGCTTTAACGCGTTTCTGTTCACGAAAACACCCCTTTGTTATAGTTCTCCGGTAGGGAAGCCCCGCCGGATGACATAGCATAACACGTTTTTGCGCAAAAAACAAGGATAAATTACACGTTTTTGAGGAATATTTCGACGATAATTACACGATATACTATTTACTTCACCTATGATATAATTTGATTAAATTTCACAGTCAGGGGATAGAATATGACGCCGATGAGAAAACTTGTAAACGTTGGGGATATGTCAAGAAAATGGTGGGATGACCTGTATGCTCGATGCCGAGACATCATAGCCAGACCGGAGGTTTACGCAAACTCATGCAGCGGAAAGATTCTCGCGTCAATGTTTTATGAACCCAGCACGCGCACAAATTTCTCGTTTCAAGCGGCGGCGCAAAGGCTCGGCGCCGGAGTGTTCGGCTTTTCAGACCCGGTCGGCACGTCGGCATCAAAAGGGGAAACGCTTGCGGACACTATCAGAATGACCGCCGCCTATTCGTCGGCGATAGTCATAAGAAGCCCGCAGGAGGGATCGGCAACGGCGGCGGCGCTCTATTCGGAAGTGCCTATTATAAACGCCGGAGACGGGGGGCACTCACACCCCACGCAAACCCTCACAGACCTCACGACGATTGCCGAAAAACGCGGCGAAATCGGCAATATCCGCATTGGCTTATGCGGCGATTTAAAGCATGGGAGGACGGTCCACTCGCTCGTCGAAGCTATGGAAATGTTTCCGAATATCAGCTTTTATCTGATTTCGCCGCCGGAACTTCGGCTGCCGGATTATGTTTCCGCGAGAATGAAAAAGCAACAGCAGGATTTTGTAATATCGGAGAGTCTTGTTGACTGCATACCGGAGCTTGATGTTTTATATATGACGCGTATTCAGCGTGAAAGATTTAAAGATGCCGGGGAATACAGGCGGCTCAAGGACGTTTATATACTCACGGCAAAAATGCTCAAATCAGCCGGGTCCGATATGCTGATCATGCACCCCTTGCCCCGATATGGCGAAATCGCCACGGATGTAGACACAGACCCGCGCGCCGCATACTTTGAGCAGGCCAGATACGGTATGCTTATCCGCATGGCGCTCTTGCTTGACTTTATGCACCTGCCGCGCCGTATGCCCCCCGTGCCGGAAAGCGATCCCGACGTGCTTCCGGGAGAATGTACCAATCCGGCTTGCATAACCCGCTCGGATGCGTATTTGCCGAAAATCCGCTCCAGGAGCGGTTTGGACAGATGCGGCTACTGCGACAAAAAGGTAACGGAGATGCTGCTGTAGGGTTTTTTGTGTGCCGATATACGCGATACCGTTATTACCATCTGAAAACACATTGCGCAATTATTTATCCACCGTTAATTATTTCCCAATAGCCGGACCTTTTTGAACCGACTCTTTTTAACTTGTTTTGCTTTTTCAAAGATGATAAATCCCTGTCAATCGTCCTCTCGGTCACATTGAAAATCTCGGCAATCTCTTCCGCTGTAATGGCATTGTTTTCGTTGATTAGGCTCAATATTTGATCGGCACGTTTTAATCCGACATTTAATCCGACATTTAATCCGACATTTAATCCGACATTTAATCCGACAGCATTGTAATTGACGTTGTAAATTATTACGCGGAAAGATGTGTCCGAATGAAAACTCGGCTTCATTTTGGCTGTGTAACCCGGCAGATTTTTTGTTTCATTCAAGATTTTTTTCAAGCCGCTGCCGCGCCGCTCCATGTACCGCATACGATGAAACAGATCGGCTAAAATCGGGTTTCGCCGTTCTGATTCTATATTTTCAATATTCTGCTCCTGCACAGCTCTCCCTTTATACATTCCGCCCGGTGACGTAATTTCCAAGCGATCGTCATACATATCAATATGAACTTCAGCACCCTTGATGATATAATCACGATGAATCAGAGCATTCACCAAAGCCTCCGCTACCGCCCGCTCCGCATAATCCGGTTTGTCAATGCGCTCCAATCCGGTCTTCGCGAAAAGTACTTTGGAATTGTTTTTAACGAAATCACAACCGCCTTGCAAAAGGTATATCAAGTTTCCCTCAAATTCCTTGTCATCAAGCGCATCATCAAAAATAGAGCCTTTGTCAAGCCCGTTCCAGCGGGTGCAAAACACGCGGGAATTGTAAATGATGTACTGATCGGTCAATAGTGACCCGGCGCGGGTCAGATAACCGCCATCTGTTTCGAGTCCAAAAGAAATATAGTTGCGCTCCTCCCATGATATCCTTGTGCGCTCGCGGTAAGTCGCTTCCAACAAGGTGAAGCTGTAACTCGTCCGCTTAAATTCCGTGACGAGTGAGTCATGGGTGCGGTTCGACCCTTTCAGGATTAGTTCATTCAATATATAATCCGGCGCGGGAACGCTTTCATTGCCCATGCGGATATAAGCCTCTCTGATTCCGTCAAAGGCATAGTAATAAGGTGTGCTTCGCCCGGATTGTATCTCAAGGGCAAGTACGATTTCCTCTTTTGCCTCGTGAGGGGTCAATATAAATTCAGGAATCGGGAAAATGCGTTCTTTGATTTTCGCGCTGATATATTCAGCATCGGCTTGCGCATCGTCAAGACCAACGATGCTCCTGTCGTCAGCGACGCCGAAAAAAAGTGTACCGCCAATCCCGTTGGCAAATGCGCTTACGGTTTTCAACCAGCTTTTCGGTTTTTTCTTTTCCAGTTCCCTCTTGAAGTCACTCTCAGTAGCTTCGGCGATCAAAGACAGGATCATACACCGTCCCTCCGCTTTACCTTAAATATCAATCTGCGTACCATAACTATAATTTTATTATAGTTGTAGCTTCGACATTTGTCAAAAGGAAGCGAACATAGCTTACTTTTAGATTATCAGAAATGTTTTGTAATACCTCGCTCAACGCAAACAGTTCCTCAAACGCTTGCAAATGCTGCATTTCTCTTCGGAAAAACACAAAAACCACCGCCATTTCAAAACCCCAAATAAAAAATGTTTGGCAATTCTGCCAACTTTCACACATTTTGAAAAGAGATGTGCTACAGTATCATCAGACGGCAAATAAAGCCGCAAAAACAAATAAAAAACCAATAAAAATAAAGGGAGAACAAGAAAATGAAAAAGAGAGAAAAGAAAGCAAACACACTAAAAAGAATTATGGCAATACTACTAGCAATGGTAATGATGAGTTCGTTCACAGTCACGCTTGCAGACTCCACCGCCCCCACGGGGGGCGGCGAACCATGCGACGTCTGCAATGAAGAGATAGGCGACTGCGTATGCCCGATAGCGCAACCCGAGATTTGCGCCGACTGCGGGCAGGAAAAAAGCGACTGTGAGTGCACCGCCGCCGATGGCGGCGCGGGCGAAGACGGCTTTATGCTGTTTGCGCCCTCATCGTTTGATATTTGCTTAGAGTGCGGCGAGGCGGAAGATGACTGCGTATGCACCGTGACAGTCTCCGCAGTTCCCGAAGCTGTCAGCACACTCGACGAACTTCTTGAGGCAATAGCGATTGCCGAGCAAAACGGCGATGCGGCGACCATACTTCTCACCGCGCAGATAGACATTCCCGCCGGGCAGACGGCCGAAATAAAATCCGACGTGCCCATTACCCTCACGGTAGACGGAAATCGCAGACACTTTTATGTCGAAGGCACGCTGACTATGGGTGACGGCATAACACTGACGAGAGCCGATGGGTACACCGGTGTAGGCGGTGGTGTAGATGTCAGAGGCACTTTTATAATGCTGGGAGGTCTCATCACCAATAACAGCACAAACTCCAGCGGTATCGGCGGCGGTGTAGTTGTCCGCGGTAATTTTATAATGCGGGGTGGCGCCATAACTGACAACAAAGCCTCCGCCGGCGGTGGCGTCAATCTTACTGGTTCCTCAGAATTCACCATGTATGGCGGTACAATCAGCGGCAACACGGCAAATATGGGCGGCGGCGTACGAGTATATGAGGGCTGCGTGTTCAACATGAACGGCGGTATCATCAGCGGCAATACGGCAACGGGAGCAACAGGTGGCGGCGGTGTGATGGCCTATTCGTTATCCTCAGCAGCGGTGGCAGCTGTATTCAACATGACCGGCGGTACAATCAGCGGCAACACGGCGACAAACACCGGCGGCGGTCTGTATGTATACATGACTGCGGTAGGCAATATGACCGGCGGCACAATCAGCGGTAACACAGCGACAAACGGCGGCGGAGTTACTATATCCAGTGACAGCTCTCTTAACATGACCGGCGGCACAATCAGCGGCAACACGGCGACAAATGGCGGCGGCGCCATACGCAACTTCGGCACATTTGATATGACCGGCGGCACAATTTCCGACAACTCCGCTCCGCGAGGCGGCGGTATATTTGTCCCAAACGGACTTAGTGGTCTGAGCACGACATTCATCAATCCCGCGTCCTCCGGCTCGGTTGTTTTTAGCAACAACACAGCCACGGGCGCGGCAATCGACGGCATATACAGGGTAAACCCCGCTTCCGCGCTCTACCCCGTGTATACCGCAAACATTACACAGCCCGACAATAGCTGGAGCTACAGCCTCCAACACGGCTACAACAACCACGACATCGGCGCGGCAACTTTCGGCACTTCCGAATTCCAGCGGCTTAACACCATCACATTTAACTTCATCAGTGCCAATGAGACTCCGGAAAACACTCTGCGCACCGTACTTTCCGGCGAAAGTATCAGCAGTGCGGATATGCCGACAGTGCCCGATCGTGAAAACTTCGTATTTCTCGGCTGGAACACAGAGACCGACGGCAATGGCAGTGAGTTTAAGGCAGACACCATAGTTACCGGCGACATAGCGGTTTACGCCATATATGAGGCGGCAACTGCCCCCGGCTCCGCAGGAGACCCCGGCGCCGTAGGCGACGGTGCACACGCTGCCGATAACACCGCCGCCAATGGTGGCGACGACGCGGCAAACAGCGACAGTCAAGACGAAAATAAAGCTCAAAGCCAAGACGCTGGTGATAGCTTTGTGATAAAAGTAGAGGACGGCAACGACTCACAGATAAGCTCACAGCCAGCCGCAGAAGCAGCCACAGCGAACACGGAAACAACCTCCGAGCCGACCTCCGCCAAGAGCACAGAGCAAACCACCGCGCCGACCACAAGGCCGAAGTTCGAGATGATCCCCGAACCCACACCCGAAAAATCCCAGTCTGATGATGGTTTCGGCGGCGACGAATACGTGAGTGCGAATAATCCCCAAATACCGCTTGCCAATATAGGAGAGAGACAAGCAATCAATAACGGACTTAGCTCACTTTCAGTCCTCGCAATGGCAAACATAGCGGCACTGCTTGTACTTCTCGCTTTGCTCTTCCTGTTTGTCGTATGGAAACGCCGCGACGAAGAAGAGGAAGAAGAAATAGCCGAAATAAAGGAAGGAGAAGAATATTAAGAAAAACAAGGCAATAGAAATGTCAAAGAAATAAAAAAAGAGGAAAGGAAATAATATATGATAAATAAATCAACGAGGCTGCCGCAAGGCAGCCTCCCTTTTGGTGGTGTGATGAGTATTTGCCACCGTCAAAGCGGCGGTCATAAAATCAACAAACGCTATTAATCCTCATCGCCCGGCAATAGCAAATTTCGCCGCGTCATACGTTCGCGGGTTTCCGCAAGTATGGCATGGATTTTTTGCTCGAACTCGGCTTTCGGCGGCAAGTTTGCCCAATACTCCGCTACGAGAATACCATCGCGGTCAAGTTTTAATAACTCAATTTCTTCCCTGCCGGTTTCTGAACAAAGGATTAAACCGATGGGTGCATTTTCGCCCTCGCAACGTTCGTATTTTTCAAGCCAACCTAAGTATAGCCGCATTTGCCCCATATTAGCGGCTTCAAATCTGCCGTATTTTAGTTCTACCGCCACAAGTCGCTTTAAGTACCGGTTATAAAACAGCAAATCGAGTTTATAATCTCGTCCGTCAATTATCATTCGTTTTTGCCGTTCAACAAATGTAAAACCTTTTCCAAATTCTAAGATGAATTTTTCAATTTCTCTAAGTATTGCTTCTTCGACATCTTCTTCAATGTATTCATCTTTAATTCCAAGCACATCGAAAAGATAAGGGTCTTTAAAAATTCCCGTTGGTATTGGAGAAGCAGACGATATTTGAGTATTGGCAATCTCTTTTCGCTCAAAAGCTTTCCGTTTAATCATTTCACGCAGTTTTTCTACGCTGACAAGCCCACGTTTCGCCTCATCCAAATAGTACAGTTTTGCTTCAAGCGTTTTAAGAGGTAGAATTTCAATAAAATGCGACCAGCTCAATAGTGTCGATGGCATCGACACTATTTCAAAATCGGGAAACTGTTCTGCAAATTGCATCATCCAAATAGTACAGTTTTGCTTCAAGCGTTTTAAGAGGTAGAATTTCAATAAAATGCGACCAGCTCAATAGTGTCGATGGCATCGACACTATTTCAAAATCGGGAAACTGTTCTGCAAATTGCATCATACGGCGAAGATTTCGGAGCGCAAAACTACTTCCATATTTTTCTCTTAATTGTGTCGATAGCATCGACACAATCTTTTTTCCATAATCGCCGCGCTTGTTTTCCAATACATCACGGTTAATTCTTATGCCGATATTCCAAAACAATAAAACTGTAGAGCCACTTGCGTGTGCGTAAATCTTTCTACGGTTTTCTTCAATCAGCTTGGAAATTTCTTCATATAGCAACTTGTCACCGATAATCAAATCCATTATTTTTCTACCTCATTTATTACTGGTTTTCGCCCCGGTTTCGCTTTGCCGGTTCGTGTCGGCTTTGTGGCATTTTCAGGAATTGCCCATGTTGTGCCGAACTTGACTGCACCTTCAACACGCCCATCTTTGCACAATGTTTGTATTTGCCGAATTGAAACATTCCATTTCTTTGCTATTTTATCTGCTTGCACATACCCAAGCAGGTTGTGAATGATTTGTCCATTATCTGCTTTTTCACGGCATCACCCCTTTGTGAGTTATATACTAACTATACCACAAAACACTGCGGGAGCAAATGTTTATATCCCCTTGACCATTGTTTTTCCTGCTGAAACTGACTAATTAGGGAGGCTCAGCATTTTTTGATTATTTTTTAACCGTTTTGTGCTATAATACCCGCAATCACATTAAAAAGACTCGCCCACTTGGCGGGTCTTTAGCCGTAATAACAGCCAAAACGCAAAGCGCCATGGCAAAACGCAAAACTTTCGATTTGTCAACCCCATTTTATCATCAACTTTTCAAAAACGTCGGGACGAAAGGGAGGTGTATATTATGTATTATTTCTATACAATTAATGCAAAGGCATCGGCATTCAAATCAGCCACCCTTTGCTCCCCCAGCCGCTTGATCAAAGTGCGGCGGGAAAACCCGCAGAGCGCTGCTAACCCGGAAGCGCTTACCTCGCCGGACTTCCCGTGAAGCCCCCTAAATATGTAGTTTAATACGGAGAGTGCATAATAGCATGCTTCTGTGCACTCTCCGCCCACCGACCCAACCCTAAACTCTCAACTCCCGGCTCCCCGCACCAACTCTCAGCTGAAAAGTACGAAAGGCGGAACATAAATGAGGATAATCAAAAAAACACTCGCTATGCTGCTGGCGGCGGCACTACTAACAGGCATAGTCCCCGCATCCGTATACGCAGCCGGGCTCCCGACGATCACGGTGAAGGTGGAAGAAGAGCCCATCATGCCGCTGGCCAGCTCCGGCAGCACCATCGACCTTGAAGACACCTACCTGACCGGGGCCGTGACCGGCGGTACGGGCTGGACGTACAACCACGCAGAAAAAAGATACGACGTCAACGGAGACGTAACGGTCATCGGCAATGTCACAGGCGCGACTGAAATGGTGACAATCGTCATCTCCGGTGATAAAACCGTAACATGGAACGCCAACCTCTCCGGTACCGTGTCCACCGGCAACTCCACAAGCATGCATGGAATGCTGCAGCTAGCCGGAACCGGCGCTTTCGACGTGGTCTCCGGGCTGATCGAAAACCTTTCGACAGTCAGCAATAACTATGGGCTTTATATGACGGGGGGTAATGCCTCCAATCTCGCGCTCACTGTCAGCGGCGGCACGGTGAAGGCCGGTAATAATGCGATTTATGCGCCGGGCACGGGAAGCTTTTCCGTCACGATCACAAGCGGCAAGGTGGAGTCAACAGGCAGTGCCGCCATTCTTACCAACAGCAGCGACGTAACCATGAGTGGCGGCGAAGTGACCGGCTATAGTCAAGGAATAGTATGCCGCACCCTTACCATGTCGGGCGGCACGGTGACCGCCACCGCCACAACTGTTGGCGGCGACGCTGTTATGGTCAGGTCAGGAACCACCACAATAAGCGGCGGCACAATATACGCCCCCCGCGTAGCCATATCGGGAGCAAGCCCGCCCACCAGCTCAACAATCGACATTACCGGCGGCTTGATTTACTCAACCGGCACTAACCCTGCGATATATATTTATAACGTGAATAACCTCACAGTTTCGGGCGGGTTTATATATTCCAGGCGCGCGTCCGTTGCGGGAATTTCGTCCACCAGTGTTATACATCATTACGATACAGGCGCTTCTTTCGCCGGCGCGGCGGGCGACGCGGTTATCGCGGGCTGGAGCGGCAGCGGAACCGCGTTCGCAGACGGAAGCGCGGCGAATCTGGTTATGTCCCCGGCGGGCGGCGCGTATTGGGATAATGATGCGGGCTCGGCCGGCATAAGGTGGTCAAGCGGCGCGAACACCGGCTTTTACCCCATCGCGGGGGTGACGGTTACAGCCGTTACAATAACTATCGACACCCAACCGGCGGCGAACACAACTGTCGTTTACGGCGGAATTCCCGGCAGCCTGAGCGTCACGGCATCCTCAAGCCCGCCCGTTACGCTCGATTACCAATGGTATTCCAACACCACAAACAGCAACACGAGCGGCACATTGATTCCTGGCGCGACAAACGCGAGCTTCACTATACCCACAAACCTCACGGAAGGGACGTATTATTACTACTGCGTCGTGGGCGGGGCAGCGAATGTGGCATCAACTGTGGCAACGGTAACCGTGAATGCACCTGTAATCACCATCAACACCCAGCCCGCAGACGCCGCATTTGTACAGGGCGAAATTCTCGGCATCCTGAACATATCAGCAAGTGTGACAGGTGGCGCTACGCTAGGTTATCAATGGTATTCCAACTCCACAAACAGTAACAGTGGCGGCACATTGATTCCCGGCGCGACAAACGCGAGCTTCACTATACCCACAGACCTCATGGAAGGGACATATTATTATTACTGCATCGTGAGCGCGGCAAACGGTGCGGTTTCCGTACCCTCCGATGTGGCAACGGTAACGGTGGGTCAAAAAGCCGTGTCGGTCGGGGCGCAGAACGTGACGGTAACGGCGGGACTAGGAGGGAATGTCGAGTTCCCCGTAGCCACGGAGATCATCGGAGATGGCGTTCATAACATAACCGTAAACAACCTCCCGAATGGTGTGACTGTTGTAGGAGGAATGGATATATATATTGCAAACAACACCGGGGTGTTATATCTTCACGTTGACTCAAACGTTACAGCCGGGACATTTAGCAACCTGACGCTGACATTCGACGGCGTGACCTCGGCGGCTTTTACACTGACGATTGATGATCCACTGGGAAAAATAGCAACAGTCGGGGAGCAGCAAGGAGCGGTAACGGCGGGAACCGGAGGCGAAGTCTACTTCCCCGTAAACACGCTGCTCATCGATGATGATGATTATGCCATAACCGTTGACAATCTACCGACGGGGGTGACTATACTATCAGCAAATGATCCCGCGACAATGTTTATTCAAGACAACGCTGGTGGTCTTTGGCTTCACATTGACACATCCGCTGCAGAGGGAATATACGACAACCTGACGCTGACAATCGACGGCGCGACGTCGAATCCCTTTACCCTGACGATAGACCCGCCGTCACCCCCCGCACTCGGATGGGATGGCTCGCCCGGCAGTTTCGCGGATTTGACTTACGGCTACACAGCAGGCAGCGCCGTAACCTACACCATCCGCAACACAGGCAACCAAACCCTAACAGGTATAACGGCTGCAATAACCGCAGGCGGCGATAACTTTGAGATATCCACGCCCCTGTCCGCAACGACCCTCGCCCCCAACGCCACGGCAACCGTCACTGTAAGAAGCGCAACCGGGCTTGGCGTGAATGCAGCAGCATATACAGGCACATTGACAATTTCTGCGACAGACGCGGCGGCTATCACCCAAAGCTTATCCCAGACCGTGAACAAAGCCACAGGGCTGACAGCGACCGCGCCGACCATAACGATACCGATGAGCGATACTACGGAGCGGAGCTTTGATTTGAATAGCATCGTGATGATCCCTAATGATCATGGAACACGCAGTTATACGAGCGGGGCATTTACTGACAGCACCGGTATACTTTCAGGAACACCGGCTCTTAGCGGAACTAACGACGCGACGCTGACCTATCAGGGAACAGGCGCATCGAGTGGTTCAGCCACATTGGTAATCACTATCGAGAGCCAAAACTACGAAAACATCAACGTAACTATCAACTTTGAAGCAACAGCGCTGGTCCAAACCATCGCGTTTCCGAACTCCAACGCGGGAGTAACCAAAACTTACGGCGACACGGACTTCACCAACTTAGCGACGCTTGAAAGCGCGGGCGGCGATGGCGAGATCACTTACAGCAGCAGCGATACAACCGTCGCTACG
>Ga0099364_10005856_pt1 | contig 18082 bp, 21 predicted proteins | sample TergutTh196P3_FD_73070 | JGI IMG/M metagenome (GOLD analysis project Ga0099364, IMG submission 73070) | Microcerotermes parvus P3 segment gut microbial communities from Pointe-Noire, Republic of the Congo - Th196 P3 | ecosystem: Host-associated > Arthropoda: Insects > Digestive system > Gut ...
GCTCAAACAATGTTGGCCACAAGCACATTGCTGCTTGCCCGAACAGGCCTTATACATAGATGCAACCGGGTTCCTTGTTCAAAAGCAGAAGTTGACAACCGGGGCGAGTCCATACATAGGTTGGGGTAAACCTGCTAACTCCAACATTTGGTAAAGAAAACAATCGAATTGACATGGCAGGTTGACCGTAAGGAATGAGACGCATTTTATCATCCTGAAATGACGAAGTGTTTGGGTTCTGCTACGCCTTACCCAAGCCTACAAATCCACTCGTTATTTCAACCCATGTAATGCCTGAAGCTGGGATTCCACTTCGTTCCATCCCAGCCTACGGCTGCATCAAGCGCAATCATCTCCTCTCCAAAACCAAAACATACGGATTTTTGACCGTCGCTTTATTTGAATGAGCTGCTATACATCAAAAAGGCATGGATAAACCCGGCCAGACTGCGGTAATTGCCCGGCGAAAATCCGCCTGAATGCGCGATAACGCATCTTCTGATAAGGCTTCAAAGCGCAGCACCACCACGGGCGTGGTATTGGAAGAACGCGCCAGACCGAAACCATCGGGAAATTCGACACGCAGACCGTCAATGGTAAGCCGCGAGACTTCCCGCGAAAAAACACCGCGTTCAATCAGCCGCGACACCAACTCCACCGGCTCGCCCTCCTGCATCGGAAGATTGATCTCCGGCGTGGACACCGCTGCGGGCAGAGCTTTCAGCGTGGCGTTGGCGTCGTTTTCACGGGAGAGAATTTCCAGCAACCGCGCCCCGGCATAAAGGCCATCGTCAAAACCATACCATCGCTCGGCAAAGAATACATGTCCGCTCATCTCGCCCGCCAGCGGCGCATTTGTTTCCTTCAATTTTGCCTTGATAAGCGCGTGCCCGGTACGCCACATCAGCGGCTTGCCGCCATGTTTAAGAATCCACGGCTCCAGGAGGCGCGTGCACTTTACGTCGTAAATGATTTCCCGCCCCGGCTGGCGGGAAAGCACATCGGCGGCAAACAACATCAATTGCCGGTCGGGGAAAATGATCTCCCCGTCCTTCGTAACCACTCCCAGCCTGTCGCCATCGCCATCAAAGGCAATGCCAAGTTCCGCGTCTCCCTCGGCAAGCGTGGCGATAAGCGCCCGTAAATTTTCCGGCCTGGAAGGATCGGGATGATGGTTCGGAAAACGCCCATCCACCTCGCAGAAAAGCGGCACAACCTCACAGCCCAAACGCCGGAAAAGATCCGGCGCAACCGCCCCCGCCACGCCATTGCCGCAATCCATAACGATTTTCATGCGCCGCGTAAGTTGCACGTCGGAAACAACGCGCTCGATATAAGCAGCCCGAACATCGGTATGCGTCCGTTTGCCGGGAACTTTGCCATGCGCCAGATCGCCTTGCTCAATGCGCGTTCGCAACCTCTGGATAGCATCCAGCGCCAGGGTCTCGGAAGCAATGACCATTTTCAGGCCGTTATAGTCGGGCGGGTTATGACTCCCGGTCACCGAAACGCAGGACGCGCACACTAATTCATGCGCGGCAAAATAAGTGACCGGGGTAGGCGCTAAGCCTATGTCAATCGCGTCCATCCCGGCAGAAGTTATGCCCTCCATTAGAGCATCCGCCAGTTCCGGCCCTGATTGCCGTCCGTCCCGCCCGACCGCGATTGCCCGCTGCCCTCGCTCTATAGCTAACGTCCCCAACGCCTGCCCGATCTGGCGCACTATAAAGGGCGTCAATGTTTTTCCGACAATCCCACGAATGTCATAAGCCTTGAAAATTTCGCCTGGCAGCATGATTTTGAATCTCCAAAAAAGGGCATTATTCTCCTCTTCCGCTTGCGGGAGAGGGGAGATAATTCTAAATTTTACGGCAATACCCTGCCCGGATTCATGATTCCCCTGGGGTCAAGCGCGTTTTTTACGGCGCGCATGGCGGCAAGTTCCGCCGGGGATTTGTAATGACAAAGCATCTCCCGCTTCAACTGGCCGATGCCATGTTCGGCGGCAATGCTGCCGCCCAATTCATCCACGCAGTCGTAAACAATACGATTGGCGATTGCCTCACTTTCAAGCAGGCACTCGTTCTCTGCCGCATCCGGCATGGACAGGTTGAAATGCAGGTTGCCGTCGCCCAGATGCCCGAAAGCAGTATGGCGAATGCCGGGAAACTGCGCCTGCAAACGCGGCGCTACCCGTTGCAAAAATTCCGCAATACGGGAAATGGGAAGGGCAATGTCATGCTTGATGCTAATTCCCTCCCGTTTTTGCGCTTCGGAAATATGTTCCCGCCAGCGCCAGAACGCTTCCTGCTCACGCTCCGAGCGGGACAGCGCCGCACCCAGCAATTCGCCTGCCGCCAGACGTTCGGCAAAAAAAGTTTCCGCTCGCATGGTGAGGTCGCTTGCGTGAGAACAATCGCTCAATTCGCACAGAACGCCCCACGGCGCAGCCTGTGGCAGGGGAAGCGCAGGAAAATGCCGCGCCATCAACTCTCCAGCAAGGGGACAGATTAGCTCAAAAGCAACCAGCCGGGCGTCAAACGCGGTCTGAACCTTATCCAGCAGAATAAGCGCAGCGGCGGGCGCAGCCAGACCCAGCCAACAGGTCAGGGTTTTTTGCGGCAACGGATAGAGCTTCAACGCTGCCGCCGTAAAAATACCCAGCGTGCCTTCCGAGCCTATCAGCAGATTGGCCAGGTCATAACCGGCGTTATTTTTCCTGAGCGCGTGTAGTCCCGGCCAGATTGCGCCGTCCGGCAAAACCGCTTCCACGCCCATGGTAAGATCGCGCATAACGCCGTAACGTAGCGCCCGCACTCCGCCGGCATTAGTCGCCAGATTGCCGCCAATCTGGCAACTGCCCTCGGAAGCCAGCGACAGAGGGAAAAGTCGGCCCGCGTTCCGAGCGGCGGCTTGCGCCTCCAGGAGCGTACACCCCGCTTCGGCAAGCAGGACATTATTCGTCAAATCCACGCTACGCACCCGCTTCATTCGCCGCAATTGCAGCAAAACCGCCTCCCCGCTCGCATCCGGCGTCGCGCCGCCGCAAAGGCCGGTATTGCCGCCCTGCGGCACGATGGGAATCCGCGCCGCATGACAGGCGCGAACAACGGCAGCGGCTTCTGCCGTGTTGCCGGGGCGAACCAAAACTCTCGCTTTTCCCTGATAACGCCCCCGCCAATCCGTGAGAAAAGGCGCCAATTCCGCCGGATCGCTCAGAACATTCGCGCCGCCAACAATGGCGGCGAGCGTCTCCGGCAAACGTTTACTTGCTGCAAATTGCTTCGGCATAAAGATCGTGCGCGTCCGCGTCGGTAATTTTGACCGTAAGAAAATCGCCCGGTCTGGCAGCGAAAAAATCATCCACGTAAACCACCCCGTCAATTTCCGGCGCATCACCCATGCTCCGCGCCAGCGTGCCTTCGGCATCTACCGCGTCGACCAACACCGTCATTTGCCGCCCGATTTTTTCCGCCAGCTTTGCGGCGCTGATGTCTTCCTGCAATTCCATCAGCCGACGGCGGCGCTCTTCCCGTTCGGCTTCCGGCACGGGATCGGGGAGAGCGTTTGCCGCCGCGCCCTGCACCGGCGAATAGGCAAACGCGCCCACACGATCCAGTTTTGCTGTAGCGAGAAAATCCAGCAAGCCCTGAAATTCCGCCTCGGTTTCGCCGGGAAAGCCGGTAATAAACGTAGAGCGAATGACGACTTCCGGGCAAATTTCCCGCCAGCGGCGAATACGCGCCAGCATATTCTCCGCTGCTGCCGGTCGCCGCATCGCGGCCAGAACGCGCATATCGGCATGTTGAAAAGGCACATCCAGATAAGGCAAAATTCTGCCTGCCGCCATCAGCGGCAGGAGATCATCCACCGCCGGATAAGGATAAATATAATGCAGGCGCAACCAGAGGCCAAAAGTCGAGAGCGCCTCGCACAATTCCCTGAGGCGGGTCTTGACCGGCCTGCCCTGCCAAAAACCGGAGCGATATTTGCGATCCACGCCATAAGCGCCGGTATCCTGCGAAATGAGCAGCAATTCTTTCACGCCCGCTTTAGCCAGACGCTCCGCTTCTTCCAGGATGTCCCCAACAGGACGGGAAACAAGCGTGCCCGTAAATTCCGGGATGACGCAGAAAGAACAGCGATGATTGCAGCCATCGGAAATCTTGAGATAGGCGAAATGCCCCGGCGTCAGCCGTACACCCTGCGGCGGAACGAGGGAAGAAAAGGGGTCATGTGGCGGCGGTAAATGCGCGTGCACGGCTGCCATGACCTCTGCCAGAGCGTGCGGGCCGGTCACGGCAAGCACCCTGGGATGCGCCGCGAGCACGTCTTTCTTCCTTGTGCCCAAACAGCCGGTCACAATCACCCTGCCGTTTTCCCGCATCGCTTCGCCAATGGCCTCCAGCGATTCCGCAACCGCCGCTTCGATAAAGCCACAGGTATTGACAATGACGAGATCGGCGTCCGCATAGGAAGGCGTAGTCAAATAACCTTCCGCGCACAGGCGGGTCAGAATCAGCTCCGCATCGCTGGAAGCCTTCGGGCAACCCAGCGAGACCATGCCGATACGATGAGAAGTTGGCATGAAACAACCAGAAAATGAAAACGATAAACATATCACGACAAGAGGGAAGAAAGGAAACGAACAGGCTGATTTCTGCTATAGTGATTCCCCAAAATACCAGGATGCGAAGACGAGCCGCAGACAGTACGATTAGTACGGCAAGGCGAAGTCAACAAAGTGTCAGGATTTTGGAATCACTACAGGATAGGCAAATTTCACAGGCCGCCCCCTCTATGCGCGTTTTTCCCGTTTCTTCCGTCCTCGCCGCATGTTTGCTTGCCATGCCGTCCTGCCTGATGGCAGCGGAAGAGGTTGCTCCCGGCTTCGCTTCCAGCAGTGACCTGTTCTGGAAAACACTGGTCGCGCTGGTGTTTATCGTACTCCTCCTCTTCGTGCTGGCCGCCCTGGGACAAAAATTTCTGGCCGGCAAGGCCTTCGGGCAAAGCTCCCTCAAACTTCTGGGCGGATTGACCCTGGGGCCGCGCGAACAAATCGTATTGGTAGAAGCAGGCGAAGATTTGCTGGTCATCGGCATTGTGCCGGGGCAGATTCGTACCCTGCACCGGATGAAAAAAGATTCTGCTTCCGGCCTCCCTACCGGCGCAAATACGCAAGATTCATCCCTGCCCGCGTCTTTCGCTTCCGCCCCCTTTACACGCGCTCTCGTTAATGCAATACGCCGTCTCCGAACCCCGCATGAGAAAACCTGATCGAACACGCGCCATCATCTGGAGCTTCCTCTGCCTTGCTCTCCTCCTGCCTTCGCTGGCCTACGCGCAGGCAGCGGGCGGCATCCCCGCCTTCACCGCTACGCCCGGCCCCGATGGCAGCACGACTTACACCCTCACCATCCAGACGCTGCTCACCCTGACGGCGCTGTCCTTCATCCCGGCCAGCCTACTCCTGATGACCAGTTTTACCCGGATTATCATCGTATTCTCGCTCCTACGACACGCCATGGGAACGCAAACCGCGCCGCCCACGCAGGTGCTGGTGGCGCTCGCCCTGTTTCTGACCTTTTTCATTATGGCTCCGGTTGCCGATCAGGTCTATGACGAAGCCTATCTGCCCCTTTCAGAGGGAGAAATTAATATCATGCAGGCGGCGGAACGCGCTTCCGTGCCGGTCAAAGCCTTCATGCTGAAACAAACGCGCGAATCCGATCTGGCGCTCTTCGCCAGTCTGGCCAAGGTCGACCACATCGAAAAGCCGACCGATGTTCCCATGCGAATCGCCATTCCCGCCTATGTGACCAGCGAACTGAAAACCGCCTTCCAGATCGGCTTTGTGGTATTCATCCCCTTTCTGGTAATCGACATGGTGGTGGCAAGCCTCCTCATGTCCATGGGGATGATGATGATGTCGCCGATCATGGTTTCCCTGCCTTTCAAGATTATCCTGTTCGTGCTGGTCGACGGCTGGCAGCTTTTGATCGGCTCACTCGTCAAAAGTTTTGTCACATGAATATCGGCACTGTCATGGAAATTGGCCGTCAGGCCATGGAAGTCGCTCTGATGCTGGCCGGCCCCTTGTTGCTGACCGCGCTGGCGGTGGGTCTCGTGGTCAGCATTTTTCAGGCCGCCACCCAAATCAACGAAGCCACCCTTTCCTTTATCCCCAAGCTCTTCGCCGTCTTTCTGGTGCTGATTCTTGCCGGTTCCTGGATGTTGAGCGTCATCACCGGTTTTATGCGGCATTTGTTAAGCATCATCCCGGAAATTATCGGGTAGATGTTTCCGGCAGAAATTTACAAATGGCGCAGCTTGCCGAATTTGACCTCATCCACCATTATTTTTCCCGCCCGACCGCCAATGTTACGTTAGGCGTAGGCGACGACGCCGCCTTGCTCTCTCCCTCACCCGGCACGACGCTGGCGGCGACCAATGACACTCTCGTTGCGGGAGTCCACTTTTTTCCTGCTACCGAACCATTTGCTCTGGGCTGGAAAACACTGGCGGTCAATCTCTCCGACCTTGCAGCAATGGGCGCGATGCCGCGCTGGACTTTGCTCTCCCTGACGCTTCCCGAAATTGATGAGGCGTGGTTGGCCGCTTTCGCGGCGGGGTTTTATGCCTGCGCGGAAAAATTCTCCGTCAGTCTGGTCGGCGGCGACACAACACGCGGCCCCCTTGCTTTTTCCGTGACCGCGCTGGGGGAAATTCCTGCTGGATACGGGCTGTGCCGCCATACGGCAAAGACGGGAGATGATGTATGGGTATCAGGTTATCCGGGCTTCGCCGCGCTCGCCCTGCAAGAGATTGAGGGCAAAATTACCTTGCCCGATTCGTTGCGCGCGCTTTGCCAAAAACGCCTGCATATGCCGGAACCGCGTGTTGACCTTGGCCTTGCGCTTATTCATCTGGCGCATGCCGCCATTGATATTTCCGATGGCCTGCTAAATGACCTGGCGCATATCGCCCGCCGCTCCGCGCTTGAGGTAAAAGTTTTTCGCCATTGCCTGCCCCGATTACCGGATGGTGTGGCAAGAGAGATGGCGCTGACGGCGCTTCTCGCCGGCGGCGATGATTACGAGCTTCTTTTTACTGCGCCGCCCGAACATCGCACCGAATTGGCGAAGCTGGCCGCCAAACTTGATCTCCCCCTCAGGCGAATCGGAGAAATGGCCTTGCCGGAGCCAGACCGCAAACCCGCTGTCCGTCTCGTAGATGCGGACGGCAAGGAAATAACGTGGGTACAGGGCGGATATGAGCATTTCATCTCATAGGCCGTATCTGCATTTATAGTGATTCACACAATTTCGGGAATATCGCCCCCGGGAGCGCCGGGCACTAGCCCGGCATCCTCGGTCACTCTGCCGCGTCGCTTGGCCGCGCTGGTGCGCGGCGCTCCCAGCGTTCGCCGAAGCATCATTTTCCCAACGGTCTCTTTATCTGCGCGAATCACTACAACATCAATCGCTCTGCCGTTTCCAGCGCAACCAGATATTCAACCGGCGCAGGCTATCTTTCCCATCTATCCTGAAACTGTCGGGCAACAAGACAAGCGTGCCGCCGGTAGACATCCCTTCCTCTCGCCAGGAAAAAACAGAGAGCCAGGGAAGCGCCAACGCGCCGGAACAAGCGCAAGCAGGAAGCAAATCTTCAGAGGAGCGGGCGTCATCCGATGAAAAGGCCAGATGCAGATTCCCATTCTCCGCCAGAATGATTCGCATTGGTTGGCGGGCAAGGCGGCGGAGGGCATGAACAAAATTGCCTGCCAGCAAAAGGAGAAAAAGCCCTTGTCCCCACAGTGGCCAAGGGGTAAAGAGACATGCCGCGACCGCCAGGCCATGCGCTAGCAGCAGAAAAACGAACAGTCTGCGTGAGTTTTTGAGTTCCAGCAGGACTGGAAAGGCCAGGGTTTCCATCCGTCTTATAAAAAGTAAGCGTTGACCGAAAGAAGCAAAAATATTATCGGCCAGAATCTTGCTGGTATAAAAAAAACAGAGGATTCTTCAAACCAGTCTCTCATCAGATAAACAGTAACAGCGGCTGCAAAAAGCCCCAAAGACATGCCGTTTTGCGAATCCTGGAATGGGAGAACGAAAAGGGATGCAATCCCAAGTATCCAAAGGCCTCTTCCTGTCCAAAAAAACATATATTAACTCCTGAAAGATAAGCAGCACTACGCGGCTCTATCGAGCAGCGTCCCGCGAGGTGGCGAGATTGAGCGCAAGATTAACATCCACTTGTATCGTGACAAGCTACCCGTCGCACCAACTTGCTCTCTCGTTCTTCGGCATCGGCATCGTAAATTTCTATTCCGAATTCCTCTTCAATGGCAAGAAGAAGTTCGACAGCATCGAGACCCATGATGTAACTTAAACCCTACCCTGCGCTTTCAACTTTCAGCACACGCGCCGCAACAAGCTCTGCATTCGCTTGCGAGAACAGGCGCGCATACGATGCGTTTGTGAATTTCAGGTGCAAGCGAAGTTGGTATTCACCAGTGTCGGCGTCAATCAAGCTGACGGGCTGATAGTACGCGCGTTGCAACCCGCGCAGGTAGAAGTAGCCAAAGGTGATGGCTGCGCCGACGAAAACCGACCACGCAAAAAGGTTAGTCTGCATCACACGAGGCAATGAATCAGGGATTAAAACGAACCAAAGAAAGACTGCCGCAATAACTGCAAAGGCGGCAATCAGCTTTGCAACCAGGCCGGGGCGGACGCGCCTGGCGCTGCTTTTGCATCGCCTGCAATAGGGGAAGGTCTCTAGTAGTTCCAGTTCGCTACCGAAAACGATGAAGTAGCTGGTTTTAACGAGGGGCGTTTCGATGAGTTCAATCTCCCCCTTGTCAATACTCCCTCTGGCGCCACAGTTGCAGCAAAAATTCAATAGCGTATTCAGTTGGAGCTGACCAGTAGTCTTGATGTACATCCTCCAAACCCTCCTCAAACCCGCCTAAACACCAGTGAGCCGTTCGTGCCGCCAAAGCCGAAGTTGTTATTGATCCCAACCTCTATGGACATGTCTCGCGCTGTATTGGCGCAGTAGTCCAGGTCGCATTCCGGGTCCTGGTTAAAAATGTTTATGGTCGGCGGGGAAACCTGATGATAAAGGGCAAGAACCGTAAACAGAGATTCAATGCCGCCCGCGCCGCCCAACAGATGCCCGGTCATGGACTTTGTGGAATTGACCACCAGACTTTTCGCGGCTGCGCCGAAAGCGAGCTTGATAGCGTCCGTTTCGTTTTTGTCACCCAGCGGCGTGGATGTGCCGTGCGCGTTCAAATACTGCACTTCATCAAGGTTGAGACCCGCGTTTTTAATGGCTGCCAACATGCAGCGGCGCGGGCCGTCGGCATCGGGCGCGGTCATGTGGTAAGCGTCGCCACTCATGCCGTAACCGACCAATTCAGCGTATATCTTTGCGCCCCGCGCCCTGGCATGTTCGTATTCTTCTAGCACCAGCACACCCGCCCCTTCCCCCAGCACAAAACCATCCCGGTCGACATCCCAGGGGCGGCTGGCTTCTTCCGGCGAGTCATTACGAGTAGAAAGCGCCTTTGCGGCGCAGAAACCGCCCACGCCCAAAGTACATATGCAACTCTCCGCCCCGCCCGCAATCATAACGTCAGCATCGCCGTATTCGATAATTCGCCCTGCCTCACCGATACAATGCGTCCCCGTGGTACAGGCGCTAACCAGAGCGATATTCGGCCCCTTGAAGCCGAACTGGATGGAAAGATTGCCGGATATCATGTTGATGATGGAACCGGGCACGAAGAAGGGCGAAATCTTGCGCGCGCCGCCAGCCGCCACATCGGCCAGGCTCTTTTCGATCATCGGCAGGCCGCCAATGCCGGAACCGATGCAAACGCCGATTCGTTCAGCGTCCGCTTCCGAAGGATGCTCCAGACCGGCGTCGCGTACCGCGTCAATACCGGCCGCCATGCCGTAATGAATAAAAATATCCATCCGCCGGGCATCCTTCGCGGCAATATACCGGGTGACATCGAAATCCCGCACTTCCCCCGCGATACGGCTGGGGAAAAGAGAAGCGTCAAAACGGCTGATCGCGCGAATGCCGGAACGACCCGCGACAATATTCTGCCAAGCAGTTTCAACCGAGTTTCCGACCGGGCTGATAATACCCAGGCCGGTCACGACTACTCTACGACGCGCCAATTTACACTCCCATCAAAGCGTGGAACAGCCGACTTGTAACGTCGGCTCCCGGAAACATGACCCTGCTTACTTCATGTTTGCGGCGATGTACTCCGCTGCCTTCGCCACAGTGGTGATCTTTTCGGCTTCTTCATCGGGAATTTCACATTCAAATTCCTCTTCAAGAGCCATCACCAGCTCAACGGCATCCAGAGAATCGGCGCCCAGGTCATCCACGAAAGAAGAATCGTCCTTGACATCTTTTTCATCCACGCCAAGTTGCTCAACCACGACTTTCTTGACACGCGCAATGATTTGTTCCATTGAAATGACTCCTTCCCGTTACGGGATATTAAAAAACCAGAATATTCTACCAAAACAATGCGGCAAGGAGTATTTACTTACTCCATGAACATGCCGCCATTCACATGCAAGGTCGCTCCCGTGATATAGGCGGCGGCAGGCGAGGCAAAGAAAGCCACGGCATTTGCCACGTCTTCCGCCTCGCCGAGTCTGCCCAGCGGAATGGCGCTTTGCAGGGCGGCGCGTTGCGCTTCCGGCAGGCTCCGGGTCATTTCGGTATCAATGAAACCCGGCGCTACACAGTTTACCGTAATGTTGCGCCCGGCAAACTCCCTTGCCAGCGCCCTGCTCATGCCGGCAACGCCCGCTTTGGCGGCGCAGTAATTGGCCTGGCCGGCATTGCCCGCATGTCCGACAACCGAGGTAATGTTGATGATGCGCCCGCCTCTTGCCTTTAGCATCGGACGGATAAAGGCGCGGGACATACGAAAAACCGCTTTCAGATTGGTGTCTACCACCGCGTCCCATTCCTCGTCTTTCATCCGCATGGCAAGGTTGTCGCTGGTAATGCCCGCGTTGTTCACCAAAATGCCGGGCGCGGCGGCAAATTCCTGTTCGATAAAAGCCAGCGCCGCGTCAATGTGCGCAGGGTCGCATACATTCAGAACCAAACCACATCCTTTTGCGCCCGCTTCCTTCAGCCAGGCGTAAATATCGTTCGCGCCTTCCGTATCTAACGCGCCGCCTGCCACGGTCGCGCCCTGTCGCGCCAGTTTCAGGGCTATCGCTTTACCAATTCCGCGCGAAGCGCCGGTTACCAGCGCAATTTGTCCCGCAAGGGGCAGATTTATCGTATCCATTAGTATCACTCCAGATTGAGATTCGCTTCCAGGGCTGCGGCATCCGCCAGAGGAATGCCGGTGACGCCTTCGGCGCAACGTTTGGCAAGCCCGGCAAGCACTTTGCCGGGGCCGCATTCAACGATCTGCCCGCAGCCTTCGCCAGCCATGCGACGGATTATTTCCACCCAGCGCACCGGTTGGTAAGCCTGTCGTACCAGAGCGTCGCGGATTTTTCCCGGGGCGGATTCCACCGCGACATCCACGTTATTGATAACGGGAATAGCGGGCGGGCGAAATTCGATTTTTTCCAGCGCGACGGCGAGCTTTTCCGCCGCCGGGCGCATCAGGGAAGAATGGAAGGGCGCGGAAACCGGCAAAGCAACTGCGCGTTTTGCGCCTTGTTCCCTGCACAATGCCATCGCCCGCTCGACGGCAACCTTATGACCTGCAATTACCGTTTGTCCGGCGGCGTTGAAATTGACCGCTTCCGCAACGCCGTTCACCTCGGCGCCGGCGGCAGCGCAGGCGACGTGAATGACAGCATCTTCCAGTCCCATGATCGCGGCCATGCCGCCTGTGCCAAGCGGCACGGCTTCCTGCATTGCGGCAGCGCGTAAACGAACAAGCGGCACGGCATCCGCGAACGAGAGCGCCCCGGCGGCAACCAGCGCCGAATACTCCCCCAGGCTGTGTCCGGCAAGGCAGACCGGATTTTTTCCGCCCTTTGCCTGCCAAAGCCGCCAGACCGCCACACCGGCAGTCAACATCACCGGTTGCGTATTAACCGTTTGCGCGAGGGTTTCGGCATCGCCCGACTCCACCATCTGCCAGAGGTCTTCGCCCAAAGCGTCTGACGCTTCGGCAAATACTGCCCGCGCAATAGCGGCGTCTTTTTCGTTCGCGGTATAGGCGGACATCATTCCCACCGCTTGCGAGCCCTGCCCCGGAAAAACAAAAGCGAATGACATTGTTCTTCTCCCTGCTTTCCTAGAATTCAAACAAAACCGCGCCCCAGGTAAACCCGCCGCCAACGCCTTCCAGCAATACGCGCTGCCCTTTGCGGATTCGCCCGTCCCGCACCGCCTCGTCAAGCGCAAGCGGTACGGAAGCGGCAGAAGTATTGCCATGCCGATCCACGGTAACTATGACTTTCTCCCGCGCCAACCCCATTTTGCGACTGGTCGCGTCAATGATGCGGATATTGGCCTGATGCGGAATCAGCCAGTCAATTTCCCGGGTTTCCATCCCCGCCGCCCGACAGCACTCTTCCGCCACCGAAACAAGCACCCGCACCGCATTCCTGAACACCGCCTGCCCTTCCATACGCAGGAAGGGATCACCCCAGACCCTGCCACAACGAACCTGGCCAGGAACGGAAAGAATGTCCGCCTGAGCGCCATCAGCGCGCAGAACGGAAGATAACACGCCGGGAGCGGCGGCGGCTTCCAGAACCACCGCGCCCGCGCCATCGCCAAAGAGAACGCAGGTTCCCCGGTCCTGCCAGTCGAGAATGTTGGAAAAAGCGTCCGAACCTACGACAAGCGCCTTCTTGTGCGTACCAGAACGAATAAATTTATCGGCGACGGCAAGCGCATAAACAAAGCCGCTGCACACCGCCTGCACGTCAAAAACCGTCGCGCCGTGATTGCCCAACGCGCCTTGCAGAAGGCAGGCAGTGCTTGGAAAGACGAAATCCGGCGTGGAAGTGGCGAGGACAATCAAATCCAGCTCGCCAGCATCCAGTCCTGCCATTGCCAGCGCCCGCTCAGAAGCAATTTTCGCCATCGCGCCGGTGGTTTCATCCGACGCGACAAAGTGACGATAACGAATTCCGGTGCGCTCAATGATCCATTCATCGCTGGTATCAATGCCACGCGCAACAAGATCAGGATTACTGACCGGCTCGCCGGGCAAATAACTGCCCGTACCCGTTATCCTGGCATAGGTGGGGCGATTGTTTGCGCCGCTACTCATTCGCTCTCCTCTTCTTCCGGTTCGTATGCTTCGCCTCCCGCAGCTTGCTGGCGCCTGCGTAATTCCGCCAGCTTGGCGCTGATGCGTTCCACCACCTGATTGCTGGCAGCTTCATGCGCCCTAGCAATGGCATGAGCAAAGGCTACCACATCCGCCGAACCGTGGCTTTTCATGCTAAGTCCCCGCAAACCCAAAAGGCTCGCGCCATTGTAACGGCGTGGGTCAAAACGCGCCTTAAAACGTTTCAGCACTGGCAAAGCAATCAGCGCGATCAGGCGGGAAAGCAGGGAACGGGAAAATTCCTGCTTCAAGGCTTCCCCCAACATACGCGCCAGACCTTCCGAAGTCTTCAGGGCGACATTACCGACAAAGCCGTCGCATACCACGACATCGGCCTCCCCATGATAAATGCCATCCCCTTCCACATTGCCGATGAAATTGAGGTCGGAAGCCCTGAGGAGAATCGCTGCCTCCTTGACCATCTCATTCCCTTTGATATCTTCTTCGCCGATATTGAGCAGCCCCACCCGAGGGCGCTCATTATGATCCAGGGACGCTGCCAGCATCGCGCCCATGATGCCGAACTGGAGCAGGTGCTGCGCGTCGCAATCCACGTTCGCGCCGAGATCAAGCATATAAAAATGGCCGTCGGCGGTCGGCATGACCGGACACAACGCGGGACGATCAATGCCCGGCAACATTTTCAGGACAAAGCGCGACATCGCCATCAACGCGCCCGTGTTGCCCGCCGAAATCGAAGCCTCCGCCTGCCCGCTCTTGACCAGATTGAGCGTCAGGCGCATGGAGGATTTTTTCTTGTTCTTCAGCGCAAGCGTGGGCGATTCGTCCATCGCCACCACATCGTCCGCATGCACGACTTCGTAGCGCCCGGAACAATCCCTGCCCGTAGCGAGAAAAGGCCGTATCTTCGCTTCCTGTCCTACCAGAATAACCCTGGCTTCCGGGTGCTCACGCAAAAAGGTGAACGCCGCCGGAACCGTAACGGAGGGGCCGTAATCCCCACCCATGCAATCAATGGCGATGGTGTGCGACATTTAGAAAGAAAGACACAAAAGGCAGGAAGTCCATGAACTTCCTCTACCTGACGCCCGGCGCAAATCCAACGCTTGCTCCGGGCTGAAAAGAAAGCGTTACAAACGCTTACTCGCCCTTGTCAGCAACAACTTTCCGCCCCCGATAAAAACCGGAAGGCGAAATGTGATGCCGCAGATGCGTCTCGCCGCTCGTCTTTTCCACGGCAAGCGTGGGATTGCCCAAACGGTCATGGGAACGGTGCATGCCGCGCCTGGACGGCGATTTCTTGTTTTGCTGAACAGCCATTTTCAATACTCCTGAAACAAAATTAACTTCTAACACGGCTTTTTAAAGCCGCCAGCGCCGCAAAAGGATGCGGCGCTTCAATTTCCTGCGCGTCTGGCAAAGCGCAATCATCATGCCGGGGCGCTGACGGCAACGCCAATAAAATTTCGTCCTCTACCAACTCCTCTGCCGAACGAAAACCCGCCTTACCGGAAGCAAGTGGCAGAAAATCCAGCGTTGCGTCTTCCAGTTCTTCCCGGGTTAACGCGCTTTGTTCGTCAACAAGTTCCAGGCGGCTCTCTATTCTGAACTTGACGCGCGCCGGAGAAAGGCAACGCTGGCAGACAAGCGGCAATTCACCGGACGCAGCAACAGAGAGCCGCGCCTTGCCATGCCCGCCCGGAGCATCCACCATTTCGCCCTGTACGCGGAAAAAAATTTCGCCTTCCGTTTCCGCAAGCCCATCTTCCAGCCGCGCAAACGCCGCCAGTTTGAGATAGCCTTCCAGAAAGCCGCCTTCACGGGCAAAACGCCAAAGATCCATAGGGACATTTGCCGCCCAGGAGGAAGAAAACGATTGGCTTCTTTGTGACATAAACGTTTAATAGTATAGTAAATCCAAAGAAAAGTCAAAATGGAAGATGGGGATAGTGCAGGGCAATCGCATGAATGCGATTGTTGTAGGCTCTCTGGAATACTCGTTTACGGTCAATTGGTTACGAAGGGGGGTGGGCTGTTCACAGGGGATTGATTTGTGTAGTTTCCTGTCTTTTTGGAGTGTTCCATGGAGACGGGAATGTGTTGCGGCAAAGCACGCACCAGACACAGAGCTGGAGCGCATACGGCAAATTGCAAAACGATTTGCCGTCACTCACCCAAGGTGGGAGCCGTATGCCTTAATTGGGCACGTACGGTTCTGTGCGGGGGGCGCCCAGTAATGGGCGTCCCTACCGCGATTCCATTCCAGCCTGCAGCTCTGAAACTGTAATCGCCGTTTTTTATGACACTCGCGTGAGTTCCCTGCCATTTTCAATGAATTAATCATGTCTTTTTTGATGTTGCGCCAAAAGGCGATTATTTCGGGCTGGTGGCGATAAATGGCTTCATGCTTTTCCATGTTTTCCCGCGTCATCCAAAACGGAAAGATATAGTGCTTATCCGTAAATAATATGGTATCCTTCCTATCTCAAAAGCCACCACTTGGAGCATGTGATGGGAAAGTACCGACAACAATGGGGCATTTCTGATGAATTCTGGGAAAAGGTCGAGCAGTTGATTCCAGCACCGCCGCGCAAACCCGCCAGCGAGTATCGGCGTCGGCCAGGAGGTGGGCGCAAGCCATTGCCAGCGTGACAGGTATTTGTGGCCATTGTGTTCGTATTGCATACTGGTATTCAGTGGCGAGCCCTGCCCAGGGAAATCTTTGGCAGCCCCAGTTCGATTCATCGTTACTTTCAGCAGTGGCACCAGGCTGGATTTTTTCTTCGCCTGTGGCAAGCTGGTTTGGCCGAATACGACGACATGCAAGGCGTTGCCTGGCGATGGCAAAGCATCGATGGGGCGATGTGCAAGGCGCCGTTAGCGCTTGAGAAGGTGGGGCCCAACCCCACTGATCGGGGAAAAAAATGGAAGCAAGTGCAGTTTGCTGGTGGACGCGCGTGGTATCCTGTTATCACTCGTCGCCAGCGGAGCCAACACGCATGATGTCAAACTGCTGGAAGCGACATTGGATGCACGGGTGGCGCAACCTGATGATGCAACACACGAGGAGCAGCATTTGTGCGCGGATGCGGCCTATGTAGGCCAACCGGCACAGCAGGCCATAAGCCAACGTGGTTTGATCGCGCATGTGCGCAGCCGCAAGCAAGAAGGGCTTGAACGCAATCATGGGCCACAAGCCAGGCCACGACGCTGGGTCGTCGAACAAAGTCACAGTTGGCTCAATCGCTTTCGCAAACTCATGGTACGTTATGAGAAATCTGCCGCTTCCTTTGAGGCTTTGCTGTCACTGGCAGCGGCACTGATCTGCTGGCGACAGGAAACCACTATTTACGGATAAGCACTAAGCCCCATCTCCAGCGGCAACAATACTGCTTGTGCCGTGCGCAATTCATCTGCCGTACGTGCCGACTTGAGCAACTGACGCACCACTTCAATACATTCTTTTCCACTTGCATGCCTGACCATAATCGCCTCCTTTGAGATTATGGAAATATTATTCACCATTTTATTGCGAAATGGAATGATATAGTGCTTTTCCTAAATAATCTTACTCTATCAACCTTCAGACATCCTATCCTGCAAGCGAGAAAGAGTAAAAATAATTACGAGAAGCACTATAACTGGATGCCACACGTGTCCACCAGCAAATTTTTCCTGCTTCCATTTTTTCCCCGACCAGTGGGGTTGGGCCCCACCTTCTCAAGCGCTAACGGCACCTTGTACATCGCCCCATCTATACTTTGCCATTGCCAGGCAATGCCTTGCATGTCGTCGTATTCGGCCAAACCAGCTTGCCACAGGCGAAGAAAAAATCCAGACTGGTGCCACTGCTGAAAGTAACGATGAATCGAACTGGGGCTGCCAAAGAGCTCCTTGGGCAAGGCTCGCCACTGAATACCTGTACGCAATACGAACACAATGGCCACAAATACCTGCCTCGGCGGCAATGGCTTTCGCCCGCCTCCTGGTCGACGCCGATACTCGCTGGCGGGTTTGCGCGGCGGCGCTGGAATCAACGGCTCGACCTTTTCCCAGAATTCATCAGAAATGCCTTATTGTTGTCGGTACTTTCCCATCACATGCTCCAAGTGGTGACTTTTGAGATAGGAAGGATACCATATTATTTACGGATAAATACTTATTCCTTAGGGTGGTACAGCACGAAAATAGGCTTGATTGACTTGAGACAGCGTGTCGTTCGTGTGGGAAAATCACGATGAAAGCGTACACGATGTCTTCGTACACTCGTAAACGATGTCTCCGGTCTGTACAGCGGGAGAGGGACGTCCACGTCCTGAAGTCCGGCAGCCCGGTAGGTTGCAGGGCGATTGCACATATATTGCATATTGCTCAGGGCAACAGGATTGGCTCTGCGACAGGGGTTTTCATGAATCTATTCCCGTCGACTGGTGTCTCTTGTTCAATCATTATCAGGTCGTTAGCATATTTCAGCACATGGTTCACATGAATGTATCAGCCATAACATCATGATTTTCATGGAGTTTTGGAAATCTAATCATGATGAATAGGTGCAATCGCCCTGCGTCCAATAGGCGGGATAGCCCGCGTAATTGAATGTACTCGCCCATGCCGATGCGTCTATTCACCCGGCCATTAAATATTGAATATTATGCGGCATATTTGGTTTTAGGATCATTGAAATAAGATTGGACGCGATCAGGGTGTTGGGTGAGCATGTTCATGTGGTTTTCGGTAGCGAGTTTGAGTTTGTCTTTGGTGCGCGCT
>Ga0099364_10005857_pt1 | contig 18082 bp, 15 predicted proteins | sample TergutTh196P3_FD_73070 | JGI IMG/M metagenome (GOLD analysis project Ga0099364, IMG submission 73070) | Microcerotermes parvus P3 segment gut microbial communities from Pointe-Noire, Republic of the Congo - Th196 P3 | ecosystem: Host-associated > Arthropoda: Insects > Digestive system > Gut ...
CGCCTATGGAAATATACGCCGAGATTGAGTACACAGTGACAGATTGGGACATATATGCTGCTGCCGCCGCGACGGGTGGGATCAGGTTTGAGTTCATCGACGAAAACGGTGAGACTTTGCCCAGAGGCGCTTCTACGGTTGATAGTGGTGTCATGCTTATTAGCATTGACGATGACCGTACAGCCCCTCGCTATATGCACACTGCGTCTATTCAGGCAACGGTGGAAATGCCAAGCGAGATTACGCTTCGCGCCTTTAATTGGGAGAGCAAGGACAGGTTTGAGGCGCACACGTTTGAAATGAGATAATGGCGTGTCACCGAGCATGAAAGCAACTCATAATCTGCGGGGAAAGCATGATGGCTTTCCCCGCAATAACAAATCATCAGAAATTAGGAGGACTTTAATATGAACAGATTGATTAAATTTATGGCAGCGCTATTGGTCGTTGCTATCGGATGCGCAGGTTGCCGGGGCGCAACCGAAAATATGCCCGATACCAACAACACACCCAATACCAATATTATACAAAACGATGACGGCACGCCAAAAACGAATGGAGAAAATGGAGGTTCAGCTACAATCGAAATAAACGAAGAGATAATGGACTATTTTTTTGTTGAGGCGACGATGGAAATCCCCAATACGACAACCTACCGTACCTATCGAACATCCCTGAAAGAATTCACGCCAGATGAAGTCATAGCGGCGCTGCTGCCAAACGCGGAGAGAAGTGAGATGCAGATAGAACACATCGGCGATTTTACACGAATTGTAAGCGGCGAAGCGGAAATAAGTTTTTCCGCAGGATATCTTACGTGTCGGACTAATCAAGAAATGCTGTATATGGATGAAATTTTTGGCTATGCATACTCAAACGACCAACTCGTCAGCAAAGAGATAGAAGCATTATCTTCCGAGGATGCCATCTCGCAAGCCGAAGCAACCCTCTCGCGGCTTGGAATGGGCGTAGGTCTTGCCGCCCCCGAAGTTCATGCCTTTTCAAAAGAAGATTTGGCTGTTGTCTATGATTATTTGATGGAAAACGATTCTCATTTCGCAGCCATGCAAACTGGAAAAAATAGACCAAAAAACACCTTCGGCGAAGAAGACGAGATGTATCGGATACGGTATACTTTTGAGTTGGATGCGGTACTCGTTTTTTCCGCGTCAGACCCACCAATATATAGTATGGGCGGCGTGGATGCACCTTCGACAGCATGGCCCATGGATGCACTTGTGTATGTTGCCGCTGATGGTGTGCGATCTGTGGAATTGATGGGGGTTGTTGATGAATTAAGTCTATTTGAGGAGCGGGAAATCATCCTTTGGGATGGCATCAAAGAGGCGTTGGTCAAAAAATATGGCGATATCATTTTGACGGAAGAACTCAAAGTCATAGACATTAGCTTAGAGTATACTCCTGTCATGGATTTGATGGTTTATGGCCCCATCACCCTCGCCCCTGTATGGCGGTGCGAGTTTTGGGTAGATGAAATAGAGGGATGGACGGGTCCTAAACCGCGCATGGCCGACAGGTTTCACGCGTTTACAGTAGGTCAGCCATGATGAAAGTGGTTCCTTTTTTGAGCGAATGGAGGCGATGGTGAATACTTTAGTTAGGGGTAGTTTGCCAATTCTTATCAAAATGACATTGGGCATGCCCCGCCGGAAACAGGCGTATGATCGAGCTTTGGGACGACCGCTGCATTCAAGTGGAGGAAAACACGGGGCGCGCTATTCGCTCATCATGACGATAACGGCAAAGTAAGCACACCGGCGACATGCTAAGACATCACTGCTCACAAGGCATGTGAATCCACCACTTCCGAGCCGCTTCTGCACAGCGTGTATTTACCGTCTTTGACTATTAGCTCTGCTTCTTGATCATTTCCATCAAATCCGGCATACTCCCGCAAGCGCTTTGGAATACAGATGTTCCCCTTGCGCGTGATCTCGCATTTGACCATGTGTCTAAACAATGGGCGCAACATGATTTGTTGTTCCCTTGTCATAGCTTTTATTCTTTCGATAGTCTCGTCGTGTTCTTGCTTATTCCAAATCTTCAAACCGGAGCCGGCGTTTATGCCGATATATAGAATGCCATCGCTAAATTGACCGATGATTTCGCCCGGCAGTGTGACCCAGCCGCTTGGCTTAACGGTTACAGGGTATTTTTCTGTTTCTGTCATATATTGTCAGTCTCCATTACGGATTAAGGCGCACCTGAACAGCTAAGCATCGGCCAGCTTATCGAACTCGGGTTTTAGCGACCTGTACAACCGCTTGTAGATTTCATAATATGGCATATACAGCCTTTGGCTGTTTTCGTTGTTCTTAAGCGCTGTGTTTTTCTTCACCACCGCGTCCGCCGCTTGCTCTACGCTTGAGTAAACACCCGCACCGACCCCGGCAAGCAGCGCCACACCCAAAGCACCACCCTCGTCAGAGGTGAGCGTGGCGACAGGGCATCCGTACAAATCAGCCAGCATCTGCTGCCACAAAGGGCTGCGCCCGCCGCCGCCTGTCAGTGTCATATCGTCGATCGGGACGCCCATTTCGCGAAAAACTTCCACACATTCAAGCTGCGAAAAAGCTACGCCTTCCATAACCGCGCGAACCATATGATCACGCTTGTGCATCGCGGACAGTCCGAAAAATACGCCACGGCAGTTTGGATCGGGGTGCGGGCTTCTCTCGCCCATCAGGTATGGCAAGTACAAAAGCCGCTCCGCGCCAACCGGAATTTCAGATGCCATCCCGGTCATGATATCATATATATCCGTCCCGCGTTTTCCCGCTTCTTTTGCATCTGAAATGAAGCAAGCGTCGCGCAGCCACTTGAGGCTCAGCCCTGCCGCTTGCGTACAGCTCATTACAGTCCATTTACCCGGTACACTGGCACAAAGGCTGTGAACGCGGCCTTGCATATCTATGCGTATCTCGTCGCTGACGGCGTATACAACTGCTGAAGAACCAATGGTCGTAAATGCGCTGCCTTCTCTGACAATGCCTGTCCCAATAGCGGCAGCGGGGTTATCCCCTGCGCCTCCCACTACCGGCGTTCCCTCGGCAAGCCCGGTCGCTTTGGCTGCGGCCTTGTGAACTTTCCCGGTTATGTCGGGGCTCTCGTGCATAGTCCCCAGGAGCGAGCGGTCGATATTTAGTTTGCCGAGAACTTCGCCGCTCCAGTCTCGCTTTGCGACATCCATAAGCTGCATACCGGAGGCGTCGCTCACTTCTGTGGCGAACTCTCCGGTCAGCATATAGCGTATATAATCCTTTGGGAGCAAGATATGGGCACATTTTTCATATACCTCAGGCTCATTATTTTGCACCCATAGTATTTTCGCCGCCGTGAACCCGGTCATGGGCGGGTTTGCGGTGATTTCTATAACTCGTTTTTCGCCCAATATATTATTGATCTGCTCGCATTCGGCACCGGTCCGCTGGTCGCACCATATTATCGACGGAAGAAGCACCGCGCCGTTTTTATCAAGCATAACAAGCCCATGCATTTGCCCGGACAGTCCGATGCCAACTACATCGCCCGGGTTATGGTTAACGAACACGGCATTGAGCCCCTCGACTACAGCGCGCCACCAGTCTTCAGGAGCTTGCTCCGCCCAGCCGTTGTAAGGCTGCGACATGGGGTATTCTACCGTCTTTGAATTCAGCGGACGGCCTTCTATATCAAACAGCACAGTCTTAGTCCCCGATGTCCCGACATCAATGCCTATCAAATACTGCATAATTTCTCCTTGGATATTGTTTGTGTTAGTCGCAACCTACGTCCCCTGACCCCTGACCTCTGCCCCCTTGTGGTCCGCAGACCGCATTAATACGCTTCGCCTATGTTTGACGCGGCGCTTATCACTGAGTCGATCCAATCGTTGAAGATGCGAGTGTTATCGTTACAATGACTTATAAGAACGTCACGCCATGCTACCTGACGCTGCGTTTGTGAATCCGGCGTCATGCCGGTTTTAAAATGTGCTTGTCTCAAACTATTAAAAGGCTTGTTGTTATTAAGCGCATAATCGGCCCCCCAGCTGCCGGCAAGCATTGCGCCTCCCCCGGCAAGCATTGCCGCCCCCTTTGCGGGTTTGCCCTTAGCAAAAGCAAAAAGCGACCCAAGAACCAAGCCGAACCCGCTAACCCCGGCGACATCTTTTGCGGTGTTTTTAGGAAGTTTTCTTTCCGGTTTTTGGGGATTACTAGGGTTATCCTTACGTTCTTTCGTACCGGGCTCGTACGTGCTAAAGTCCGCAGGATTTAGCTTTTTATAATTAGGCGACTGCACTTTTGCCTGAACGTTACGCCAAAGAATGAAGGGGCGGTTCAGTGGAAGACCTCCAATCTCAAAAGCATACTCAATTTCGGTTTTCACCTCTTCGTGGATGCTGCGAAAAAAGGCATGCATCAGCCGCAGCTCTTCGTGCGCCACCATTTGCCACTGTGCAGGGGATGCATCATTGAGTATTAATTCAGGAAGTTGTTTTTCATAAATATTCATAAGCGCTTCAGAAGACTTTAACCTTAGCCTGTACTCAGCAATGGCAAGCCATATTCTAAATTTTTCTATGTCCATACGCATACCCTCCAAGTTTATGTAAGTTACCAGTTACTGTTCAGTTGGTATCCGAAAAACTCGCAATGGTTACAGTCTGTACACAAGTTTTGGATCCGTATGCAGATTTCCACAGCAGTACTCGTACATTGGCTGTAACCAACCTGTGTTTTTCGGATGCCAACTGAATAGTTACAGTTACCGATTATATTAATAAGGCCTCTTGGATGTGAGATGAAGCGGCGCACCGGACGGCAGCCGGCCTTCATAAGCATCTGTTTTCAGCCTGAACTGCGCTATCAGATCCTCCAATATCGCAGACTGTCCGCTCATCTCTTCACTAGCGGCGGCGCTTTGCTCTGCGGTCGCGCTGTTTTGCTGGATGACATGAGCTACTTGGTCGATGCCTATGTTGATTTGCGTGATGCTATGGGTTTGTTCATCAGAAGATTTAGCAATTTCGTCCACAATTTGGCTGCTCTCATTTATTCCGGTCACTATCTCAATTAGACTGGCGGCGGTTTCCCCGGCAATCCGCGAACCGAGCTGCGCTTTTTCTATGGAATTTGAAATAAGGTTCCCCGTATCCTTGGCCGCCTCCGCGCTTTTAGCGGCCAAGTTGCGGACTTCCTCTGCCACGACCGCAAACCCCTTGCCGTGCTGACCTGCACGGGCGGCCTCGACTGCAGCGTTGAGCGCAAGTATATTCGTTTGGAACGCTATGTCGTCAATTACATTTATGACCTTACTAATGCTCTGCCCTGCGGTATTGATTTCCCTGACAGCTTCCATCATTTCGTCCATTTGGCGGCTGCCTTTCTCGGCATTCTCTTTGATCGTTCCGGCAAGACTGGCAGCGCGCCCGGCCATTTCCGCATTGCTTGCCGTTTTTAGTGCGATTTCCGAAACTGAGGATGAGAGCTGCTCAATAACGGCTGCTTGCTCCGTTGTGCCTTGGGCAAGCGCCTGTGCACCATCTGCGATTTGTTTTGATGCCGACGAGACCTGAGCGGTTGATGCATGGATATCGCTGAACATCCCGTTGAGGTTTGATGTAACTTTCTGAAGTGAAACACCAATGGTGTCTTTTTCGGAAAGAGTTTTAACGTCAATCGATAAATCACCGTCCGCAATGACCGCCAGCTCGTCGGACACACAAATTATACTATCCATGAAATTGTCGCAGTCGGTTATCATTTGCCCGATTTCGTCTTTGTTTTTCTTGAAACGATTAAACATTTCATTTACTTCAGGTGGGCAGGTTATCTCCCCGGTTGTCGCCGCTTGCTTAAAAAACTGTGCGGTCGCGACAAGCGGCTTGGCTATGAGACTGGATATATAAAATGCAAAGAATATAGCAGCCGCCATCGCGACGACAAGAATGGTGATAATCATAATAAGCCGCATCCGCGCCAGAGCCGTAGCCTCCCTAGACGCGTCTTCCGCCTGTATTACTTTTAAGTCCATGCATGTGTCAAAGTTCGTTAAGATGCTGTCGCTGAGCGTCCGGCAGGTTTCCATATGCCTGGAAATACTATCGACGTCGCCTCTCTGTGAAGCATCATAAATCGCTAAGACCGTTGGCGTAAGCCCGTTTTCGTACAGTGAACGGGCTTCCCGGAAGAGTCTTTGCGCCTCAGTTCCGTCGTGCAAGGCTGCCTCGTAAGCGTCCAGGTTTTCAGCCATGTATGGCATTTTACTTGCGATTTCAGCAAAATCACGCTCAACTTGTTCCATATCTCCCGACATGGAGGCTATGACCATTTCACGTACATACACCCTAATATTCTGAAGCGTTTCCTGAACTCTTGCAAGATAAGGCAGCGGCTCGGCCACATTTTCATACATATACGCTCCGGATTGCTCGATTTGAAGCATTCCCGTAATACCCATAATTCCCACTGCCGCCATTAATGCGGCGATAAGCAAAAAGCTGAATATAAGTTTTGCTGCTACTTTCAGGTTTTTCATCGCAGTATCCTCCCAGTATATATTGTACGCATCATGCTAACAGTCAATATATTACCTATCTATAGTCTGCGGGGGCATTTTCGGAATTTATTCTTTGAATTTTCTGTAGAAATATGATATTGTTTGGTTATTATTAGCGATATCCATAACACTTTAACATAAATCTGCGATTATTGCTACTATACTATAAACGAAAATTAATAAAAATAACGAAAAATGTCTTCCAATCTTGAAAAAGATAGTATATAATGGGGCGAGTTGGTGCGTTAGGCGCAGGAAAAAGCGATTGTCGTGAAAAAAGGGGCTCGGAGTAACATGAAACGCTCAAAACTTATTACAAAGATCATAGTGTTCGCTGTGATAATATATGCAGGAATAAGTCTGATTGCTTTCCGGGGACGTATTGAAGCCGGGCAGCAGGAATTAGATGGTGTAAAAAAGCGCATAGCAGAAGTAGAAATATCAAATGCCGAGAAGGAATATATAAACGAACAAATAAAAGACATCGACAATAATATTTATGATATCGATCCGGATGTTATAGAAAATATTGCGCGGGCGAGACTGGGATATGTATCGCAGGGCGAGATTGTATTTTTAGACGGCTCAAATGTACAAGACGACGCGGGATGACGAGTTATAACAGTATTTATGCTTTTCGTTGAGAGGTTTTTCATTTCTTATGGACTTAGAAGTGGGAGCTATCGTAGCAGGTAAAGTTACCGGCATCACAAAATTCGGCGCTTTTGTTACGATTGCGCCGGGGAAAGCTGGTCTTGTGCATATTTCCGAAATCGCGGGTACTTATGTCAATGATGTCCGGGAACACCTGACCGAGGGGCAGGAGGTTATGGTCAAGATCATAGGCGTAGATCAATCCGGACGGATGAACTTATCGATAAAAGCCGCGAGTGCTCCAAAAAAGGATGATACTCGTGTATATCCGCAACCTAAGCAGGCTGCAACGGCTGCAGAACCTTCATTTGAAGATAAGCTTAAGAGGTTCATGCAGGATTCTGATAGTAAAATATCCGGCTTGAAGCAGTATTCCGATAAAAAAGGCGCACGCCGCCGTGACCGTTAGGCATAACCCGCTATGTCACGGAGGCGTGGCGTGTTGTTGGCATTCGGTCCGGGGCGGCAGTTGCCGCCCTTTTCACGCTCTTCATATCACAATGTATTTGGTTTGAGAAAAAAATGTGTTGTGCTTTGCGTAAACAGAAACAGCAATACTCGCTGGTTTTGAACAATTAACAGTTACAATTTAATACGTATAAAGGGGTTTTATTGTTATGACGCACGGAAAGGAAATTAAAGTAATTACCGGAAATTCAAACATTCCTTTTGCCGAAAGCGTATGCAGGCACATCGGCATACGCCTTTGCAGTACGGAAGTGAAAGCCTTTTCGGACGGAGAGATTTCGGTGTCGCTTAATGAAACAGTACGCGGCGCGGACGTTTTTATTATTCAATCCACATGTTCCCCGGTAAATGAACATCTCGTTGAAATGCTCATCATGGTTGACGCGTGCAAACGTGCCTCCGCAAGCAGGATAACGGTTGTTATTCCATATTTCGGTTACGCGAGGCAAGATAGAAAAGCTAAATCACGCGATCCCATATCAGCGAAACTAGTCGCCAATCTAATCACATCGGCTGGGGCGGACAGAGTGCTTACGATGGACTTGCACGCAGCGCAGATACAAGGCTTTTTTGACATTCCGGTAGACAACCTGATTGGCAGTCCCTTATTCGCGGATTATTACCATAGAAAGTTTGGTGATGCGGATGATGTGATGGTGGTGTCTCCCGATGTTGGCTCGGTTGCGAGAGCGCGCGCGTTTGCGACGAAAATGGGATTGGGTCTTGCTATCATTGATAAGCGCCGTGAAAAAGCTAATCAAGTCGAGGTCATGAATATAATCGGCTCCGTGGAAGGGATGCGAATAATACTGTTTGATGATATTGTAGATACAGCCGGCAGCTTTTGCGAGGCAGTCAGAGCGCTTGAAGAAATCGGCGGCGCAAGGGAGATTTACGGTTGCGCAAGCCATGGAGTTCTTTCGGGCAACGCCTTGGAACGCATTGAAAAGAGCAATATCAAGGAATTACTTTTTACAGACTCTATACTCTATCGCGGCGTGAATCCGTGTGACAAGATAAAATATCTAACCGCAGCTCCGCTGTTTGCGGAAGCAATCGGACGTATATTTGAAGAAGTCTCTATATCGACGTTGTTTAGATAAAAATTCTGCGAGGCATTTTAGGTATGTTTTTTGGTCGAAAACCTGATCCGGTGTCATGGATTGCGGTTTTTTTAGGGAATCCGGGCGCGCGGTACGTAAATACCAGGCATAATGCCGGATTTATGGCAGCGGATGTCATTGAAAAAAAAGCCGGCGTTAAAATAAACAAGCTCAAGTTCAACTCGCTGACCGGTACGGCGATGCTTGGTGGGATCAGGGTGTTCCTGATGAAACCGCAAACATTCATGAATCTTAGCGGCAACGCGGTCAGGCAAGCAATGAATTATTGGAAAGTGTTGCTAGGCAATGTGATCACCGTCTGCGATGATGTGTCGTTGCCTGCCGGAAAGCTGCGGATACGAAGGAGCGGATCGGCGGGCGGCCACAACGGACTCAAGGACATTATTGCGAAATGCGGCGGCGATGGTTTTCCGCGCGTAAAAATTGGGGTTGGCGCGCCTCCGCATGAGGATATTGATATGGCTGCATGGGTATTGGCCGTGCTGTCAAGCGACGAAAGAAAACTCATCGCTGCCGCAGCGGTTCGCGCTGCTTCCGCGATGGAAACGATTATAGGCGGCAGTGTCGACGCAGCAATGGCTCAGTATAATTGACACGATTCAAGCGTAAAATATAGATGTGCAGATGTACTGCGCACCCTGCATTGCGCAACGACGAAAGGAGCACACGCCTTATGACTCCTATGATGCGGCAGTACCTTGATATTAAGGAGCGTGTCGGTGACAGCATCCTTTTTTTTAGGCTTGGTGACTTTTATGAGATGTTCGGCGAGGACGCAAAGACAGCATCAAAGGAGCTTGACTTGGTGCTGACGTCCCGCGATAAAACGACAGACGATCCTGACGGGCGCGTGCCGATGTGCGGCGTACCATATCACTCGGCGGAAGCGTATATAGCAAGGCTTATCGCAAAAGGATACAAGGTAGCCATATGTGAGCAGATGGAAGACCCGGCGGCGGCGAAAGGGCTGGTTGACCGCGATGTAGTTCGTATTGTGACGCCCGGGACTCTGATGGAATCGTCAATGCTGGATGAGAGCAGGTCAAACTATCTATGTGCTATATATCTCGGCGAAACCTCCGCCGTATGTTTTTCTGACTTGTCAACCGGCGAAATATCCGTCACGGAGTTTTTGACAAATGATATTCATCGCATGGAAAATGAGATAAGCTCGTTTTTACCTGCCGAAGCGATACTCGGAGGCACACCCGGTGAATGCGCGGCGCTGCGCGAATATCTCAACACACGTATGGACTGCCTGGTGCAATACGACGGGAATAGGTTCGGCGATGGGTGCGCTGAGCTGCTGCGCGGACAGTTCGGGCAGGATATCTGCGCGGAACTTGACTCCGCCGCGATTTATGCAGCGGGGGCGTTGTTGTCATATATCAATGACACGCAGAAAACAGATATTTCACATCTCAGCGTACTTCGCCGCAATGTCGGTGGTTCATATATGGAACTCGATTTGAATACGATGCGGAATCTGGAGCTTGCCTCATCGCTCAGGACGGGCGAAAAGAGGGGCAGCTTACTATGGGTGATAGATAAAACAAAGACACCGATGGGGCGGCGGCTTATCCGTTCGTGGGTACTTAGGCCGCTTCTGCTAATGGCGCCTATAAAACGGCGGCTGAGCGCTGTTTCCGAACTCGCAGGCGCGACGGTAATCCGCGGTGAGATAGTGTTATGCCTTAAAAGCATCGGCGATATGGAACGGCTGATCGGGAAAATTGTCTACGGTAATGCCGGATGCCGCGACATGAAAGCGCTCTCGTCCTTTATTAATGTTCTGCCGGAGCTCGTCACGCAGCTTGCAACTATGAAGTGCGCCGCTCTGCGCGAGTGCGCCGGGATGGATGTAATGCACGATGTTGCGAACCGAATTGATGAGATGATCCGGGATGACCCGCCGTTTTCTGTCCGCGAGGGAGGCTTTATTAAAGACGGGACAGACCCGGAGGTCGACCGTCTGCGCTCACTGCTCGAAAACAGCACCTCAGCACTTACGGGCATTGAAGCGAAAGAGCGGGAACGCACGGGAAAAAAACTAAAAATCGGATACAATAAAGTATTCGGGTACTATATTGAAATACCGCGCTCTGCATCAGATGATGTGCCCGGCGATTATGTTAGAAAGCAAACGCTCGCGAATTGCGAGAGGTTTATTACACAGGAACTTAAGGAACTTGAAACGGAGCTTCTGACTGCGAAAGATAAGCTGGCAGCGCTTGAATATAGGTTGTTTGAGGAGTTGCGCGGGCAAATTGCGGCTGAGGTTGGACGCGTGCAGGCAACCGCAAAGAGCATCGCCGAACTGGACGTACTTTGCTCGCTGGCGGAAACGGCGGCGGTGAATAATTACTGTATGCCGGAGATTGATGTTTCCGGCGTGATAGATATTCGCGATGGTCGGCATCCGGTAGTAGAAGTCATGCAAAAAGACTCGCTGTTCGTGCCAAACGACACTTTTCTAGATGTCGGCACAGCACGGATGGCGATAATCACCGGCCCGAATATGGCGGGAAAATCCACATACATGCGACAGACCGCACTCATCGTTTTGATGGCGCAAATAGGATCATTCGTGCCTGCGCGGTCGGCTCAAATAGGGATAGTAGATCGTGTCTTTACGCGTATCGGAGCATCAGACGATCTCTCAGCGGGCAAATCAACATTTATGGTCGAAATGACGGAGGTCGCAGATATCCTGAAAAACGCGACACGCGCCAGCTTATTAATTCTGGATGAAATTGGGCGCGGAACATCGACATACGATGGCATGTCAGTCGCACGCGCAGTTTTGGAACATTGCGCCGACAAACGCAAGCTTGGTGCAAAAACACTATTTGCGACGCATTATCATGAACTGACTGCGCTTGAAGACGAGGTAGACGGCGTCAAAAACTACAATATTTCCGCAAAAAAACGCGGGGACGATATCATTTTCTTACGAAAAATCGTGCCCGGCGGCGCGGATGACAGTTATGGTATCGAAGTTGCCGGGTTAGCCGGCGTTGCAGACAGCGTAATAAAACGCGCAAAAGCCGTACTCAAAGCATTGGAAAACGATGACGCACCGCAACGAGAGCGCACCGCGACGCAACCGGAAACCGGACAACTTTCAATGCTCGACATGGGCGGGAGTGAAATCGCAGCAGTATTGAGTTCCACTGATCTGAACACCTTGAGCCCCTTGGAAGCGCTGAACCTATTGTTTGAGCTGAAAAAGAAGCTATAACGTAACCACTCAGAGCCTTGCACTCACTCGTCAAGCTTCAGCACCGCCATGAACGCATCTTGCGGAACATCGACGCTGCCTAGGCTGCGCATGCGTTTTTTGCCTTCTTTCTGCTTCTCAAGCAGCTTTTTTTTGCGCGTTATATCACCGCCATAGCATTTTGCCAATACATCTTTGCGCAGTGCTTTTATCGTCTCTCGTGCAATAATTTTTCCGCCGATTGCCGCCTGAACAGGCACTTCAAAAAGCTGGCGAGGGATATTCTCTTTTAGTTTTTCGACGATTTTCCGCCCGCGGGCGTACGCCTTGTCCCTATGGACTATGAATGACAGCGCATCAACCATATCGCCTTTGAGCAGGATATCGAGCCTGACCAGATTGGATGTGCGGTAACCGTGAAAATCGTAGTCGAGCGAAGCATATCCTCGGCTTCGCGATTTTAACGCGTCGAAAAAGTCATATATTACCTCACCCAACGGCAGCTCATATCGCAGTTCCACGCGCGATGCGTCAAGGTAGACCATTTCTTTATAGTCGCCGCGACGATCCTGGCATAGATCCATTATATTCCCTACAAACTCCGGCGGACAAATAATTGAAGCACTGATAAACGGCTCTTCCGCCAATTCTATCAGAGAAGGGTCAGGATAATTGAGCGGGTTGTCTACATAAACGACCTGCCCATCTGATTTTGTAATGCGGTAAACAACGCTTGGCGCGGTCATGATTAGCTCTAAGTTGTATTCGCGTTCGAGCCGCTCACCGATGATCTCCAAGTGCAAAAGCCCGAGGAAGCCGCAGCGGAAACCGAACCCCAGCGCGGCGGAAGATTCGGGCTCGTATGTCAATGCGGCATCATTTAGTTTTAACTTCTCAAGAGCGTCACGAAGATCGGGGTATTTTGCACCGTCTGTGGTATATAAACCCGAATACACCATCGATTGAACCTTCTTGTAACCCGGCAAAGGTTCTGCGGCGGGATTATCGGCATCTGTGACGGTATCTCCGACCGTCGTATCTCCGACATTCTTTATGCTTGCTGTCAGATACCCAACGTCGCCTGCGGATAGGATATTACAAGGCTCCATCCCGACCGGGCGCATGTATCCAATTTCAACGACCCGGTATTCCGCCCCGGTCGACATTAGCCTGATTTCCATATCATCGCGCCTAAGCTGCCCGTCAATAACGCGGATGTACACTATTACTCCTTTGTAAGCATCGTATTGGCTGTCGAATATCAGCGCGCGGAGCGGTGCGTCAGGATCACCTTTCGGCGCGGGTACCTCAGATACAATACGCTCAAGCACGGTCTCAATGCCGATGTCCCGTTTGGCGGATATTTCGGGCGCATCTTCCGCCGGTATTCCGATAATATCCTCGATTTCTTTTTTTACGCGTTGCGGGTCGGCGGCAGGCAGGTCAATTTTGTTGACGACCGGCATTATTTCAAGATTATGGTCGAGCGCGAGATACGTGTTCGCGAGAGTCTGTGCCTCGACGCCCTGCGCGGCATCGACGACGAGTATAGCCCCCTCGCACGCGGCGAGCGAGCGTGAAACCTCGTAGTTAAAATCGACATGACCAGGCGTGTCTATTAAATTCAATCTATATGTATGCCCGTCTTGAGCTTTATACAACATCCCGACGGCGCGGGCTTTTATAGTGATACCGCGTTCCCGTTCAAGCTCCATATTGTCGAGTATCTGGTCCTCCATATCGCGCTTATCGATCGCGCCGCATTTTTCGAGCAACCGGTCAGCCAGAGTCGATTTGCCATGGTCGATATGAGCGATGATTGAAAAATTGCGAATTTTATCCTGCATTATTCTGTATTACCTCGTATTTTTTCGTTTCCTGGAATTTGCCGGAGCAACTTGACGAATTCGGCTTCGGCTAGTTTTAGCTCGGCATCGCGCTTGGGGTCATATGGTGTTTCGGGGTTGTGAAGAAGGGCAGCTGCGTTTTCTATTGGTATTAGGAGAAAGTTGACAGATGCAGCGTATAGCTCCGTGTCAGCAAGATTGTCAAGCGTTTCAAATACTGAGCGTGCAGCGGATATGAGGCGCGGTGCGCTCTCGCATACGCGGGGTGCAGGGAGATTTAACGGCATTGGTTCATCTGTTCGCCCGAGCATATAGTCGGCACTTACGCCGTAGTAATCGCACGCTTTTGCAACGAAATCAAGCTTCGGTTCGCGTGCGCCGTTTTCGTAGTGTGACAGCAGTGCCTGCGAAACGCCAAGATCGGAAGCCACAATACGCTGACTTAGCCCGGTCTTCTTTCTCAAAGCGGATAATACCATGCAAAAACTCTTCATAATTCTCCATCATCCCTTTGTTCGGAGTCGCCTGTGGGCGAGCTATCCCGATGGGTTTTGGGCGGAACCCAATTTAGTATACTTGTAAAACATAGATTTGTATAGTAAAAATTTCTTCAAACTTGCCCCATGCGAAAAAATAAGCTATACTTGTTTATATTGATTTTGATTAGAAGGTGTAATTAACTATGGAAAGAAAGTTTCCAAATCTGTTCAGTACGCTGAAAATTGCCGGATTGACGATGAAGAATCGCATTATCTCCGCTCCGATGACATATCCCATACTGACATCCGACGGCTGCCTGACACCCGAGGCGGCAGCGTTTTATGAACTACGTGCAAAAGGCGGCGCTGCTGTTGTTACGGTCAGCGAGTTAATTGTCGATGGTAAAATGGGGAAGTACTACCCCGTTCAGGTAACTACAGACGCGCCGAATTCGAAAGACAGCCTCGCTGTAGCTGCCCGTGCGGTGCGGCGTCATGGCTCGATTGCCAGTATGGAACTGTCGCATGGCGGGATGTTTGCGCTAACGGACGGTCCTGCGTGGGGGCCGTCCGCCATAAAAGAAAATGGTATGCTCATCGTGCAGAAAATGACAAAAACCATGATCGACGAGTTGCTTGAGTTATACGCAAAAGCGGCGGCGCTCTGTCGCGACGCAGGTTTTGAAATGCTGCTTATCCATGCCGGACATGGCTGGTTGTTGGAGCAATTTCTGTCTCCCTCAACAAACAAAAGAGACGATGAGTACGGTGGAAGCCTTGAAAACCGCGCACGTCTCGCTCTGGAAGTCATTGATGCTGTGCGATCGGCGGTTGGGCATGATTTTCCCCTTGAACTGCGCATAAGCGCTGAGGAATATCTTGACGATGGCTACACATTTGCGGATACCATAGAGTTTGCGAAACTCGCCGAAGACAGAATTGACCTGCTGCAAGTCTCGACGGGGTCACATAAAGGCAGCTTTGACAAAACGCACCCGTCCATATTCTATGAGCGCGGGGTAAATGTTCACTATGCCGAAGAAATGAAGAAGCATGTAAAAATCCCGGTATCGGCTATCGGCGCTTTGAACGAGCCGCAGATGCTTGAGGATATCATAGCAACAGGGCGGGCGGACGCTGTTGTGATGGGGCGTGCATTGCTTGCGGACCCATATCTCCCGCGCAAGGCGTTTGAAGGCCGCGACGATGAAATCGTCCGTTGCTGCCGATGCTTTACCTGTATGGCGGAGCGGCTTATTACGGGGCTGCGTGTATGCGCGCTCAATCCGGTAATCGGGCATGAGTATGAGCATAACTACGCTCCCCCGCCAGCAAAACAAAAAAAGGTGCTTGTAGTCGGCGGCGGCCCGGGCGGAATGCAGTGCGCGCTCACAGCGGCTGAGCGCGGGCATGACGTCACTTTGTGTGAAAAAACCGATTCACTCGGAGGTGCACTTAAAGCGGAGCGCGGAATCCATATGAAAGCAGATCTTTATAAATTCATCGATGTAAAAGCGTTGCAAATGAAAAAAGCCGGAGTTAAAATCCGGCTAGGCACAGAAGTAACACCTGAGCTAGCTCAAGAAATTGCGCCCGACGCGCTCATCATCGCAGCGGGTTCACATCCGTTTGTCCCACAGATTCCGGGCATTGAAAAAGCAATATTGGCAGACGATCTGCCTGATATGGCGGAGAAGCTTGGGAAAAGAATCGTCATAATCGGCGGTGGGCTTGTCGGCTGTGAAACCGCAGTGCATCTCGCAAATGATGGCCGCGATGTGACTGTCGTTGAAATGAAAGAAGAAATATGCGCTGATGCGAATCCGCGCCACCGGCCGCTGCTCGTTGCGGAGTTGGAAAAGCACGTGAAATGCTTGACCGATACTCGCGCACTCCGAGTTACTGACGATGGTCTCATCTGCGAAACGAAAGACGGAAAAGCGCTTATCCCCGCAGACACGATAGTCTGTGCCGCAGGCCGTGTCTCGAACCGCGATGTAGTTGAAACTCTCTCGGACTGTGCGCTCTACGTAGACGCGATAGGCGACTGCGTAAAACCGGCAAATGTCACGCAAGCGGTATTTCGCGGCCATTTCTCCGCAATTGATATTTAGATAACAGTACCTAACGGACTGACTAAGCAAATAAAAAGCTGATTATGATAGGTGATTCATTATGTGGGGGTTACTGACACGATTTTTCGGGCGCGGGATAAGTATGCTGCTCCCTTGGCTGCAGCGCATGTTGTTTAGTACCGCCATAAAGAAAGCGGGTAAGGGTGCTCTGAACAAGGCGCCTCTCGAGTTTCATGCGCCCAATATGTTTGTTTCATTGATAGCCGTGTGCGGTATTAATGGGCTGAACTTTATGATCATGATTTTCCACATGGACGGTGTGATTTTGCCGCTCATTTCCGCAGGGAGCGTGACCGCAGTCACTGCGTTTTTTCTGCTGCGGGGCTTCTTTTGCCCGCACACCCACCGTGAACGGGTTGTGTTGCTTGCGGCTTTAGTTGTTTTCTTCGGGCTATTCGTAACATGCTTATTTGTGCTCGATATATGGTGGCTGGCACTTGTGGCCAAGCTGATATTGGAAGTTACACTTTGCTCTGCAGTTATGCTGGTGGAGCTTCGCAGAGTAAGCAGCGTTCAGTCCAAAGCCGTTGGCGCTTTTATGAGGAAGTTGAAGATATCGCAGGGCAGCTGGATCGGCAAGAAATTAATAAAACTTTCAGACTCTGAACGCGTTGCGAGCGATGCTGCGGAGTAAGGATGTTTATATTAAAAGTGCTATTTTTTGGAGGTGTTTTACTTGAAACTTGCTTCATGGAATGTGAATGGTCTGAGGGCTTGCCTAAAAAAAGGATTTTTGGACGCCTTTGCACAAATCGATGCGGATGTGTTTTGCTTGCAGGAAACAAAAATGGAACGCGGACAGGCTGAAATCGATTTGAGCGGTTATCAGGAGTTCTGGCACAGCGCCGCTAAAAAGGGATATTCCGGAACCGCTGTTTTCAGCAAAATCGTTCCGCTTTCCGTATCATACGGCATGGGAATCGATGAGCACGACAATGAAGGGCGGATCATTCGGCTTGAGTTCGAGCGGTTCTTTCTCATTAATGTGTATGTCCCTAACTCTCAGAGGGGGCTTGCCCGGCTTCCTTACCGCATGCGGTGGGAGGATGATTTCCGCGCTTATGTCTGCAAGTTGGATAAAGTCAAACCGGTTATTATTTGCGGGGACTTAAATTGCGCTCATCAGGAGATTGATATCAAAAACGCAAAGTCGAATATGCGCAACGCAGGCTTTACTTGGGAAGAGCGCAACAAGATGACGCAGTTGCTCAGCGAGGGATATGCCGATTTTTTCCGGAATCTTTACCCTGATAAGCATGATGCGTATACATGGTGGTCATATTCACCGGGCGTAAGAGAGCGGAATATCGGGTGGCGTATCGACTATTTTTTGGGTTCCGACAGGCTGAGGGAGAATGTGTCAGATGCACTCATTTACACCGATATATACGGCAGCGACCACTGCCCCGTAGGGCTTGATATGGAGATATAGTAAGACAGGGCGCAATATTGAATAGTTTCTGCCAAATTAGAAAAAATCCCCAAATCCTAAAAAGACTTCTTGACGTTTAGTTTTGACTGTGGTAGTATGATTTCCGTTGGCGTGTGCCGCGATATCGCGGGATGGAGCAGTCCGGTAGCTCGTTGGGCTCAT